>Ga0105048_10000384_pt1 | contig 66471 bp, 54 predicted proteins | sample MAT05_FD_78382 | JGI IMG/M metagenome (GOLD analysis project Ga0105048, IMG submission 78382) | Freshwater microbial communities from Lake Fryxell liftoff mats and glacier meltwater in Antarctica - MAT-05 | ecosystem: Environmental > Aquatic > Freshwater > Ice > Liftoff microbial mat | place... | reverse complement strand
TGATTAGCCGCCAGATCGATGACTGAGACACTGCCACTGGCTTGATTGGTAACGTAGGCATGCAGTTTATCTGGCATGAGCGCGACAGAACGCGGCTCATCGCCCACAGGAATTTCTGCAACTTTTGCGTTGGCATCACCCGCCACGTTCATCACAGTAACGCTATCGTTTAAATTATTGACAACGACCAAAAGCGCATCATCATCACTGATGGCGATCGGGCTGGACGAACTGGAGTTCTTCGCGAGCTGTCCGCTGGCTGCTGCGGGGGCTTGCGTTGCGGCTGAATCAGTTGGAGCCGCATTTCCTCCGCCGCAGGCTGCGATGACCAGCAGGATACCGAGTGTGATTACCAAACCAACAAAACGAGTTCTTTTCATAGTTTCTCCTTTGAATAAATAAACCGCCAATTATTTGATAACTTGCGGCTCTCCGAAAATAAAATTGTCCATTACTGCAATATCAACGCCATCGGTTCCGTCATTGGGACCTAATGCGCCCATCCCATAGCGGACTTCCACCCGGAAGACTACTGCTTTCGGGAAGGCAATGCCAAGAAATGAGATGCCGTTATCAGATCATGGGGTTTCGTATGAACCCAGCGAATTGCCATCCTTATCGAAAAATTCAAAGGCGGTATGGTTTGTGTCCACATCTGTGTAGACTGCGCCAAACCCGCGGACTGCGGCGGGTGTGTTTGTGCCCGGCACAAAGAATGTGATATTTACAATGTTGCTGCCAAGGGGTGAGAAGAGATGCTCGTCACTAAACGTTTTGAAAACATCAGCATATTGCGGATTGATATTCCCAAAGCGTGGCAGAGCGCCGTATGGATTGTCGCTATCTGCGCTGACCATTAATCCATCGCCTGGGGTATTGAGGATAATTCCGCGCGCACGTGGGGCGTCAGGTGCATTGAAAAAATCAGAGACATAAAAATTAGGCGCGGCAAGGTCATCTGGCAGACTGTCCCAGTTGATCTCGCGATAACCATCTGCTCCCTGCGTGCCGGGATCACCGCCGTTGTTGACTCCGCCCAGTAATTGACGATACTCTTCCACTTTACTGGCGATGTCACCTGATGCAGTGATGATTGTAGGCGCGGATGTTTTGCCGCATGAAGTAAGAAGTAAAACTGACAAAACGAACAATACAGAAAGAATTTTTTTCAATCTATTTCTCCTTTATATAGGTAGGCAACTCCATATATAGTGATGGTTGAAACTCTTTTTAATAATAAGGAAAAAAATGCCCCAAACTAACCCCCATCAGATAGTAATTAAAAAGAAATTGGTTAGCTAATTGAGCTAACCAAAGTTAGGAGAAAGAACATACAAAAGTAAGTTTTTAGGTTTGATTGTGTTTAACTGCGTACAATGCGGCTTGTGTGCGGTCTGCAACGCCAAGCTTGTCGAACATTGCGCTGACATAGCCTTTAACCGTCCCTTCGGTCAGGGATAATGCTTGAGCGATCTCTTTGTTGCTGTGTCCCTCTGCAATCAGGCGCAAGATATCGGCTTCGCGCTTGGTTAGGTTTGCATGGAGCGGCGGCGTTTCGCTTTCGACCACCTGACGCATGAGATGCTGCTGCGCTTCTGGGTGCAGCGATGCGCGGCCCGCGGCTGTATCGCGCAGAGCACGCAATAAATCCGTCTTTAGTACATCCTTGAGTAAATAGCCAATTGCCCCCGCCAAGACTGCATCACGTACCCGTTGGTTCTCAGCAAAAGCAGTTAGGATCAGCACGCGCATATTGGGATTGTTTTTGAGTATGCGGCGCGTTACTTCAATGCCGTCCAGATCAGGCATGACCAAATCCATTAGAATCACATCGGGATTCAAGTGCTTGGCCAATGCTATCGCAGTTGTGCCATTCCCAGCGGTGCCAACCACTTCAAATTCAGATTCCTCAGTCAGTAGAATTTGCAGTCCCTCGCGGACAATTTCGTGATCGTCTACGATCATCACACGGATGGGTTTCATATTGCAGCCTCTTTAATCGAAAGATGGACTTCTATAACCGTCCCTTTGCCTGGCGCGGAAATAATTTTTATACGCCCCCCCCAAGCGCTTTAACACGTTCCTGCATACTATTCATTCCAAATCCTCCATTGTTAAAGTTGTCTCTAATTTTGTCAACTTCGGGGATAAAACCCACCCCATCGTCTGTAATCGAAAGATGAAACTCTGTGGGTTTGGTACTATCGAGTTTGATAACGACTTGACGGGCGTAGGCATGCTTGACAATGTTATTGAGCGCTTCCTGTGTGATGCGATAAAGGCTTTCTTCGACGATTGATCTACTACGAATAATTTTTTCTGTTTCTAATACAGAATTTTTTGGCGGATAGCCCGGAGTCTTAATGGTGATATGGATGTTTTCATTGGAAAAATCCTCTACTAAAAGATGCAATGCATCCATTAAACCGTGGTGTTGGATGCGTTCTATGCCAGTTAATGGAATTGTGCTATTGCTTTTTTTATTTTCTCCAATATGTAACTCGAAGAGTAAAGAGCGCATCTCTCTTAATGCGGTTTGACTCAGCTCAAGCAAACGGTCTACCCGCAACTGTCCCTCAAGCGGATCACGTTTCCATGCTGGCGAAATGGATTAGGCGATCAACGTGGTGCTAAATATCAATTGTGTAACTGAATCATGCAACTCGCGCGCCAGTCGTTGACGTTCTTCCAGTACAGCCAATTGTTGGGCGCGTTCGGTCAGCAGCCCTTGTTGGGTACGACTGTCTATGGCGGTTGTCAATTGCGCGGCTGTTGCTTGATAGGGTCGTAAACTGGACTCGGTCCAGTTGTGAATGCCTGGGTAACTTAAGACAACCACTCCGATCCGCCGCCCGCGAACCATTAATGGACACATCGCCAGCGCCGGGCGGCCCGATGCATTCTGTATCTCGCGTAAATCTGTAGAGACGCGCACATCTGTCTGCACATCATTAATCATTACGAGTTGGCCTGCATCCAGCAGAGGATCAAGCGCATTATATGAATAAGGCATACGTTCTTCAAATCGTTGGGAGCCTGCTTCAGGAGTCCAGCGGCCGCGTATTACAACTGCCGTGCGCTGATCCTGGGTATCAAATTCATAAAGGCAGATGCTGCAAATATAACGCCCCTGTTCGGCAACTTGATCGAGATATGCAGCGATGACCTCATCCACATCACCCGCCAGGCTGATCCGTTGACTGGTTGCATAGAGTAGTCGCATTTCATCCAAGGCATGTTCGCTTGTTTCAAATAATTTCGCGTTGTGGATGGCAATCGCCGCGTACTTGCCAAAGAATTCCAGAGTCTCTGCATCCCGCTCGTTGAATTGATGTAATGCGTCGGTGCCGATTCCAAAAAAACCAATCATCTTATCTCCCCAGCGGATTGGTACGCCGAGAACGGAATGTTCAACCAAGTCAGGCAGAGTTGGGCGTTCAAGATCGCCGTAGCGCCCCAACCGAATCGTTCGCCCCTCTTCTAGCACACATCCAGCCAACCCAATGCCGGGCGCTATTTCCGCGCCCAATTCTTCATCAGGCATATTGTAAATGGCAATCGTTCGAACCACAGGCCCATCCATCAGGTCAATCACCAGACCGATGGTCCCGTGCGTTGCCTGAATTAAAGCGATGGCACCTTCCAGTATTTTGGACAGCAGTGGTTCGAGAGCCAACCCGCTGCTAATTGACACGATGACGCGTTGCAAGATGTCAACCTGACGGATGGCATCGGCAAAATCTTGTTTTGGCAGAGGCTGGAAGGTTTGATCCAATTTTTCTTCTGATTATCAATAAAAAAAGACTGCAACATTAATAATTAAATTATAAACGAAATGACCTATACCCTGCTCACCCATATAGGCTATGTTTTTATTTGACGCCGCACCACTTTTCCACACACTTGCACTGCAACAAACAATGTGCGGCGCAAGTGTGGCGATGTGTTGAGTCCCAGCGAAATGGTATTTGGTGACGGCTGATACTTCAATCTCATCGAATCCGCTTGCACGAATCTTCGTAATTAAGAAAACAACAGCATTTCCATGCATACATAATGGCCTACGGTCTGTGGTCAGCGGTCTACGGTCGGCGGTCTACGGTCATCACTCTGCAACCCACCGAAAAAAACAACCCGCAAATTATAAGCCACGCCTGCCCCCATCTGCATTTTTTCGTTTACAATCTCACCCATGACGAATCCCCTTGCTCTCGTGACAGGCGGCGCACAGCGGCTTGGTAAGGCTTTTGCTTTCTCTTTGGCCCGCATGGGCTATTCCATTGCTTTGCATTATCGTGGCTCCGCTACTGAAGCCGTGCAAACTGCGAAGGAAATCCGTGCGCTGGGCGTGGATTGCATAGAGATTCGCGCGGATCTAACCATTCCCAAAAAAGTGGACTTTTTATACTCTCTGGTCGACGAATTCAATGCGCCTTTGAAAGTAGTAGTCAACTCTGCGGCCATTATGCCCGTTGGAAACCCGCGCGAACTTGAGTTACAAGATTGGGATTCCGCGCTCGACCTCAACTTGCGCGCACCTTTTTTGCTCGCGCAGCAAGCCGCCAAACGCATGACCAGCGGCGGATTGATCGTCAACATCACCGATATTGGCGCGCAAAAAGCGTGGAGTCGTTATCCATCGTACACGGTCAGCAAGGCAGGTTTGGAATCACTCACAAAACTGCTTGCCCGCGCATTCGCGCCGGGTGTTCGAGTCAACGCCATTGCGCCGGGGCTGGTGCTTTCATCGGGCGTGGTCACGCAGGCAGAATGGGATAAACTGATTGAGAAACTTCCACTCAAACGCGCCGCAACCCTGGATGAGATCACATCCGCGCTTGAATTTCTGGTCAAGAACGAATACATTACCGGCCAGACTATCGTTGTCGATGGCGGCTATTCCTTGATCTAACTCAGACCAATCCCCAATCCCCAATGCCTCTCAAAAAAAAATTCTCCACTGATCTTCTATTCTCCGTTCTCTTAATCGTTGCCACACTGTATTACGCCGCGCGCTTTGTGAATTTTTCCATCCCGCCTTTTGAAGATGCCGCCATGCTCATGCGCTATGCCCAGCATCTCGCCGCGGGTCACGGCATTGTTTGGAACATTGGCGGGCAGCCCGTGGATGGCGCCACTGATTTTCTATTCATGGCAGTCTCGGCGCTATTCATTAAGTCTGGTCTGGCAGTTGGGCAAACAGTGCGCGGCCTCGGCTTTATTTCGCACATCCTCACCGTACTGCTCGTCTACTGGACAAACCGCCGCATCAACAACGTCAGCATTCCCCTTTCTTTTTTAAGCGGACTTTATCTAATCGTTGGGCCCGGACTCTCCTATGTGGCAGCTTACTTCGGGACGCCTTTCTTTGCCCTCGCCGCCGCATCCACCTGGACTTTGGGCCTGCTCCTGATTCAAAAAGAGACTCCGCCCTTTTGGCTTTCCCTCGCCTTCGCCCTCAGCGGACTCGTCACTGGCTTGATTCGTCCCGAAGGCGTCATCCTCGCTTCTTTGATGCTGCTGGCTATTATCATAATGCGCGGCTTCAAGAATTCCATTTCGATCATTGCCATTTTTGGAACCGTGTTTATTGTATTGGGCGGCACGTATTTTCTGTGGCGTTGGAATTACTTCGGCTATCCATTGCCCAATCCGTTTTACAAAAAAAGCGGCAGCGGCTTGCATTGGGATTCATTTAACAATTCCTTATTCAACTTGTTGCGCTTGTGCCTGCCGCTCGTGTTTGCATTTATTCTTGGCTTTCGCTCACGTGAAACCGCAAAGCAGACGCTCGCCTATCTTATTCCCATTCTCGGTTTTGCCTGCGTCTTCGTCTTGATCTCAGACGAAATGAACTACGGCGCACGTTTTCAATACGCGCTGGTTCCCATCGCACTCATGTCGTGGAGTCAGCTTGTGCGTGGATTTAGTTTCTCGTGGCCGAATCAATTTTCAGCTAGAGAAAGAAGCGTGTACTTCATCGCATTAATCGGGTTGTCGGTTGCGCTGGTCTATTATTCATGGTTTCAAAACTGCTTTCTAACTTCCTATCAACAAACTTGTGCGACCGCGTATGAGCGGGATGGCCGTTACGAGATGGGCAAACTGCTGGCAGAGTATCGCGGCAAAGGCTACATGATTGCCACAACAGAAGCGGGGCTGCTGCCCTATTACTCAGGCTGGGACGCGATGGATACCTGGGGATTGAATGACCAATTCATCGCGCACAACGGCGCTTTGACCGCCGAATATCTGGATCAATATAAACCAGAGATCATCATGTTCCATGATTATTATTCGCCGCTCGTGCCGCCCAAATTGACGGATGCCAATCTCGCGCAAAAATGGTTCAGCATGACGATTACAATGAAGGAGTATGCCGAGGCGAATGGATATGTGCTCGCAGCGGTCTTTGGTGACAGCCCATACGACACACATTATTATTATGTGCGCCAGGGTTTTGAAGACAGCCAGCGTTTGATCGAACAGATTTCCACGATGAAGAAATATTACTGGCCTGCAACAGGCAAGCGCTCTATTAATTACGCGGGTTATCCTGAACCATAATAAAACGGAGCGCGGAGTTCAGTTTGCTTTAATAAAAAAATAAATGGAGAGAAAATGCTTAAACAGGCACATGCAATTTCAGAAGAGTTGATCGAATGGCGGCGTGATTTTCACATGCATCCCGAAACAGGATTTGACGTTCATCGCACGGCAGGGATTGTGGCAGATGAATTGGAGAAGATGGGTTACCGAGTGCAGCGCGGAGTTGGCAAAACGGGTGTGGTGGCTGAAATCGGCGAAGGCGGCAAGCTGGTCGCGATCCGTGCGGATATGGACGCGCTGCCGATCCTTGAGCAAAACAAAATAGATTATGTTTCTCAGAACAGCGGCAAGATGCACGCCTGCGGCCATGACTCGCATACCGCCATGGCTTTGGGCGCGGCGCATTTGCTTACCAGAGAAAAAATAAATGGGCGGGTTCGTTTTCTGTTTCAACCTTCTGAAGAAACAGCAGATGAAGAAGGCCTAAGTGGCGCGCAGCGTATGGAACAGGAAGGCGCGGTGATCGGCGTGGATTATGTCATTGCGCAACATGTAGACCCGAACAGCCCTGTAGGAACCATTGCGATCAGCGAAGGTCCCAGTGGCGGCGGCGTGGATACATTTTTTGCCACGATTATCGGCAAGGGCGGTCATGGGGCATATCCACACACTACGATTGATCCTTTCACATTGCTGGCGCATGTCATTATGGCCTTGAATGGAATTGTTTCGCGCAAGTTGAATCCATTTGAGCCTGCGGTGGTCAGCATTGGGTCGATCAATGGCGGGTTTGCAGAAAACGTCATTCCTGAAACGGTCAGCATGACAGGCACTTTACGATTTACTTCCTTGGAAACTCAAAAACAAATTCGTGAAGAAGTGTTGCGCGCTTTCGAAATTACAAAAGCGCTCGGCGGGAATTATGAATTAAGTTTTATTTTTGGCGGCATGCCTTTGATTAATGATAGATATGTCTCCAAAGTGATAAGTGAAGTTGGCGCAGACCTGCTCGGCGTTGAGAATGTGCATGAGTCGCATAAATCACTTGGCGCAGAAGATTTCCCTGAGTTTCTCAAAAATGCACCGGGCGCCATGTATACAATTGGCACTATGATTCCAGGCCGTGAAATTTACGAACTGCATCATCCCAAATTTGATCTGGACGAACGCGCTTTGCCAATTGGTACGGCGATTCTGGTTGAGACGGCCTTGAGATTTTTGAAAGAATAATGTGATCTCGATCTGCGCAATGGAAAAATTACGCGAGCAGGATGCGGCGGCAAAGGCATAATCAGGCAACAAAACAACAGGAGGTGGTAATTAACTGCCTCCTGTTGTTTTCTTAATCGGTAAGGAGTTCTGTGATGAAAAAAACTTTATTGGTCTTGACGAATATCGCACTCTTTGTCGCGGCTTGTGCCACTCAAGCTAAAATTCCAACAGACACATCCGCTCCGCTTGCAGTAGTGGAAACGAGAACAGCAACGAAAGTTGAAGGTATCCCAAATACTTTAATCCCAACAGTCACGCAGATGTTCACGCCGATTCCAACGGCAACGCCCATCCCGAACCCGATGAGCATCATCGCCATGCGGGCTGGCAAATATCCTGGCAGTGCAATTACCATCGTCAAGGAATTAGACAAAGGTTCAAATTATCGCCGCTATTATTCGTATTATCTTTCAGAGGGATTGAAAATTTATGCATTGCTGACCATCCCCGAAGGTGACGCGCCTGAAGGCGGCTGGCCCGCCATTGTGTTCAATCATGGATACATTCCGCCTGATGTCTATCGCACAACCGAAAGATATATCGCCTATGTGGATGAAATTGCGAAAGCGGGTTATGTTGTCTTCCGCATTGACTATCGTGGACACGATGCGTCCGAAGGCGAAGCGACAGGCGCGTATGGCGACCCTGGCTATCAAGTTGATGTGCTGAATGCGGTTGCGTCCATCAAGCAATTGCCTGAAGTGAATCCTGAGAAGATCGGCATGTGGGGACATTCGATGGGCGGTTATCTCACCTTGCGCGCGATGGTCATTTCAAAAGATGTGAAGGTCGGCGTGATCTGGGCGGGCGTGGTCGCTTCGTATCAAGATTTGCTTTACAACTGGCGGCGCATAGGTTCGTTTACGCCGTCACCCAGTTCACGTGGAGTTGGCTGGCGCACAAGGTGGATTGAGGAATTTGGCACGCCCGAACAGAATCCCATTTTTTGGGATTCGATTTCAGCCACATCTTATCTAACCGATCTTTCTGGACCGTTGGAACTGCATCACGGAACCGAGGATGAAGACGTCCCTGTGGCATTCTCGCTCCGCCTTGCGGAGTTGGCGCGCGCAGCAGGCAAGACCGCCGACCTGTACACCTACGAAGGCGACAACCATAACATTTCTGGAAACTTCTCAACTGCCATGACGCGTACGATTCAGTTCTTTGATTCGGTTTTGAAATAGACTTGTTGATTATTTATCGAAATGTAAAATCGCCAAATTACCATCGAATGATTTTGCGAGTTGTTCGGGGATGTTTCCCAGTGTGTCTGCTACACGTTTGCGGGAGCCGAAGCCCGGCAAGATAATAAAGCTGCTGATGGCTTCGTGCTCCAATTTTTCAGGTTTGAGATGATCTGTGAGCGCTTCCAGTTTAATGGACTGATCGGAATTCACGCTGGTGAGCAGTGCTTCAAAGGCAGAGCCAAGCAGAATCATACCGAGTAGGTCAAGGCCGAGGATGTAGCCAAGCCCCATGCCCATGAGTTGTGGAAATGCAAAGGTGATGATGCCAAAAACAAGCGCTCGGGTACGGACACGCATGAACTGGTTGATATCCACTTCGAGGCCAGCGCTGAACATGAGGTAGACCAGGCCGATGGTGGCGAGGAACTGGATTCGGTCGCCGTCCTGCATGAGACCGAATCCATGTGGACCGATCAACATGCCGCCGATGATGATGCCGATGATGCCGGGCAGTCTTAATCTTTCGGAGAGGAGCGGTGTGATGAGGATGATCGCCATCGCCAACAGGAAGAAGCCGACAGGCTTGTTGAACAGTTCGAGGAGCATGGGGAGGCCTTTGATAAGGATGAAAGATGAAGGATAAAAGGTCAAAAGTCAAAGGGGTTGCGTGACCTTCCTTTTGACCTTTTATTTCAAAGCCGCTTTTAATTGAATAATATGTTCAGGCGTTGTGCCGCAGCAGCCACCCACTATTTTTACGCGCCAGTGACTGGCATGTTCACAATAGGCTTTGGGGTTTTCCGAATCCGTGTTGACCCAGCCGACTGTATCATCCACATAGCCGATGTTGCCGTAGGCGATCAATGGGAAGTTATCCCCACATGCGGCTTGAAGCTCAGCCAAAGGTTTGGCGAGATTGGGAGTTGGTCCGCAGTTGACACCGATGGCGGCGATACCGAGTGGGAGCAATTGGTTTGCGGCTTCGGTAAGAGATTCACCCGAAAGGATTTTTCCTTCACGGTCACAGACAAAACTAACGACAACGGGCGTGCCTATGGCTGTTGCAAGTTTCGCCATGATAACTGCTTCACGAATGGTATTGATGGTTTCGATCAAGATCAAATCTACGCTGCATTTGACGAGGTGTTGAATCCGCTCGGAATGTTCGGCGTGTAGTTCATCATCGGCAGGGACGAGATCAGGGCGATAGCAATCTTCGAGGGTCGAAATTGAGCCTGCCACGAAGCGCGGTCTTTCTGATGGAACATTGGCGATGGCCGCGCGTGCAATATCTACGGCGCGGCGGGTGAATTCGAAGGCGCGGTCGGCGTTTCCGCTGGGAGCAAGTGCGCGGCGATGCGTGCGGAATGTATTGGTGGTAATCATGTCTGCGCCTGCGCGAAGGTAATCTTCGTGAATCTGTTGCAGGATGTGTGCGTCATGGTCGTTCATCAAGGCATTGGCAGACCAAAGCGGTAAGCCGGTATCCACTCCGCGGCGGTTGAGTTCGGTGCCTGTTGCGCCATCGAGGATAAGAGGATCAGGTTGTGAGAGGGAAGTTAGGAAGGTCATCAATGAGTAAAGTAAATAAAGGAGGATTTTATTTGAGGCGTTCAGCAAAATCACGCAATTGTGTGATGCTGATGGGTTTAAGTAGAATTACATCTGCTTTGTCTTGAAGTTCATTTGCCTGACGTGGGTTTGCTGTGGCAAGAATAACGCGTGTTGAGTCAAAGCGTGAGTCGGCGCGGATTGATTGGAGGATTTGGGCGCCTGAAGCGCCGGGCAGGTTAATATCTAATACGATGAGATGCGGGACAACTTCTGCGAGTCGCGCCAGGGCTTGATCGCCATCGGTGATGGCTTCGGTTTCAAAATTTTCACTAAGCGTAATGGTGTAGATGTTGCTAAGTTGAGGATCATCTTCGATAATGAAAGCAAGAGGTTTGGTCATGGTTTATCCTTTTATTGATTCTGCCAGTTTTAATAAGCTGGCAACGCTGACAGGTTTGATAAGAATGTGGTCGGCTTTTTCTGTGAGTGTTTTGGCTTTGATGAAATCGGCGGTGACAATTGCGATAATGGTGTTTGGATATTTGCCGCGGATGTAGTCCAGGATGTCGCTGCCAAATGCGAAGGGGAGATGAAGATCAAGAATAACAAGATCAGGTTGACGGGCGTCGAGAAGCGCGCGATAGCGATTCCCGTTTTCATCGAGAGCGGTTTTGTATCCCGCTTGCTGCAGGGCGGTTTGAAAAATTACTCCGAGTTTTGGATCATCTTCGATTACAAGCGCATAAAATTGTGTCACGTTATTCTCCGGGGGCGTTTGTGATGGGCAGGGTGATGGTGAATAGACTTCCCTTCCCGATTTCGCTTTCAAGGCTGATGTGCCCGCCCATTAATTCTACAAGTTGCCGGGTGATGGCGAGCCCCAGACCTGAGCCGCGATTTTCGCGGGTGATTGAGTTGCTGACCTGACGGAAGGGTTCGAATATATTTTTCTGTTCATCGAGCGGGATGCCTGCGCCGCTGTCGCACACTTCGATCGACCATTGCGCGGGCGTGGGACGTTTGAGGCTGACACTGATTTGACCGGCTTTTGTGAATTTGATGGCGTTGCCGCCCAAATTGATGATGACTTGCTGCAGGCGGTTGATATCGCCGTAGAGTTCGCTGGGCAGGTCGGGTGCGATCTCAACCAGGAAGTTTAATCCTTTTTTACCCGCCAGCACAGACATGGTGGTTTGTGTTTTTTCTATGAGATCAATCGGGTTGAAATAATGATTGTTCAGGCTGAGGGATTTGGATTCAATTTGAGCTTCATCCAGCAGGTCGTTGACAATGTTGGTGAGATAGTGCGTGCTTTCAATGATGTCGTTGATGGCGCCATCTTGTTTTTCGGTGAGCGGGCCAAATATTTTATGTTGGATGAGTTCAGCGTATCCTAAAATTCCACCGAGCGGGGTGCGGAGCTCGTGGCTGACTCTGGATAGCAATTGACTCTTGAAGCGGCTGGCATCCAGTGCTTGATCACGCGAAAGGGAAAGAGCTTCCTGCGCCTGTTTGAGTTGTGTAATGTTACGAGCCACGGCCTGAAAGCCTATGACTGTTTCGCCATCCATGATGAGTTGTACGTTTTGCCCAACCCATACAATTTGCCCGTCAACGGTGACGGCGGGATATTCATAATAGGTATTCTTTATTTTGCTGAGATATTGATGGTCGTATGTGCGCTTTAATTTGTGGCGGAATTCAGGCGTGGTTAGGTCGAGATAGTTTTTGCCAAGCACACTCTGTTCCTCTGAAAACCCCATCATCTTTAATGCGGATGGGTTGGCGTAGGTGAAATGTCCATTTATATCCGTGCGATAGATAACGTCGCTGGCGTTTTCCACGATTTGGCGGAAGCGTGATTCACTTTCGAGTAAAAGGGATTCTGTGCGTTTGCGTTCGGTAATTTCCTGCATGGCAGAATCATAAAGATTGGCGTTATCCAAAACCAGTGCGACCAGACGGGCAAATAAAATTCCAGTTTCAATTTGTTCGGCGGTAAATGTGTAATTTGGCTCCGAACGTCCCAAAGCAAGAATGCCCAGACAGCGATCACCTGCCAGCACGGGGAAATCAGCCGTGGCGTGCAAGGCTTGAGAATCATATATTTCGCGGCGATATTCCCAGGTGGAGTAATCGTCAAGAATGACAGGTTGATGTGTGTCAAATGCCTGCCAGGAGAGTTGTGCCTGGTCACGTGTAACTCGGTCACCTTTCAAACTGGATTGATTTGCTGTAAAAGATTCCACCACCAGTACATTGTCTTTTTCAAGCATTAACTCACTAAACGGGGCGTCGAGCAGAATCGCCGAACGTTCCACGATGACCTGTAACAGGTCATTAAGATCGCGGCGATTAAGCAAGTCTAGTGTGATCTGATGCAGAACGGAAAGGTAATCATTCTGCTTTTGCAGTTGATCCTGCAATATTTTTTGTTCGCTAATATCCTGTTTGATCTCTACAAAGTTGATTACTTCGTTGTCCCGGTTGTGTACCGGGGCAATCGTTGCGGATTCCCAAAAAATGGTGCCGTCCTTGCGATGGTTTTGGAATTCGCCGCGCCAGATATGCCCCGCGTTGACAGTCTCCCACCAATCATCTTTACGGAAATCAGGTGAGCCGCCCATGCCATTCATCAAGTCAATCGGCGCTCTGCCCAGTGCTTCTTCAGAGGTATAGCCTGTTACCTCGGTAAATTTTGGATTGACATATTCGATCATGCCGTTGCGATCCATGACGAGAATAGTATTTCCACTTTGTTCGACTGCCTGTGAAAGTTTTTGCAATTGCTCTTCCGCCTGACGGCGCGCAGTAATATCTTCCTTGATGGCAACATAATTGAGTACTGTATTATTCTGGTCAAGTACCGGTGCAATTGTGGCGGATTCCCAATATAGGGAACCGTCCTTTTTCTTGTTGTGAAAAATGCCGTGCCAGACTTGCCCGGCGCTGATCGTTCCCCATAACTTTTCGTAAAACTCAGGTCTTTGCTTTCCTGATTTTAGAATGCGCGGATTTTTGCCAATCACTTCCTCCAGGGCGTACCCGGAGGTTTCTTCGAATTTTGGATTGGCGTATTCGATATTTCCATGGATATCTGTAATCACGATTCCGCTTCCGCTTTGTTCAATGGCGCGGTAATACTTGCGCAGTTCATTACTGCTTTGGATGGCGCTGTCACGTGCATCGGCAAGATCGTGCGTGCGTTCCTCAACACGTTGTTCGAGCAGGTCACGCTCCTGCTGTAACAGATTGGATGACTGCAATTCTGATTGCCAGGCTCTATTCAGGCTTTCTATCAGGATCGTAATGGAAGCGGAGATGGCCGACATGCTGGCGGAAAAAACAAAAAGACTGGTTAATCCCATTTCAAAACTGCGCGGCGCGATGGTGTTGGCTGTTAAGTTGTACGGGATAAAACCCGCCCTGCCTATCAACCAGTTGAAGATAAAAAGTGTGAGAAAGCTTATCCCGGCTGTGACCCAGCCGCCAGTGCGCCCTGTCAACACAACAGAAGTGATGATGAAGGTCAGGAAAAACACAAAACTTTCGACAGAGTATCCAAAATTTTGAGTCTCTACAAACCCAGCCACATACAGCAGAGAAAGGAATAAGGCGGCCCTGTATCTAAAGTTTATATTGCGTGCCAGTCCTAGAATCCATAATATTCCAATGATCGCCCCGTAGGTAATATTTATGCTGGATAATAAGGTGGAGCGCACGAAGGGCAGCGTGAAAACATAGGCAATTGTTACGATCATTGCTGCAATGCGGGTGATGATCGTAAAGGATCGCTCACGCGCTTGAAACCAACTTGGATTCATGTCCGTAGGAATCTCAAGATCAGTTTTGACCGGTGTTTGGAAGAAATCCTTCAACCCGCCAAATAGAGTTCGTGGCGCTTCAGGTTGCACCTCCAGTTTTGGGTAGGAGCGCGGCGCTGTTTCTTTTGGTATGGATCTTGTTTGGAATGGAGATGTATCATCCAGCAGGCGCAGCATGATGACGCGCCCGGCAATCTGCTCTTGCTGATCTTTCAACGGTGAAAAGCGTACTTCGTAACTGAGAATTGCTTTTCCACTGCCGACAGTAATCGTTTCATTGGCATCTGTCACATCGCGGAAACGTTCGATCAAGTGCGGCCACGGAGAAAAAACGTCGCCACCATTTTTTCCGATGGCATCTACAACAGGGACGCCGATCATCCGTGCGGCGGCACTGTTAATATCCACTACATTACCGCGTGTATTTAGTACAACCATGCCATCTTGCATGGAATCAATAATTAAGTCACGAGCCAGCGGGGTGATATCCACCAGATGAAAACCAAAGATCGCCCAGGCCATCGCGGCAACTGTCACTGTAAAGGCGAATGGGGTTAAATCCAAATAGGGAATGGGACTATTGCCTGTAAGATACAGAGCATTTCCGATCCATGGCGTAAGAACTGCCACTAACACTGCGATGATCTGCCCGCGATACATTCCCTGCCTGCGCAAAAGAATGCGCGCAAGCAAAACCGTCCCGATTAAAAGAATGAGATAGGAATAAGCAAAGTGTACCCAAAACCAAAGACCATGCGACACACCAAGCGCAGAAAATACACCCTGCCGATCAATGTGATACTCGCTCCAGATCAAGCCATGCCATTTGGTTGTAAGCGCCAATAGCACTGTAATGGTCGGGATGAGCGTGGTCAGAATAATGAAGCGGCGCGAGAGAATTTTTTCCTGATTGCTATAGACAATGGCAAATAACAACCAGCCATAGGGAGCAAAAGTAATACCGAAATACTGAAGCACCCCCCAAAAATATTTTGTCTCAAGATTTGTGCCTGCGATCTCCAGTGAATAGCCAATTGTCCAAACTGATATGGAAACAGCCATCAGAAATAATGGGAACGCGCCATTGGCCGAGCGGCGCATCCATGTATAGATGGCAACGGTTACAGAAACTACAGTTGCGGCAATTAAAGGCAGGATATAAGGTGAATATTCAAAATTCATGGCTGTTCCTTGGTAGGTAGATGGGCAAATTATATAACAGATGAGAAATTAAACCATTACAAAGGCATGGAAGCCGCTGCCTCCTGCCATGAAAATTATCGACTTAATTAATCTCGTTGTTAGGGTTTTAAATCAGAAGCACTTAATACCGTACGGAATTGATAGCGATCCAAAACCGCCTGAATGATCACAGCAGTTTCAACTGAAAGATCAACGAACTCAAACCCAATATCATAATATTGTTCATTATCTTCCAACTGGCATCTTGCAGTGCGCCCCGAAATAACCATGTGTGTTGTTTTCAACTCTGGCAGGTTCTCAGGGAACTCAATACCGAGTGTGTAGTTTTTGTTAATTTCCAGCGGTTTTTGGCCAACGATCATCACGCCTTTCAAGGTTAAGTCTCCCACATAGCCGAGCAATGTCTTGTGCAGCAGATCGTAGACCGGTGTGAATGCCATCAATTTCTTGCGTGGTTCTGTTCTCTGGTTATCCATGAAAACTCCTTTATATCAAAATGACTTCAACCATTTCGCCTGCGCTTAGCCCCGTTGCGTGCGGGGGAATGCGTAATAAACCATCGGCGGCGGCGAGCGTAAAGATGAGATTTGATTTACCGAAGATCGGTTCGGCTTCGTAATTTTCAATTTTCAATTTTCGATTTTTGATTAACTTTACCGGCCACCAATCTTCGCGGCCTGCTTGCGACGGTACGTTGACAGTGAGTTTTGCCAGTATACATGCTTTTGGTTTTGGCAATGCGCCTAATAATTTCTCGATGACCGGCGCAACAAATAAATATCCATTCACCAATGCGCTGACCGGGTTACCCGGCAAGCCGATTACCGCTTTGCCATTGCACACCCCTAAAATTGTTGGCTTGCCCGGCCGTGTGTTAATACCATGCACCAACACGCCGGGTTCGCCCAACGTGCGAATGACATCGGCGGTCATGTCTCTGGTGGATGCAGATGAGCCTGCGGTGATGATCAGCAAGTCACATGCGGATAGCGCCTGCGCCGCCGCATCTTTCAGCGCCGAAAACTGGTCGCTAAAAATCCCATAACGGATTGCTTCTCCGCCGCTTTTTTCGATGAGCGCGCTAAGTGTATACGAGTTGATGTCGCGCACTTGTCCGGGGCGCGGTGTTTGGCTTGGGTCAATGACTTCGTCGCCGGTTGAGATTATCCCAACACGCGGCTTCTTTGCGAGATGGACGGATGTGAATCCCAGCGCCATTAATCCGCCAACTTCTGCCGGGCGGATTAATGTGCCCGTGGGAATCACCAGTTGATTCTCTGCGACATCTTCGCCAATGCGGATGATGTTCTCACCATCCGCTACAGATTTGAAGATTTCGATTTCGTTTGTTTGGGCCGATTGGGTATATTCGATCATTATTGCCGCGTCTGCTCCGTTGGGGAGCATGCCGCCGGTGTGGATCAATGCACATTGACCTGCACCCAATTCAAAGGCAGGTGTATCTCCCATGGGAACTTCGCCGATCAACGTTAGATAAGCAGGAAGGCTGTCACTTGCGCCGAAAGTATCTTTCGCGCGGACTGCGTAGCCATCTACGGTGGTGCGGGGGAAATCGGGCAGCGGGTGCGGCGCGAATATGTCAGCTGCGGTGAAGCGGCCGAGAGCGTGGATAACGTCTATTGTTTCAGAGTCAATTGTCGGCTTTGAAAGATGCGAGAGTAATTCGTCACGGGCTTGATCGGGCGGGAGGAGAGTCAGAAATTCGGGCATAATTTGGTATCAGGTATCAAGTATCAGGTTAGCGGAGCCAAAAGGTGAGGGTTAGAAAATAGGTGGTGAGTCCGAAGACGGCAAGCGCGGTGGCAGTGAGCAGGGACCAGTTTGGTTTGCCGCCGCTGGAGATGTTACGTAGAATCATGATTTGTAAAATGGCGAAGGGCAGTGTGAGAAAGGCCGGCCAGAGAATGGAGAAGCCGAGCACGGGCGCGATGGCGAAGATGCTATAGGTGAAGACGATCAGGCTGTGATGGAGCGGCACGGCGCGTTCCCAGGTGAGACGGCGCAGGAATGTGCCGCGCTGATATTTTTGGTCATCGGCAAAGGCGGGGAAGTTGAGAACGAGAAAATACGCGAGCGCCAACGTAGTAAGCGGAATGAGGATGATGATCAACAGGCGATGATTTTCTTTGGCTTGCAAGAGAAATCCAATAGACGGAATGATGTAGGCGATATGTATGGCGAGAGCTAGTTCACCGAATCCGCGATTCATCAGGCGCATGGGCGGGATTGAATAGGCAAGAACGAGGAGGATGGATGAAAGCAGAAAGAGGAAAGAGGGAAGGGTTAGGGCCTGATTGATGTAGAGAAGATAGGCGATGAATGCTGTGGCTGTCAGTGCGGCAATTGAAATATAAAGCAGATTATTGCGTAGGGTTTCTTTTTGCTGGGGCGTTTCATTTTCGATCAATGGTTCATTGTGCGGACGGAAAACTTCTGCGAGTAAAGACATGCTCAGCTGTGCGAGCAGCACGCCCGCGAGTCCGAGTGTGAAGATTATCGGTTGAAGCGGGTTGCCAAGATAGGCAGGAATGCTTGCGCCGAGCGTATAAGTCAGCGCGGCGAGCAACAGGTTGAGGGGGCGGGAGAGGCGGAAGATTGAGGTCATTGTGTGCTAGAGAGGAATGAGGAATGAAGAATGAAGGAAAGACTGCCTTGAATGTTATTCTTCCGCTACTTTCAAGACTTCATCAATAACCATTTGAGAAACGGAAAAGCCAGTTTTTTGCAGGCTTTCAATTTCGCGTTTTAAATTTGAGATAAGACCAATCTGTTTGGCTTTGAGTAGAATACCGATTGTTCCAATTTCGGGAATTTCAAGTTGAGTTAACTTACGACGCCCCTTTTTCTCGTCCATTAGAACCCAATCTGCTTTCATTTCCCCTGCAAGAATAATGGTCTCAACTTCTCCCAAATCCATTTCGTCGAGCAGGATATTTACGGCAAGGCGATCTTGAACCTGCGCTACATGAATCCAATCTGAATTATCAACATCCTGTTTCGCACTGCCTTCTGCGCGGCCATGTATGACAGATTCATCGTAAACTGCTTGTGGAATATAAACTTCACCAAATAGTTCCTGTAAAATATTGAGCCTGCCAATCGAAGCAAGTCCAATCAACGGCGTCGTGTCAGAAACAACGATCATTTTTTATGTTTGGGAGCAAGTTTTTTGACTGCTTCCAACTCTTCATTTAATTCGTCTTCGGTGAAGTTTATAAAAGAAATCCCGCGGGTTTGAAGCAGTTTTATGAATTCCAGGCGGGAAATCCCAAGTAATTTCCCTGCCTTGCCGGATGAGATTTTTCCCTCAGAGAAAAGCGAAAAAACCAGCCATTCTGAAACACGGCGTTGAATTTCTTCTTGAGTTAATCCTAAATTCAGCAGGCCGTTTGGGATGCGGACATTCAGTGTAGTTTCCAGCATGTGTGTCTCCTTACTAGTTATTTATTTTAACACACGGGAAGCAAGGATAATGCGGTGAGGCGGAGATTGAGGTCATTGTGTTGGTGATGAATGATGAATGATGAATGATGAATGATGAATGATGAATGATGAATGATGAAATCATTACCAGTTTTTCTTTAATAGGGGCTGAGAAATTCATTTTTTTGACCGCGAAGACGCAAAACTCTTTGTGCTTTGCGCCTTCGCGGTTTTGAGTTTGGATTTTCAGAGGCTCTTTAGATAGTCCTCTAGCTTTTCAATTGCTTGTGGAAGATTTTTCCTGCCCAGCCCTAATCGAAAATGATTTCTTGAATCATCGTACATGGTGCCGGGGAGGAGCAGAACGCCTGCTTTTCTGACGAGGTCATCACAGAAATCTTCGATGTCGCCTTTTAGCAGTTTTGGAAATCCCATGGAACCAGCCTGTGGACGAACCCAGGAAAACAGTGAAGAGTAAGAAGTAAAAAGTGCGTCAATAATAGTTAGATTATGTTTGATAATGCCAAGATTACGGTCAATCAGTTTTTGGCGCTGACGCATGGCGACTTCCGCGAGAAACTCACTCGGCGCGGAGTTGCAGATGGTGGTGTAGTCTTTGAGCGAAGCCATGCGCTCGTAGACTTTTTTATTCTTTGTCGCGATCCAGCCGATACGCAAACCTGCAAGTCCGTATGTTTTGGATGTGACACCGAGTGAAACGGCGTGCTCACCATAGTCACAGGCGGCAGGCAGGCGGATGGCGGGGTCATATTCTGATTCGCGATAGACTTCATCAGAGAAGAGAATTAACTTCTTCTCCTGCACGAATTTATTTAATTCGTCAAAGTCTGCGCGAGACATGAGATAGCCTGTCGGATTGTTCGGCATGTTGATGATGACTGCTTTTGTGGTCGTGCGCATGAGGTGGCGGAGTTCATTCAGGTCCAGCGCCCAGTTGTTTTCTTCACGCGCCAGCCACGGGCTGACCTGACAGCCGATGCCCTTTGCCACCTCGCTCAAGGATTGATAATGCGGTGAATGTACGATGATATGGTCGTTATCTTTCAGCATGGCGTGCATGAAAAGATAGATCGCTTCTCCCGCGCCCGTGTGGACGAGAATGTTCTCGGGCTGCATGGATGTGTATAGGTTGCAAATCTCTTTCCGCAGCGCGGGACTGCCTTGAGATTCGGTATAGCCAAGCCATATATTTTGAAGTTTCTCCGCCGCGCCTGCTTCATAGGCCAGCAAATCCGCGATGGACATGGCTTCACAGTCTGACGAGCACAACAGGAATTCAGTGTTGAATTCGTATTTGGCGAAATAGCGTTCGAGTTTGAAGGGAGGAAGATTCATGGGAGAAGGATGAGGGATAAAAGATGAAGGATGAAAACGTGCTTACTTCAACACTTTCTTCAAATCACGGTAATGGATTTGGTTGTGGATATATAACATCTTAACCATTTCGCGCAGGGTGGTGATTTCCAGAAATGGATGACGGCCTTTGATCTCAAGGTCGGATTCTTTCAAGCCTGAAACCCATGTGATGGTATTGGCGCGGACTTCCTTATATTGTTCAAGCAGTTCGGCGGGTGAGAATTCTTTTGTCTTTTTTTGCTGCGACTCATTATAACGATCAATCGAGAAATCATCAGCCGCGCCCGTGCCGCCCTGACGAATGGACTCAAACAACTTGACCAGTCCGCGCTCTGTGGTGACGAAATGTGCCGCGGTATTTTGGACAGTCCAGGTGGCGCCTTCGGTATAGACTTCGGTTTGCCATTGTTCCTCTGTAAACGCGGAGAAAATCCCGATAAACTTTTCACCTTCTGTTTTCAACTTTTCAGCAATCTCATTTACTTCAGACATATCAACTCCTTTAAAGATTAGTCTCAACTGCGGAATTCTTCATTCTTTATTCTTTATTTCCCCTATTTCTTCCGTGCCATCTCTGTTTCAGCCGCAATCATAATTCTATCAAGTTCTTTTTCCTGCTGTGGCTCCAGCGGCGGGACTTGATGCTCGCGCAGAATTTTCTCGGCGGTGTCTGTTGCGTTATCTGCAATTTGTTTGCGGCCCAGTTTTTCGTCCCATGTCTCCCATGAGTTGCGTTCTGCAAGTTTTGTTAATTGAAGTTCGCCAGCCTTGATGTGATTCAACGTGTGGCGTTGACCTAAAAAGTTGCGCGTGCCGTTCATGACATTGGCGATGATATCCACAGCGAGATGAGCTGAGTCAGCGGAGAGTCCTTTTCGCAGGCGCAGAACGCTGCTTGCAAATTCATTGTCTAACACCATTTGTGCGAACGAACCCATTACGCCTGCTTCCATTTCACCAATGCCTGAAAGTTCATCCGCGCCAGCCAGGGCTGGGAGGGTGGCGTTCAGTCCGCGCTCAAATGCGTTTTGGGCGTCGAGAGTATGTGCATTCGTTGAAAACCCATACACATTGACGCTGAATCCGTAATAATGTCCGAGTTGAACCGTGGCGGCAGATGACATGCCGAGTTCCACGCCGCCCCAGATTAATCCAGTGCGCGGTTCGAGCATGCCGAGTCGTCCGCAATAAATCACAGCGCAGCCCGGGTTGACGAGTTGCGCCAGTACCAGCGGAGCGAGTGACTCGGCGCTTTGTTGCACGATGCTGCCCGTCATGGTCATCGGAGATGTTGCGCCGCCAGTTGGCGCGGGCAGGTTGGAATGGATCACGCCCGCTTTTGCCATTTCAATGATGGCGGCCGCGGCGACATCGTGCATGGTCAACGGGCTGACAGGGGAAAGCGATAAAGTTAATTCGTGCGCGGGTGTGCCGACCACGTTGGCCATTTCAACGGCGTACTTCACTTCATGCGGAAACTGAATGCCGGGGCCTTGCACGGGTTTGGTGGTATGCGACAGCGTATGCCGATACATATGCAGCGACATCATCTCGTTGGAGATATCGGGCGGCGTGAAAAACGGCGTAACCGTGTGACAGTTTTCCAACGCATCCAGCAAGCGGACTGCGTCTACCGCATCCTGATTTGTTGCGGCGTGATGTGTGCCTGTTCGCGCATCAAACACATCGCGCGCGCCGCCCAGATTATGAAAATATAAATTTCCGCCGCCGAATTCATTGACCTTGCCATTCCGTCCGCGAATCACGGAGCGCTTGTTCGCTTTGGCAATGCTGTCCATCACAAGTTCGGGCGGGAAACACAGACGGTTATTTTTTATCGTACAGCCCGCGCCCATCAAAATGCTCAAGCTTTCTTTTTGATTCCATATAAAGCCCACTTCACTCATGACGTGAAGCGTGGCTTCGTGCATTGCTTTTATATCCTCGTCACTTAGAAACTTCAACGGCTCCATACCCGCTCCACTTTAAATAATTTTTTTACCACAAAGTGTCACAAAGGATTAATAGGTTTTCCTTCGTGTACCTTTGTGTCCTTCGTGGTTAAACAGTTTTTTCCAACACCTTCGCTATAAACTCCACACACTTTTCTTCCGCGTCAATTATAGTATTCATATCTAAAAACGCATGACCTTCATTTTTATAGATCAGCAATTCAACTTCCTTGCTTAATTCAACCAGTTTATCACGCGCGTCAATTGAATCAGATGCGGGGCAGCGCGGATCGATTCCGCCGCAGATCATTTGCACGGGCGCGTTAACTTTATCCAAAAAGAAATAAGGTGAATGCGAGACCCATAGTTCGTGATTATCTTCTGGGTCGCCCATGTTTTCAATATTCCAATGTTGTAAATCTTCACGCGAGTTTTTGTGCGATTTCAACCAATTTAAGAATGGAACAACTGCCGAGCCGACCGCGAATAATTCGGGATACATTGTCATGCAAGACATTGTCAGAAAACCGCCATGGCTTCTGCCTGTCACCGCAATTTTATTTTTTTCAGCTAAACGATTTTCAATTAAATAATGGACACCCGCCGCGCAATCATCAGTATCCACGCCGCCCATATCGTAGCGGCTGGCGTTTTGCCATTTTTTGCCATAGCCGGTTGAGCCGCGATAATTGGGCGCAAGCACTGTCCAGCCGCGTGAAGCCATGTGACTCATCATTGGCTCCCATAAAAATTGATACAACCAATTCGGTCCGCCATGAATGTTGATCACTGCGCGTGTGCTATCTTTTGCGCGATACAACAATGCGGGAACTTGCGTTCCATCTTTGCTGGTGTAAAAAACTTCCTCGGGATGAATAAATTCTGTATTCCGTAACGCGAAGCGGTTGGGCAATGAATTCGTTAGTTGTTGTATCGCGTCATCTTCAAGATTGATTTTCCACAAGTCACATGGATGACTTGTATCTTCATATAGAATTACAACGCTGTCAGATGTGAACTGCGGAAAGTAATGGACTCCATCCCCGATTTTTTTCTGATGAATGACACCGCCTTCATTCTTAAACTGGAAGCTGGTCTTTGCACCTTCAGAATGTACCCAGCCGATACAGTCTCCGCTGCGCGACCATGCAGGTTGTGCGTCATCGCCAATAGATTCGTTGACCCATGTAATTTGCTGAGTCTCGATATTGAACAATCCAATATCGTGCCATTCACCGTTTTCTCCAGAGAATGCCAGAAATTTAGAATCAGGTGACCATGCAGGCTGCTGCGCGTTTAACAGTTGACCATTTATTGTTAGTTGAGTCGTATTGACTCTCACGCCTTTGCGTGGACGATTGACAGGCATGACATAAATACTTCTATCGCTCGCTGTTGATTCAGCTTCGATGGCAATCCATTGACCATCGGGTGACCATTTCGCATCCCAGCAGGGACGGAAAACATTCTTGAGCATACGCCCCGGGGTTCCGTCAACGGGGAGCAGGTGTAGGGCGAATTGTCCGTGCTTGTCAGAAAGCACAGCCAGCATTTGACCATCCGGTGACCATGAGATATTCGGTTGGTGCGCGTAAGCAATTTGAGGTGTGAGGTCTTTGCAAATATTAGTAGTTAGATCATAGACAACGATGTGATAGGCCTCGCTGCCGTCAAGGTCAAGTGCATACGCGAGTTTTGTGCCATCAGGCGAATGTAGCGGGGAGAATTTGCTCCCTTGTTTTTGAGAAACAGGCAGAGGTAAGGGCGATGCGGCTTTGTCGTTAAGTCGCATTTCATATAATTCCCATCCGCCTGTTTTGTTCCAGGAAAAGACCAACCTTTGCCCATCGGGTGAGATGTCAAAATTTAATCCGCTGTCTACATGCGGGACGCGCAAAAGTTGGGAGAGGTTGAGCATGTTAGGCAGGGTGAAAATCCTCGATCAGGGGTAGGTGTTCGATGCCCGCTTTTTTGGCGAGGTCGAGCATAAAGGTGTGAAGTTCGATTAACTTGGCAGGATCAATTTCAGGCCGCTTGTAGGATGCGAGTAAATCATTCACCATTACTTTGGCGCGTTCGAAGGTATCCAGCGAGCCTGCTTTTTTCCAATCGCGCATGGAGGCACGATCAATCACATCACTTGGTAAATGCTGTTCCTTGCGGAAGAGATTCATTGTAACGCGTTGTTTGAGAAAATCGCCGCCTTTGAAGTTGATGTTTTTATCATAGAACTCGGTTGCCAATGTTTCGGTGTGAAGCTGCACACCTCCGAGCATACGCTTTGCCATCGAGATGCCTTCGGCATCGACCACAAGTTTTTCTGCGCTGTGGCACGAAAGGAAATCCAACATGCCTGAGCCTGAGATCATGTTGATGCCGCTCAGTGCGCCGATCATGGCTGAGATTCCGCTTTCAAGTCCTGCTTGTGCATCGACCAGTTTTGAGTCGGTGGCGCCGAGATAGGTGTGAGTGGGCATGCCGAGTGATTTTGCAACTTGTGCATAGGAGCAATCCAACATGGCGGTTTCAACAGCACCCATGGGAGTTGCACCTTTGCGCATGTCAAAGATGGCGGCCGCACCGCCCCAAACGATGGGCGAACCCGCATGTGCAAGCTGATGAATAGTGATGCCTGCCAGACATTCTGCCGCGTGTTGTGTGACTGTGCCGAGCATGGTCACGGGAGCGGCCGCGCCTGATAAAGGAACGGAAACAATTTCAGCAGGGACGCCTGCGCGTGCCAATGCGATCAAATTGCCTGCGCCAAAGTTACTCCAAATTAATGGAGGAGCAGGGCAAACGTCAAAGATGGCGCGTGGTTTTTCGCGCGCGGCTGCATGTCCGCCGGCGAGGACGGCGAGCATGTCGATCATTTCAGTGACGGTCTTATTTGTGAATGCACCTGTGACGATTGGCTTTTTAGAATAGATCAAACACAAATAGAGTCGATATGAATCCTGAATGGTTTGCGGCACATCATGGCAGACCACCGCAGTGGATTGCGCATCGTATTGCGAGAGTTGCTCTGCTACTTTGAGAAGTTTGATAAGGTGAGGGGTTTCAGTGGTGTCGTGCTCAAGGGTTTCTGGATTAAGCATGGCAATGCCAGAAGAACCCGGGTCAAAATGGACAGCATCGCCTCCATACTTGACTTTTGGATTGCCTTCGTAATCGTAAAGATAAAACTCGCGGGGAGTGCTTTCCAGTGCTTTGTGTACGATCTGTTCCGGGATGTGGACAACATTTGTCTCAGGGTCCACTTGCGCGCCCGCCGAGCCAAGCAAATCTCTGGCTTCTTCATTGTTGACTTTGATGCCAGGCTTCAACATGAGTTGATAAGCCTCATCCAGAATACGGGCGATCATTTCTTCTTCCAGCAATAAAAGTTTGGGTTGCATGGGATACCTCTGAAAATTAAATTAGGAATTGGGAATTAGGGATTAGGAATTTGTTTCTCTTTAGCGGCGAAGGGATTAGGGCAGTAATCGCTTCGCCGCTAATCCCTTTTCATTCTCTTTGGTTGATATTAGACGTTCAAACGTCAAAACATTTGAACGTTGAAACGTTTTCTACTGATCTGCCTTGCCAACCAATTCCTTTGCAATTCTCACTGCGCCGATTGCATCTTCTGAATAGCCATCGGCTTTGATCTTCGTGACCCAGTCGCGGGTGATTGGAGCGCCGCCGACCATCACTTTGATGCGCGGGCGCAAACCTTCTTTATCCAGTTCTTCGATTACTTCGCGTTGACGTACCATCGTGGTGGTTAACAAAGCGCTCATACCGATAATGTCGGCGTTGATCTCAAGCGCCTTGCTGATGATGTTCGCGGCTGGTTGATCTACGCCCAGGTCAATGACTTCAAATCCAGAAGCGCTGAGCATCGTGCCGACAAGAGTCTTGCCGATCTCGTGAATGTCACCTTCAACAGTTGCGAGTACTACTTTCCCCATCATCTCGCGGGCTTCGCCGAGTTTGAGCAACTCAGGCTCCAACACGGCGACTGCGGCTTTCATCGCTTCGCCTGCCATCACCAATTCTGGCAGGAACGCTTCACCCAGTCCAAATTGATCGCCGATGTAATTCACACCAATCACAAATCCTTTTGTGATCGTTTCCAATGGGTGCATATTTAATTCAATGGATTTCTTCGCAAGTTCAATTGCGATATCCGAGTCCCCATCAATAATACATTGTGCCATCTCTTTATAAAGTTCTTCAGACATACCGACTCCTATTTTGATTTCTTGATAAGAAATAAAACTTGTTCTTCTTTTTCACGCAGTAAATCCACGGGAACGTTCAAATATTCCTTTAGCCATTTTCCAGATTCCATAAGGTGCTCAATTGATTTTTTTACTGTTTTTTCGACATCCTTATTTTTGAGCGCATCCAGAATGGAGCTGTGTTCCTTTTGCATGTCGTCCATGCTGCTTGCCAGCAATTCAGGGTTGCGAAAGATCGCTTCATATAGCAGCCAATCTGGAAATGCATTTGAGACAACCGCATACAGTTTGATCAACAGATCATTATTGGATGCTTCTGCAATACGCGAATGGAATTCGCGGCTGGATTGCCGAATTTGGGACATCTCGTTTAATGTATGATGCTCCTTCATGTTTGCCAGCATCTTTTCCAGTCCTGAAATTTGTTCGGGCGTTATATTTTTTGCCGCCTCTTTTGCGATCATCGCTTCGAGAATCAGACGCAAGCCATAGGCTTCCACAATATCCTTGGTAGACATTTCACGAACGCGTACACCTCGATAAGGCACACGTTCCGCAAGACCCGAAGCAACCAACAGGTCAAGCGCTTCACGCACAGGAGTCATACTGACTCCCATTTGGCTGGCAATGTCTTCCTGGCGCAGCCAATCACCGGGGGAGTATTTCCCTGCGATAATATGGCGGTGCAGCGCGTCAAAAATTTCCTCTTTGAGAGGTTTGTGGGTGAGTTCTTTTTCGGTAGTTAATGTCATGATTATATATTATATATAATCTTTGCTAATTGCGGAAGTCCCATTTGCCACAGAAGCAGAGTTTGGGCGAATGCAAATATTCACCACTACCTTGAAGAAAATAACCAATTTGAGAGTCTTCATAAAACCCCGAAACTGCTGCGGGAGTATATAATTCAAAAAAATACCCACAGGATAACTATGCAGACAAACGAATCGATGAGCCAATTCCGCTTGAAATGGTTGGATGTAATACGCGCACTGGGCGCATTTTTAGTGGTGCTGGCGCATGTTGCATATACTGGGTCCGGTCATAATGTGGTCACAAGTTTTTATTTCATACTTACCCGAACAGCGGTTCCGCTATTTTTTATGGCCAGTGGATTATTGTTACTATCAAAGAATGAAACCTATCTGGATTTTTTCAAGAAGCGCGCGCTAAAAGTCTTTGTACCATTTCTGATCTGGTCGGTGATTTATCTTGTCTGGCAAAAGGAAAGTGTAGACCAACCATTTCTTACGATCCTAAAAATCTATTTTGTAAAGATCGTCCACGGCCCGCGCGCAAATCACCTGTGGTTCTTTTATGAGTTATTCGGTCTGTACTTGTTTACCCCGATCTTGCGTTTGTTTGTTCAGAAAGCTGCAAATAAAGACTTGCTTTATTTTTGCGGAATCTGGTTCTTGTTCACTCCGCTTGTCGGGCTTGTAGAAGAGTTCACACCTATTAAAATAGGCGTTGAATATTACTTCCTAAATGGATACATCGGATATTTTATTTTTGGATATCTGGCGGGCAGGCTGCAATTTTCCCGCTCTCATAAATTCATAGCAGCGCTCGTCTTTTTTGTAAACTTGATCGTCACGCTGGTTGGCTTTTATTTATTCGACCTATATAATATTAAAAGCCAATATTTGGGAGATTACCTGAGTGTCAATATTGTCTTGATGTCCACGTCACTTTTTGTGATGTTTACTGAATTGCACGTGCCAGATCCTATATACCCGCTTATTTCCCTCTTAAGCCGCACGAGTTTTGGCGTTTATCTCGCGCATGTGCTGGTGATGTCCACGTTTTTTTCCATCCCGTTCTTTTCATCATTAACCATGATCGGTTCGGCTGTTTATATGATTCCGCTTTTGGGCTTGATCGGTTACTTATTATCTCTGTTGCTGATCGTTATTCTGCAAAAAATCCCCATTCTAAAGTATGCCGTGCCATAAAAAATCCTTTCGGTTATACTCGGCGTATTGGAGCACCCATGTCTGAAATTGATCTCACCCTTATCAAACCTGCAATTGAATCTTACATCCCGATGGGCCGCTCAGGACTTTTGCCTGCTTTGCATGCAGCTCAAAAAATTTACGGATGGCTTCCTGAAGAAGTTGCCGCTGAAGTGGCTAGATCATTAAAAATACCGCTTGCTGATGTACACGGTGTCATCGAATTTTATTCGCTTTATTACAATGAACAGGTCGGTAAAAAATTCATTCGAGTTTGTACTGACCCGGCGTGTGCCCTCAAAGGTGCAGATGGACTCCTCAATTATCTTTGCAAACAGTATGACGTAGAAGCGGGCCAGACGACCGATGACCTGTCTCTAACCATTGAGCGGAGTCCATGCCTGGGGCTTTGTGAGCAAGCTCCAGCCGCGCTCGTGGACGAGGACGCAGAGATCAATATTTCCTCTGAATTTGATTCCTATGATTTGGGCATTCCTCAATCTCTTGTTTATGGTTCCATCCGCGAGTTGACATCCAATTGCGGATCAGGCACTACCACCCTTGCAAAATATGGCCAATACTTAGCCTATAAAAAAGCATTGACCATGACTCCTGAAACCGTAATTACAGAAATTAAAGCTGCGGGACTAGTAGGTCGCGGCGGCGCAGCTTTCCCAACGGGAATCAAATGGGAAGGCGCGGCAAAGGCAAAAGGTGACCAAAAATATGTCATCTGTAATGCCGATGAGTCAGAACCTGGTACATTCAAAGATAGAATTTTATTATTGGATGATCCGCATCGCACGATTGAGGGGATGTGTATTGCTGCGTTCGCCATTGGTGCGAACAAAGGATATTTATATATCCGCGGTGAGTATCCATATATTGTGCCTGTGTTGGAAAACGCATTGAACGAAGCCCGTATGGATGGCTACTTGGGCGAACATTTTGATATTGAAATCCGCGTTGGCGCGGGTGCTTATATTTGCGGTGAAGAGACCGCGCTGTTTGAATCAATTGAAGGGAAGCGCGGATTTCCACGAGTGAAGCCGCCTTTCCCAACAACGAATGGTCTATTTGATAAGCCAACTGTTGTCAATAACGTGGAAACACTTTGTAATGTGCCTCTTGTTATCTCAAAAGGCTCTGCAGAATACCGCAAGATTGGTACGGAAAAATCCCCTGGCCCCAAATTATTTTGCGTTTCTGGTGATGTTGTAAAGCCAGGTATGTATGAAGTTCCATTTGGAGTCACTTTGCGGGAGCTACTGAGGATGGCGGGCGGCGTTGCAGATAAAAAACCCCTCAAAGCAGTTTTATTCGGCGGTGCGGCAGGTGCATTCGCAACATCCGCTCATTTGGATGTAAAAATGACTTTTGAAGACCTGCGCGCGGTTGGCTTGCCTTTAGGCTCAGGCGTAGTAATGGTCTTCGATGAGACACGTGATATTCGCGATGTCTTGAAACGGCTTGGAAAATTCTTTGCGCATGAGTCTTGCGGTAAGTGCTATCCGTGCCAAATGGGAACACAGCGTCAGATGGAAATTCTCAACCGCGTGGCAAATGGTAATGCATTACCCGACGACATGATCCGTCTTGAAGATGTCGGCTGGACAATGACAGATGCCAGCCTGTGCGGATTGGGCCAAACTGCGGCCAGTGCGGTTTTGTCCGCGATGAAGTTGTGGCCTGAGTTGTTTGGTAAAGATGAAATGAAGGAAGAAAAAGTTTCTAAGGTGTCATAGGTTCCTAACATGTCTAAAGTAAACCCGAAAGTAGCAATAACGAAGAGCAAGAAAACAACAACTAAAAATGACCTTCAACCTTCAACCTTTGACCTTCAACCTTCAACCTTCCACTTTTGACATATAAGGTGCATTCATGACAATCACATTAACGATAGACGGACAAGAAGTAAATGCCGAAGAAGGAAAAACCCTGCTCGAAGTGACGCGAGAAATGGGCGGGGATGTTCCCACAATCTGCTTCCACGAAGCGACAACCGCCAATGGGTTGTGCCGCATGTGTGTCGTGGAAGTTGAAGGGCAGAGAGTGCTTCAGCCAGCTTGCATCGTCAAAGCGGGATCAGGCATGCAGGTCCAGACCCGAAGCGAGAAAGTTGTCCGCGCACGCCGAACTATTTTAGAGATGCTGGCATCCACCATGGATTTATCTGAAGCGGCTGAAGTCCAAAATATGATGGTTGACTATGGCGCATCCACAAGCCGCTTTCCCGATGCAGAGCGCAGAGAATCAGCAGTCATTGATGACAACCCGATGTATGTGCGCGATTACTCGAAGTGTTTGTTATGCTGGCGCTGTGTGCAGGTTTGCGCCGAGGATGCTCAATACACCTTCGCGATCAACTTCGATGGCCGTGGATTTGAAACACAAATTGGGACTTTCTTTGACAAAGCCATTCCCGAAACATCCTGTGTCTTGTGTGGTCAGTGCGTTGCGGTTTGCCCGACAGGCGCGTTAAAACCAAAACGCGAATATTTATTGGAACAGGGTAAAACGCCAGACGAAATCAGCGTAATGAATACGGGTAGGAAGAAACGTAAAAACGTTTAAACGTTCAAACGTTCTGGAGGAACGATGATTAAAGCAGATCGCGTTGTCACTACCACCTGCCCGTATTGCGGCGTGGGATGCAATTTACAGCTACATGTAAAAGATGAGCATATCTTTAAAGTCACATCGCCGTTTGACTCACCTGTCAACCACGGCAATTTGTGCGTCAAGGGACGTTTTGGATATGATTATGTCTATCATCCGAAGCGGATAACAACGCCGATGGTGAGGCGATACTTGCTTGAGGGAAAATCAATATTTGATATTCGTGCTTCGAGTGCGCAGGAACATAGTGCTTTGAGAGTCCAGAATTTCGAATTGTCGAATAACGAATTATCGCCTTCTCCCTGGGACTGGATTCCAACCGATTGGGATACCGCATTAAATATTACTACAGACAAACTTGTTGAAATCTACAAACGCGATGGCTCAGACGCAATGGCAGTCTACGCCTGTGCCAAAGCCACCAACGAAGATAATTATCTTTTGCAAAAAATGTATCGTGCCTTGTTCCGCACGAATAATGTAGATCATTGCACGCGCTTATGCCACGCGGGTTCAGTCGTTGCCCTGCAACAGGCTACTGGTTCTTCCGCGATGAGCAACACCGCTTCACAAGTCATTCAAAATGATGTGTTCATTGTGACTGGTTCGAATACAAGTGAAAACCATCCCATCATTGCTTTACAAATGAAAGAAGCTGTTCGGCAACACGGCGCAAAGATGATCGTCATCGATCCGCGCCGAATTGAACTCGTTGATTTTGCCGAGATGTGGCTTCCGCTCAAGCCTGGCACGAACGTGCCTGTATTTTCTGCGATGGCGCATGTTATTGTCAAAGAAGATTTGGTTAATCATGAATTTATTTCCAATCGCACCGAAGGCTTCAATGATTTTATAGAATCGCTTGATAAATTTACGCCTGAATATGCCGAGGAAATTTCTGGCGTGCCCGCCGAAGATATTCGCAAAGCAGCCCGCATGTATGCCACCGCTGAAAAAGCCGCGATCTATTGGGGTATGGGTATCTCACAGCTTTCACATGGCACGGCTAGTGCGCTTGCGTTGATCAACCTCGCTTTTCTCACGGGTCATATTGGACGTGAAGGCACGGGCCTCAATCCCTTGCGCGGACAAAATAACGTGCAGGGCGCAAGCGATATGGGCTGTATGCCCTTTCATTATCCGGGCTATATGCGTGTGGACAATCCTGATAATCGCGCAAAATGGGAAAAAGCCTGGAACATCGAAGAAGGCGGGTTGAGTCTCAAATTGGGTTTGACCACCACTGAAATTTTAAGTCATGCGCACGAAGATGGAATCCGCTCGTTGTTTATCATGGGCGAGAACCCGATGATGTCTGAGCCGAATCTAAATGAAACACGCAAGCACATGGAGCAATTGGAATTCCTTGTTGCGCAGGATATTTTCATGAATGAAAGCGGAGCCTTTGCAGATGTCTTCCTGCCCGCAACTCCCTTCGCTGAAAAAGATGGCACGTTCTCGAATACAGATCGCCGCGTACAGCGTGTGCGTGCGGCACATGCTCCGCGTGGACAGGCGCGAGTCGATTGGCAGATTATTTGTGATGTAGCCCAGCGCATCGAATCTAAACTGGGAGTTGCCTCAGCGTACTGGAAGTATTCCAACCCTGAACAGATTCTGCGTGAAATGGGAAACGTAAATTCCGATTACGCGGGCATTACCTATGAGCGCATTGATAAAGTTGGCTTGATCTACCCCGTGCCTGCATTAGATCACCCCGGCACTCCGACTCTCTTCACCGAAACTTTCCCACGCGGACGTGGAAAATTTCACCCATTGGATTATGTTCCTGTGATGGAAGAAGCCAACGATGAATATCCATTTATCTTAACTACAGGTCGCGTACTTGAACATTGGCATGGCGGCTCAATGACTCGCAACTCTGTCCTCGACGAAGCCTACCCCGAAGCGCGCGTGGAAATGCATCCTGCCGATGCTGAGATTCATGGCATTCGAAACGGCGACCCGCTCAAAGTCCGGAGTAGACGCGGAGAAGTAATTCTGCGAGTCACAGTCACAGAGAAAACATCTGTGGGCGTGGTCTTCATCCCATTTCACTTTGCAGAAGCCGCCGCGAATTTATTGACGAATGATGTTCTTGATCCGCTGGCAAAAATCCCTGAGTTCAAAGCCTGCGCGGTGCAGGTTTTCCCCGCGCGGGAAGATGATTTGCCCAATCCTGATGCGGTTTTGAATAGAGGTAGGTATTAAATTAAAAAGACTGTTTCAAAATATGAAACAGTCTTTTTAATGTTTCTTTTACAGTTCGTTATGGATGTTAATTGTGGGTTTTACAGTAAAATCAGGATACTCAATGAAAAATAATCTTGACGTTTTAATTCCTGGAAATGCAGAGAAGGAACTGTCTGCAAATTTGCTTCGTTCCCTTGCGACGGCTGTGTTGCTTCTGAGTGTGCTGTTTATGGTATCAGCACTATTGGTATTCCATGAATTGATTATGAGAGCGGTGATTTTCTCTGGCGGAGGAACGCTGGTTTGTTCATTAGTTCTTTGGCTGATTCGCGGTCAACGAGTACGCATGGCTGGAATGATTTTTGTTGCTTTTCTTTGGTTGATGATTTCCATTGGCGCTTATACTGCTTCGGGCGTAACAGCGCCGATCTTCATTGGATACATGGCTGTCCTTCTGATTGGATCACTGATTCTTGGAACGACAAGCGGAATATGGATTGCACTTTTTAGTGTTGGGTTTGGGGGCTTTATGATCTATGCTGAAATAAATAAATTTCTTCCAGCTGCTCGTGAATATTCCCCGCTCGCCAGATTGTTTATTTATGCTTTTTTCTTTTTTGTGATCCTGTTGCTTCAAAGAGCAACTGTTGAAACAACCAGAGAGGCCATTGCCCGCGCAAATGCCAGTGAAATTAAATATCGTTCCTTTTTGGAGAATATTTCAACGGTCACTTATATTAATGATATATCTTTGGATTCTTTGACAACCTATGTCAGTCCGCAGGTAATGAAAATGCTGGGTTATTCTCAAGATGAATTTTTGTCAAACTCTGCGTTGTGGATGGAAATTCTCTTTCCAGAAGATCGTGAAAATGTTATTTCAGAAAATAGGAGAACTTCTGAAACTGGGGCAGCCTTCATCATGGAGTACCGTGTTATCTCGAAGGATCAGCGGATAATCTGGGTGCGGGATGAAGCTTTCCTTGCCCGTGATGAAGTTGGGAATCCTGAATATTGGTTAGGCTCCTGGACGGACATTACACAGAAAAAAAAGTCAGAGGCTGCGCAAGCGGAAGCGGTTGATGCTTTGATAAGCCGTACGAATCAACTTCAGACCGCCAGCGAAGTATCCAGTGCGGCAACCTCTATTTTGGAGTTAAGTGAGTTGATGCCCAAGGTGGCAGAACTCATCCGCTTTCATTTTGATTATTACTATGTAGGCATTTTTCTGGTGGACGAGAAGCGCGAAATTGCTGTGCTGCGCGCGGCTACTGGCGAAATGGGCAGGCAGCTTCTGGCGGCGCAGCATTCGTTGCTGGTTGGTAATACTTCAATGATTGGGTGGTGTATAGCAAATAATCAAGCGCGTATTGCATTGGACGTGGGAAAAGATGTTGTGCGTTTCAAGAATCCTGTTCTGCCGTTATCTCGTTCTGAACTTGCTTTGCCTTTAAGAGCGCATGGGCAGGTGATTGGCGCCATGTCCATTCAGTCGGAAAAAGAAGCGGCGTTTACTGATGCAGATATCACTGCCTTACAAACGATGGCTGACCAGGTGGGGAATGCAATTGAAACTGCGCGTTTATTTGATGAACGTTCCAGCCTGATTAATGAGTTGGGCGCAAAGAATGCTGAATTGGAACGATTTTCCTATACAGTCTCTCATGATTTGAAATCACCGTTGGTGACCATTCGAGGTTTTGTAGGCTATTTGTGGGAGGATGCCAAGAAGGGCGATCTGGCGCGTTTCGAGAAGGATATGCAGCGTGTGATCCATGCAACGGAGAAAATGCAGAGCCTTTTAAACGACTTGCTTGAACTTTCACGAGTCGGACGGGTGATTAATGCTTCGGAAAACATTGGGTTTGGGAACATCGTAAAAGAGACATTAAACCTGATCGTAAGCCCATCTGTGCAGGAAGCCATTAAGTTTGAAATACAGGATGGTCTACCCGCTGTCCATTGTGATCACACACGAATTGTGGAGGTGACGCAAAACCTTGTTACCAATGCAATTAAGTTTATGGGCGAACAGTCTGCGCCGTGTATCCAGATCGGCACGGTAGGCCTGGATGTGCAGACAGGCTACCCCATTTTTTTTGTTAAAGATAATGGAATTGGAATTGAATCACAGCATTATGAGCGGATATTTGGTTTATTTAATCGCTTGGACTTAAATATCGAAGGTACAGGCATTGGGCTGGCAATTGTAAGAAGAGTAATTGAAGTTCATGGTGGGCGTATCTGGGTCGAGTCTGACGGTAAAAATAAGGGGAGTGCATTTTATTTTAGCCTGCCGCCTGCTGAATCGATGTAGAAATTAATTCGCAAAAATAGAAGTTTATGCGTGAAATTTATTGACCGCAGATTACCGTCAAACTGATGGTAATCTGCGGTCAAATGGTTTTACAACAGAATCTGTACGATGTTAAATATGTTGAATCAACTTTCAAGCATGTGGCGGGCTTCTTCATGCATCCATTTGCGGCCGTCACGCGCCAGCATGGAATTTGCTTCAGCGGGGCCCCATGTTCCGGGTTTGTAAACAGCGAGCGGCGGGGCTTGATCGGTTTCCCATGCTTGTAATATGGGGTCAATTAAACTCCAGGCTGTTTCCACTTCATCTGCACGTGTGAACAGCGAAGCGTCGCCTTGTAATGCATCCAGCAGCAGGCGTTCATAGGATTCTGGGATCGCAGTTTGACCGAAGACTTCAGCGTAATTGAATTCCATATCCACTGAGCGCGTGTCTGAAACTGTGTCGGGCGCTTTGGCTTCAAAGCGCAGGTGAATGCCTTCGTCAGGTTGAAGATATAGCACAAGCATATTGGCCGCGGTTTTATGCCCGGGTGCCATGGGGAACATTGCCAGCGGTGGTTCCTTGAAGCTGATGATGATCTGCGAATGTTTCTCGGCTAAGTTTTTACCTGAACGTAAATAGAATGGCACACCCTGCCAGCGCCAGTTGTTGACATATAGCCGCAGCGCCGCGTAGGTAGGTGTAATCGAATTGGGTTTAACTTCGGCTTCGTTTAGATACCCTTTGTATTGCGCGCGTACCGTATGTTCTGCCACGGCTGCCCCGGTGATGGGTTGAATGGCGCTCAGTACTTTTACTTTTTCATTTCGCAAAGATCCGGCCTTGAAAGACGCAGGGGGTTCCATTGCGACTAGCATCAACAATTGCAGTAAATGATTTTGGAACATGTCGCGCAATACGCCCACGCTGTCGTAGTATCCTGCGCGGTGTTCAAGCCCAACTTTTTCAGCTACTGTAATTTGGACATGGTCAATATAGTTGCGGTTCCAAAGCGGCTCAAAGATCGTATTGGCAAAACGCGTAAACAAAATGTTCTGTACGGTTTCTTTTCCAAGATAGTGATCAATACGGTAGATTTGTTCTTCCTTTAGTCCTTTGTGTACCTGCTGATTCAGTTTTTGCGCTGATGCGAGGTCTGTGCCAAATGGTTTTTCCAACACTACGCGCCGCCAGCCGCCATTTTCATGGATTTGCCCTGTTTCACCCAGTTGCTCAATAATGTTCGGGAACAAGGTTGGAGGAATAGCCATATAGTAAAGACGATTGGCTGTACCCGCTTCCAACTCGACCAGGCGGTTGGTAAGATTTTGAAAATCTGCGGTCTGGTCATAGCGGCCTTGTTGATAAAAAAGATGCGGCGCAAAGGCTGTCCATTCTTCTTCTGTGAATTTAAAACCAGCGAATTGCTTTGCCCCAACCTGCAAGTGGTTTCTAAATTGTTCGTCTGTAAATGCTGTGGCGCCAAAACCTACAATGGAGAATGCTTTGGGGAGCCGTCCCTTGCGCGATAAATGCAGCAGGGATGGGATTAATTTACGCTGGGTAAGATCGCCTGAAGCGCCGAAGATAATAATTGAAGCAGGTAGCTCGTTATTCATAAATTTTTTCTCACAGGTTTGCTCAACCTGCCCGACGCCTTTTTTGAAGGGAATGTGGTTTCCTGAGTACGTAAGGCAGGTTGATTGGCTCACAGCCGGGGGATTTGTAAAAAATTATTCAGATTTCTTGATCGCATGTCCGCCGAATTGATTGCGTAAGGCCGCCAGCATGCGGGCGGGGTAATTCTCTACGTCGCGGCTGGCGAAGCGCATTTGAAGCGCGAGTGTGATGATGGGCGCAGGCACATCAAGGTCGATCGATTCGAAAACAGTCCAGCGGCCTTCGCCGGAATCAGCTACCCAAGGTTTGATATCTTTTAGCTCAGCATCTTCGTCGAGAGCGTTTGCTGCCAGATCCAGCAGCCAGGAGCGGACGACGCTGCCATTTTGCCAAATGTGGGAGATTTGTGAAAGATCCAAACCAAATTCTTTTTTGGCTTTGAGAATGCCAAAGCCTTCGGCGAAGGCTTGCATCATGCCGTATTCAATTCCGTTGTGAACCATTTTCACATAATGACCTGCGCCATGCGGGCCGACGCGTCCCCAGCCAGATTCTTTTCCAGGGGCGAGCGTTTCAAAGATGGGACGAAGTTTTTCGGCAATATCTTCTATGCCGCCAATCATTAAGCTATATCCTTCGGTGAGACCCCAAATGCCGCCGCTGGTGCCGCAGTCTACAAAGTCTATACCTTTGGCTTCCAGCATGGCTGCGTGTGCGATTGTGTCTTTGTAGTTTGAGTTGCCGCCGTCGATGATAATATCGCCTTTTTGCAACAGTGATGCGACTTTGTCAATCGTGTCTGTGGTGTTCTTGCCGGATGGCACCATAACCCAGACGATTTTCGGTGATGAAGTAAGTTTGCCAACTGCTTCTTCCAAAGAAGTTGCACCTTCTGCGCCAAGTTTAATTGCGGCTTCAACCGTCTCTTGTGTGCGCGCAAAACCAACCACACGATGACCGCCGCGTACCAGGCGTGTGGCCATGTTTAATCCCATTTTCCCTAAACCGATTAATGCAAGTTCCATTGTTTGCTCCTCTGTTCCTTTTAATTAATATTTTTACAATTTACTTGCGGCAGCTTCATCCACCAGCCAGAGGACTTCTCCATCTATGGGGTGGATGCGCTGAGCAGGCAATAGTTCGGGATGATATACCCCATTCAAGATGCTGGCAAGTGTCTCTGACTTACTTTTGCCAACTGCCAAAAAAGCCACGCGCCGCGCCGCATTAAATACAAGCGGAGTGAGTGAGATACGACGCGCGGGGCGGTCTTGATAATTTGCTGTGACTGCGATTGCAGGCGTTTCTGTCTGTACTTGTGAGCCTGGGAATAGGGATGCGGTATGACCATCATCGCCCATGCCAAGTAATACGAGATCGAAGCGCGGCCACGCAAATGGCGCTTCTGAGAAATTGTTTAGTATGTGTGCGTACTCTTTTGCCGCATCTTCAGGGTCTAATTCAGAGGCTGCGCGGTGGATATTTTCAACGGGCAGCGGCACATGATCGAAGAGCGCCTGTTTTGCTTGAAAGTAATTATTACCCGGGTCTGTAGGTGAGACACAACGTTCGTCGCCCCAGAAAGCATGTACTTTGCTCCATTCGATTTGGTTACGATATGGAGCCTGCGCCAGCAGTTCATAAAGCGGTTTGGGTGTGCCTCCGCCGGATAGGGCTGTCAGAAAACGTCCACGGGCGGCAATGGCTTGTGCTGCTGAATCCACGAACAACTCTGCGGCGGCGATGCTTAACTCTTGAATATCTTTGAAAATGTGTATGGTTGGTTTCATCTGGTTGAAAAGTGTAACATAATATATTTTGTGTGAGGTGAATTGGCTATCAGGTTGGGATCATACCCATGCGCTGTCAATTTATAGGACAATATTTTTTCCAAGGTTTTGCCCCAGCGCTTTTTGATACACCAAATTTGCGCCGACTAAATCTTCCATGGCGTGTCCCATGGATTTGTAGATCGTTATTTCCTGTTCGTTGGTTCTGCCAGGTTTTTGATTTAATAAAACTTCGCCAAGCTCGGTTCCAAAATTGGAATCCAAGCCTTGTAATTCGGCGCTGCCAACAGGCGGCGGACTGAATGCGACTTTTGATTCGACAAAGACATGGCTCTTTTCAATCAGGTCGCGCGGTAATTCTCCGCCTGGGGGACGATAGCCAACCGAGGTGATATGCACACCTTCTTTTAGCCATTCAGTTTTGATGACGGGTTCAAGCGATGAGGTGCAGAGACAAACTATGTCCGCGTTGGAAACTGCTTGTTGGACAGAATCAGCTGTGGCTGCGTTTGAGGCGCAGGAGGATACTGCCTGGGCTTTGGAAATATCCCTCGAAGCGATCCAGACCTGTTTGATGCCGCTTAATGTCTCAATCATCTTTAAATGGGTTTGGCCTAAAACACCCGCGCCGATAATGGCGACTGTTTTGCTGTTTTTACGCGCCAGCATTTTGATGGAAAGAATTGCGCCCGCAGCGGTGCGCAGTGCGGTGATGTATTCGCCGTCCATAAAGGCGATGGGGGAGCCTGTTTCTGAGTCGAAGAGTGTGATGACGGCTTGATGATCGGGGATGTTTTGTTTGTGGTTGTCGTGAAAGACGCTGACGAGTTTGACCGACATTAATTTGTTTGGCATGTAGGCGGGCATACTGACCAAAAGACCTTTGGGTGCGGCGACTTGATTGCGCGGAGGCACATTGAGTTGGCCCGCGCTTAAGGCTTTGAAGCCTTCTTCAAGCGCGGTGAGTAATTCCTGTGGGTTGAGAAGTTTTTCAACTTCGGCGCGGGTGATGAAGAGCATGTTGAATCAACTATCTTTTTGCGCCTGTTACTTTGGCAGTGGCGGCGGAGCGGGTATGCACATTCAACTTTTCAAATATGGCTTTGAGATGGCGTTTGATGGTGTTGGTGGAAATGACGAGTTTGTCGGCAATTTCCTTGTTCGCCAGACCTTGTGCAAGAAGTTCGAGGACTTCGCGTTCGCGTTCTGTAAGTGCGCTTAATTCATCTGTGGCTTTGCTCGCAATTTTGGTGTCTTCCAAAATGCGTTTGAATGTGGCGCGGTCGAAGGTTTGTTTTTCGATATAGGCGGAGATGGAGTATGTAGAGTATATGCGCTGAATCTCTTCGGGGTCTGAGAATCCGCTGACCACGATGGCTGGAATATGATTTTCTTTTGTAATCTCAAGCAGTTGATACCCATGCGGTTCCCGATCTTCAGGGTTAATTATTTTTTGACCGATGATCTCATTCAGCGAAAGATCCAACACGGCAATTGAATAATTTTCCTTGCGTAAAAAGCCAAGCGCTTCGCCAAAACTTGTGCTGGTATGAACTTGAAAACCAGATTCGCTCAGCAGGTCTTCCAAAATACTCCTCCAACCTGCATCATCTTCAACAATCAAAGCTTTGTTCGCAAGAGTACCGGATGTATAACCTGGAGGTCTTGAAAACAAAGTATTTGGCTTTGTGGGTGCTTTGACGCTGTCAGATGCCTGTGGTGCGCTGGCGAGGATGCGATGGACAATATCCTTGAACTGACTGCGTTGGAAACTTTCCTTGCGTAAAAAAGTAAATGCTCCATAATCAGTTAGCGCGGTGACAGCCAACTCAACGGTGGCGAATCCAGTTAGCAGAATTGTGCGGCAGTTCGGGTCCAGGCGTTTTACATGATCCAGTACGCGCAGGCCATCCTTGTTGTTATGATCGTTTGGCGAGAGAGATAGGTCGATTACTGCAAGGCGGTGAGTCTGATTTTTGAGGAGCGGAATTGCCTCGTCGAGACTTCCTGCAATATCCACTTCGAGGCCGCAATCTGAGAGAATCTCGCTCATGATTTGCTGCCAGGACACATCGTCTTCGACAATTAATGCGCGATTGTTCGGTGATATCATGTCGGGTTCTCCGTGACAGGCAGGCGCAGATGGAAAGTTGTTCCATACTGACCGTCGCTTTCGACTGTAATTGTTCCACCAAGCCGAGTCATCCAGGTCTTGACCCACCACAGGCCGAAGCCCATTTTTCCCGGATTGGTTCGGCTTGAAAATTCAAGCTCGAATATTTGATCTTGAAGTTCGGGCGAAATTCCCGTTCCGTTATCGGCAATGGATATCTCGACCCAATTTTTCGTAAATGTGCCGCGAATGCTAACCACGCCTTTGTGCTGCATGGCTTCAATCGCGTTTTCGATCAGGTTCTTGAATACAAATGTTAGGTTTTGGCTGTTCGCATTTACCAGCGGCAATCTTTCAAGCCCGTCCAAATCAATCTGTATTTCCGGCGGCATTTGGATCGATTTTATAGCTTCGGAAATTCTAAAAATAATTTGCACTTGCTCCATGCGCATGGGCCGCAGATAGGAAAGATTTTCCTGAACGATTTGCATGGCCGCCATCGCGCTTCGTTCAATTTCCTTCAAGGTGTTGGAAAGATATGCATCAGTTTCCAGTAACTGATGATATTTATCTTGAATGGTTTGAATTCGGACAGGGATTGTGCCAACTTTATTATTCATGTTGTGCAGCAAATTAGCTGAGATGTCACCGACGGCCGCGAATGTTTCAGCGATCAGATGTTGTTCCTGTGAAGCTCGCAGCGCCTGTTGATGCGATTCATTGTGGACAGCGAGAACTGCGTAATTGGCAAGACAGGCCAGCACTTTTTTGTCCCATTCAGATTTATCGCTTCTTCCCGCGCCCGTATCTGCATGGAACACCCCAAACATTCCCAACGCCTTTGCCTTTGTGCCTGTTAATAGCGGCAGGAGCAGGGCATTGGCAGAGTTTGCGTCTGCTAAATTTTCAAGCAGGCCATTTGACGCCGCAAGTTGTGATTCGCCCAATTCATTGGTCAGCCAGATCGCACTTGAAGATGCATTGAGTAGATCGTTTGCCATCTCGCAAAGATGGTCCAATACTTTTTGACTCGGCTGTGAGATCAATAACTGAGCCGCTTCCTGTAGCGCATCCAACAGACGTACTTCCTGAATGGCGGTGATGGCGTAGGTTGCCAGAGATTGCAGAAGATGACTATCCTCTTCAGAGAAGCCCTGTAATCTTGGGCTTTCCAAATTTAGTACACCTTCCAGCCTACCGCTGGCATCGATTAATGGCACCGCTAATTCGGAGCGCATTTCTATTTTCGAATCAAGCGGATAGTAATGCTCCGCCCATGGCGCTTGGCGCAGATCGGAAATCAGCAAAGGTTCACGCGTCCGCGCCACGTGCGCCATAATGCTGTTTCCATCCAGAGGTAATTTTTCGACAAGGGGTTTTTCAAGATAGACAGAGCTTACAGCGCGCGTTACTAAAAACTCTCCGCTTTTATCAAGCAGACGAAAGATGCCGTATTGCGCATTTGAAATCTCAAGCGCCAGCTCCAGAATGGATTCCAAGGTTTCCTCAAGCCGCAAGCGCGAGGAAATAAGCAGACCTGCGCGGCGTAAACGATTGAGTTCATCTTCTTTGTGCGCCAGGTCACGCTTGATGCCTGCGAGATGCTGGGTATGGTAAATGGCCATTGCGGCTTGATTAATAAAGTTATCAAGCATCAATTCTTCAAGCTGTGAGAGGTTTCGGTCTTCGTAAAGATAGATATATAAAACGCCGACTACATTTTTTGCAACGATCAGCGGAAAACAAGCCACCACTTTTACGCCCATGGCGGCGTGATAGGGATGAATCTCAAGGTCCGTTTCTTCGTAGGAGAGAGTTCTATGTTTGCGGTCTATCGTTCTCGCGCCGTATCCGTTTTGGCGCGGCGTATCCACTGAATGTTTGAGTTGAGAAACAGGGTCGTGATCTCCAGCGTTTGCAAAGACACGCGATGCAATTTCAAGTCCCCCGGTGGTTTGGTCGTAGGTGTAGATCACTGCCGAGGAACCAGGAATTACGCGAATCGAGCTTTCGACGATCAACTGTAAACTGGATGCCTGATTATTTTTGTCGGCAGAACCAATATGATTAATGGCATTACTGATCTGATTGAGGCTCGCCAGAGCTTCGAGCAGACGTGGGTTGATATCTTCAGGAGGAAAAGGCGTTTGTTTTTTCATGGGTAAAAATGATACTCTAAAACTTTTCTCTCTGATTGTACTTTACGCAGGATGTTCGATCTTCTTTTTTATATCAAGGTTTGTAAAATTTGCAGGCCGAGTTGAAAAGCAAAATAAACCAGGGTAATGCCGCAGATTAGATTGACTCCCTGAAAGAAATTCTGTGTCATCCATTGTTTGCCCCATGCCACCAGCCCTGCCATGATGAAGCACCACAGAATTGCGCCCGCGAGGAAACCCATAAAGAAGACGGCAAAGTGAATTGGCTGCGGGCCGCCTGAAATGGAGGCGAAGACGGTTGTGCCAAGACCCGTCCAAAAAACGATGTTGAGCGGGTTGCCCAGGGAAAGAAATGCGCCGCTGGCGAAATCTCCGCGTGTAGAAAGCGAGCCTGAAACATCCAAACCTTTTCCGCTGCGCGCATCCTTGAAGGCATCCCATGCAAGTTTGAGCATCAGAACAATACCGATCAAACTGAGAATGGTTTTGGCAACATCATTCTGAATCAGAAATGCCAATCCGCTTAGGGCAATGATAGCCCAGGTAGTGTCTCCGACCAATGATCCTAACTGAACGTATAAGGCAGAGACAAATCCACGAGCTGTTCCACGGCGGACTGTTTCTGCGGTGATAATTCCGGGCGGAGCACAAAAGGAAATTGCGAGGATAAAGGATGAGATGAGTAATGTATTCATGGCGGTCAAATGTAAAAGCTGGCAGCTAGCCTATTGGCCGGCTGCCAGCTTTCGGTGTAGGAGGAAGCGGTTACCTGTCAGTTAGCAGTCAAAGTACAAGCTGTATTCGTAGGGTGTTGGGCGCAGGCGCATCGGGTCAACTTCGACCTGGCGTTTGTAGCTGATGTAGGATTCGAGGAAGTCGGTTGTGAACACATCGCCCTTGAGCAGGAAGTCATGATCGGCTTCGAGCGCTTCAAGCACTGCGCCGAGGGAGGAAGGTACCTGCTTGATGAGCTTGGCTTCTTCTGGAGGGAGTTCGTACAGATCCTTATCGGCAGGTTCGCCTGGATCAATGCGATTCAAGATACCGTCGAGACCCGCCATTAGAATAGCGGAGAAGCACAAGTATGGATTGCTGGATGCATCAGGAGCGCGGAATTCAACGCGTTTGGCTTTTGTGCTCTTGGTGACTGGAATGCGGCAGATGGCAGAACGATTGCGCTGCGAATAAGCGAGATTGACAGGTGCTTCATAGCCCGGTACGAGACGGCGATATGAGTTGGTGGTCGGCGAAGTCAATGCGAGCAATGCAGGCGCATGTTTGAGAATGCCGCCGATATAATATTTTGCAGTCTGCGACAAGCCAGCATAACCAGCGGCATCATAAAAAACGTTTGTATCGCCTTTCCAGAGAGAGGAAGAACAATGCATACCTGAGCCGTTATCACCAAACATTGGCTTGGGCATAAAGGTTGCAGTCTTTCCGTTTTTGCGGGCAACGTTCTTGGCAATATATTTGTAGACCAAAAGTTGGTCAGCCATGCGGGTCAGCGTGTTGAAGCGCATACCCAATTCTGATTGGCCGGCGGTTGCAACTTCGTGGTGATGAACTTCCATGGGAATGCCCAACTCTTCGAGCGCCATCATGATCTGACTGCGAACGTCAGTGAGGGTATCGGTTGGGGGGACCGGGAAATAACCGCGCTTGGGGCCGATCTGACCGCCTAAATTCGGGCGATCACCGCGTCCGCTATTCCACCAGCCTTCTTCGCTGTCAATGTGATAGTAGGATTCGTTTGTTCCGCTTGAATAGCGTACATTATCGAAGATGAAGAATTCGGCTTCCGGGCCAATGTAAACGGTATCGGCAATACCGGTCGACTTGAGGTAGGCTTCTGCCTTGCGGGCAATGTAGCGGGGATCGCGCTCGTAGGGTTCAAGGGTAATTGGGTCATGCACATTACAAGTCAGAACCAATGTGGGGATATTTGCAACCGGGTCAATGAATGCGGTTTCAGGATCGGGCAGGAGCAACATATCTGATTCGTGGATTTCCTGAAAACCGCGAATGGATGACCCGTCGAAAGGCAGACCTTCCGTGAAAAGGTCCTCGCTCAGACGGTGTACAGGGATCGTAAAATGCTGCCACGTGCCAGGCATATCAATGAAGCGAACATCCACCAACTTCACTTCTTTCCCCATCTTGAGAACTTCAGCAACAGTCTTTGCCATAATATTTTCTCCTTAGTTATTATTAGGTCTATAATTTCATGCGTCATTGTAGTTGGGCGGGTAGTACCCGTCCATTACCCAAACGGAGCATATTTTATGCCGGTATAGTTAGTTGCAAATCTACCAAGGTTATAATTATATATATGACTGAAAATCTTCACAATATTGCAAAACACTTCGGTGGGGCATTTGAAATCATCAAACCGCACCTTGATATCGCTCTCGCTTCTGCCGCCGACCCTGGGCGTTCTCTTGTCTACCTCGAACGCCTCCTCGAAAGCGGGGATGAATCATTAATCCCTGCGCTTGCAAAGAATCCCCGCGTGATCGAAAGCCTGGTCACCATCTTTTCGGGTAGTCAATTCCTGACCGAGATCATACTACGCAACCCTAAAAATGTTAATCTGCTTCACCATCGTAATTTATTAACCCAGCGTAAAAGTACAGCAACGATCCATATGGAATCATCGAAAATAATCGGTGAGGTAAATGCTGATCAAAAACTGGACGCGCTGCGCCGTTACCAACGCGGCGAGCTCCTGCGTATTGGAGCTAGTGATCTACTTGCCTTATATGATTTGAGAACCGTCACGCGACAACTCTCCAAACTTGCCAGTGGACTCGTGCGGACCTGTCTCGATCTTGCCAGCCAGCAAAGCGGAATCAGCGCCGACGATTTTGTTGTCATCGCCATGGGAAAACACGGAGCCGAGGAACTCAACTACAGTTCCGATATTGATTTGTTATTCGTCGCCGCACATGACCCGATGGAAAAACTAAAACTTGCTGAGCGCCTGATTGATAATATCGGAGGTGTCACGTCCGAAGGCTTTCTCTACCGCGTGGACATGCGCCTTCGTCCCTGGGGCAGGGACGGATTCCTTGTCACCACACCCGATGGGTATCTTCAATATATTCAGGGACACGCCCGACTATGGGAAAAACAAGCGCTGCTCAAAGCCCGTCCCATTGCAGGCAACCTTGTGCTCGGTAAAAAACTGCTCGCATCGGTTGAGCCGTACATTTTCAGTCATGCACCCGAAGAAGTGCGTGCCAGCGTTTTCTCAATGAAACAACGTACTGAACAAGGGCTTCAACGAAAGGGACGTGATTGGGGTGAAGTAAAACTTGGCGAAGGCTCCATCCGTGATGTGGAATTCGTTGTTCAATACCTTCAACTCGCGTATGGCAATCAATATCCCGACCTGCATGGGCGTGCCACACTTCAAATTCTCCCCCGCCTTGCGCATCACAGACTGCTTACCAATGAAGAAGTTCGCATCCTTACTGATGGCTACACCTTGATGCGAACCATCGAGCATTACATTCAAGTGATGCATTATCAACAAACCTACACCATGCCCTCCGATCCCGAGTCGCTTGCGCTTCTTGCGGGTCGACTCGGCTTCACCAGCACCGACGCACTGATCCATCGTTACGATGAACATCGCAAAGCCATTCGCGCGATCTATCTTCGTCGCGTTGGACATGAACCCATCAACGAACCGCAACCGCAAGTCGTCCAGCATATTGCCCGCCTCGGCGCCGATTACACAGACTCATTTTCAATTGATGAAATTCAATATCACGCCGATCTCGCGCGCGGGGTCAACGAACAAACGCCAGCCATTATCGCGGCACAACCCATCAGTCAAAATACATGGCGCGTGACCGTGGTGGGGTACGATTACCCAGGCGAACTTTCCATCATCTGCGGCCTCTTCTTTGTTTTTGGATTTAACATTCAGGATGGAAACGCCTTCACCTACGAACCATTACCTGACGCTCCACCGACATCCCATCCCCGGACATTCAACAACCGCTTCGATCCCACCCGACGCCTGCCACCGCGCCGACCATCATCATCCACGCCTGAGCCTGATACCCGCCGTAAGATCGTAGACGTCTTTACTGTAAAATCGATTTTGCCCGAACCACCCAATAACACGATCTGGGAATCTTATACAAACGATCTCCATCATCTTTTACGCATGATGCGCACGGGTCAACGGCGCGAAGCCCGCGGTGAGTTGGCGGTTCGTGTGGGACAGGCCTATCAAAATGTATCCCGCAAATTATCAGTACTACCGCTGATCAACATAGAAATAGACAACGAGGCAGATGAACGCTACACCATCCTGAGAATTGACACACCAGACACGTTTGGTTTTTTATATGAATTCACCAACGCCCTTGCATTAACTCATACCTACATTGCACGTACCATCGTTCAATCCATTGGCACCCGCGCACAGGATATTCTGCACGTCACAGACGAGAACGGTAATAAGATCACGTCGCTTGAAAAGCAACGTGAACTGCGCGCTGCTGTTGTATTGATAAAACACTTTACACACCTGCTTCCACATTCTCCAAATCCATCAACCGCATTGTTGCATTTCCGAGAATTCCTTGTGCAACTCTTTCAGCGTCCCAATTGGCCCGATGAAATCACATCCATTGAAAGTCCGGATGTACTCAATGCCCTCGCTCGTTTGCTGGGCGTAAGTAACTTCCTTTGGGAGGATTTCCTGCGCATGCAATACGCGAATCTCTTCCCGGTGGTGAAAGACATGGACGCACTTTCCACATCCAAACCAAAACCACAACTCGAAAGCGAACTTGAAAAAGCGCTTGAGAGCAACAAAGTGGCCGATTTACAATACCCGGATTGGCGAGCAGCTTTGAACGCCTTCAAAGACCGCGAACTCTTCCGAATTGACATGCGTCACATCCTCGGGCTGACAAAGGAATTTGACGATTTTGCCGTTGAACTGACGGATCTCGCAGATACGGTTTTATGTGCCACGCTCCTGCATTGCGAATCCGAGCTACGTATCATTCATGGCGACCCATTTTTGGAAAATGGTCAGCCTTGTGGATTATCTCTGCTCGCCTTGGGGAAGTGCGGCGGGCGCGAGTTAGGATTCGCTTCTGATATTGAATTGATGTTCGTTTATACCGGTAATGGACAGACAAATGGCTCAAAAGTCGTGAGTACTCCGGATTATTATGAACGCCTCGTTAGGTCTGTAATCGACACCGTGCAATCGCGCCAGGAAGGAATTTTTCAAATAGATCTGCAATTGCGTCCGCACGGCAAAGCAGGCAGCATGGCCGTTTCACTGGACTCATTTCGCAATTATTATGCAACGGACGGAGCCGCATGGGCTTACGAACGCCAGGCGTTGATCAAACTTCGCCCTATCACAGGCGACACCAAACTCAATCAGGAATTATGTAATCTACGAGATGTATATGCATACGAGAGCGGCCCCTTCGATGTAACCGCCATGCGGGCCATGCGCGAACGTCAGTCGCGACACCTGGTAACAGGCGGCACATTTAATGCAAAATTTAGCCCGGGCGGTTTGGTGGACATTGAATATCTTATCCAGGGATTGCAGATCAATCATGGAGCGCAGAATCCCGCCCTGCGCCTGAATAATTTACGCGACGCCATGGCCGCCCTGCACGATGCAGGCATTCTTTCAGACGACAACTACTCACGCCTGCGTAAAGCACATACCTTCCTCCGTTGGCTGATCGACTCATTGCGGGTCGTACGTGGAAATGCCAAGGATGTAACCATCCCCCCTTTTGGCACAGAAGAGTTTGTTTTTCTTGCACGGCGATTGGGTTACGAGTTGAATATGGAACATCTTCGTGATGATCTGGCGCGTTATATAGCCGATGTACAGGAAATCAATAACGATTTATTGAGTAGGGAAAATTGATTATTAACACAACATGGGGTCAGTGCTATAGATTTTTGATGAAAGTAAGTCTTATTACCCAATTGGGTACTTAAAAAGATAGCGACTGGTTTTTACCAGTCGCTATCTTTTTTCCCCTTACGGGGATTAACCAAGGAGAGAATCTGTGTAACAGCCCAGGACAAGGCTATTACTGTTTATCTATTGTTATAAGAAACTAATTGCACCAATAAAATTTTGTGTTTCCTAACTAACAACTTTAATATTATAAACATATGTGAGAATGCGTCTATTCCCCAAACGGGTTATTTAAAGTAAAAGGCTGCTGGAAAAAATTTCAGCAGCCTTTTACAAATGAGTAGATTAATAGTTTGACAGGTAATTTTCAAGTTCCCAGTTTGTCACTTCCAACCGATAATCTTCCCACTCGACCCGTTTGGCATTGATGAAGACTTCGTGGGTATGTGCCCCCAATGCATTACGCACTACCTCATCTTCTTCCAATGCTTTCAAGGCTTGATTCAAAGAAGTGGGGAGAATATCCTGGGACTTGCTTGGCTTATCTGTCCGATAAATATTTTCTTCGGTTGCTTCTGAAACGGTTAGTTCACGGCGAATGCCGTCCAGCCCGGCGGCGAGCATCACTGTAAAAGCCAGATATGGATTACAGCTTGGGTCGGGACAACGCAATTCCAGGCGAGTTGATTCGCTGCTGGAGGCGCGTGGTACGCGGATCAATGCCGAGCGATTAATCCGCGCCCAACTAATGGAAACTGGGGCTTCATAACCAGCCACCAGCCGCTTGTAAGAATTAACCAACGGAGCCAATATCGCGCACATTCCACGCGCATGTGCCAATTGCCCGGCGATAAAGTGTTTTGCGATCTTTGAGAGTCCGTGTTGATCGCCCATGTCAGAAAATGCATTAATTCCATTTGCGGTATAGGTCAGGCTTTGGTGGACGTGCATGCCGCTGCCGTTGATCCCGCGAATCGGCTTCGGTAAAAAGGTGCAATATAGGCCGTTTTGCTGTGCGATCACTTTCAATGCGACGCGCAAAGTGACGGCGCTGTCGGCGGTGGTTAGAGCATCTGAATAACGAAAGTCAATTTCATGCTGACCATGTGCGCCTTCATGATGCATGGCTTCAACTTGCAAGCCTAGTGTTGCCAATGTGTTCGCCATTTGACGGCGCAACCCGGCCGCCATATCCGAAGGGGCGTCAAAATAACTGGCGCTATCGTGCGGTTTGGGTGGAATTAAACTTCCATCTGGATTTGGTTTAAGTAGAAAGAATTCAAGCTCCGGGCCTGTGTTGTAGCGAAACCCCATATCTGTTGCTTCTTTAATCACTCGTCGTAAAATGGAGCGTGGGTCACCCGGAAATGGTTGATTATCTGGCGTGTACACATCGCAAATGAGGCGGGCTGTGGATTCCTCACCTGTCAGCCAGGGAATGAGCGCAAAAGTTGATGCGTCGGGTCTTAGGTGCATATCACTTTCAGCCACACGAGCAAACCCCTCGATGGAGGAGCCGTCGAACCAAATCCCATTTTCAAGCGCTTCAGGCAGTTGATGTACAGGGACGGTTACATTTTTTACCACCCCGACAATATCTGTAAACTGTAAATCTATAAATTTGATTTCGTTTTGTTTTACCCGTGCCAGAAGTTCAGCGGTAGATTCAGATGAATTATTCAAGATTGCCTTCTCAATTCTAAAATTTTTATGTAAAAATTAAACACAAAGCATACAAAGGTTAATATATGAAATGAACTTTCTTCGTGGGGAAAAGGTTTTAACGCCCGAATTGCTGTAGAAATAATGCGAGAATAATCAATGCACCTAAAATCCCTGCTCCAATCAAAAAGCCGCGCACGGCTTGCAACTGCATCAAGGATGAACCCGATCCGCCAGAATTCTTTAATTTATCCAAAATTGTCACGTCGGCACTTTCTGGATGATCTAAGATGTTTATGAGAGATTCCATATCTTTATAGCGGTCATTTGGATTACGAGCCAGGCAGGTAGCAACAAGCGCGGCAAGCTGCAAGGATATGGATGGGTTGAATTTGTCCAAACGTGGCGCAGTTCCATTCAAGTGTTGGGCCATGATAGCCATGTTACTGTCGCCTGTATAAGGTGTTTTTCCTGTAAGCATTTCATACATAATGATGCCGAGCGCATAAATATCGGTACGCTGGTCACCGCGCTGCCCCTCAACTTGTTCGGGAGACATGTAATCCGGTGTCCCCATGGTGGCGCTCAGATTTGAGTATGTAACGCGGTGTGAGCCTTTTGTCAGCGCCAGGCCAAAGTCCATGATGACAGGCTGACCATCGGTGGTGATTAGGATGTTTTCGGGTTTTAGGTCGCGGTGAATGACATTGTTCTTGTGGCAATAGGCCATGCCATCCGCAATTTTGCGGATGATAAGAATTACTTTTTCGGATTCGATGGGGGCTTCACTGTCAATTAAAGATCGTAACGACCCGCTATCCACAAATTGGGTGACAAGGTACGGGATACGATTAAACTTCCCTGAACCAAGACCCTTCAAAATGCTGGGATGATCGAGCGTCTTCATTACATCCAATTCGCGTTGGAAGCGTTCAAATTGAGCAGGATCGCCCAACATGGATTGGTCGGGGATTTTAATCACTACTTCGCGGCGGTTGACCAAATCAAATGCGCGATATACATCGCTCATTCCGCCTTGCGCCATGTGCGCTTGAATCTGATATTGTTCGAATTGATCACCAATTTGCAGCATATTGCCGGCAATTATAGCATTCATGACACCAATTTCCTCAAATTTTCGAACCAGCCAGTGCTTTTTTTATTATGAGATGCATGATCTGACGAAGCAGGAACAAGTTTATTTATATGAAAAACAACTACGGAAGCATTGTCATCTGTTTCGTTTTGGATCGCTAAATCGACGAGTCTTTGGCTAATACTTTCTGTTGAGGATACGTCAGAAACAACGCGCGCGAAATCCTCATCCTGAATGACGGACCAGACTCCGTCAGAACAGAGAATCAAATAATCATCTTCCTGTAAACGGTGCTCGCTGATATCGGGTTGAACGAACAATCCGATGCCGATTGCTTTGGTGAGGACGGAACGTTGGGCGTGCGTGCGGATTTTATCAGGCGAAAGAAGTTTACTGCGTACCATGTCGCCAACGGTAGTGTGATCTGCGGATAAACAGGTGGCGCGCTTATTTCTAATTAAGTAGGCGCGGCTGTCGCCAACATGAGCAAGGTAGAGGATATTTCCTAGAACATAAGCGGCTGTTAACGTAGTGCCCATGCGACCCGCGCCCAACTGCTGCGTCTTTTGATAAACCTGTAAATTAGCGCTCTCAACCCCGCTTCGTAAAGCCTTCGGGATGGATGATCTGCTGTTTTGAGAGAGATTGCTCGTGAAGGATTCCAATGCGAGTGTGCTAGCCAGTCCGCCGTGGGCATAGCCGCCCATCCCATCTGCTACTGCGAACAGCAAGCCAGGCCCGATGGGATGCTCAAGGTCCGCTAGATGGATGGAGTCTTGATTGTCCTCTCGCACTGGGCCGACAACACTTAATCCGCCGCTTTCAATGATTGGGATGTAATTTTTCAAAATTGACGTTCTCCAACTTCAAGCCCTGCTTACTATTTTATAAACACAAAATGCACAAAGATTAATGCGTATTGACTATTAGCATTCTATGGGTGAGGTTATCGATGTGCCAGTACCCAAATGGGTTATCTTAAATACAGACTACTACCCAAGGTTGGAGTCTGTGGGCAGTCGCCCTGTCAAAGGGCGTAGATGTAGAAGTTTAGAATCAATCACCCTTTAAGGGCGAAGCGGTTCTATATCCAATTAGATTACTTGCGTTTTATGAAATAATACGAGATGCTTACGATCAGCCATAGGCCGGCTAATCCTAATGCGATTTGGCTGGCTTGCGTGACGATGCCTCCGGCGCTTAAGCCGATGATGGTCATCGCGGCGATGATACCCAGGTTGATTAGCAAACCTACTAGCGGCAAAAGGATGTGCCGAAAGAAATTGAAATCAGGATCACCAACAAATGTCGCAATGGTCAGGATGCATAACAAAGCATATAACAGGAATGCGCCAAGATTGGATGCGAGGATAATTCCCATTAAGACGGGCAAGCCGCCGATAATACCTGCCGCGCCGATGACGGCAGAGAATATGCTGAGTAATATAACTGCGTAATAGGGCGTGGCATATTGTGGATGTAACAAGCCTAATACGTCGGGCATCTCGTCGTCCAAAACCATGGCGAAGCTGATGCGCACACCGTTGTTGATTGCAGTCAGTGTGGCGCCGAGCAATGCGATCACAATCGTGAAACCGATGAAGAGCATTAATGTAGCTCCATATCCGCCGAGCGTGTTGCCAATCTGTAAGGCAAGATCACCCAGTGGTGCGTGCGAGGCAGTCACATCTATATGAACATTGAGTGCAAAGCCAGATGCAAAATATCCAAGCAGATACGCGAAGGCGCCTTGAATTAAAAGTGCAAGCACTGCGCCGCGCGGAATATCTCTTTGAGGGTTGGTGGCGTTGCTGCCCAATGCAGTCGAAGATTCAAAGCCCACCATTAAGATCATCGCGAGTGCAGCTTGGAATAGTGTGCCGTTTAAGCTATGTGGAAGTAAAACCGAAAGCGCGGATGGATGCGTCCAATCAGAAAGAGAAAATTCAGCGGGATTGGTCAGACGGAAGATAATTGCGAGAACACTAAAACTAAGAAGCGCAATCAGTTGAATGGTGTTGAGTGCAACGCTGCTGGTGGTTGTGCCTGTGATTCCGCGCAATGCGAGGAATCCGACAAAAGCCGCAAAAGACATTGCGAGGAGCGCTTCACCGTAGACAGTCGGTTGATAACCAAAGTACCGTAATAAATAATCAAGCAGGACGCCAAGAAAGGCGACCATCACGCCGGGGTAAATCCAATAATAAAGATGCGCGGCCCAGCCGATGGCAAACTTGGCAATGCGTGCAATTCCCTTGTGACGTTGTCCCTGACTGGCGAAGAAACGATCTGCAAAGTGATAGGCGCTACGGAACCCGGCTTCAGGATAGCGGCGGACAAGTTCGCCAAAGGAGAACATGGTGATGAGTGCGCCGATCAAGGCCAATAGCACGCCCGGCCAAATATCAGCCACGCCGCCAATGTTGACCGCAGATTGAGATTGGTATAAAAGCCAGATCAACGCACCGGGCGCGGTCAATGCCATGGCGTTGATCGTAATACCCGTTAAGCCAAGGGTTCTACGGGATGAATTGGAATTGGACTTAATGGTCATGCTTTACCTCGTCAGTGGCTTCTGGCTTTAGCCATTTCTCCAGTTTTTCGATAAACAATACAAGCGGCCAGAGCAGGACGATGCGAGCTGCATCCACCAGGTATTGAAGCCATTGCAGCCAGGTGAACCCGCGTGTGCTTTTACGGTCAAGCAGGATGCGGGCAATCACCAGACCCATGCTGATGTAAATGAGAGCGGGCGGGGAGATGTTCGAAGCGGTTTCATGCATAATGTTTTTATAACTCAACTGAAAAAAAGATTCTGATAATAGCTGTTTAAGAAAATAGTGATGTTTTTTTGAATTGATTGACCGTAGACCGCCGTCCGCTGTCTACGGTCAATCAATTAGAAAGCAGAGTTTGTTCTTCTAGTAGTTAGACTGCGTCAGCGGCAGGTTTCCAATCAACAGGGTAGGCCAGTGCTCCCATTTCAGGTATATCCAAACCGTTCAATTCGTCTTCGCGGGATACTCGTAACAATTTGAAGTACGCGCAGACCTTGAAGAAAATCCAGGATAGGCTGAAGACGACAACGAAGATACTGATTACTTCGATAAGTTGAGCGATAATTTGAGTGGAGCCGCCGTAGAGCAAACCGGTAACTGCGCTCTCGACACCATTCCACGCGGCAGTGTCAGGATTGCCATTAGCGAAGATGCCGACTGCCAAAACGCCCCAGGCGCCATTGACCATGTGAACTGGTACTGCACCGACGGGATCATCGATCTTGAGTTTTTCAAGAACGGTTGATGCAAATACAACCAACACACCCGCGATAAGTCCGATGACCACTGCAGCCCAAGGATCAACGAATGCACAGGGAGCGGTAATGGCTACCAAGCCTGCGAGAAGTCCATTGACTGACATGCCTGCGTCAGGTTTCTTGGCAGGTCCGAAAAGCCACACATAAGTCATCGCGGAACAACCGCCAGCAGCGCCTGCGAGCAATGTATTGATGGCTGCAATTACGGCCAGATTACGGAAGCCGCCCAGGAAGCCAAGGGATGAACCAGGGTTGAAGCCAAACCATCCGAAGAATAGAATGATGGTTCCCAAAATACCCAGGGTGATGTTATGGCCCGGAATGGTATTGGCAGAACCATCTTTGTTGAATTTACCAATACGGGGTCCAAGAATGATTGCGCCGGCTAGACCAACAACACCACCGATCATGTGTACAGGACCCGAACCCGCGAAATCCACCGCGCCATTACCAAACCCGGCGATACGTCCCAGGTTTTGGAGCCAGCCGCCGCCCCAGATCCAACCAGCCACAAGCGGATAAATGAACATACTGACCCATAAGCCCATGGCCACAAAGCCAACGAACTTCAAACGTTCAGCCATCGAGCCTGTTGGGATGGTAGCGGCCGTGTCCATGAAGACCATCTGAAAGAGGAAGAAGGAAAGAATGCCCGCATTTGCGCCCACGCCAGCCAGCATGAATCCGCTGCCGCCGAGAATACCAAACTGACCAAAGCGCAACAAGGGAGTTGCCATCAAACCAGTCCAGTCACCTAAAGTGATTGGGGAGTGAGCCCATTCGCCTGCAATTACGCCAGCGCGAGCCACTTCCGGGTAGGCCGCATTGATACCGCCAAACTGGAAGGCAAAGCCTGTCAGCCAGTAGCCTATAGCACCGATACAAAAGACCATCATATTCATCATCATGGTATGGGTGACGTTCTTATTGCGGGTGAAACCTGCTTCAACAAGTGCAAAACCAGCCTGCATGAAGAACACCAGGAAGCCGCCAATCAGCATCCACATGATGTTGATGCTGAGGGCAATATCATTCACCTGATCGGCAGTAGGTGGGGTGCCATCCTGTGCGAGGGCGGGTGTGACCACTGTAAAAGCCAGTATGGCAACCATGAGGGTCAAAATGATGTTTAATTTCTTTTTATTATTTGTTTTCATTCTCATTCTCCTTTTGAATAAAATAGTTTCTAACTTGATTTCACGTACCGTGTAATGTATTCCAACACATTGCTCATATCGGCAGGTTTTACGAATAGTGTGAGACGTCCAGATAAAGAGGGGTGGTCAAGTTTTAATTTTGGGCCACTAGCCGCGAACCCGGAAAAATCTTTCCAGGGGTAAAAAATCCCTTCTCCCACAGAAACGCCTTTCGTTGTAAATGTATAGCGCATGGGTAAAAAGGTGGCTGTGATGGAAATGACGCTCACAATGCCTGCGGTACTTAAGGAAAGCCAGCCTGTGACTACGCCAAATACAATCCCAGTTAATAAAGCCAGCAAGGTGGAGCGGTGAAGTTGAAAGCGTGAGGCCAATCCCATCGGCAGGCTTTTTAACTCTTTGCCGGGGGCGGGGCTTTTTATTTTTGGGCGTGCTTTTGCAAGCATACTCATCAATAACAATACGATCATAAGATAGCCAATTATAGAAAATATGAACATTGATTAATACTCCTTCTAAAAAATATTTCAACGCCTGGTCTAAAATATCAATACCAGCCGGTTTGGTTTTTATATATCAACAAAAATGAGACTATGATCATGACGATGATCGTAGGTGGAACTGCAATCATCAACCAGCGTTTCCATCCAATGGGCCCGTGGTTATGCTCCATATAGGAATAAGCCACTACATTTGCCGATGCTCCAATCGGAGTTAGATTGCCGCCAACATCCACTCCCATGGCCAATGCCCAAACCATCATAGACAATGCGGGTGTGCCGGGAATGGCCGCCAGATCTTTGAGCACAAATGTCATTGCCAGAGCCAGGGGCACATTATCGAAAATCCCGCTGGCAAGACCTGGCCCCCAATGCAGCGCCATAATCAACGCGTTGGAATTGGAGGCAGTTGCCGTTGCCAGCGATTTTGCAAGAGATTCGAAAAGGTGAACTTTCTCCAGCCCGCCAATCATCATAAATAAGCCTGCAAAGAATAAGATGCTTTCGCCATCTACATTGAGCAGTATGTTCTTGCGCTGGTCATCGCGCAGAGCGATTAGGGCGATTCCTGCGGGAATTAAGGCAGCTACAGCCGCATTGACAGGGAGGCCGGTTAGGCTGCTTAATGGGATGTGGAAGATCAATAGAACCACGGCCATAATAAAACCAGTCAAGCCAACGCGGGTCAAGTGAACATGCAGTGGCTCGCTGTGCAGCTTGTCGATTTTTTCGATCATCTCAGGCGTGAGTGCGATATGAGCATGGGTCAATGCTTTACGGTTCTTCAAATAGAAATACATCACGAGGATGAGCGCCCCAATAATTGCCAATGGACCTGTGTTGGTTGCGAAATCTGAAAAAGAAAAGCCCAATGTTGTTCCAAGAATCACGTTAGGGGGATCGCCGACCAGTGTAGCCGAGCCGCCTGTGTTGGCAGCGCAAACTTCTGCAATAATGAGAGGCACGGGATCAAGTTTGAGTAATATGCAAAGTTGCAATGTCAAGGCCGCCAGAAACAACATCACTGTAATACTGTCCATAAATGCGGCCAGGAAAGCAGCCAATAGGATCATAATAATGAATAGCGGCACAGGATGATAGTTGACTTTGCGCAGTGATGTCATGGCCAGCCAGGTAAAGAACCCCGCCTGAACAAGAATGGAAACCAGGGTGAACATACCGGCCACCAGCCCAAGCGTTTCCCAGCTGATATAAGACATCGCTTCAGTTGGCGTTAGCACTCCAAAAAGGATGAGCAATGCTCCGCCCAAAAGAGCCACCCAATGGCGTGGAAATTTCTCGCTCGCAATTGCTATGTATGCCAGAATGAAAACCAACAGGGCCAGGATCAAAAATCACATCTCCAGAAAATCTTATACATTAATTTTGATCAAATAAAAAATGTAACGACCAGATCGTGTTCATTCTATCGGAGCAGGCTGGAATCGCCATTACCCCTATGGAGCATTTTGAGCAGATACTCAATGAATGAGTCGCCTTACTTTCCAAAAACGCTTACCCGAATGGAGCATTATCCTTAGGCGGGGGGGATGCTCTATTCGGACAGGTCAATAAAATGTTTGCAAAAAATACTCCAGCATCTTTTTCAGGAACGTAAATATTTAAGTACCCGAATGGGTACTACAAATTTGTTGACGTATTTTTATAACCGTGTAAAATAAAACTTAATATGTTTAGAGATCAAGCAAGCATCCTTATGGAAGCCAAGACTAAGCGAAAGCCCACTTCTACAACTTCAGTTGTCGGAAATGTGGGCATGTTTTGGTTAACCAAAGGATATAAGCGCTAGTCTGTTTTCGTTTTTTATATCCATTTGTAACCAACACGCTCTCCGGCAACGGAGGGCGTGTTTTTTTATTTCCACTCAAAGGAGAATTTATGGTTGAGATTTTAGATACTACATTGCGGGAAGGTGAACAAACGCCGTATGTCAACTTTACGGTTGATGAAAAAATTGAGATTGCCAAAATGCTCGACTCTATCGGTGTGGATATGATCGAGGCTGGCGATCCATCTGTTTCGCCGAATGTGGCGAAAGCGATTAAGCGCATCGCTTCACTCGGACTTCGAGCTGAGATTGTGGCCCATTCAGTTGCTTCCCGCTCGGGCATTGACAAGGCCAAAGCCTGCGGCGCGAATCGTGTCGCGATTTTTTACGCCACTTCTAAGATTCACCTCGACGCAAAACTTCACAAAACACAAGCGCAGGCAATTGACATTATTCAGGAGCATGTGGCCTATGCCCATGGCCTTGGTTTGAAAGTCCGCTATACGCCTGAGGATGCCACCCGCACAGATTTTGATTTTTTGGTTCAGGTTTGTAATGCCGCGATCGAAGCCGGCGCGGATCGAATTAGTTTTGCCGACACATTGGGCATCATGCAGCCGCATGTGATGTTCGAAAGAGTACAGGCCTTGCGCGCGAAATTGCTTCCATGCAAGATCGATATTCACTGTCATAACGATTATGGGTTGGCCTTATCCAATTCGATGGCAGGCATTCGCGCTGGCGCCGATTGTGTACACACGACCGTGAATGGACTTGGCGAGCGTGTGGGAATCCCGGATCTGGCAGAGACGATTCTTGCTTTCAATCATTTGGAGGAAATTCATAAATACAACATTGGTCTACTAATGGAACTCTCCAGTTATTTGGAAAAGGCTTCCGGGGTTTTGTTGGCGCCGAACAAGCCGATTACGGGTCAAAATGCATTTAGCCATAAAAGCGGAGTCCATACCAATGGGATTCTCAAAGACCCGCGCACGTATGAACCATTCGACCCTGCAATCTTGGGAAGAGAGCGGAAGATCGTCATTGATAAATATACGGGTAAGAGCGCAGTCGCTTCACGATTGGATGAATATGGGATTGAAGTCAGCGCTGCCGAGTTGGAAGTGATCGTGACGCGCATCAAAAATATCGGCGACGAGCGCAAACAGCTTTTCGATGCGGATATTCTTGAGATTGCCGAGCAGGTAACAGGGAGAGCGACCGATGTCATCCCGCATGATATCAGCGCGATGGTCATGTTGGAGGTTGAGTCGCATGTGTATACGACAGCCGTCGTTCGCCGCCTGCGTGGAATTAAACACGTGAGCAATGTCTACGAGATCACAGGTGATTACGACATCAACGCTTTTGTGAGCGTTGAGAATATGAGCGCATTGAATAATTTGATCGAAGAAATTCGCACCGTGCAAGGCGTCAAACGGACTGAGACGCGCATGGTATTGAAAAAATATAACGGAACTAACAATGGTGAATGATGAATGCGGAATGATGAATAAAACTCCGCATTCATCATTTTGCATTCTGCATTTTATATAAGGAGAAACAATGGGTACTTTAATTGAAGAAATCTTTGGACGAAAAGCAGGCAGACCTGTACAGGCAGGCGAGATTTTGTTATTGGATGTGGATTACATCATGAGTCATGACAACACCACACCGCTGGCGATTAAGGCCTTTCGAGATATTGGCAAACCGATTCATGACAAGAACCGCATCGTGCTGCATCTGGATCATGCCTACCCGGCCCCGAATGTTCTCGCCGCTGAGAATCATAAGAAGATCATCGAGTTCGTTCGTGAACAGGAACTGCCGCATTTTTTTCATCAAGGCGTGTGCCATCAGGTGATGATCGAAGAAGGCTTCATTACACCAGGTGCGCTCGTCATCGGCGCGGACTCACACTCAAACACGTATGGCGCACTCGGGGCATTCGGCGCGGGACTTGGCTCCACGGAAATTGGTGTGGCATGGGTGACCGGCAAATGTTGGTTCAAAGTACCTGAAACCATCCGCATTGAATTGACGGGCAAGGCGCAACTCGGAGTCTATGCCAAGGATGTGATGATCTATATTGCGGGCATGATGGGCATGGATGGAGGCACGTATCGCTCCGTGGAATTTGGCGGCGAGTATATTGATAATTTGCCGATGCACGAACGCATTATTTTCCCCAACATGTCGACCGAGATCGGGGCCAAGTGTGGTTTGATTGCGGCGGATGATGTGACGATTGAGTATCTCGAAAACCAGACTCCAGCCAAAGGTCCGTTTGAAAAGATACGCCCTGTGAATCCGAGATATGAGCGTGTAATCGAAATTGATGTTGCAACACTTTCGCCGCAGGTTGCTTGCCATCCTGATGTGGATAATGCCAAGCCATTGTCAGAAGTTGAAGGCTTGGAAGTACATGAAGTCTATATCGGCACATGTACCAACGCGCGATATGAAGATCTTGAAATTGTGGCGAACATGCTCAAAGGTAAAAAAGTTAATCAGTTTACGCGTGTAATCGTGACTCCTGCCAGTGACCGCATTTATAAAAAGGCCATGAACAACGGCTTGATTGAAATCCTTTTGGACGCTGGCTGCACAGTGACAGGTTCCGGTTGCGGCGCATGTATCGGTCGTCATGGCGGAATCCTCGCTGCCGGCGAACGCGCATTGACCACCATGAATCGTAACTTCATTGGCCGCATGGGCAGTCCGCTTTCGGAAGTGTATTTGGCCTCTCCTGCAACAGCGGCGGCGACAGCGTTGACAGGTCGCATTACTGACCCGCGCGAATATCTAATGATCAATGCAGAATGATGAATGAAGAATACCTGCGTTTGCGCACGGTACAAATATATTCTGCAATCTGCATTCTAACTTCTGCATTCTAATAAGGAGAATCTCATGGGAAAAGCTTGGACATTTGAAGAAAATATGAACACGGATGAAATCATTCCCGGTCGTTATAACATTACGATTGACCCGCTTGAATTGGCAAAGAACGTTTTTTGCGAAGTTAAACCTGAATATGCAGCAAATGTTAAACCCGGCGACATCATTGTCGGCGGACAAAACTTTGGCTGTGGTTCCTCACGTGAGCACGCGCCAATCGCCATCAAAGGTTCGCAGGCAAAATGCATCATCGCACCTTCGTTTGCGCGCATCTTCTTCCGCAACTGCATCAATATTGGGCTGCCAATTTTGGAATGTCCCGATGCCGCGGCAGATATCAAAGAAGGCGATGATATTGATGTGAATCTCGCCACGGGCGAAATCACCAACAACACCAACGGACACAAATATCAAGCCAACGCGCTGCCTGATTTTGTTTTGAAAATCGCCGAGGCGGGCGGCATTGTTAACTTCTTGAAAGAACATGATATTCAAGAACTAATGATGAATGCAGAAGGATGAAGGATGAATTATAAAATCTGCCTTCTTCCAGGTGACGGCATCGGGCCTGAAGTGATTGCAAGCGCACGAGTTGTACTTGAATCACTTCCGCTTGAATGGGATTTTGTGGAATGTGGAATCGGATATGAAGAATATCAGCGCTCAGGCTCCCCCTTGCCTGATTCAACCATCGAACAAATTCGCCAGGCTGATGCCACTTTATTTGGCGCAGTGACCACACCGCCCAACATTCAAAATTATTTTTCGCCGGTCGTGCGGATGCGCCAATCGCTGGAGTTATACGCCAACCTGCGGCCGTGTAAATCGATTCCACACGAGTCTTCAAAACCAAATATTGATATGCTCATCGTCCGTGAGAATACTGAAGGGTTGTATTCAGGTATTGAGCGTTTGGAAGATGATGGAAATCGTGCCATCACTGAACGAGTCATCACCCGCAAAGGTTCAGCGCGAATCGTCCGTAAGGCGTTTGACATGGCGCGCCAAACAGGCAGAAAAACTGTGCATGTGGTTCATAAAGCCAATGTACTTCGTCAAACCTGTGGATTGTTTCGCTCGGTTGCGTTGGAAATCGCGCAGGAGTATCCCGAAATATCAACTCAAGAAATGCTGGTGGATACCTGCGCTATGGAACTCGTCCGCGCGCCTGAGCAATTTGACGTCATCGTCACAACGAATTTATTTGGCGACATCCTAAGTGACGAAGCCTGTATGTTTGTCGGCGGGCTCGGCGTGGCGGCGTCTGCCAATATTGGCGCGGATGCGGCAGTCTTTGAACCTGTCCACGGCAGCGCGCCGCCTTTGGTGGGGACAGGCAAAGCGAATCCGATTGCGACTTTCATAACAACTGCCATGATGCTGGATTATCTTCGCGAAAATGAATCCGCTGGAAAACTGCGAAATGCAGTACAGGCTTGCATCGCAAATAAAGAGACTACGCCAGATTTAGGCGGCCTACTAACCACAAGCGAAGTTACACAAAGAGTTAAAGTCAGAATGCAAAATGCAGAATGACGAATTTATTCTGCATTTTGCATTTTCCATTCCACATTTAAGGAGCACTTATGACCCGAGTTGGATTTTTATATACCCGTTTACGAGTTGAAGAAAAATATTTACTGGATGAGTTTGAGAAACACAGCGATGTGGAAATTGTCCGCATTAATGATGGCGATACTTTCTTTGATATTCATCAATTACCCGAATCCGTGGATGTGCTCTTCGAGCGTTCCATCTCCTATTCACGCGGACTGTACATTTCGCGCATCTTTGAAGCACATGGCATTCCTGTTGTGAATTCATCTGCTGTTGCGGAGAGATGCGGCGATAAATATATTACGAGTCAACTTCTGGCGAAGAACGGAATCCCCACTCCACGGGTGATGATGGCCTTCGATGAAGAATCAGCTCTCAGGGCGGTTGAGGCGATGGGTTATCCGTGTGTGTTGAAACCCGTTGTCGGGTCATGGGGACGTCTGCTGGCGAAAGTGGATAATCGTCATATGGCTGAATCATTAATCGAGCATAAGGCCACGCTGGGAGTCAATCATCAGGTTTTTTATATTCAGGAATACATCAATAAACCTGGCCGTGATATTCGCGCCTTCGTGATCGGTGATGAATTGATTTGTGCCATTTATCGTTCCTCTGAAAACTGGATCACGAATACAGCGCGCGGCGGCGTTGCGACAAATTGCCCCATAAATTCTGAAATGAGAGAAATATGCAAACGCGCCGCGCAATCTGTCGGCGGTGGATTGCTTGCGCTCGATCTTTTTGAAACTGAAAATGGATACAGCGTAAATGAGATCAATCACACGATGGAGTTTCGCAACAGCATTGTGACTACGGGTGTGAATATCCCAGCGAAAATGATCGAATATATTTTGGCGAGTGTCAAGACGCCAGTAAAGTAGCCCAGTAAAATTTTTACCAAATATCTCCAACGGTAAATCCATTTGGAAATGGATCGCCTGGGTCAAGCACAAATTGATTAATGCCAGTGATCCAGGCTGTTCCGCCGATGGTTGGGACAACCGCTTTATATGGGCCGACCTGAGTTTCTTCGATCAGGCGGCCTGTAAATAGTGTGCCGAGAATTCCTTCATGATAAAAATCCTGATTGAGTTTGAGTTGACCTTTCGCGTGAAGCACTGCCATCTTTGCGCATGTGCCAGTGCCGCAAGGCGAGCGGTCAATTACGCCCGTCCATGTGGATGGTTTGTCCCAATCTAGTTTTCCTGTCGCAACGGTGACCGCGTTTTTGCGATGTGCTTTTGAATTTGTAGGCGGTGCAGAAAGTTGTGAAATCGTCGGGCCCGTGATTTCAGGATTTTCAGGATGCACAACGGGATATTGTTCCTGCGTTGCGGCTTTGATCATTTCGCTGATGCGCGTGATGTCTTTGCCTTCATCGGGTGTGATCTGTAAACCAAATTGCGCCGCGTCTGCAATGACATAAAACATCCCGCCCCAAGCCACATCCACGGTGACTGTGCCGAGATGCGGCACTTCCACTTTGACATCCAGATGAACCGCGAAGGCGGGTACATTTTTGAATGTGACTTGTGCGACCTTGCCATCTTTACATTCCGCGCGGATGCCGACCAACCCTGCGGGCGCTTCAAGCATAAACTCGGTAATGGGTTCTGTCATCTTGAGCATTCCCGTTTCTAGAAGAGTTGTCGCCACGCAAATGGTATTCGTCCCAGACATCGGTGGATATTCGACCTGCTCCATAATGATGAAGCCCGCGTCTGCATCGGGATGGGTGGGCGGCAAAATAAGATTGCAACACAAGGCTGGGTATCCGCGCGGCTCGCGTAACATTCGCAAACGGATGTCATCGTGATTCTTCTCAAAGTATTTCATCTTCTCGAACATGGTTTTGCCTGGCACGTCTAAAACGCCGCCTGTGATAACACGGCCAGGTTCGCCGCAGGCGTGCAAATCTACTGCTGTGATCATGTTGGTGAGTCGCATGGGAACTCCGGGGGAAAGGATGAATTATGAAGGATGAAGGATGAAAAAAGAAAAAGAGCAAACAGTAAAGTGAAGTGATAGTTTCTGTTTTTGTTACCCGTTCAGTTTTTTGTATATACCTTTCATTTGTTTGTAAATCGACTTGAACACATCAAACCGTTCGTCGTATAAAGCGCGATTGTTTTGATTCGGCGAATAGACTTTCCTAAACTCTACTAACTTGGAAACATCCTCAAATTTGATTTCGCCAAGTCCCACCGCGCCGATCCAGGCTGCACCGCGCGCGTTGGCGTAGACAGGTTCTGCAACCTGTTTGATTTCCACATTCATCACATCTGCAAATATCTGACACCACACATCCGATTGTGCTCCGCCGCCGACAATGTTGATCGAATTAACTTTTCTCCCCAAAAACTTTTCAACAGGTGTCATCAGCCATTTTGTATTGAAGGCAATTCCTTCCAAAAATGCGCGGATGATATCCTCGCGGGTGTTGTTTAAAGATAAATTATACAAACCTGCCCGCACCGTTTTATCATCCACAGGCGCACGCTCGCCCCAGATCCACGGCGTATACATGACTCCGTTTGCGCCAGCAGGGACACGTGCTGTGATTTGATCCAACACTTTGAAAATATCAGGCACATCTGCTTCTTGAAGCAATTCATCTTTATGATAAATAATATTGTCACGCAGAAAAGTTAAGTTGCCGCCAGCCGTGGCCTGCAAAGCGGTTAATAAATATTTATTTGGCACCGCACAAGGAATGGAAGCAAGACTCGAACCAATATCCGTTTTCTTGAACGGCACATGCGCCGCGATCCATGAGGATGTGCCAATATATAAATGCGGCTGAAAATCTTCAACAGTTCCCGAGCCAATCGCGGCGGCAGTGTTATCGATTGAACCAGCTACAACTTTTATGCCTGTTGAAAGCCCAAGCGTATTTGCAATATCGGCTTTCAAATTTCCAATGATAGATGAACAAGAAACCACATCGGGAAGTTTTGCGCGGTCAATGCCCAGCATTGAAATCAAACCATCGTTATAGCGAAGTTCATTCGGATTGCGGTTATCGGTTACCCATGAAGTCACGATTGAGTCAAACGAAGCTGTAAACTCACCTGTCAGCCGCAGGTTCATGTAATCTAATACATTTAAAAACTTGAAAGTCTTTGAATAAATTTCAGGCTGTGTATCGCGGATAAAAAGCATATGCCCCGCGGGGTCTTTGCCCGCCAGGTTCGGCATCCCGCCCGTCAAATTTACAAATCGCAG
>Ga0105048_10000383_pt1 | contig 66672 bp, 55 predicted proteins | sample MAT05_FD_78382 | JGI IMG/M metagenome (GOLD analysis project Ga0105048, IMG submission 78382) | Freshwater microbial communities from Lake Fryxell liftoff mats and glacier meltwater in Antarctica - MAT-05 | ecosystem: Environmental > Aquatic > Freshwater > Ice > Liftoff microbial mat | place... | reverse complement strand
GTCGGCGTTCAGCTTCGATTTCGAGGATGAAGACAACCAGCCCGACACCCTCGACCTGTCGATGTTCGACCTGCCCTCCGACACGACGGGCGAGTCAGCGCCCGCTGCCTACACGCCACAGTCGGCGTACAAGCTTGACTTTGACACTCAGGAAGATCACCCCGACACCCTCATCTTCAGTCAGCTCGACAGCATCCACCTTGATGAAGTGGAAGGCGCCGTCAGCAGGGCGGAACCACCCGCCGACGACCCGCACGCCACCCAGATGGTGATCGATAAGGGCGGGTACGACGACTGGCAGCCGCGCATCCCCACCGCCGACACCGCCCACGTCGAGAACGCCGCCTCGGAAAATTTTGTCGATAATTTCAACCTGGATGATCTGCGGACGGCACCACGCACGATCAGTGATGACATGTTCGAGGTCGAGGACATCCTCGCTGCGCTCGACAGCGACAACGCCATCACCGAGGAGGATACCCAGCCGCAAGAGGCGATCATCATCGATGCCGCACCCAGCGCGCCTCTCGATGATCTGTTCGCGGGGTGGGACGCGCTGACAGAGCAAGCGCCGATGACCTCGACCGACCTGGACGACCTCGACTCGATTTTTGGCGTGTCGGCGGGGCAGGGCGACCAGGACGAAGAACAGTCCGCGCCAGACTTTTTTGCCACGTCCTGGGACGATGCTCCTGCGTCCGCCGAGCCGGTCACGCGCTGGCAGACGGAGACTCCATTCGCGCAGCCCGATTTCGACGACTCCAACGACGCGCCTATCCCTGGCTTTGGCGAGGGACTCGATTGGGCATCCGTCTTTGACGCCGACGCCGCCGACCGCGCCAGCCTCAGCGGACAAGAGTCCGCGCAAATCGACGCCTTTTTAGGCGACAGCGACGACGGCATCGACATCTTCACGCGCGACACCGAGCTTGTCCCGCCGTTCGCCGCAGAGCCGCCCAGAGCACCTGCCCAGATGCCTGTGTTCGACGATCTCGACAGCTATCTCGAATCGATCGACATCGAGCAGCCGCAGATGGGTCAGAATACGGGTATCCTGTTCGACCGTCCCAATCGCCTCGACATCGACGCGCTGCTCGATCAGATGGTCACGCCCGGCGAGTCACGCCGACCGAGCCAATCGCCTTTCTCCGACCCTGGCGTGATGGGACTGGAGTCGGCGGACATCGATTTCCTGCGCGACATGGGCGCCTCGGTCGATGATGTGTCGGCTGGCGCATTGGTGCGTCAGAAGCAGGATCGCCCGGTCGAAGAGCTGCCCGCGCGTCTGCGCAAGCTGCGCGAACGGTCGAGGCAATCGGAAGCGGCGTCCAGCGCCCCCGCTGAACTCGACTCGCTGACCGACATCCTCCCCGGCGTCGATATTGCCCTCTCGCCTGCCAATTTCACCACCGGCGCATCGACGCTGGAACAAGCGCTGGCGATCCCCTCGGAGCAGCAGGCGCGCGTCAATCTGCTGACCCGGCTGGTAGGCGCGGCGCCGATCGCCCCCAGCCGCATGAGCGCGATCGAGATGACCTACGACTCGCCGTTCATGCAGGATTTGGAGAGCGACGAAGAGAATATTGTCCACGCGCTCCCCGTCGTGGAACCCGCCGTGATCCCCGCGCGCCAGGCGCGGCAGCGGCGCATCCGTGTGCAGCCAGATCGTCTGCTGATCGTGATCGCGCTGGCGGCGGCGCTGATCGCCCCGATCGTGGTGCCCGCGCTGCGTCTGGGGGATCCGCCCCCGGCGCTGTTCGATGCCGAATCGCCCGCCGCCGCCAGCTTCAGCGCGCTCGACGCCCTCGATCGCGGTGATCTCGTCCTGGTCGGCATGGAATACACACCCGGCGCCGCTGGCGAGCTCGACCCAATGACCGAGGCGCTGCTGCGTCATATCGTGCTGCGTGGCGCTGTCCCGATCGTGGTCGGGGCGAACCCGCTCACCCTCCTGCGCGCCGAACGCCAATTCGAGTCGATCAACGCTGACGCCGCCCTGCTGACGCGCATCGACGCCCGCCAGCCGCTCGAACGCGGCTATGATTACAGCGTCGCCCGCTTTTTGACAGGCGGGGCGATCGGCTTGCGCGCCTTCAGCGCCGACAGCGCCGCGCTGCTGGCGTCCGACGTGACTGGACAGACGGGCGAGATCGGCGTCGCCGGATTGAATTCATTTGCGCTGCTGGTGTTGATCACCGACAGCGGCGAAACCGTGCGTGATTACGCCGAACAGATCGCCCCGTACAGCGGCGCGCCGCTGGTAGTCGCTGCCAGCTATGGCGCCGCGCCGCTGGCGGAGCCGTATGCCCGCGCAGGCGGGGTCGATGCGCTGCTGGTCGGCTATGGGGATGCGCTCACCTATGCCGGGCTGCTCGATGGCGTCGATCCGGTGCCGCGCGGCGTCCGTCTGGTGCGCACGCCCGCGCCTGTCGTGCCGTCGATGGTCGATCCGGTGCTGCCGGACACGTTGGGTACGGACGGCGCCACGCCCGGCGCGGTGATCGAGGTGACTCCGGAGTCCACACCGGCGATGACGCCCACCCCCAGCGAGGCGGCGGCGCTGACCGCCATCATTATCGCCGACGATCGCGTCAATCTGCGCAACGCACCCAACCGCACTGCCACCATCCTGACGGCGCTCGATCCCGGCACCCGCGTTACTCTGTTGGGCAGCGGCGGCGACAATGATAGTTGGGCGAATGTCGCGCTCGCAGATGGGCGTATCGGCTGGGTGCTGGCGAGCCTGCTGACCATCGAGTCACCGACGCGCAAGACACACCCCGACCGCGCGCCGCACAGGCAGGAATTCGACGTAGAGGGCGAGGCGACCAACACCCGCCGCCCACCGGTGACTCGTCGCGCCGCCACGCCGACCGAGTCCGCCACCGACGAGCCAATCCCGACCGCGACCCCCTCAGCGACCTTCACACGCACCCTGGCACTGTCGCGCACGCCCACCCCAACCACTACCGAATCCAGCCCCGCGCCGACCGACTCCGATGCGGCGCCGGACGCAGCGACGGTCACGCCGACTGAAACAACCGCGCCAACGACAACAGCCGAACCGACCGCCACCACCGAGCCAACGCCGACGATCGATCTGACCCCCTCCGCCACCCCCACCGACTCGCCGCCCCTGCCGACCCCGACGCCACTGGTCTTTTCCGACGGGCTGCGTCAGGAACGCTGGTACAGCGTCAATATGGGCATCGTCGTCTCGGTGCTGATTATCGGCGGTGGCGCGCTGGCAAATATCGCGCGCTCGCTGCTGCGGCGGCGGAAATAAATCGCGCAGGGACGCATTGTTATGCGTCCCTGCGCGGCGGAAATAAATCTGCTTGATCCGCCGGGCATGGATTGCCATGCCCCTACCACCGACGGGACACGAACTGCATGGAACAAATCGGAGTGTGGGGCGGCTTTATCCTGACGCTGATGATCTTCAGCTACGCTCTGGGCGACAACTTTCTCTACCGCCTGGCGATCTACGTCTTCATCGGTCTGGTGGCGGGCTATGTCACAGTCGTCACAGTCGATGGCGTGATCCTGCCCTGGATACGCGCCGCCGTGCTGACAGGCGATCCGGTCTCGCGCGTCGCCGGGATCATCCCGCTGGCGATGGGCGCACTGCTGCTGTTCAAAGCCACCGGACGCCTGGGCGCGCTGGCAAACCTCTCGCTCGGCTATATTCTGGGGATCGGCACGGCGGTCGCGCTGGTCGGCGCGGTCAGTGGCACGCTGCTGCCATTGGCGGGCGCGACGGCGTCGGCGGTGGCGTCCGGCGTCGGCGAAGCCGGGACGCTGCTCAACGGCATACTGATCACAACCGGGGTCATCTGTACGCTGGTCTACTTTCAATATGCGGCGCGGCGCATCCCCGGCGGGACGCTCACCCGGCGCGGTGTGACCACACGGGCATTAGCGGCGGTCGGCCAGGGCGTGATCGTGATCGCGCTGGGCGCGCTCTATGGCGGCGCCATCCTCAGCGGGCTGGTGATCTTCAGCGAACGCATCGCCGCCCTGCTGACTCCGTTCATCGCTGGAGGGGCATAACATGACTGACAATTCCATCCTCGCGGTCGATTTTGGCAATGTGCAGACGCGCGCGCTGCTGATCGACCTGGTAGAAGGCGTGTTTCGTGTGGTGGCGCGCGCCGACGTGCTGACCACCGCCCGCTTTCCGATCGACGATGTGAGTGTCGGCTTGCGCCGCGTCGTCGGCAAGTTGAGCGCGCTCACCGGGCGCCAACTGCTCACCAACGACGGGCGTATCATCAGCCCGGAGACCGATAACCGCACAGGCGTAGACTGCTTTCTCGCCACCGCCAGCATCGGACGCCCGCTGCGCACCGTCCTGATTGGCTTGTACCCGGAGATGAGCCTCGCCAGCCTCCAGCGTGCCGCCGCTGGCACCTACATTACGGTGATCGACACCCTCAACATCGCGGATCAGCGCACGCCGAGCGAGCGGCTCAACGCGATCGCGCTGGCAAATCCCGATCTGATCGTGATCGCGGGCGGCACCGAAGACGGCGCCGACGATGCCGTCCTCGATCTGGCACGTCTGACCCGCCTGGCGATCCGCCTCACTAAACGTGCGCTGCCGCCGACGGTACTGTACGCAGGCAACAGCGCCCTGCGCAAGCAAATCGGGGCGCTGTTCCAGAATTCGGCGGCGCTGCTGTTCGCGGACAACGTGCGTCCGAGCGTGCGCCGCGAGTCGATCGAGGACGCGCGTGTGCAGCTGGCGCGCGCCTTTGACGCCTTCACCGAGCAGCGCGGTGCCGGGTTCGAGCAGGTCAGCTTTCAGGCGCGCCTCGGCGTGCTGCCGACCGCACAGAGCTACGACAGCATCGTGCGTTATCTCGGCGAAACCACACGCAGGAAGCGCGGCGGCGTGCTGGCGATCGATCTGGGCAGCGCTGTCAGTACGCTGTCGGCGTCCGTCGATGGCGCGGTCTCGACCAGCATCCGTACCGACATCGGACTCGGACACAGCGCCGGGACGACGCTGGACGCGGTCGGTGTCGAGGCGCTGCGCGTCTGGCTGCCCTTCACCGCCGACGACGACGAGATTATGTCCTATGCCTACAACAAGGCGCTGCGTCCCGCCGTCGTACCGATGACGCGGCGCGCGCTCTTTCTCGAACACGCGCTGCTGCGGGCGGCGCTGCGGGCGCTGCTGCACGCCGCTCGACCGCTGTGGACGCCGGGCGAGGTCGTGGACAATCTGCGTGTCCCCATGCCCGCCTTCGAGCGGGTGATCGGTGCGGGCGCAGGCTTGACCGGGACAGGACGCCCCGGTATGACCGCCATGCTGATGCTGGACGCGCTCCAGCCAATCGGGGTGTCGCGGCTCCAGATCGACAGCAACGCGCTGATCCCGGCGTTGGGCGCGCTGGCACGCATCAACCCGACCGCCGTCGTACAGGTACTCGACGCCGGCGGCGTGGAAGACCTGGGTACGGCGATCAGTCTGTCCGGGACGCCACGCGCGGGCGCGGTGGTGGTGAGCGTGACTGTGAAGCAGGAAAATGGCGATAATAGCATCATCACCGTCGAGGGTGGCGCGCTGCATCTGATCCCGCTCTCGATCGGTGTGCGCGCGACCGTCACCGTGCGCGTGCGCGGCGCCGGACTCAACATCGGCGGCAGACGGCGCGTCCGTCTGGAGGTCACGGGCGGAACCGCCGGATTGATCATCGATGCGCGCGGGCGTCCGCTGCCGTTGGATGCAGCGCTGGCAGCGCGGGCGACCCAGATCGTGACCTGGTATGCCCAGTCTACCGGAGACGCGGTGATCGAGCTTCCTGACGCCTGGCTGTCGAGCGACAAATTCGACCCAGCCGCGCCGGTTGTCCCGGTTCGACGCGACGTGGCTGCGCCTGTGCCTTTCATCGATGACGATGGCGACGCCGACCTGGATGCGCTGTTCGCAGGCGACGCACCTGTGCTGGCGGAGATCGACTCGGCCCCCGCCCAGGGGCGCGGCAAAGCCAAGCCGACCCGCGCTGTGAGCGAGCCCGTCAGGGAAAAGCCCGCGCGTGGACGCGGCAAGCAAAAAGAGACAGCGCCCGCCGAACCCGCACCAGAAACGCCCGCCAAAGAGGATGATCTCGATGACCTCCGATCCCTATTTTCCTGATCATCGGCACCTGCTGCCGCTGACCACCATCCGCCGCGCGCGGATGCTGCCCGACGCCGCTGGTGGCAGTGTCGAGGTCGTGCGCGGACAGCGCGTCTCGCTGCTCGACACGATCGCGCGGGGCGAGGCGCCCGCGCCCTTCATGCTGATCGATGCCGCCCGCGCTCTGAGAGTCAAGCCGGAAGCGCTGGAAAACCTGCTGCTGGTCCGCGACGGCGACGAGGTAGCCCCCGGCGATATGCTGGCAGAGCGCGGACGCCGCAAGGTCACAGCCCCGGTCGCCGGACGGATCGCCGCCATCTCGCGCGGACAGATCGTGCTGCGCCAGGGCAACGCCGCGATGGATCTGCAAGCCGGGCTGAATGGCACCGTCATCGATGTGCGCATCGGACGTGGCGCGGTTGTCGAGGGCTATGGCGGCGTGCTGCAAGGCGTGTGGGGCAATGGACGGCGCGGCGTAGGCGCGGTGCGGCTGGAGCCATCGGACGGAATCGAGAGTCTGGAAGGCGGCGGCGAGCTGGATGCCAATCTGCGCGGCGCGATCGTCGTCAGTCGGCGCCCGCTGCGATCGCTCACACTCCAGCTCGCCTCCGATCAGGGACTCGGCGGGCTGGTCGTGCCGAGTCTGCCAGCCAGTATGCGCGCCGAAACGCTGGCGTCACGGGTCGCGGTGCTGGTGGTCGAGGGCTTTGGCACGATGCGGATGGGCGTGAGCGCGATGCAGTTCCTGGAGTCGAACAACGGACGCCAGGGATCGCTGGACGCAGTGACCCCGGCGCCACTGGAGTCGCGCGTGCCGGAATTGCTGGTCAATGTCCCATTCGATCCCAACGATCGTCCCGGCGCGCCCAACATCAACATCGCGCTTTTCACGGGACAGCAGGTGCGTTTGCTGCGCGGCGATGTCCCCGGATCGATTGGCACGATCACGAATTTGCCAAAAATGCCGATCATCATGGACAATGGTCTGCGTATGGCGTGCGCGGTTGTCACATTGACGACTGGCGAACAGGTTACTACACCACTGGCGAATCTTGAGGTTACCGGGGCATAATGATCCTGGTCTTTCACCCTCCGCACCTGGACAGGGGGCAGCATGAGCAATCGTAACGACGATTTTACGTTCGACGACAGCGACGATTTTTTCAATGACGACAGTGATCCGTTTGGCGATCTCGACGATGATTCGGGTGTTACCGGCGGTTTAGGTGACAGTATCGTCGAGGATATGCCCGATCGCAGCTCGTTCGATAATGAGCCGGACGATCGCGGCGGTGGCAACCGCACGTTCGTCGTGCTGATTGGGCTATTGGTGGTCGTCTTCATCTTTGGCTTGATTGCCATCCTTTTCATCGCCACCCGCGATACCGGTCCGAGCGAGTTCAATCTGCAGGAGACCTCGATCGCGCTGACCAATGCGCGGGTCGTCGCATTCCTGGCGGAGACGCAGACTCAGGATGTGTCGAACATCCAGCTCACGCAGACGGCGCTGGCGGCATCGCCCACCCCCTCGCAGACGCTGACGCCAACCCTGACCGAGACGCCGATCCCGACCGAGCCGCGCCCGACGATCACGCCGACGCCCACCATCGACGGGACGCTGACCTTCCTGCAGACGCTGGTCGCACAGCAGACCGCCGACGCCGCCGCGACTCTCAACGTCACCCCGCCGACGCCCCTCCCCGCGACGGCGACAGAGACTCCACCGCCGCAAATCATCGACTTTGGTGGTGATCTGCGCCAGCGCTTCGCCACCGAGGTCGCCTTCGCTACCCAGGTCGGCAGCGGACGACAGAGCGAGCTGGCGACGCAGCAGGCGTTCGCCACGCAGGGCGCGATGGATTTCAGCGGCGTAGCAGCCGATCTCCTGGCGACCATCGAAGCCGATCGTCAGGGCGCGCTGACCGCCATCGACGATGTGAATCTGCGCCTGAACGAGATCGCGCTCCAACGCGAGGAACTCGCGCTGGCGCTGACCGCCGTCTCGCTGGAAAACAGTCTCACCGTTGCCGCGCTGCAAGCGCCGTTTGCGGGCGCTACACAAGCCGCCGCCGCGACCCAGGGTGCCGCCGCCACGCTCGTCAGCGACCTCGCGCTCCAGTTCAACGATCCCTCGCTGGCGCTGCCGGGCGGGATCGCCGCCGTGATCGCCAACGCCACGCAAGCCGCAGCCGCGACCCAGGCATTCTTCAGCGAGCAGGCGACCGCTGGCGTCGATATTGTCGCCCCGGCGATCGAGGCGACCCAGATCAGCACCGGGACGCGCGCCGCGCTCGATGTACAGTCCACCGTCGCGGCGGCAGTGTCGGCGGCGACGCTCGACGCCTTTATCGCGCCGCGTCAGTTCGCCACGCAAGCCGCGATCGCCACTCAGGTCGCCATCGCCACCCGCGACCGCCTGATCGAGATCGCGCTGTTCCAGTCACCGACTCCAGGACCCACCGATGTCGTCGTGATCCCGCCCACCAACGACGCACTGGCATCGTTCAACCTGACTGCCACCGCTATCGCCGGACAATTCCTGACGGCGACGGCACAGGTGACCACACCGGAAGCAGTCACGCTCACACCCGGTCCCTCACCGACCCTCGACACATCCGCCCCCGTGATCGCCCCCTCCCCGACGCGGCTGCCTGATACGGGCATCTTCGACGATGTGGTCGGCGGTGCGAGCGGCGGGCTGGGTGGGCTGCTGCTGATCGTCGTCGGCTTGGTCGGCGTGCTGGCTGCGGCGCGCGTGCTGCGTTCCGCCAATCGCCGTGCGCTCGACGAGACGCCCCCGGACGAGACAAAATAATCGATCGTCATTCACCGGGTGTGGCACGCCAAACGCTGGCGTGCCACACCCGGATCGCCAAAACCTGGTGCCAATAGGAATTCTCATGATCACCAGCACCGCCAATGAGCGCGTCAAGCTCGCCCGCTCTTTACTGACCGAATCGAAAGCGCGTCGCAAAGCCGGGGCGCTCGCCCTGGAGGGAACGCGCCTGGTCGCCGACGCGCTGAGCGCGGGCGCTGAACCTGATTTTATCCTCTACAACCCGGAACAGTGGACGCCGGACTCGCTGCCCGTCGCGGTCGCGCCCGATCGCCTGCTGCCGACCATGCCCGATGTATTCCGCACCGTCAGTACTACCGAACACCCCCAGGGCGTGATCGGCGTCTTTCCAATGCCCAACGCGCGTCTGCCCGAACACCCGCACCGCGTCCTGATCCTGGATGCGCTGCGCGACCCCGGCAACGCCGGCACGATCCTGCGCACGGCGGCTGCCGCCAATGTCGAAGTCGTGATCTTCGCCCCTGGCTGCGTCGATGCCACCAATGACAAGGTGCTGCGCGGTGCGATGGGTGCGCATTTCCGTATCGCCTGGCGCGAATGGGCATGGCACCAGATCGTGACATTTTGCGCGGAGACCACACTCTATCTGGCGGATATGACCGGAGACATCGCCTTCGACCAGGTTGACTGGCGCGCGCCCTGGTCGCTGATCGTCGGCGGCGAAGCCGAGGGCGCCAGCCCCGACGCCGAAAGTGCGTCCGCACAGCGCATTCATATCCCGATGAGCAGCGGCGCCGAGTCGCTCAATGCCGCCGTTGCTGCCGGAATTCTGATGTTTCAGGCATTCCGCACTGCGAATTGACCGATCATCCCATCTCGATCTTTGCCTCTGAATCTTTTGATCGCTCGTTAATCTTTTCTGTTTTCCTTTGGTCGTCTTTGGATCGCCGTTCTATGCCTCGCCGTGACGACCTGCTCACTCAACTGCAACGCCAGATCGCTGTCCGTGCCCGTGCCGAAGCACATGCGCCGATCGCCGCCCGCCAGACCGAGCTGGCAAAGGCGCTCGACTCGCTGAATGCTTACGATGCGCTCGACACCATTCGCCGCAAACGTTTCACGACGACAGTATGCTTCGGTCCGCGCCCTTACATGGGTACAGCGCCGCATCCCTGGGTCGGCGTGCTGATCTGGAAAAAGGCGCCCGGCTATTACGGTTACAAGACGCTGATGCTGTACGGCGCCTGGGCGATCGACGCGCCCGACGCCGCGATCGCAGTCGTGGTCGGATCGCGTCCTATTCCATACACATCGGATTTTTATGTGGCTGAGGCGTATTTCAAACTGATCCGCGAGTCGTTCGACGATTATTACAGCGACGACGCCAGCCCGCCGGACGGCACGCCGTTGTTCACGGTCGATCGGGCGCGCCGCCTGGAACAGCGCGATCTGTTGGTCACAGGGCTGGCGCGTCTTACCTGAATCACAAGGAGCGAACCAGCGGTTCGCCCCTTGATGTGTAGCGTGACGTGATTAGCTCACAGCATCGCCCGAAAAACGACTTAGGACGCGGCGGCTTTCTCGTTCAGGAAGCCTTCAGCGATCTTGGTCAGCAGATTGTCGGCGGTGTATTCCTCATCCAGGATTTCCTGAAGCGTGGCATGAGCTTCGGTCTCACCCAGTGTCATCGCCCAGGTGCGCAGCGATCCGTAGGTGGCGATCTCGTAATGTTCGATCTTTTGCGCAGCGGCGATGATACCAGCGTCGCGGCTCATGTCGTCACCGGGCATCTTGGCGATCTCATCGCCTTCCTTGACCAGCCCTTCCATCGCGGCGCATTTCTTGGTGCCCTTCACGCCCATCGACTCCAGCAGCGCTTGTCCACGCTCGTGCTGGCGCACGGTGATTTCGAGATGCTCCTGCAGGGCAGCCTTCAATTCTTTGGAGGTCGCGGCTTTGACCATCTTGGGCAGTGCGTCGGTGAGCTGCTTTTCAGCGTTCACCACGTCCTTCAACTGCTCGACGAAGACACTACGCAGATTTTCCAGTTTTTCAGCCATCATTTTCCTCTGTTGATCGGTTTGAAACACTGATCGCATGATACCAACGCACTACAGCCGCCCTGAGGCACACCCGACGCATTTTGGAGTGGGTCAGTTAGTGGCAAAGGGTATCGGTCAGACGGACACCCTATTGCCAAACCCATGAATAAGGTTACGATCGGGTGGCAATCACCTGTGGAGACCCCAACATCATGCCTATCCTGTCCCGATCGATCGCACTGACTCTCATCTGTTTCGTGTTCGGCATCGGCGCCTTGTCCGCACAAATTCCAGCGCGACCGGACACGACCCCTGTGGGGATTCCGGCGGGGACGCTGCCAGAACAGAGCCTGGACGGACTTGACGGGTCGCCAGGACGCGGCGTCGCACGCCCGCCTGTCGATCCGACGGTGGCGTCACAGCGCGATCGTCAGCGCGCCCAGCAGCGTGCAGCAGTCGAGGCGGCGGCACAGGGTTATTACACCACCGCCTCCCGTACCATCACCAGCATACAGAGCTATCTGGCAGCCACCAGCGCCGCCACCCAGCCGACCAGCGGCTATCTCGCCTATGCCGATCAGTACACTGCCGACTGCACGATCGCGCCCTGGGAATGCGCTTCCTATGTCTACGAGGCAGTCACCGAGGTCTATCTCGACAACAGCGCCCTGAGCGATGCGCCGCTCAACGAGAACACCTTTGCGGCTGCGGTCGGCACGCTGCAGAATACGGTCTTTCCAGCGCTCATCGATCCGGTGCCGTCCGCCGACGCATATCAGGCGCTGGTGTTGTTCGCCATCGAGCATATCGGCGCGGTGATCGATCCGCTGTATGCAGGCACGTATACGGCTGACGTGGCGCGTGTGCTGACCTATCTGCCCGACGAAGTGGAGAGTCTGATCGCGGGCGTGAGCGGCTCCGCCGATCGCGTGTACTGGGGACTGTGGCAGGGGGGCAGCGGGTCGGTGCTGTTCGCGGACTGCACCGACCCACAGGCGTGCATGGTCGGCGGCGAGACGACATTCACCGCCACCTCGGTCGCCAACGAAGCGGGCGCCTACACATTACTGACGTCCGAACCCGCGCCGACCGACGCCAACAGCGCGTTGGCGTTGGTCACGCGGGTCTATCCGGCGCTGGGCGGACGCGGCTTCACGCAGATCACGGACATCAGCACGGGCTATGCCTTCAGCACGCTGGCACAGGAAGCACTTTTCGATGGTGAAGCCGCCCTCACGGTGACCTACAGCGCGATCACCGCTGGCACGGTCGATCTGAATGGACGCGCCTTGGTGTATGTGGTCGTGGTGGGGTCGAGCCTGACCCCGTAATACGCGCGGACGCATTGTTATGCGTCCCTGCGATCGTCTTTTAGCGGCGGCTCTGATTGACCTTCGTCGGGAGGATGCGGTACATCACGCGCGTTTCGCCGGGGACGAAATTGTAATCCTTGCCCATGTAGAGGTGTGAAAGCGAATTGATGTGGTCTTCGGCGCCGTCCTCGGTCGATTCCGCGACTTCGCCGCGCACCTCCAGCCAACGATAGGCATTGGTTGGGTCGATCGCCAGGATTGCCACCCGTCCATCGCGCGACAGGTTTTCGTCTTTCTGGCGTCCACGCGCGGTGTTGACGCGCACGTAGCCGTCGACATAATCGCACCACACGGGCGTCACCTGGGGGTCACCGTCGGGCATCACCGTCACCAGCGCGACCGTGACTGCGCCGGTCAGGAGATCGAGATGCGACTCTGGGATTGCGACTGCTTGTGTCATGGTATTTTCCTTTTCACCGATAAGGTGTGATTCGGACGCATTATCATGCGTCCCGACCTGGTTTGACAACTTTTCGATCTGGCGATAAGTCCATCCAACTGAACGTTTGTCCGCCCGCCCACCCGCGCATATAATAGAGGCATACACACGGGAATACGTTGACGTTTATGGCTCACGAACTCATCGGCAAACGCTTGGGCGGCTGCGACATCCTCGCTGTAGTTGGACGCGGCGGCATGGCGATTGTTTACCGTGCCCACCAGCTTTCCATGAATCGCCCGGTGGCGATCAAGATTTTGCCACGCCAGTTCGTCAACGACGAGACCTACATGCAGCGCTTTGAGCGCGAGGTACAGATCGTCGCACAGCTCGAACACCGCAATATCGTGCCGGTGTACGATTACGGGATGTACGACGGACAGCCGTTCATCGTCATGCGCTACATGGATGACGGCTCGGTCGATGATCTGATCGCGCGGGAGCGGCGCTTGTCGATGACGCGCATCCTCGATCTGGTCACGCAGATCGCCCCCGCCCTCGATTACGCCCATGTCAAAGGAGTGCTGCACCGCGATCTCAAGCCGTCCAATATTTTGCTCGACGACGACGGGGGTGCCTACCTGACCGACTTTGGTATCGCGCGGCTGATGAACGAGCCAAACGGCAGCGTGGCGCTCACCCTGACAGGCGTGATCGGCACGCCCTCGTATATGAGTCCTGAACAGGCACAGGGCAAGCCGCTGGATGGACGCAGCGACGTGTATGCCCTGGGCGTGACCATCTTCGAGATGGCGACCGGCGCGCGTCCATTCGAGGGTGAGACACCCTACAGTATCGCCGTCCTGCAGGTGACCAGCGCGCCGCCGCCACCGCGCTCGCTCAATCCATCGATCCCGCCCGCTGTCGAAGCAGTCATCCTGCGCGCGATGCGCAAGCATCCCGACGACCGTTATCCGACCGCGCTCGCGCTGGCGGAGGCACTGGCTGCGGCGATCGCCATGCCGCTCGTCGATCCGCTCATGGATACGCAGCCGAACCCTTCACTTGCCAGCCCGACCACTCCCTCTGATGCGCTGCTCGATCCCATGCGCTCTACTCAGAGTCGCCAGCGTCCGACCCCGCCACCCGCCGCGATGATGACAGCGCCGCCCGCCATGTTCACCCCCGCGTCGGCATTCATGCCTGCGCCTGCCTCGATGACGGGTCGGCGCGCGCCTAAACGCCGCAGCAATACGCTGCTGATCGGCGTCCTGGTCGGGGGGGCTATCGGCTGCGCACTGCTGGCGCTGCTGGCATCGCTGTCCGCCGTGCTGATCGGCATGACCGCTGCCAACACGACGCCGACGCTCGACCGCACCGCTGTCGCCGGGAGCATGATGACCGCCCTGACCGCGACGCCCAGCCCGCTCTCGACCTCGCTGATGCCGACGCGCACGTCCCCCGGTGGACTGCTCACACCCGTCTCGGTCGGCGCACGATCGACAGCGACGGGCATACCCGGCTTGGGCGCGCTGCTGTTTTGCGCCGAGCGCGACGGCAGTTTCGATATTTATCGCCTCGACCTCGCCACACGCATCGAGACCCGTCTGACCAACGATCCCGGACACGATATGTTTGCGGTGGCGTCGCCCGACGGGGGATGGATCGCCTTTCAGTCCGACCGCGACGGCGATTTCGACATTTACATCATGCGCGCCGACGGCTCGGAAGTGCGCCGCGTCACCGACAACGCGGTCACCGATCGCCAGCCCGCCTGGACACCCGATGGCTCGGCGCTGATCTTCGCCTCCGATACGCGCGGTGACGGCGCACACGACCTGTACCGCGTCGGCATCGATGGCGGCGATCCGCTGCTGATCTACAGCGACGGCGGACGCAGCGGTCAGCCGAAGGTCAGCGCCGACGGGCGGCTGGTCATCTTCACCAATGGCAGACCCGACGACGCGAGCACCTGGGACATCAAGCGGCTCGACCTGGAGACCGATCAGGTGATCAGCCTGACCGACAATGCCGTCAAAGACAGCGCGCCGTCCTTCAGCGCCGATGGCGGCATCCTCTACGTGACCGAGGGACTCGGTTACGGTGCGATCGCCCGGATGGACGCCGACGGCGAGCAGAGTCAGGTGGTCTACGACGGCGCGGGCTACGAGATCAACGCGGCAGCGCATCCCGACGGCGCGGTGATCCTGTTCACCAGCGATATGAGCGGACGCGACGAATTGTATCTGATGGACAGCGATGGACGCGCCGTGCGCCAGCTGACCGATCTTGGGGCGTCGTCGGGCGGCTGGGTGCCATGAGCAGCCGGGTCGCGGTGGTGGCGGATGCGCTGCGCACGGCGATCGCGCGTGGGGACTATCTGCCCGGTGAGCGGCTGGTCGAGCTGAGAATCGCGGCGGCGCATCAGGTCAGCCAGGTGACGGCGCGCGATGCGCTGCGTCTTTTGGACAAGGAAGGCTGGGTCGTGAGCGAGCCGCGTCGGGGCGCGACCGTGCGCACCTTCACCACCGCACAGGCGGAAGAGGTCTACGCGCTGCTGGCTGCCATCGAATCGCAGGCGCTGCGCTGGGTATTTTCCACGTTGAAAAAGGCGGCGCGCGATGAACTGCGCGGTCATGTGCGCGCGGCACGGCGGGCGTCGCTGGACAGCAAGACCGGACTGGGGTTGTCGATCCTGTTCGAGATTCATCTGACGCTGGCGCGTATCGCCTCGGCGGAACATCCACTCACTGGCGAGCTGCTCGATCGGCTGCACAATCACGCCCGACTGCTGGAAGCAATGCGCCGTTCCCGATCGAAACTGCCATCGCGCGAACTCGATCCGTTGATCGCAGGGCATGATGCCTTTTGCGAACGCCTCGACGCGCGCGATCTCGACGGCGCCGAGGCGCTGCTGCGACGGCAGATTGTCCTGTACGGCGCGCTGGTGCTGGACGTGCTGCGCGCGTGATTGCCGGACTGACGCATCATTATGCGTCCCTGTACAATCCGATCGCAGGGGTTTGGCGTGCCACACCTGCCGATTGCGCCATTACACGGACGCATCGTAGGGCAAGCGCGGATTGACGATTGGCGCCGCGATCGCTGTAATTGTGCGCAACGATCATCGCACCGGAGCGCGAACTGACGCCAATGCCCCGCTTATCTGTCCCAAACAACACCCCCCTCTCCATCGTGGCTGCCGCTGTATTGATGGTGGCACTGGTCTTGTTCGTCGAGCGCGCTTCCGCTCAGGACATTGCCGCCGACGCTGAACCCTGGACACCCGTCATCGAGCTGTTCGACGGTGTACCGATGGCGCGCGTGCCCGCTGGCTGTTTCATGATGGGTGGCGATGAGTCCGCGCCCAATGAAGCGCCAGCGCACGAAGTCTGTTTCGAGGCATCGTATTGGCTCGACGTGTACGAGGTCACCCATGCACAGTTCGCCGCCTTTGGCGGTACAGCCGGACGGGTGGCGGCGTTCGCGGACATCGGCGGCGACTTGCCCCGTGAGCGCGTAACCTGGTTCGAGGCGCTCGATTTTTGCGCGCTGCGCGGGGCGCGGCTGCCCAATGAAGCCGAATGGGAATTCGCCGCACGCGGGATAGAGTCGCGTCTGTATCCCTGGGGCGAACCCTTTGTAGACGGCGCGGCTGTGGTGGCGCTCGCGCCCGATGCTCACCCGCAGGCAGTGGGTCAGCAAGCGCTCGGCGTCTCTTGGACAGGCATATACAACCTGGCGGGCAACGTTTTCGAGTGGACAAGCAGTCTGTTCATGCCTTATCCTTTCGATCCCGCCGACGGACGTGAACGCAAAGGTCACGCGGAGCTGCGGCGCGTGATTCGCGGCGGCGCCTGGAGCTACAATGCCGACCTCGCGCGTTCTGCGGCGCGCGGCTTGCGTCCCCCGACGACCGAGTCGCCCGATATTGGGTTTCGCTGCGCGCGCGACCTGTAACGGTTTCAGCGCACATCGTCTGGCACATCCGTGCCTGACGAACCAATTTCAGTAAATCGCGATTTTCTCTACGGACGCATCATTATGCGTCCCTACGGGGTTTTACAAAAAGGATGCTCATGAACTATCTGATTCGCTTTACCCTGACCCTCGCCCTGCTGCTGATCGCTTTCAGCGCGGTGGCGCAGGACGATCTCGCTTTTGACCCGACACCGTGCGCAGCGCATCAGGACGGGGGCGATCTGCCGCCGGACTGCGCCGCGCTGATCGCCGCCTACCCGGCTCCGCCTGCAATCACGCCTATCGACCAGGATCGCTTCACGCTGAGTACCTACAATTTCTGGCGCGTCTCGCGTGATGGCGCGCCCAAGCACGATGCGCCCGGTGGGAATGTCATCGGTCAGATTCCGGCGGGTTTCAACACCGTGCATGGGATCGATGCCAGTGTCGATGGCTGGCTGCGGATCGCGGACGGCAGTTGGATTTCGCGTGACGTTGCCACCTTCGCCGAGCCGTCCTACTTCACCGGGTTTACACTCGATAACGGGCTGGAGCAGCCGTTCGCGGTCGTACTGGACCTGAGCCGCATCGCGGTCTCACTCTTTCCAGGCGGACCGCGCTCGTCGTCGAATGGGCGCTACATCGAGCGCTACGAACCTGTCAACATTTTCTCGACGGCGCTCGATGCCAACGGCTGGCGCTGGTACATGATCGGCGCCAATCAATGGGTAGAGCAGCGCTTCGTCTCGAAATTCTTCAAAATCGAGCGCCCGGAGGGCGTCGCGCCCGGCGCCAGATGGGTGTCGGTCGATCTGTACGAGCAGACACTCGTCGCCTATGAAGGCGATACGCCTGTGTTCGCCACCGTGATCTCCACCGGCATCCCGCCCAACGAGACCAACGAAGGCTTGTTCCCGATCTGGGCGAGTCTGCCGCTGGACGGGATGAGCGGCGCGGCGGGCGCCCCCGATGCCTACGCGGTCGAGAGCGTCCCCTGGGTGATGTATTTCGACGATGGGATCAGCCTGCACGGCACCTACTGGCACAACCTGTTCGGCTATCGCCAGAGTCACGGCTGCGTCAATCTGACCGTCAGCGACGCGCGCTGGATGTACGGCTGGGTGCATGATGCCGATTTCAACGCGATGGGCGCAACGGATGTACAGGTGTATGTCCACAGCAGTGGTGAATACGGCGTGACTTCCAGCGGTCTGTAACAAGCGTACCAGACGGGCGCGCGAACATCGTGTAAAGCGACGGTTGACTCCCGTTGCTATTTACCCATAAAATAGCGCGATGTTCGCGGCAAATTTCACAAGGGACAATCCCTACATGCTCAAGAAACAATATCTCAAGAGTAAAGCAGAAGTGAAGGTGACCTTTTCACTGCCCGCCGCCGTGCAGGGTGAGACGGTCTTTCTGGTCGGCGACTTCAACGAATGGTCTGAAACCACCACGCCGATGAAGAAACAAAAGGATGGCAGCTTTTCCCTGACGTTGAACCTGGAAAAAGGGCATGAATTTCAATTCCGCTACCTGGTCAACGGAACAGAATGGCACAACGATTGGGAAGCAGACAAGTACTTCCCCAATCCCTACAGCGGCGACAACTCAGTGATCGCCACGACCGACGAAGCGTAAGGCTGCTGAAAGACGGGCGCTCATCGGAGCGCCCGTTCTGATTCGTACCGGAACAAGTTTGGACGGGTCACCTTTTTTTGCCTGGCTCATTACAGCGTGATCCTATCTGTGTCCACACCGATGATCATGACGGGAATATCGATGTCGGCCGTACCGCGATAATGCAGATCGGTCACAAGTTGCTGAAAATGTCCAATGCCTGTGGACATCAGAGTGGTCATGCGTTTGACCGGGACAATTTCAACACCGACCTCGATCAGGCCGGCGCGATGAAAAATGATCATTTTGACAACCACGTCGTAGGGCAAGAAAGAATATTTGCCGAACTGCACCTCGATACCTATTCTGTCTTTCACAAAATCGATCTCACGAAACCCCTCGTGCCCATCAAGATCCTGCTGGAATGGCGCGCTCAGTTTGAGACGCATCGGCATCCATTGCAGCCGTTGAAAACCCCTCTTTATCAAACCGTTCAGAGCGGGTGGACTATACAGCGTCGCGCCGGGCATCGTAATTTCTTCGCTTATTTTAGTGCGGCACTGTTCGGCATCTGTGTTTTGTATGATGTTGGTAATTTCTGCGGGATGATGCGGATAGCTTGCCTGCATGACCTCGACTCCATTTTTATGCGAATAGACAGCCGCGATGCGCAATCCTATCCTTTCGGGGACTATTCTAAGCCGGCAGGCATCAACTGCATGATTGGCACATGCAGCGCTTTAGACAAAGCGATCAGCTCTATATCTGTCACCGTCCGTAACCCCAATTCGATTTTGGCGATACCTGCACGATCGATCGACATACCCAAGAGCTGTGCTTTTGCGGCAAGAGCGTTCTGTGTCAATTTAGGCTGATGGGACAAACGCGCCGCCTTAACCTGGGGTCCAATAATGTTCCGCATAGAGAACATTCTATGTGGCAGTCCACGATTATTTGTTCTTGTAGGGGAACATAATTTTACAACGAGTGCCTAGAACGCTATAATTTAGACAGTATGCGGCAGGCTCGACGAGGACAGATTTCTTGGTATTCCAACCCACCCTCTTTGTGAATGAAACGACTCGCTCATTGACGATCAGCGACATGTACGACGATCAGGCAGATGTCACGCTGTTTCGCGGCGATCGCATCGATCTGCTTCAGCAAATCCCCGATCGTGCTGCCCAGTTGATCGTGACCTCACCACCCTACAATATCGGGAAGGAATACGAACCGCGCCTGAGTCTCGATCACTATATTGCGACACAAGAGCAAACGATCGTTCAAGCGGTGCGCTGCCTGTCCGATACCGGCAGCATATGCTGGCAGGTAGGAAATCATGTCGATAATGGCGAGATCGTGCCTATCGATATGATCCTGTATCCAATTTTCAAGCGCCTGGGATTGAAGATGCGCAACCGCATCATCTGGACATTTGGGCATGGGCTGCACACGACGCACCGGTTTTCCGGTCGTTATGAGACAATAATCTGGTTCACAAAATCGGATGATTATTTTTTCAACGTCGATCCGGTGAGAGTCACACAAAAATACCCTGGAAAGAAACATTTCAAAGGCAGCAAGAAAGGCGAATATTCAGGTAATCCTCTGGGCAAAAATCCGGCGGATGTATGGGATATTCCGAATGTGAAAGCCAATCATGTCGAGAAGACGGATCATCCCTGCCAATTCCCAATCGGCCTGATCGAGCGCCTCATCCTATCGATGACACAGGAAGGCGATCTCGTGATTGATCCTTATATCGGAGTAGGCAGCACGGCGGTCGCCGCCTATCGCCACAAAAGAAAAGCCGCGGGGGCAGGCATCACCAGTAACTATCTGCATACCGCGCGCGAACGTCTGATCCTGGAGTCGGAGGGGAAATTAAAAACGCGCCCGATGAATCAGCCCACACATGAGCCTGATCCCAACACCAGCATCGTCAAAAACCCTTTCCTCGAGTCCAGCGACGACGAGGCAGACTAAGGACGAGTTACGCGAATACACCTGTCCTTAGTCTGCCGATCCTGATTACTTGCCGCTGTAGCCGATGCGTGCGTTCGGCGGCACCACTTTATCGGGATAGGCGGCGAAGTCGCTGGCGCGCAAATCCGTCCCCATCACCGATCCAGCGCCGATGGTGAATCCCTCCGGCACATGCGAGTTCTTGCCCACGCAGGTAATTTTGAGCTCGCCGATGTCCACGCACGAGCCGACATGCGCGCCGCTGCCGATCACCGCGATCTTATCCAGGATGCAGCGCTCGACCACCGCATTCGCCTCGATGTAGGCATCGGTCAGGATGATCGACTCGCGGATGATCGCCCCAGGTCCCACGAACACGCCCGGTGACAGCACCGACCGCTCGACGATCGCGCCGGGCATGACGACGGTGCCGTCGGTGAGCAGGCTGTCGGTGACAGTCGCGCCTTTATGCACCATCACGGGCGGACGCTCTTCCGACTTGGTATGGATGATCCAGGTGCGGTCGTTGAGATTGATCGACGGCGGGCTGCCGAGCAGATCCATATGCGCTTCCCAATAGGCATCGACCGTCCCGACATCGATCCAATAGCCGCCATACGGAAAGGCATACATCTTCATGCCTTCGCGCACCATGCGCGGCAAAATATCCTTGCCAAAATCGTGCGAGCTGTTTTCCATGACGCGATCTTCTTCGAGCAGCCGCTCCAGCACCGAATAGGTGAACAGGTACACGCCCATGTTCGCCAGCGTGCCGGGCGGGTTTTTCGGCTTTTCGACGAACGAGCGGATGCTCAGGTCGTCGTTGACATCGACGATCCCATAACGGCTGGCTTCATCGAGCGGGACGTTGATGGTACAGATCGTGGCGTCGGCGCCCTTCTGTTCGTGGTAATCCACCAGCACATCGTAATCCATCTCGTAGATGTGATCGCCGCTCAGGATCAGCACATATTCCGGGCGTCCGCGCCGCACGAAGCTCAGGTTTTGCGCCACTGCGTCGGCGGTGCCGACATACCAGTCGGTATCGTTGCGTCCGCGATACGGCTGCAAAATCTGCACACCACCCGTGAACGAGCGATCCAGGTCCCAGGGGCGCCCACGCTCGATGTGGTCGTTGAGGCTGTGTGGGCGGTATTGGGTCAGGATCAGCACGTCGAAAATGTTCGAGTTGACACAGTTGCTCAGGGTGAAGTCGATGATGCGGTACTTGCCTGCGAACGGCACAGCGGGTTTGGCGCGCTTCTGCGTCAGCGTCAACAGGCGCGTTCCTTCCCCGCCCGCCAGGATGACTCCTTTTACCTTTGCCATGTTTCGTCCCTCTCCTCGTTAGGTCGTTTCGCTAAATCTTTGAATCTCTGGTTGATCTTTTCGCTTTGCAGTTCAGCGCGTGTGACGCCGCTGTGCTTCCTCGTACAGGCGGATGTATTCACGGGCGCTGGTGTCCCAGGAAAAATCGGTGCGCATCGCCCGTTCCTGCATCCGCATCCAGGCGTCGGGGCGAGTGTGAAAGGTGGTATTCGCCCAACGCATCGTCCCCAGCACCGCTTCCGGCTGCTGCCACTGAAACACGAACCCCGTCCCGCGCTCGGCGTCGGCATCGTCGTAATTAGCGACTGTATCCGCCAAGCCGCCCGTCTCGCGCACCAGCGGCAGCGCGCCATAGCGCATGGCGATCATCTGCCCGACCCCGCACGGCTCGAAATGACTGGGCATCAGAAACACATCGCAGCCGCCATAGATGCGCTGCGCCACCGCCGCATTGTAGCCGACAAATACGCGCGCCTTATCGCTGTAATCGCGTCCCAGTGCGGCGAGCTGTTCGTTGAACTGTGGCTCTCCCGACCCCAATCCCACGAACTGCACATCGGTGTCGCCCAGGATCGCCCGCAGCGCCGGAAATGCCAGATCGAGTCCTTTTTGCTCCACCAGCCGCGTCACCATACCGACCAGCATCACATCGTCGCGCACCGGCAAGCCTACCTCCGCCTGAAGCTGACTCTTGTTGGCGGGGCGCAGCACGCGAAAATTGTCGGCGTCAAAATTGGACACCAGCAGCGGATCGGTCGCCGGATTCCACAGATCGATGTCCATCCCGTTGAGGATACCGTATAAATCGGGAAGGCGCGTGGCGATCAGCGGGTCGAGTCGAAAGCCCAGGTAGGGATACTGTATTTCGACGGCGTAGCGCGGGCTGACCGTCGTCACCAGGTCGCTGAAGGCGATCGACATGCCAAGCATGTTGTCGGACAAGCCCAGCCCGGACAGCGTCAGGTGATCACGTCGGGGCACGCCGAACTGGAACATCCAGCCGCCCGCGTATTCACCCTGGTACTGCATATTGTGGATCGACAGCAGCGCGCCGACATTGCGCCAGTCGGGATCGTACAGGCGGCGAGTATCGACCAGGAACGGGATCGCCCCGGTGTGCCAATCGTTGACGTGCAGCACATCCGGCGCGAACCCCGTCCGTCCGCGCAGGTGGGTGATCGCATCCACACATGCCATGCAGAAGAAGATGAAGCGCGGCATATCGCCGTCCCAATCGGAATAGACCTTTTGCTCGGCGCCAAAATACGGCAGCGCGCGCAAAAAATAGACCGGCACGCCGTCATGCTCGGTCATGAAAATATCGATGTGGGTCGTGGTTTGGCGGGTGGTGTAGTCGAAGCTGAATTCGTAGCGAATGTCGAAACGCGCCGGATCGATGAAGCCGTAGAACGGCATCAGCACGCGCGCATCGACTCCGAGCCGCCGCAGCGCTTTAGGCAGTGATCCAGCCACATCCGCCAGCCCGCCGACTTTGGCGAACGGATCGGCTTCGGTGGTGATGAACAGCACATTCATTGGTCGCTTTCCTTCCGGGGCGCCGCGAACCACGCCGGATCGATGTCTGGAAAGACTCGATCGAGAGCGTAAAATTCGGCGGCGGCGGCGGGGGCGCTCTCGCCCCGCTCCAGTATCTCCGCAAAGTAATCGAAACGTTCGACATGCTGCGCGAAACGGGTGATGGCGTACATACGCGCCTCGCCCGTCGCTATCAGCAATTGCCAATCCCCGCTCTGCAGCAGCAGACATTCACGCGCGGCTTGCGCCAGGGTCGCGGCTGTATCAGCATCGGTCGTGCTGGCATAGCGGACGGACAGCGTCTCCATGCGATCGGCACACAGACGAATCTCATCCCACATCCAGGCGTTGTCGGTATTATTCCAGTTGAAATGGCGCCCGCCCGCGCCCCATGAACTCTCGTGTAAAGCGAGCGCGCCGACCGGCGGAATCAACGTGACCGCTTCGCTGGCGGTGGCGACTCGCACCTCGGGATTGTAGGCGAGCTGACGCAGGGTCGCGCCGATCCAGTCGATCCCCTCGTGCCAGCGCCAGCCGAACAGCTCCATGGGGTAGCTCACCATGACGATGCCGCGTTTGTTGTGCTTCGCCTGATAATTGCGCAGCAGGTCACCGACCATGTGCGCGAAGTGTTCAGCGTGCTGATCGATCTTGTAGCCTGCCCAATCGGGATGGTAGTAATCTTTTTGCTCGTCCGCGATATTGTTGGCGGTCACACGCCAGTAATTGAGGCGGCTCGTCCCGGCTTTGCGAAAAAAGTCGCGGTAGTCAAAGTCGCCCGGATAGCCCAGCACGTCCCCCCACACCTGATAGCTGGCGCTGTGGCTGCGTGCCAGCGCCACGACCCGACTCGAACCGACTGTGTAGGCGTCGCGCGTCGAGTTGGGGCGGATATCCGCTGCAAACCGATCGGTGATGGCATACTGCCGCTTGACCGCGCCATAGCCGCCGAACACGTCCCCAGTCGCCGCGCCCGTCGGTTCGCCACCGCGCACGGCGTGACCCTCGACGAAGAACAGCCCGATTCCGGCGCGCTCCAGCACATTTTCCAAGCCAGGAAGGTAGGCGTGTTCCGGCAGCATGAAGCTGATCGGCGGGCGCCCAAAATGGCGCGTGTAAGCGGCAATGCCCGCGCGGATCTGCGCCTGCACGGCGCTTTCGGGCAGCAGCGGCAGATAGGCATGGGTGGCGGCGCTGCACGCGATCTCGATTCGTCCGGCGTCTTGCAGCAGCCGCAGCGCCCCGATCAGGCTGCCGTCGATGCGCTCGTGCCAGAACGCGCGTGCCTCGTTGAAGGCGTCGCGCTGCACGGCGGCGAGATAACGCAGATGCTCGTTGAAGGCGTCGCCGCCATAGTAAGCGATGTCGGACTCGGCAGCGGCGATGCGCTGATCGAGGAACGCATCGAAGCGCGCGATCAGATCGGGGTCTGCCAGTTGTTCCAGCAGCACCGGGGAGAACGACAGTGTGACGTGGGTGTTGACATTATCTTCTTGCAGCGTGTAGAGGGTTTGCAGCAGGGGGAGATAGGTGAACAGCAGCGCCTCGTGCAGCCAGGCTTCGCCGCGAAAGTAACGCATCCGCACGTAGGGAATATGCCCGTGCAGGACGAGTGAAAAGACCCCGGTCAGTCCCACGTCGAAAGCCTCCTTGCGTGCGCGCCGTCTTGCGCATGGATTGTACCGTCAGGGACGGGGTCTTGGCAAACTTGTGAGGGTGAAAGACCGCCCTGAAAGTCAGGTGGTATAGAATGGTTGGACTTTTGTGGGACAGAATCCTCAAGACTCATCTTCTCCATCAGAACCGAAACCAGAACCGAAATCAGATACGAACAGACATGCTTTTCTTCGTTTCTTTCGTTATGCTCTGATGGCGATATCGAATGCACGAAAAGAGGTCAGACGATGCCCATTCTCGAATTCAACGGTGCACGAATCGCCTACGACACGGCAGGCGACCACCATACCGCAATGCCGATCCTGTTCATCCATGCTGGTGTCGCAGATCGTACCATGTGGGACGGTCAATGGGCTGTCTTTGCCGAGCGCTATCGGGTGGTGCGCCTGGATACGCGCGGCTTTGGCGAGACGGTCACTCAGGATGTGCCCTACTCCAACCGCGACGATGTGCGCGCCCTGATGGATCATCTGGGGATCGCGCGGGCGATCCTCATCGGTTGCTCGCGCGGCGGGCAGATCGCGCTCGACACCGCGATCGAGACACCGGATCGCGTCGGCGCGCTGGTGGTGATCGGATCAGGTCCCGGCGGCTATGAGCCACAGTCACTGCCTGACGATTACGCGCTCGAAGAAGTGATTGAACACGAGATGGAGCAGGCGGAAGCCGCCGAGGAAATCGAAAAAGTGATCGAGCTGGACATTCGCCTGTGGTACATCGGGCCGCGGCGCGAGCCAGCGCAGGTGTCATCGGCATTCCTGGATCGGGCGCGCCCGATGCTGCACCGCAATTACACGCATCTGCACGAGGGAGGGAAGCCGATCATCCTTGATCCTCCGTCGGCGGGGCGGCTGGCGGGGGTGGTGATCCCGGTGCTGGTGCTGGTCGGGACGGAAGACTCCCGTTATGCGTTAGCCGCCGCCGATTACATGGCGCAAACGCTGCCGCAGGCGCGCAAGATCGTGATCGACGACGCCGCGCATCTGCCCAGCATGGAACACCCCGATCGCGTCAACGCCGACATTTTGTCGTTTCTGATGGCGCTGTAAGCGATCGATGGACAGACGTACAATTCCTGCACATTGTGCGTCTGTTCAATTTGTTATACATTCGTTATACAGATGAAGTAGCGGCTCTAAAAGGAAAAGAGTATGCAGTCTGTCACGCTGAATCATCATGTCGATAAAGATGGCGTATTGCGTCTGGAGATCCCGACCGCATTGGCGTCACGCCAGGTCGAAGTGATCGTTATCATGCAGCCAATCGAAGATGGTGCCGTCGATGCGATGGGCTATCCGATTGGATATTTTGAGAACACTTATGGGATTTGCGCAGATGATCCCATTGAGCGCGCCGAACAGCTCCCTTAATAGAGAGGACAGCCCTGTCATGAAACTCATCCGTTTCCACACCGCCGGCGCGCCGGACGTACTGCGCTATGAAGATGCCCCGATCCCGACACCCGCTGCCGGGCAAGTGCTGGTCAAGGTCGCGGCGATCGGCGTCAACATGATCGAGACCTATCAACGCGCCGGGCGCTACACCGTGCCGCTCCCCAAGACGCCAGGCACCGAAGCCGCCGGGATCGTCGAGGCGGTCGGGGCGGGGGTGACCGACTTCAGGTCCGGCGATCGCGTCGGATCGGCGCGCTTTCAGGATGCCTATGCTGAATACGCGCTCGTCCCGGCTGGAGAGCTGGTCGCGGTGCCGGACGCGCTCGACCTCGAACGAGCGGCGGCTGCCTTGCTCCAGGGGATGACCGCGCACTATCTCACGCACGCCACCTACCCACTTCAGCCCGGCGAAACCGCGCTCGTCCATGCCGCCGCTGGCGGGACGGGTCAGCTCGTGGTGCAGATGGCGAAGCGGCGCGGGGCGCGCGTGCTGGCGACGGTCGGCAGCGAGGCAAAGGCGCAGATCGCCCGTGCGCTCGGCGCCGACGAGGTGATTCTCTACCGTGAACAGGATTTTGAACAGGAAGTAAAACGGCTCACCGACGGACGTGGTGTGCAGGTGGTGTACGATTCGGTCGGGGCGGATACCTTCGAGAAAAGTCTCAGGTCGCTGGCGCGTCGTGGGATGCTGGTGCTGTTTGGCGCCGCCAGCGGGGTCGTGCCGCCATTTGATTTGCAGCGGCTCAACGCTTTAGGATCGCTCTATGTCACCCGTCCGAGCCTGCACGACTACAACGCCACCCGTGACGAAATTCTGATGCGCGCCGGGGAGGTATTCGACTGGCTCGCGGATGGGTCACTCAGGCTGACGATCGACCGCACCTTCCGGCTCAGTGAGGCGGCGGCGGCACACACCGCGCTTGAAGGGCGCGAGTCGATGGGGAAATTTCTGCTGGTGCCGTGATCTAGAGTGCGACGAGGCGCACCTCTTCACGATGTGCCGCAGCAGTCTGCGGCACATCGAAGGTCGCCAGGTCAAGCTGCATTTCACGGGCAAGCACGATGTAAATGGAATCGTAGACCGCCAGTTTATTTCTTAATCCAACATCGAGTGCCTCACCAATATATGATTTTGCGAAAACCCGCTCTAATGGAAGTTCGTAAAGATTATCGAGTAGTTTATCTGCCTCCGATCACGCCATGCCAGAAAAACGGACTCGTTTCCACAATACATTTGCACATTCCAATAAACAGAATTCGGGAATGTACAAAGGAGTGCTATCGTCGATTTGGCGCACGATAAACTGACCCGTCCTCGCTGTGTGTTCACCTATGACCAGATATTCGATCACGACCGAAGCATCGATGATGCAGCTGCTCATATGCTACCTGTCTCGGTCTTCACGCAGTAGTTCGAGATTGGAAGGTGAGCCGGGCGGCGGCGTCCAACGGTCGAGTTCAATATCTGCTTTCAGCTGTTCCCAGGTACGGCGTGGGCGCCCTTTAAGAAAACGGCGATCTTCGGAACCTTCATGTTCATCGAACCATTTTTGCATCCCTCCATCGACCGCTTGGGTGACCGTTTCCTTGACTATATCTTTGAACTCATCGACTGAAAGCTCTGCAACTGTCATGGCATCGTCCTTGTAATAACCTGAAGTCAGTGAATTATGATTTTTTATGGTGACAGATAACGATGCGTCCCTACAGACGCGCTGAATTCATGATTCACTGAAAATAACTATAACACGATTTCCCCTCTACCCCGTCACCCGCCAGGCATCCGGCGCCGCGTCCGCCATCGAGCGCAGCGCCGCTGGATCGACATAGGCACCCAGTACGTCCGGCTGTGCCGCCGCCATCGCCGCCAACAGTCGGGCATTGCCCCGTTCGCCCGCGTGCCAGCCGTCAAAAAAGTCGGCGTCGGGGGTGTCCAGCGCGGCGCCGTCGGAAAAGTCGTAAAAGGCGAAGCCCTGCTCCGCGAACAGTGTCGGCAGCACGCCCTGTAAGGCGCGTACATAGCCGAAGCGCGCATCGGCGTGCATCGCGTCCCACAGCGACGGCATATACGAGGGCAGGAATCCGATCACTGTCACGCCGCGATCACGCGCCCGCCCCAACAGACCGTTCAGCGCCGCCAGCGCCGCCGCATCGACCGATTCACCGGGAATGTACATCTCGCGCCTCTCACGCAGCCAGACGTGATGGGTCTCGCGCGCCGCCGTCATATCGAGCCAGCCCGCGACCAGAAAATCGCCGTACTGTTCGCTGCCGTCGCCGCGAAAGCCGTGCCCGTCGCGGATCGCCCGCAGACCGAGCGCCGGGACGCCCTGACTCTGGCGCGATCGATAATTGTCCAATGACCAGCCCGGACGATCGAACGGGACGCCGTTCAGTAAATCCTTGAGAAAAGCGGCATTGACGGCAAAGAGCGCGCTGAAGTCGTCGTCGGGCGGCGGGATGACGGGCGCGTGATAATCAGCGTTGAACCAGGGAGGATCGATCGCCAGCAGCAGCACGCGCGGCGGCGGGTCAAGCGCATCGAACACCTCGATCACCTCGTCCAGCGTCCAGCCGGGCGCGGCGGCATTGTAAAAGGCATCCGGCTGGCGGCTGAAGAATCCAGCGCGGAATTGCAGGATGCGCGATGAACCGAGCGCGATGATCTCGGCTTGGCGCGCGTTGGCGGATGTGATCTTGAACGGGAGATCGCGCGGCGCGAAGCGGGGACGGTATAGCACGGCAGGATTATCGCGCTGGATCGCCGCCACCCACACCAGCGGCATCGATTCGCCCATATAGACCAGTCCAGCCGTCAGCAGCAGCAGCGCCACCGCGAATGGTGCGGTGAACAGTGCCAGCCTAAGCCAGAAACGTTTGTACTCGTGCTCCATAGATCGCCTTTATGCTGCGCTCGCAATCTTTCAGATTGGATTATGATTATGCAATAACATGGGGCTAAAGGGAACCAATCATGTCCTTCACCATCAGTGACAGCGCACACCCCTCGATCAGGATTATGAAGATCACAGGCGAACTCGACGATATCGCCATGACCGCAGATGAGGCGTTAGGGCTGAATGCAGGCGTGCCGATCTATGTGCTGCTCGATATATTGGAGATGAGCATTAAACTGCCCGATGGATTTCTCGACACTGCGCAAAAGAGTTATTTCACCAATGACAATCTGGCACATTTGGCGCTGTTTACCCGTTCCGAGATGTTTAAAATTATCGGTGATATGGTCGCACGACTGACGCACCGCCGCGAGAAGCTGTCGGCGCACAGCACCTACGCGGCAGCGATGGCGCATCTGGAGAAACTGGCTGGGGTGTGACAACAGCTTGTATCCTCTGCCAACCAGGATGATCCGTCCGTTTACGACTGGTGCGACTGTTCTGGTAACCATACCGCGATCGTCGTGCCCACGCCGACCGTGCTGTCGGCTGTGATCGTCCCGCCGTGCGCAGTGACGATCGACCGGGCGATCGCCAGCCCCAAGCCGCTGCCACCCGATCCGTCGTCGCGCGACTCGTCGGCGCGGTAGAATCGCTCGAAGATGAACGGCAGCTTGTCGGACGCGATCCCCGCCCCATCGTCCGTCACGCGGAGCAGCGCGCCTCCATCGCGCGCCTCGACGCTCAGGGCGATGCGCGCGCGGGCATAGCGAATCGCATTGCCGATCAGATTCGCCAGGACCTGACTCACCCGTTCTCGATCGATGCTCACGTCGGCTATCGTCGGCGGGACACACAGATCGATCGTCACACCACGCGCCTCGGCACCCGGTCGGAACGCCGCTTCCGCGCTCGTCAGCAGCTCGACCGGCGATACGCCGGTACGATTCAGACGCAGCTCGCCCGCGTCGGCAAGCGAGAGCGTGCGCAGCTCGTCGATCAGCCGTCCCAGCTGTCCCGCCTCGCTGAAGAGCGTCTCGAAACGCGCCGGAGTCGGCTTGAGGACACCATCGCGCAAGCCTTCAAGCGTGCCACTGATGACCGTCAGCGGCGAACGCAGCTCGTGCGCGATGTCGGCGGTCATCTGCACCCGCAGCGCCTGCGACTGTGCCAGTCGATCGCTGAGATGATTGAAGGCAGTCGCCAGCGCGCCTATCTCGTCACGGCTGCGCACCTCGACGCGCTGCACCAGGTCGCCCGCGCCCATCCGCCGTGCCGCGCCGGTCAATGCACGCAGCGGACGCAGCAGCGCCCCACTCAGCACCATGCCGACCAGCACCGACGCGCCGACGGCAGCCAGCGCGCCAAACAGCAGCGCCTCGCGTGTGCTGGTGATGTAGAGCTGTTCGCGCGGGTCGAGCGTCGGTGCCCCACCGATGAAGGCGATCGCGCCGATGACGATCTCATCGGACACAATCACCTGACGATCGAAGACGGCTGCATCGGCGGGCAGAGGTTGCCCGATCGGATACATGCTGTCGGCAATCACGACACGCCCATCGGCATCAGTCAGCACGATCCCTGGCATCAGTGCGGTGCGAGTCAGCATCTGTGGCGGCAGATCGCGTCGATCGACTTCCAGACGGATAGTATCCTCTAGTGGCAGATCGATCCCGATGGGAAACCGCATCGCCTGAGCAAAGCCGTCGAGCGAGCCGCTGTCGGTGTAGTAACGCAGCACCGAGTCCACGATCCCTTCCTGCGCCTGATCGATCATCAGCCGATCGAATTCGCGCATCGTCACCATGCCCACCAGCGCTGAACTCAACGCGATCCCGATCAGGCTGGTCGCGGTCAGCGCGGCGATCCATTTGATGCGCAGCGGGATCGCGCCAAATTGCGCGCCTAGAGATACATAGTGATGTGTCCTCCAGGGTTTGGCACGCCAAACCCGTGCGATGTACGAGCGTAGGGATGCATAACGATGCGTCCGCATGGTTTTAGTGCGCACTATCATCCCTCCGCGCTGAAGCGGTAGCCGACGCCGAACACCGTCTCGATCCAGCGCGGATTGGCGCTGTCACTCTCGATCTTGGCGCGCAGATTGCGGATATGCACGTCGATGGTGCGTTCGCTGCCGTCGAGCGTATCGCCCTTGAGCGTCTCCAGCAGATCGAGCCGATTGAACACCCGTCCTGGCGCCCGCATCATGCACGCCAGCAGCGCGAACTCGGTCGGCGTGAGATCGACGCGCCGATCCTCGACCGTCACACGGCGGGTGTCCTCGTCGAGCGTGACCGCGCCGACACACACGCGCGTTTCTTCCGCGGTTTTGTCGGCACGGCGCAAGACCGCGCGCACCCGCGCCACCAATTCCGCCATGCCGAACGGCTTGGTAATGTAATCGTCGGCGCCCAGCTCCAGCCCAGCAACCTTGTCGGTTTCTTCGATTTTCGCCGTCAGCAGGATCACTGGGGTTTCGCGTTCTTTGCGGTATGCCTCCAGAAAGGCAAAGCCGTCCATTTCCGGCATCATCACGTCGAGCAGGATCAGGTCGGGCTTGTGCTGGCGGGCGACGGTCAGCGCCTCGCGTCCGTTGGCAGCCAGGATCACCCGATAGCCGCTCTCGCTGAGATAATCGAGCAGCAGCGCGCGCACGGCGAGCTTGTCGTCTACCACCAGCAGGGTCTTACCAGTCGAGAGGGTCATCGATTTAGACTCCGGGTGCGCAGTCGTACAGGTTCATGGAGGGTCTTGGAAAATTCATACCGGCGGGGGGGACTGGCATTCCCGGCACGCCGCCCATCGGCATTGGCATCCCGCCCAATTCCAGCGACAGTCCCTCGACCGCGCTGCACGCCGACTCCAGCCACGTGCTTATTTCCTCACCGCCGCCGAACATCGTCATGGCGCCGCCGGGCAGCGCGCCAAACATTTGCGTCATCCCGCCCATAGCGTTCCACAGCACGTAGCGCAGCTCCCCATCCGCGACCAATGCCGCCAGATCATCGGCATCCGCAACCGGGTCGCCGCCGCTGAATCCACCTGTGTACAGCACCGGGCGTCCGGTCGCCAGCACATACGGCGCGCCGATCATCGACGATGACACCGCCATCAGGTAGCGCGTCTCGGTGGTATTCGCCTCCAGAGCCGTCAGCAGCTCGGCATCGACCCCGCCGTTCGCCATAGACCCTACGATGATGCTCATCACGTCGAACGTCCCTCTGCCGTCCCAGGCGTGCGGCAGCGTGGCATTGGTGGCAGGGTCGAACGTGGTCGCCGCACCCCACGCAGTCGGAATCACCAGCGCACTCGCGGCAGCCAGCGCGATCCCGACGCCGACACCCCGTCCGCGCAGCGGCAGCAGCGTCCCGACCAGCGCTGCCGCGATCAATCCGATCGGCAGGATCAGGACCACCGTCCAATCTTTCGCCAGCTCACCCAGATAGCTGTTCGCCAGCACCAGCTGGTAACTCACAACACCGACCGCCGCCAGCACGGTCAGCAGTCCGACGGCGCGCGGTCGCAGCAGCCGCGCCGACGCCAGTACCCCGACGCCAGCGCCGACCAGCGCCGCGATCGCGGGTGTCAGCATGACCATGTAATAAGCGTGAAAGAACTCCGCCCGGCTGAAAAACACGCCAGCGGTCAGCAGCCAGCCGCCCCACAAGACCACTGCCTGATGACGCTCGGACAATGGCAGACGCGGACGTGCGCTCACCGCCAGCACTATCAGCGCCAGCAGCGCGGCGGGCAGCAGCCAGCCGATCTCGTTGCCCAGCGCGCCCGTGAACAAGCGCAGGACACCTGGTTCACCCGTCTCACCATTGAACATCGACCCCCCGCCGGGCGGCGCCATGCCGCCCCCTGCCATCACGTTTGCCAGCGGTGGCGCGCTGGTGGTGCCTGGTGCCGCCCCGTCGCCGCCGCCACCTGGAAATGACGGCGCGCCTCCCGGACCCGTCGCACCGGTCAGACGGTTGATGCCGTTGTAGCCGAGCATCAGCTCGATCACGCTGTTGTTGGCGCTGCTGCCAATATAGGGACGCTGATTCGCCGGGATCGCGTCTACCACCACTGCCCAGGACAGCGACACCACCACCATGACGCCAGCTGCGATCGCCAGCCGCACGATCCTGCGCCCCCATCCGACGCGCGCCCCCAACAGATACAGCGCGAAAAAGGCGGGTACGGGCAGGAATGCCTGCAGCATCTTGATATTGAAGCCGATGCCGACCAGCAGCGCACCGACGATCAGCCACGCCAGTTTGCCGGAGTCGGTGGCGCGCATAAATGCCCACGCCGCCAGCAGCAGCGTCAGCACCAGCGTCATATCCATCGTATTGTTGCGAGAGGTGGCAATATCGACGGGCATCACTGCCATGATGAACGCCGCGATCAGTCCGGCGCCAACCCCGAAATGCCGCCGCACCAGCAGGTAAATCAGCGGCACACAGGCGATGCTCGCCAGGATTTGCGGCAGTGCGACCGCCGCCCCGCTCACGCCAAAGACGGCGGCGGACAGCGCTTGCAACCACAAACCGACGGGCGGCTTATCGACCGTGACCGAGCCACCGGGTTCGGCGGCGACAAAAAAGAAATTCAACGGCGACTGCAGCATACTCTCGACAGCAGCGGTGTAGTACAGATTGCCGTCCCCGATCGCCGCGAGATTGATAAAGCGCAGCCCCGCCGCCAGCACGACGATCGCCAGCAGCGAGATCAGCGCGACGCGCCGCAGCGCATGGGTCGCACCCTGGTGTGCGGTCGTCATCCTGGAAGCGGTCATCCGGGTGGCGTCGGTTTCGATCGGGAAGGTCGGTGCGGTCATGCAGAGGAATCCTTTTGAATGCGCATCATCACCCCAGCGTAGCTGGCGCGTGTTCAGATGGCGTGTAGAAACAGAATGCGTGACTTTAGTCTGCTAAAATTCAGTGAATCGCGATTTTCTCAACGGACGCATTGTGATGCGTCCCTACGCTGGTCGCGCCATGTCTAAAATTTTTCCCCATAAAGTTTGGCAACCCAGGATACAGCATGGTAACGATCGTTTGTTTCGGGTGCCGTAGGCACGTCTTCACTTCAATCCCGTACTGGCGATCCCCTGGGTGAACTGCCGCTGAGTACAGCACTACTCACAAATAAATGTTTGCGACTGGCTATTCATTTGAGGGAAAGTTGAGAGAACCGCTTCTTTTGAAGTCAACGCTCTGAAATCGGCTATCGACTGAGTATCTCACCTTGCAGTTGCCCTCCAAGTCAGACAAATCTGGAAGAATAAATTCCGACAAGATCGCTACACTCAGAGTAGTCGATTGCGAGGAGTTGATGAGATGCCCCGAATTGCCGACGATGACAAACGCGCCCGTCTTGATCGAGTCACCATTTTGCTCAAACGTCATGAAGATGGATTGACCGTACAGGAAATCGCTGAAAATCTGAGTTTGGAACGCCGCACTATCGATAACTATCTCCTGGAACTAGAGACCGAAGGGCGTGTTTATAAGGAAAGCAAATATTGGCTGGCGCTTCCGTTTGACTCAATTACTCTGAGGCGTTTGGAACCCAGTCCAGAAGAGGCGGTCACGCTGTATCTTGCCGTTCGCCTCCTGGTAAAGCAGTCGGATCGACGCAACGAAACGGCTGAAACGATGCTGTATAAGCTGGCACAAATCCTGGGAGATGATCTTCGTTTAGGCAGCGATGTAATCGCTGCGGCTAAATTACTCGCTGAACGCCCAAACGAGCAGGATCATCAGGATATTTTTAAAGCAATTGTGCGTGGCTACATTTACCGCCGACGGGTGCGAATCACCTATGCCGCCTTTAGCGGAGGAGTATTCGAGACCACGATTGCGCCTTACCTCCTTGAGCCATCAGGAATCGGCTATTCGACTTACATCATCGGTCACAGCAGCATCGTGAATACGCTGCGAACCTACAAGCTCGAACGCATTCAGCGCGCCCAACTTTTGCGAGAAGCATTCGACATTCCCGACGATTTTCCCGGCATCGACATCCTGCGAAATGCCTGGGCGATCTATCACGGTGAAGCAGTCGTTCATGCGGTACTACGGTTCACGCCTCAGTCCGCACGGCGCATCCGCGAAACGACATGGCATCCCTCCCAAAAGATCATGCGCGATTCAGAACGCGATGGTTTCATCCAGCTTCATTTGGATATTGCCGACACCACCGACCTCAAACCCTGGATACGTGGGTGGGGCGCAGCGTGTGAAGTGCTTGAGCCGGCTTCGCTGCGTCAGGAATTGGCAGCCGAAGCCCGGCAGCTTGCCCGCGTGTATGGATGGCAGGGCGGGGGCGACACGACCGATTTGCTCAACGAGATTTTCAGAGGATAATCATGGACTTGTATCCCCATCAACAGCGCGTCCACGATCTGGTGCTGGCAGGCAAAAATGTGCTGCTCACCGCCCCCACCGGATCAGGCAAAACCAGAGCGGCGTTGCAACCCTTTTTGTGGGCGCTGGATAATCCCGGTCATTTGCCCACCAAGTGTATCTATTCAGTCCCAATGCGTATTTTGGCAAATCAATTCATTGCCGATTACAGCGGATACATCGCCACATACAATCAGCGAACAGGACACCGCTTCACTACCCATATCCAAACGGGCGAACAGCAGGACGACCGAGAATTCGCCTCGAACCTGATCTTTGCCACTATCGATCAAACTCTCAGCAGTTATCTGCTCACCCCCTACAGCTTGCCGAAGCGGTTGGGAAATCTCAATGCGGGCGCGTTGGTGGGTGCGTATTTGGTATTCGACGAGTTTCATTTGTACGACCCCAACTCCACCTTACCCACCGCGCTGCACATGCTCAGGCAGTTGAACGGGATCGCTCCGTTTGTCTTGATGACGGCGACGTTCAGCACATCGCTGGTGGCAGAATTGGCGCGCGAACTCAACTGTGTCATCGTTCCTGAAACCGACGATGAACGCCAAGCCATCCTTAGCATTCAATCGCAGCAAAAGACGCGCCACTATCACATCGCGCAGATTCCCCTGAATGCGGGCCGCGTCTTGGATACCCATCGCGGGCGCTCGATTGTGATCTGCAATCAGGTGGAACGAGCGCAGATGCTCTACAAGGGCTTGAACGCAATTAAATCGGCTGGCACCCAATTGATTCTGCTCCACAGCCAGTTTTTGTCTGAAGATCGCCGCAGAATTGAAACGCTTTTGCGCGAAGCATTCGCCAAAGACAGCACTGCTGATGTGATTGTGGTGGCGACACAAGCCATCGAAGTCGGCGTGGATATTTCCAGCACGGTTTTGCACACCGAGCTTGCGCCCGCCAACAGCATCGTACAGCGTGCCGGACGCTGTGCGCGTTATCACGGCGATGAAGGCGATGTCTATATTTATGCTGCTGTTGAAACAGATGATGGCTCAATTGTCGACCTCACGCAGAATTTTATGCCGTATGAAGGCATGGGAGATGTGATCGGCAAAACGCATAGTGCCTTTCATGCGCGCAGCGGACAACCATTCACCTACCTTGATGAACAAGCTGTTTTAGATGAAGCACATACGCAATCGGATACCGATATGCTTCAGCGGTTGCGAAGTATGCAAACCGATCACACGCGCAAGGTTCATGCCCTTCAGAGCGGTAATCCTCATCAAGGCGGTGGTGTGGTCGATCCGCGCCACCTGATCAGAGAGATAACCAGCCAGCCCGTGACAATCAGCAGCAACCCGGATACGTTTCTGGAAGCGCCGTTCGATGTGCCCGCCTTTGGGCTGCATCCGGGAACGCTGCAAAAACATCTCAAAGGCTGGCTAGAACGTGGAAGTCAGGCGGGTCTGAGCTGGACAGCTAAAATGCTGATTGAAAAAGACGATGATCGGCAGGCTCAGACAAATCAGGAACGCTACGAATGGCAGCCTGTGACTGACGCGAAAAGCGCATGGGGCGCGCGATTGCTCGTCGTCAATCCAGAATTAACCTCTTACGACCCCGATTTCGGTTTCATTGTAAATCGGGAATCCCAATCCTCATGGGAAGCAATGCTGCCGGGGCGAGAGAAACGTACCGCGCATCCTCCGATTCACTATCGACTTGAGTCGTATGCGACGCACATCCAGCTTGTGCATGACGCATTTCAATCCATTTGGACAGATGTGGAAAGTAATGCCCATCAGCTTGAAAAACGTTTTGGGTGGACACGCGGCACGTTGCGCCTCGCCTGTAAACTGGCGGTGCTGCTGCATGATGTGGGCAAATTGAGCAAGGGCTGGCAGAAGTGGGTACAGGAATATCAGCACAAGATCGAGCAACCTGCTCAGTTGGGACAGGCTTACGCCCATACGGATTACGACCCCACCAACGAGGAACACCGCAAGGCTCAAAGCGCGATAGACAAGCGTCCGTACCATTCGGTCGAAGGGGCATTGGCGACTGTCCCAATAGTGGCTCAAGTGCTAGTTGACAATCACCTGACACAGGCTGTGTTCAGCGCGATTGCTCGCCACCATGCGCCTTTCTCGCAAGAGAATGGCACTGCACGGTTGATCAGCACTGCACCCAACTTTATCAGCGAAACGTTTGCCGCTGTCGGGCTGAGCATCGATACGACGGTACTGAATGGTCTGAGCGAAGACCTCACGCCGATAGACGACGCTGACCGCGACAGCCTGATCGCCGTGCCTAGCAATCTGAGTGCGTTTCTGCCGTATCTGTTGATCGCCCGCGTGTTGAGAAGGTCAGATCAGTTGGGAACGAAAATGGGCGGTTAGTCTATACCCTCTACGGGTGAATGTCGTAATTAGCATCCGACAACATATGTTTCAATACGCTCAGTTTGCGTCTCTGCACACAGTATAACGCAATAGGAAATATTGCGCGCGACTTGACAGAATCAGAAATCAGCTTTATGCTTCCTATATATTGTCGAATGTGTAACAGGACAGGGCGATGAAGAAACCGTATGTTTTAGGATGGGAATGCGAGGGGCACCTATACATACGTTTCGAGGACACTGAAGCCACTCATGCCGACGCATATGCAGAACTGTTTCGCTCCCATTTGTCTTACACAATAAATTGGGAATGCGAACAGAATGCCTACCGCTTGACACTTCACGCAATGCAGGAAGCTTGCGTCTTGGCAGAGCATTACTTTGGACCACGCTCCTTCACCTATTTGGGAGTTGGTTTGCATTAAAGCGATTGTTGGAATAATATTTTCCAACTTGCCATTACACTGATTAGTAGAACGAATTCACGAGGCGCATATGCCGAATTACCAGCACTTCTTCATCGATAAAACGCCGCAACCATTCAGCGACACGCTGCTGCTGCATGGATTTGCGAGGCTGCTCGAAAATCTCGGAGTTGATCGTGGTGATATTACGCTGTCGGATCGTGGATCATACTTTGCGGTCGATCTCGCAGTATCGCTTGAGGACGAGCAAATCCGACGCGCCGCTGAAATCGCGCAGTTGATCCCATACATTAAAACGGCAGTGAAAGAGCCTAAACCACTCAAAGACGGAGAGGTGAGAAAAGAGAAGAAAAAAATTGAAGTATCGGGAGCATTGCGTTTTGTCGATTATGAGGTGGAGAAAGCACAATCGGCAGCATTTTTTGAGGCGCGCAAGCATGGCACGGAAGCAACGCCACCCTCATTGGAGTGGGCGATCTACCGCGCCATCAACCCTGGTGCGCTTCAGGGCTACAACAACCTTGTGCGTGATTGGTATACCGCCAGAAGCTATGAGACGCTTTGCTTGCTCCTCGATTTATTCAGCACGACTCCGAACGATATCGATGGGGCGATGACAACCTGGAAAGCACTCGATAAAGCAAAAGGATGGCGAATCCAGGCAGACGCGACGGCGCTGCAATTGTTCAACCCGGACTCTGGCAAGGGTCACAACAAAGTCAAAGGCGACGGCTTAAGCATCGGCAACCTCGACAGCTTCTGGCTGCTTGAATACCTGAAAGCCGCCGGATTTTACGCAGGGGCGATTACCCGCACCCTGCGCGAGAGCAAAGACCGCAAAACGCTGGTCATCACCCCACGCGCTCTCACGCAGAGCGAAACGCTGACGGTGATGGGCAAGTTTGCCGAGTCGATGCAGATACCGCTTTACCCGACACAGTTCGACATTCTCGCCGTCATTCGCTACACGCAGTCCTTGATCGAACACGCTATCGCGCCGCGCGGAAAATATGTGCGGAACCACGCTTCAATCAAGCAGCGCCTGGCAGCAGGGTTTCAATCCGCTTTCTACAAAGACATGGGCAACAGTGCCGCGACGATGAACATCTCCTTTCTTGGCTTGCCCGGTTGGGTGGCAGTCGAATCACAAGCGCATGTCGATCTGTTCATTCACCCGGAAACCGGGCTGCTCGTCGAGTTCGACAAGTTCGTCCGCCAGTTCAGCGAGAAAGAAAGCGATGTGCCGGAACTGCTGCGCCCGCTACGCGATTTCGTCTCCGGCGACGATTTACAGGCGTTCTTTGAGTTCACCAATGGATTTCCTGAATATGCCATCGGGCGCAAAGAGCGGGGAAAGTATGTTCTGTTACTCACAACCCATTTCATCGAGAGGATCATCATGAGCCAATCCGACCAGAAGTACCAGCGGATTTTGGATACCCCCGGTTTCCAGAATATCGCCACCGCTATTCGTCAAAGTACGGTGACGGCGCAGTATCGCCGCAAGAAGCAGGGCGATAGAAAATACGATGTGCGCTACGGATTGGGACAGGAACTTGCGCGTAAATCGCGTTATCCCGGCGAATTTATCGTCGCGCTGACCGACTTCCTGCATAAATACAATGCGGAAAACGCGCAGGTGATGGAGACGCGCCCGAAACCGTACCGGCGCAGCATTTTGACGACCGATATTGATGACATCATCCAATTAATCGACCTGTATGGTTCTGAAGTGGTTGCCAATCTCTTGATCGCCTATGGTTATGCCCGCTTACCGCAGCAGGGTGAACCGAACGACGATGAACATTTACCCGAAGAAACCACTGTTACAGAAAACGGAAAATAATCATGATGCAAAGAACACCGATCTACAGCCTGTCGCTCAATGCCCGCGCCACGCTCAATATGCACAGCCTGAACAATGAAGGCGGCGAAGGCAATCAGATTCAGACGCGCATGGTCAATATCGTCGGTCAGGATGGTCAGCTGCACAATGTCAACGCGGTCAGCGGCGACATGTACAAGCACATCCATGCCGAGCATATGTTCCGTATCGCTTCCGCAAACCGCGACTTGCCGCTGTGCGCGGGCTGCCGCACCTTCAATGCCAATCGCATCAACGCCGATGCGGATTTCATTCAGCGCACGTTGAAGATGAAAGATGCCGAAACGGTCAATGAATTACTGCGAACATGTGTTATGGACGATGCACACGGTATCCTGATCACGGAAGGCAAGCGCAGTATTCCGCGCAAAAGCGTGATCGAGTTTGGTTGGGTGGTCGGCGTACCTGGCAGCGTCGAAACAGACAGCTACTTCCACGTCAAATATGCCAATGAACGCAGCGAAGGAAAACGCAGCGAAGACCGAGAGGAAACAGCGAGCAGCGGTGCAAATCTGGGTCAATCGATCTTTCACCGCCCGGCTTCATCGGGGATTTATGCGGCGGTGTGCCATGTTGAACTCGCGCGCATCGGCTTCAACGACATCACGCAAACCTACGCCATCAACGAGGGGGAGCGCGCCGCCCGCGCCCGTGCCGTGTTGGAGGCGCTGCTCTATACCTTCCTCGAAACGCGCGGCGCTATGCGTTCCGCGCAAGCCCCTCATCTGGTCAATTTCGAAGGTGTATTAACGATCAGCACGACACCTGTCCCCGCACCGACGGTCAGTCCATTGAATGACGGTTATGTCGGGCAAATCGAACAAACCGTCGAAATGCTCAATCGGATCAACGGAAACGTGGTCGGATTGTACGGTTTCGACTCGACGGCGGGATTGGCGAATGTGATCGCCGATCTGCTCGAAACGACTGCGCCCTACAGCTTGCACTATGCAGCAGGGGCATAATTATGTGGATTGCTGCGGAATATACAGCCACAACACTGTTCAGCCTGAGGTTGTCCACCGCGACAGCCTCAGGCGCACGGACGCATCTCGTGCCAACGCCTTATACCATCAAAATGGCGCTGCTTGATGCGGCGTGTCGTCTGGAGGGTGTGAATGTAGCCAGCGTGCATTGGGATTGGCTGCGCAGCACGGTTGTGGCGCTGCGCCCGGCAGAGCGCGTCGTTGTGAACAACACCTTTATCAAGGTACTGCGCCCACGTCGCACGGATAACAAAGCGCAGGCAGCGGATGAGGCAGGTGAAACTGCTGAAGCAGCGGGTGCCGATGCGGGTTTTTTTGGTCGTACCATCGCCTATCGGGAGTACGCCCACATCGATGGCACGTTTGGGATTGCGCTGGAAGTGCAGCACGATGACCACGCGGAGATGCTCAAACGCTGGCTGCCGATGATCCAGTATTTAGGCAAACGCGGCGGGTTTGTGCAGATGGTCAGCGAACCGACCGTTCAGGACGACCTTCCGAACGATTATCTTTTGCTCGATGACAAGTCGCGCTCGTTCGATCTTGAAGCGATACTCACTCAGCTTGATGATGCTGGCGATGAATTAACGTTCGAACGCGTCAATATTTACAGCGGCGAAAAGATGACTTTGGGGAAACATCGCGTGTTCCGAACGGTCGCGCTTCCATACCGCCTGGAACGCAGCAGTCGAGGTTACACGGCGTACCGTCTCATTCACCACAGCGAGGAACAATCTTGAGGGAAATGTTTGGCATACAAGCCCATTTGCTGCAGTTCGATTGTCAGGCGCATACCGCAATTCGACTCAGCGCGGCAGCAGGTGGGCAAATTCGAGGAGCGCTGTGGTCGGTGTTGTCCAAAATGGTCTGTCCAGACCCCACCGCCAGATCACAACCAGATCATCAGCAGCACTGTCCTTTATGTCGTTTGATGCACCTCGAAACCGTGAGCGCGCGCGGCATCAACCCGGCACGACCTTTCGCCATTCGTCCGCCGCTCAATCCGCGTATCGAGCAACCGCAAACACTTGAAGCCGGGCAGAAGTTTCACTTTCAGATTGTCTTATTTGGGGACGCGGCGGGTTACATACCCTACGTTGTGCAAGCGGTTCACCGTGCTGGTCAGGTAGGGATTGGTGCGGGAAAAGGACTTTTCCATCTCGCCGCTGCAAAAGAAATCAATCCATTCACGAGAGCAGAGTTCACACTTTATGGTGATAAGGCTACTGTTCACCCTTCCGTACTGTCAATTTCATCCGCTGATGTAGACTCTCTGGCGCAGTACCTCGATAGCAAACGTATGGCGTTTCATTTTTTGACACCGATGCAAATTACGGGAGCGGGACGCACGCTGCAAACCTTTCACTTTTCTTCATGGATTGCACGTCTCTTAGAACGCTGCCAATCTTTAGAAGCGGTCTACGGCGATACGAGCCAGCCGCATGAAGTGTGGCGCAAACTCCACTTCAATCTGACGGAAGCGGCGCAGCATGTGCAAATCGAGAGGGATGACACACGTTGGGTGGACGTTTGGTCACGTTCAGGACGCACCGACCATCTGGATAATATCGGCGGTCTCGTAGGGGCAATTACAATTACCGGAGATACGGCGCCTTTTCGATACTGGCTTGCTTACGGACAATTGCTTCATATCGGAAAAAATGCGGTCAAAGGGAACGGCTGGTACGATATTTTGAAATATTGATCCTGGTTGATGGAACTGCTGCGCCCCAGGCAGAGGACGCAGCAGCAGTTTGAAGCGCAGGAAGCCGAGCTGTCAGCGATCAGTGAGTGCCAACGCGAAACTGGTACGCTCACTGATCCGCCGTTTGAGCTTAAACGCCGCATCCTCAAGATGACGGTGGATGCGATTCAGGTCAACCAGCCGTAGGCACGTCTTCACTTCAATCCCGTACTGGCGATCCCCTGGGTGAACTGCCGCTGAGTCACGAAATACAAAATCAGGATCGGCACGATCATCATCACCGCCGCCGCCATCTGCAGATGCAGCTCCGTCGGCGCGTCACTGTTGACGAACTTGGTCAATCCCACTGCCACCGGGCGCCACTCATCGGTCTGCACCACCAGCAGCGGCCACAGCAGCGAATTCCACGATCCGATGAACCCAAAGACGATGCTGGTCATGATCGGCGCGCGGCTCAGGGGCAGCACCACCGACCACAAAAAGCGCAGGTGCCCCGCCCCGTCGATCCGCGCCGCGTCCCACAAGTCCTCTGGAATCTGCGCGAAGAACTGGCGCAGCAGGAAGATCGTGAACGCCGACGCCCAGAACGGCACCGTCAGCGCGGGCCAGTTGTTGATCCAGCCGAAGCCGAGCAGTGAATCGCTCAGGCGTCCGAGCCAGATCACCGTCAGATAGTTGGGAATTAATGTCGCCACATCGGGGATCATCAGCGACGCCAGCATGACGGCGAACAGCACATCGCGTCCGAAAAATTTCATGCGCGCAAAAGCATAGGCAGCCGGAATGCACACCACCAACATCCCGATCAGCGAAATAGTGGTGATGCGGATGCTGTTCCACATGAACTGAGCAAAATTGGCGCGCTCCCATGCCAGCGTGTAGTTGCCGAATTGAGGCACGCCCGGCAGCAGATGCCCGAAAGACACCTCGGTCAGCGTCATCAGTGACGCGCTCACCATCCACACCAGCGGAAAGAGTGCCTGCACCAAGCCGATGATCAGCGCGGCGTAGATGGCGACTTTTCCCCACGCGATCGGCTTTCTTTCATTGTAGGGACGCATCGCGATGCGTCCGCCGTCAGCGATGCGTCCGGCAGAGGTAGTATCAGCCATAGAAGACACTCCGTGCGGCGATCCGATTCTGGATCACCGTCAAGATCAGGATGACGCCGAACAGGACGAACGCCAGCGCCGACCCATAGCCCATATTTGGGTCGGTACTCTGCACCACCTCGAAAATGTACACGCCCAGTGTATCGACGCTGCTCTGCGACGCCGGGGTGCGCATGATCCAGATTTGCGTGAATGCCTGGAAGGTGCCGATCACTGCGATCAGCGTCAGGAAGAAAGTCGTTGGGGACAGCAGCGGCAGCGTGATGCGCCGGAACAACTGCCAGCCGTCGGCGCCGTCGATCTTCGCCGCTTCATACACGTCTCCTGGAATGGACCCCAGCCCCGCCAGAAAGACCGCGCTGTTGTAGCCGATGAACGTCCAGACCGAATAGATCATGATCACGATCAGTGCCAGGCTCGGACCCGACAATAGTTCCGGGACACCAGGGATGAACAGCTCGACGATGCCTTTGGGTTCCAGCAGCCATTTTTGCATCGGCAAGCCGAACGCCGTAAAGACCTGGTTCACCAGCGAGAGCGGACGATGCCCAAAAATCAGGGTGAAGACCAGGCTGGTCGCCACGAACGGCATGACATACGGGATGAAATAGCCGACGCGAAACAACGACTTCGCCTTGATATTCTGGAACAGCAGCACCGCCAGCACCAGACCGATCGCCAGTTGAAACGGCACCGTGCCCAGGACGAACAGCACAGTGATGGCGAACCCCTGCAGCACATTCGCATCAGCGGACGCCAGCGCGGTCGGCACCTGTGTCACCAGGATCACCCCGCCCACTGCCAGCACCAGCGCCGCCACGCCCGCCGCCAGCGCGCGCCGATCGCTGGCATCCTGACGTCCCGCCCGCGTCCACAGCAGATAGCCGACGCCGATCAGCCCGACGCCAGCGCTGATCAGGATGATCTGCGACCAGATCGGCAGGGCTTCGCCCGCGTCGCGTGCCGTCGAGATCGCCGTGTCGATCGCGGTCGCGGTCAGGTTCAGCAGCAGCACACCTGCCGTCGCGCTCACCCACCCCGCCGACGCCCACAGCAGATGGGTATCGCCGCGCGCCGCGCTGTTTTGTCCGAGCAGGCGCCGCCATACCAGCACGCCGACGATCGCCGCGATCGCCAGCAGCAGCAGCAGGGTGCCCGCCGCTGCCGCGTCTGGCACTGCAAAACTGGCGATCAGTTCATTGATGAACAAGCCCGGCACGCGCTCTTGTCCGCGTATGCGCTGCGGGATGTTGAGGATCAGCGGCAGCAGCAGCGCGATCCAGTTTGTGAACGCCACCACCGCCGCCGCGACCAGCCCACCGGGCACGAGCGCCGACAGCGCCTTGAGGCGCGCGGGTTCGCGCGCCAGCCGCCACAGCAGCACGGCGCTGTAAATCAGCGTGCCGACCGCCAGCCAGAAGAACAGCACATACGCCAGGTCGCCCACCCCGCGGATGTAGTTGTCCAGTCCGATATATTCCCCTGGAAAGCGGCGCCAGCGGTGCAGGCTGACGAACAGCGAAAAGCCGACTGGGAAGATGCCGAAGATGAACAGCAGGATCATCGCCGGGGAGAGCATCGCATAGGCAGTCAGGTTTTCGCGCCAGACGCGCGCGCGTCGGCTGATGGTTTTTTGCGGTACATGGGGCGTGTGATGGGAAGCCTGAGAGGACATGCGGCGACTCCATGCTGTGCGGTCGCCGCCTATTATGGGGTTGCGGGGCATGGTACGCCATGCCGCGCATGATTAAGAGTCGTTGGGTGCGCTCATGCCTCTGCGACCACCGCCCGCGCAAATGCCACGAATGCCGCCGCATCCGCAAAGTTGCTCGCCAAGCCGACCGAGATACGCAGCGCCCCGATCACCCGATCCAGCACCAGCATCAATTCACCCAGTGAGAGGCGCGGATCCACCGACAGGGCGCCTTCCAGGTCGTCGCTGGTCAGGTCGAGCGCGGTCTCGCCCGCGCCAGGATTACAGAAACAGCCCGACCGCAGCGACAAGCGCCGCGCGTTTGCCAGCCGCTCGACCGACCGATAATCGACCAGCGCGCCCGCCGCATCGTAAAAGTTGAAAGCGATCGTCCCGCCGCGCCGATCGGTCGTGATCGGTCCGTACACGCGCACGGCGGGCGATCCGTCGGCGTGGCGCAAATCCGTCAACTGGTCGAGCAGCCAGCCCGTCAGACACGCCACGCGCGTATGCACGGTATCGATATTGGCGGCTTCCAGATGACGCAAGCCGATCTCGACGGCGGGCAGGTTGAGATAATCGATCGTGCCGTCCTCGAACGCCTCGGCGCCCTCGTGCAGCGTGTGCGTGTCCGGCGTCACCGTCGCCAGTCGGATCGTCCCGCCCGCGAACCAGGGACGGCGCAGTCGCGCCACCGCCGATCGTTTGGCGATCAGCGCGCCTACCCCAGTCGGGTAGCCGAACATCTTGTAGAACGACAGCGAGATGAATTCCGGTCGCACGACGCTCAGATCGAGACGATTGGTCGGGGCGAATGCCGCCGCATCCAGCAATACATCCCATCCGAGTCCCTGCGCACGATCGACCCAGGACAGATCGTGCTGCACGCCGGAAAAATTCGACTGCGCGGGAAAGGCGAACAGGTGCGGGTGCGCGCGATCGATCGCCGCCAGGTTCGCCTCCAGCCGCGCGGCGTCGATGCGCAAATCGGGCGGCATGACCGGGGTGTAGACCACGCGCGCGCCGTGCTGTGCGGCGAATTCGCGGATACCGTTGACCGAATTGTGATTGTCGAAGGTCAGTAAATACCTCCCGCCGGGCACGAACGGGTACGATTCGCCCACCAGCTTGAGCGCGCCGCTGGCGTTGGCGGTGAAGATGACGATGTACTCGGCGGGATCGGCGTTGAAGTAATGCAGCACATGCGCGCGGGCATGTTCAGCCAGCGTGGTGGCGGCTTGCGAGGTCGGATTGCTGCTGTGCGGATTGCCGTACACCCCACCCGCCAGCAGGCTCATGTGCTGTTGAATCTGCGAGAGCGCGTACAGTCCGCCACCCGTGTAATCGAGGTAGATGTCGCCGCCGCTGTCGAGGCGGGCATAGTCGCGGGCGCGCAGATCGTCCAGCGTCAGGGTGTCGAGATAGGCGGGATAGCGTTCGCAGAAACAGCGATAGTCATCGTCGAGTGCCGACGGGGGTGCGGCAGGTGCGCTGTGCATGGGGCGATCCTTGACTGAATATGAAGCAATCAATGCAATTCCGCCCCATTATAATGGCAATTGCGCGCACGATTTTATAATTGTGTTTTGGCACGCCAACGCCCTACGATCCGCTGCCAATGACCTTGCTCTCGATCGCGTCGATCACATGTTTGTACCACACCAACGCATTCGCGCGGCGGGTAGCGCCATGTCCTTCGTCGGGATCGACGTAGTAGGTGACATCGCCGCCGTTCGCCTGGATGCGCTCGACCATCTGATCGCTCTCTGCCTTGACCACGCGCGGATCGTTGGCGCCCTGAATCACCAGCAGCGGCGCCGTGATCCGATCGACATGAGTGATCGGAGAACGCGCGATCAGCATCTCGGCGTCTTCATCGGGGTCACCGACCCAGCCGCGCACCATCGTTTTCCAGTGCGGAGGCACGCTGCGGGTGAAGGTGATGAGATTCGACGGACCCACGATGTCGATCGCCAGCGCCCAATACTGGGGCAGTCGTGTCGCCGCGCTCAGGGTCGCAAAGCCGCCAAAGCTGCCGCCGTACACGATCAGCTTGCTCGCATCGACCCACGTCTGACCCTGGAGCCACTGCGCCGCCGCCTCGATGTCGCCCAGCTCGGCGCCGCCCCAATCACGGTGGATCAGCTTCTGATAGGTCAGGCCGTATCCGGTCGATCCGCGAATGTTGGGCGCCAGGATCGCCACGCCCCGGCTCAGAAGATACTGATACAGTCCCATATAGTTGTAACGTGGGCGCTCCTGCGACTCTGGTCCACCGTGAATCGAGAGCATCACCGCAGCCTGTCCATCGCTGCCACGCGGACGGTACAGCCATGCCGGGATCATGCGTCCGTCGTGAGTCGGATATTGGATCAGTTCCGGCGAGATCAGATCAGCGGGGTCGATCCCGCCGATCATGCTCTGACCGAGTTCGATCAGCTCACCCGTGCGCAGGTCGAACTCGGTCAGATTGGGTGCCGAGATAGGTGATGCGAACACCAGCGCCACTTTCGAGCCGTCGGGGTTCACGTCGATGGCATCGATCATCCCCAACGGCAGATCGGGCAGCGCCAGTGGATTGCCAGTCACCGTCGAGCGTCCGTATAGCCTGCTGGCGCCGTTTTCGTTGACCGACCAGATCAGCGTCCGTCCGTCGCGTGACAGCGCGATATTTTCGATATCGTGTTCAGGCGTCTCGATCCACGCCCAGGCATTGCCTGCCAGCGTGTAGAATGCCAGGCCCGCATATTCGCGCCCGTGATTGGTGACGATGTAGAAGCCGCTCCCGTCGTGGCTCCACGGTCCAATGCCGAAGATGACCTCGTTGTCGCTCTCGGTGACGTTGACCAGTGTCCCGCCCTCGGTGTCGAACAACAAAATATCCTGTTTGGTATTCGAGAGGATGCGCGATCCGGTCAGATAGCGTCCGTTCGACGACCAATATGCTGGCAGGTACATCGCCCCGCCCGTCGGAAACGGACGTCCTGTTTCACCCGTCTCGATGTCGCGCAGGATCACATCCATATTTTCCGGCGTCTGGTCGTTGCCCGCGTAGGTCAGCGTCTTCATGTCGGGCGAATAAGGCGTGGATGCCAGGAAGTGCTGTGCCCGTGCCGTCGTGACCGCGACCGGTACACCGCCTGTCGCGCCGATGGTGAAAATGCCCGTCTGCTCGTCGCCGCTGCGGTCGGCGTTGAAGGCGATCTGGCGTCCATCGGGACGCCAGGCGACTCCACGCACAGTGTCGTCGGTGAACGCGGTCAATTGACGCGCGATCCCGCCCCCGGATGGGATCGTCCACAGGTTGAACTGCCCAGTGGTGTTGGTGACGTGGGCGATCGTCTTACCATCAGGAGAATAGGCGATCGCGTTGGTGTAGATGCGCGTCGCTGCATAGGCGTCGAATGGCAGAGGCTGCATAAAAAACTCCTTGGCATTGAAATAAATTCAAACGTATGGGGATAGTGTAATGGAAATCGAGAATGTGGGCAAGTAGGGACGCTCAAGAAGCGATCTGCAAACGGCTTGATAGTAGCCCACAAGGGTGTTGACGACATTCTTCGCGTCCTCCTGTTCAATCTTTGATTCAATTATGTGAGGCATGGAAACATCGTCCTCCGTCCCTGCGCTATAATGGCGCGGTTTGCCAGCGATAACCCGACGGAACCCGCCATGCGCCGACGATTACCCGACCTGCTGATCCTGCTGCTGCTGTTCGCGCTGCCCCTGGTGACGTTCTGGGCGCAGACGGTCGGCGGGCGCACGCTGCTGCCGACCGAGAACCTGTTCCAGTACGCTCCCTACGACGCGCTGCGCGACTCGGTCGGTGCGCCCACGATCCCGCACAATCACCTCCTCAGCGATCTGGTGCTGCAAAATCTGCAATGGAAGTCGTTCATCCGCGACCAGCTTGCCAGCGGCGAATTTCCGCTGTGGAACCCGCACCAGTTCAGCGGGATCGCCTTTTTCGCGGCGGGACAGGCATCGACGCTCTACCCGCTCAACATCCTGTACTACATGCTCGATCTGCCCGCCGCCTACGGCTGGTTCATGGTCGTGCAGTTGTGGATCGCGGGCGTCTTCATGATGCTGTTCGCGCGGACGATCGGCGCGGGGCGATCTGGCGGCATGGTCGCGGGGGTGACGTATCAGTTGGCGGCGTTCTTCCTGGCGAGCGCAGTCTTTCCGATGATCGTGGCGTCGGCAGCCTGGCTGCCGCTGATCCTGCTGGCGATCGAGGGCACCATCCGGCGCGCGCCAATCGCCGGGCGTCCAGCGCGGCTGCCCTGGATCGCGCTGGGCGCGGCGGCGCTCGGCTGCAATATCCTGGCGGGGCATGTCGAGATCACCTACTACACGCTGATCGTCGCGGGCGGCTGGTCGGCGGCGCGGCTGATCGCGGCATGGCGGACGCTGCGTTTGCGCGGACTGGTGGCGACGGGCGCGAGTCTGCTGGCGCTGGTCGGATTGGGCGGCGCGATCGGGGCAATCCAGTTCATCCCGCTTTTTGAGGCGGCTGCGGGCAACTTCCGCGCGGCAGGAGCGCCCTTTCAACAGGTGTTGGACTGGGGGCATCCGCCGCGCGACGTAGTGCAGTTCCTCATGCCCAATTTTTACGGCAGCCCGGCGCAGCACGATTATTTCGACATCTTCGCGCTGGAGACGATCTCGCTCGTCGAGACGCCGATTTACAACACCGCAGGGGATCGCATCACCCATACCGAATGGGGGATGAAAAATTATGTCGAGGCGGCACTGTATGTCGGGATTTTGCCGCTGATTCTGGCGGCGATCGCGCTGATCGACAGTGTGACCCGGCGTCGGCGTGGCAGTCCACCCTACCGCGCGATCCTGGCGATCCTGGCGCTGGCGTCGCTGACCTTCATGTTCGGCTTGCCCACCTACGCCATCCTCTACTATACCCTGCCGGGGATCGACCAGCTTCACTCGCCGTTTCGGTGGGTGTTCCCGTTCACGCTGGCGATCGCGGCGCTCGCCGGGCTGGGCGTCGAGGCGCTGATAGCGCGCACGAGAGTAAAGGCAAAAAGCGAAGCAGAGCAGCGGCAAGGGACTGAACAGGAAGGCGCGAAGGTGCGAAGGGTTTGGGTCGATGCGATCGCGCTGGTATCGATCGGGGCGGGCGGGCTGATACTGCTGGCGATCGTCGCCGTTCGTTTCGGCTATGACCGCCTGGAAGCGCCGATCGCGCGTGTCATGGCGTCGCTGGCAAAAGCCAACGACGCTTTCAGCGATCCGGCGATGTTTGTCAGCGTGCAGGCGACCAACGCGCTCGTTCTGGGAGTCATGCTGATCGGGTCGGGGCTGATCGTGATCGCGCTGAGTCGCAAATGGCGCGGGGCAACATTGGCGACTGCCCTGCTGATCGCCGTCGATCTGATGATCGCTACAGGCGAGTTCAACCCGGCGTCCGATCCGAGGCTGCTCGACGTGACTCCACCGTCAATCGCGTGGCTGCAAGCGCAGCGCGAAGGACGCTATATCACGCTCGATGAAGTCGGCAAGGCGCCGCTGCTCAACGCCAACATGACCATGCGCTACCGACTGGACGACGTGCGCGGCTACGAGAGCATCATCCCGGCGGACACGGTGCGCTATATGGAGTCGGCGTATCCGCAGGTGCAGCTCGAATACAACCGGATCGCGCCGCTGTATGCCGATCGACTCGACGGCGTGGACTGGGACAGATTGGCGCTGCTGAACGTGCGCTATCTGATCACGCACGCCAACAGTGCGCCCGACGTGATCACACGCACACCCGCCTACCCTGATCCGCTCTACGCCGACGACAGCGTGCATGTCTACGAGCTGCCTTCCCGCGCGCGCGCCTTCACGGTCGGTCTCGATGCCCGCACGGATGCGCCGCAGCTCGACTCGCCACGTCCTGAGCGCATCATCATCGTACTGGCAGACACCGGACGCGAAATCATCTATCAGGTTGGCGGGGGCAAGCCGGACAGTCGGGCATGGCTGATCATCAGCGCCGCCTTTGATCCCGGCTGGCGCGCTTTCATCCGCGAAGCCTATGTCGCGGACTCGCAGGAGACCGCCCTCCCGATCGAGCGGGTAGACGGCATGATCATGGGCGTGCGGTTGCCTGACGACGGTCAGCGCGGCTATCTGGTGCGGCTGGTCTACAGCCCGGCATCATTCCAGATCGGCTTATTCGCCAGCGCGATCGGCAGCGGCATCACCGTCCTGCTCGTGGGCGCATGGGGATGGGGGCTGATCTTCCGCCGCCGCGACGACGAGAGCGGCGCAGCGCGGCTGGCACGTAACAGTCTGGCGCCGATCCTGCTCAACCTGTTCAACCGGGGGATCGATATGGCGTTCGCCCTGGTGATGCTGCGCATCCTGGGTCCGACCGACGCCGGATGGTATTTTTATGCCGGGGTGGTATTTGTGTGGTTCGACATCTTCACCAATTTTGGACTCAACCTGTACCTGACCCGCGAAGTGGCGCGCGACCGATCGCGGGCGCGGGCGCTGTTCATCAATACCAGTGTGCTGCGGATCGCGCTGGTCGCCGCTGGTGTGCCGCTGCTAATCCTGTTTTTCGCCGCGCGCCAGGGAATCGCGGAGCCGCCGCTGACACCGACGGTGATCGTGGCGATCGCACTGCTGTACGTGGGTCTGCTGCCCAACAGCCTCAGCACTGGTTTCACAGCGCTCTTTTATGCCTTCGAGCGCGCCGAAACCCCGGCGGCGGTGGCGACCGTCTCGACACTGAGCAAAGTCATCCTGGGCTTGATCGCGCTGCTGGCGGGGGCGGGCTTCGTCGGGCTGGCGACGGCGAGCATTGTCACCAACGTGCTGACTTTGGGCATCCTGGCATGGTTCGGACGCGGGCTGTTGCGCGGGTCGGCATCAGGACCGATCGAGCTGGGGGGGATGCGCCGCATGATCGGGGAGAGCGCGCCGCTGCTGTTCAACCACTTTCTGGCAACGATTTTTTTTCAGATCGACGTGATCATCCTGGAGGCGCTCAAGGGTGCTGCCGTCGTCGGACAGTACAGCGTGGCGTACAAGTGGCTGACCGCGCTCAATGTCATCCCGTCTTTTTTCACACAGGCGCTGTTCGCCCGGCTGGTCACGAACGCCCGCGACGACCGCGACAAGCTGCGCCGCGATGTCACCTTTGCGCTCAAGCTGCTGTTCGCGCTGGCGCTGCCGATCGCGGTCTTTTTCACCTTCACCGCCTATTTCTGGGCGGGGCTGCTGGGCGGCGCGGAATACCTGCCCGACGGCGCGATCGCCACGCAGATTATGATCCTGAGCATTCCGATCGGCTGGCTGAACAGCCTGGTGCAATACGCCCTGATCGCGCTGGATATGCAGCGGCGGCTGACCGGCGTGTTCGCGGTCGCGGTGGGGTTCAACATCGCCGCGAATCTGATCTTCGTGCCGGAGTACGGCTATCGCGCGTCGGCGCTGATCACGATTCTGAGCGAGGGCGTGCTGTGCATCGGCTTTGCGCTGCTGCTGCGCCGGGGAATGCGCGGACAGGGGATCGACTGGTGGGCGGTCACGGGTAAGCCATTGGCGGCGGCGGGACTGATGCTGATGGTCATGGCGGTCGGCTATGCGGCACAGCCCGTACTGACGCTGATCGCCGCGCCGATCGTCTATGGCGGGACGCTGCTGGCGTCGGGGACGTTCACGGCGGAGGAAGTGGGGCGGGTGCTGCCGGGGCGGATGCGGGGGATTCAATGGTAAATTTACACGTGTTTCGAGGGCTGCGGACTGATAGGCTGATTTCAAATCGACAAGGAAACCATCATGAACTGTGTCATCTGCAAATCAGGTGAAATGCAGCCGGGTTCCGTGACCATGACATTGGAGCGCGGCGTAACAACATTGGTACTGAAGCAGGTGCCCGCGCAGGTGTGCGACAACTGCGGCGAAGCGTACATCGATGAAAGCGTGACGATCCAGGTGTTGGCAGCCGCCGAGTCCGCAGTACGGGCGGACGTACAGGTCGAGGTACGCCCATTCACGGCGGCATGACCGCATAAACCGTCATGCCGGGATGGTGCCAGATCGACACGGTAGGCGGCGGCTCGTCCTCCCCGATCCAGCGCGGACGGTCGATGTGTGCCAGCGGGATCAGCCGCGCTTCCCAGTCGGCATAATAGCGATCAAGCTCTTTGCAGCACCGCCTCCCCGACGATCCCCCGCTGGCGCGCCTGATCGAAACGCCAGGAATCCCCGATCACCACGTACTGCACGCCCGACGCGATTACCTCGTGGATCGTCCGATACTGCCCGCCAAAATTTTGCGTGACGGTGAACCACGCCGGATCGAGCGGCACATTGTAGGGCGCGTTCAGATGAACCAGCGCTCCACGCGGCAGCGTCGCCGCGATCCATGCCGCCATCGTGTAGCGCGTGTCGGTCTGCGCGATGCGACTCAGGAATTGCAGCGCCGGTGCCAGCCGCAGCGCCGCCGCCAACAGCAGTCACAGCATAAACACGCGCTCGCTTACGGTCATCTGCTGCATGGCTGCACATTCTCTGCTGTGGCGTCGTCATCGATGCTATTATAGCGCGACGTAAATCAATCTCGTGGACCTGCCCATGCGAACTGCCCTGATCGTCCTGCTGATGCTCATCCTGTTCACGTCCGTCTCGCTGTCCGCCCAGACCCAGTGCGGCTATGCTGATGCGCTCGATTTTCCGGTCGATCCGGCGCGCTTCGTCATGACGCAGGATTTCGGCGCGCCATCGACCCGCCATCAGGGACGCTATCACACCGGCGAGGACTGGTACGGCGGACTCAGCTCCAGCCTGGGCGAACCCGTGCGCGCGGTCGCCGACGGACGAGTGACCTTCTCGTCCCCGAATGGGTGGGGAGTCGATGGCGGGGTGATCATCGTCGAACACACCTTTCGCGACGAGTCGGTCGCCTACAGTATGGTCGGGCACCTGACCGATCAGACCGGGATCGCCTTTCCACCCGTATTTTCGTGCGTGCGCCGGGGTGATGTGCTGGCTGCCATTGGCGATGCCCGTCCAGCGCCGCATCTGCATTTCGAGATGCGCATCAATCAACCCGACATCCCTGGCGCTGGCTATACCTTTGAAGACCCGACCGCGCTCGGTCACCGCCGCCCGACCAAATTTATCCTGAATTTTGGCGCCCGCGCAGCCGATGGCTTCCTGTTCGCCGCCGATATTGCCGATGAGACAGGATCGATCGCCGCGCCGATCCTGTTTTCGACAGGCGACATGATCGCGCTCGACGCCAATCGCGCTCTGGGAATCAGCCTCGACGGACGGGTGTTGTGGCGCGTCGCGCTGGAGCGGGAAGCGGTCGGTCTGGTGCCCGACGTGAACAGTCCGAACGACGGCGCGCTGATCGTGTACGCCGACGGCGGAGTCGGTCGGATCGGTGCCGATGGGGCGCGCGGCGTTTCGCGGGATACCGGCGTTCCGGTGAGCGCTGCGCCGCTGATCGATAACGAGCGCATCGTCATGCCGACGCCCGACGGCGGATTGGTCGCGTTCGACCTGGGATTGACCGCCCCGCTATGGACGCGCCCGGATGTGGGTAATCCGGTCCGTCTGGCGCTGACTGACGCGCTGGTCGGTGTGATCGCCGATGACGGGCGCATCATCACGCTCGACGTGGTGACTGGCGCCGTCCTGGATACCGCCATGCTGCGCGAACCGGGCGCGCTGGCTGCGGCGCCGTCGGGCGATCTGCTGGTCTACGCGCGCGGCGGCTTATGGGCGATCGAGCCCGGCGGAGAGTGGCGGCTGCGTCGTGAAGACGCTCCACCCGGTGGGGCTGGCGCTGCCCTGCTGGAGACCGCCGACGGGACGCTGTACGCCTTCGACGGCGCGGCGCTGCGCGCCTACCCGCCGGACGGCGGAGGCGCGCTCTGGGAGAGCGCGCTGCCAGGCATGACCGGGGTATCGGCGCTGGCAGCCTACCCAGTTGGTGACGGCAACGACTCGCGCATCGTGCTGCTCACGTCGAGCTACGGGGACGTGATCGCGGTGCAGGCGTCCGGCGGCGGGGTGTGCAATCGGATCAGGGTATACGGCGATGCGCGTTCGCGGGTGTGGGCGGATGTGGGCACGGCGGACGATGGCGTTCTGCGCATCCACGCCGCCGATCAGGTGATCGGATATGACTGGCGGACATTTCTGGGGGCGTGCGGTTGACGCTGTGGTGGCTGTGGGGTTGGCACGCCAAACCCCCTGCGATCGGCTGATGGGAAACGGGGTTGGCACGCCAAACCCCTGCGGATCGGCTGGTGGGAAACGGGGTTGGCGCGCCAAAGGTTACTTCTGTTTCACGCCGGCTTCATCGAGGCGTCCGTCACGGATGTCGAAAATGGTGTCGCGCAGTTTTTCGGCGCCTTCCAGCCCGGTAAACTGCACTTCGGCGCGATCCGTCCCGGCGGTCTCCGCGACAAAATCGCCATAGTTGAACATCGACCCGAACACGCCTTTGTTGACGACGATGTTGCTGATTTTTTCCAGATCGACGCTGGTCTCGTTGCGCTGAAACATGTTGCCGCGCATCTGGGTGAGGCGGCGGGTGGACAGTGTGATCCTGTTGTAGTTATGCACCGTCCAGTACCAGATCGAGAGCGTGAAGATGGTTTTGAGCCAAAAACCGAGCGTGGCGCGTGTGCCATGCCAGGAGCCGATCACACGTTCTGGCGAATTTCTCATCTGGAATTACCCCTTTGTGCGCCTGTACCAAGTCATGATGTGATTGTACCGTCGATCCGGATTTCACAACCTACTGACGGACACTCTTTGCATTGTCCGCCACTGTCGATGATGATCGATACGCCGTCCAGAGACGAAAGTTGCGCGCCATGAAATATGACTACGACCTGATCGCTATCGGCGGTGGCACCGCTGGGCTGACCGCCACGACCGCCGCCGTTGGCTTTGGACTGTCCGCCGCGCTGATCGAAAAACATCGCATCGGCGGCGACTGCACCTGGACAGGCTGCGTGCCGAGCAAAGCGCTGATTCGCGCCGCCCGCGCCGCGCACGAGACACGCACAGCGGCGCGTTTCGGCATTCTGGTCGAGCCGCCGCGTGTGGACATGGCGGCGGTGCGAGCGCATGTGCGCGCGTCGATCGAGACGATCTACCAGCACGAGACGCCCGACGCGCTGGGCAAACAGGGCGTGACCGTCATCCCAGGCACGGCGCGCTTCATCGACCCGCGCACCATCCAGGTGGGCGAGCGACGGCTGACCGCGCGCCGTTTTCTGATTACGACCGGGGCGAGTCCGATCATTCCGGCGATTGCGGGGCTGGCGGATGTGCCCTATCACACCTACGAGACGATCTTCGACCTGGAGACGCTGCCCGCGTCGCTGGCGATCGTCGGCGCCGGATCGGTCGGGACGGAGCTGGCACAAGCGTATCAGCGGCTCGGCGCACAGGTGACGCTGATCGGGGAGACACTGCTGCCCAAAGCCGACGCCGACGCGCGCGCGGTGCTGGAAACCGTGTTCGCGCGCGAAGGCGTGCTGCGCATCCGTGCATCTGCCGACCGGGTGAGCCGCGATGGAGATCGGATCGTTGTCCACGCCGGCGCGGAGCGCGTGAGCGCCGACGTATTGCTGATCGCCGTTGGTCGCGCGCCGACCGTGCAGGGACTCGATCTGGAGGCAGCCGGGGTCGCCTACAGCGCCGATGGGATCACCGTCGATACCTACCTGCGCACCAATCAGCGCCATATCTACGCGGCGGGCGACTGTATCGGTCGCGCCCAGTACACACACTACGCGGGCTGGGCGGCATTTCGCGCGCTGCAAAACGCCTTTCTCCCAGTGAAAGTCAAGACCGACGCGGCACAGGTGCCCTGGACGGTATTCACCGACCCGGAGGTCGCGCAGGTCGGCATGAGCGAGGCGGCAGCCCGCGCGGAATATGGCGACAAGGTGGGCGTACAGCTCATGCCGATGGATCGCACCGATCGCGCCATCACCGACGGCGCGATCGACGGTTTCATCAAGGTGATCCACACCGGATCAGCGAGGGTGGTGGGCGCGGTGGTAGTCGCGCCGCGCGCGGGCGAGGTGATCAACGAATTCGCGCTGGCGCTCGATCACGAGCCGAATGCGCTCAATCTGGCAGGGACGATCCACACCTATCCGACCTACTCGACGGCGGCACAGCTCGCGGAGGCGGCGATCGTCACCCGCTGGATGTTGAACGGTATGATTGGGCGGATCGTCAGGTGGGCGGCGCGACGGGGGCGGTAGACGAGTCTGCCTCTGGCTTGATAAAGCCGAAATAGAGGTAAAAACAGAACATGACGGTAAAGTAAATCATCGGCACAACGATCCACTGGGCATACCATGCGCCACTAGCCAACATGGAAACGTGTGTGGCAAACATGACCACCAGGCTGACGCAGCGAATGCGACATGCCCAGTTGCGCGTGCGTGCGTTGACGATGCTGCTGCGGCTCAACCATAAAAACATGGCGACGGTCAGAAACTGCGATGCCAGCCAGCGTCGCGTATCCTCGAAGGGTCGCACAACATCGGGCGTAATAATGGGCACCATGCCATTTTGCGGACTGGAAGCGAACAGGACAAATATGCCGCCGATCGTAAACAACAGTGCGTCGATGAAAAATACTGTTTTACGCGAGAACATACTGTTCCCTTTTTTTGTTTTGAGGCGAGTTGAAGTGTGAATGTGCTGGAAAGATTGTCGTTTCTGAAATGTTATACCACACTGTTCCAGAAAATTAGCGCCCTGGAACGGGCAACATTCGTTAACATATTTTCACGTTTTCAGTGGAGCGCCTTTCGTAGGGACGCATATTGATGCGCTCACCAGCGCTTGAAATGTGCTGCGAACCTCGCCATACTTGACTACAGTCTACTATGATGACTTATCGAGGAATTATGCCCTTTCATTACACCCTTTACGGACTCCACGTCACCAGCGAAATGGCGATCGCCGGGCTGCGTCCCGCCGACGACGACACCACGACGCCCGACGTGACCATCGTCTATGGCATGGTGCCGACCGCGATCGCCGACGCCAAAGCGGGCGTGACCTACAGCGCGTCCGCGCGCGAATTTCTGCTCGACATGGCGGACGTGGCGCGCTATCACGTCGCGGATGGACGCCAGATCACGATCGCGCCCTATCCGGGCGTGCCCGACAGCACCGTCCGGCTGTTTCTGCTCGGATCGGCGCTCGGCGCGCTGCTGCATCAGCGCGGGATGCTGCCGATGCACGCCAGCGCGATCGCGCTCGATGACATGGCGATCCTGTTCGCGGGCGCCAGCGGCGCGGGCAAATCGACGATGGCGGCATCACTGCACCAGCGCGGCTATCCTCTGATCGCCGACGACATCACCGTCGTATATGCAGGTGCGCAGGGACGCCCGATCGCGGCGCCCGCCTTTCCGCAGATGAAGCTGTGGGCACAGTCGCTGACTGCGCTCGATACCCCTGCCGAAGGGCTGACGCGCATCCGCCCGGAACTGGAAAAGTACACCCTGCCGATCGGGGACGGCTTTCAGGCGGCGCCGCTGCCGATCAAAAAGCTGTATCTGCTGCACGCCCACAACAAGCCCGAGATCGAGATCAAGCCCGTGACGGGCATGGCGAAGATCCGCGTGCTGCGGACACAGGTGTATCACCGCCGCGTCATGGAATACATGGGCGCCGACAGCGCGCATTTCGCCGCCATCACCGCGCTGGCGATGCACACTCCAGTCGCCATCGTGCGCCGCTCATCCGACCTGCTCAGGCTGGACGAGCTGATCGCCTTGCTGGAAACGGATATGCGAGCATGAACGGGATCACCTGGCTGGCGTCCTATCCCAAATCGGGCAATACCTGGATGCGCGTCTTTCTCACCAATTACTGGCGCGATGCCGACACCCCCGCCGACATCAACGCATTGGACGAGACGCCGATCGCCTCGTCGCGCCCGATGTTCGATGAAGTCCTGGGCGTGGACTCGACCGACCTCACCCGCGCCGAGATCGATCGGCTGCGTCCCGCCGTGTATAAAGCGCACGCCTTCGATCCCGACGATCCGCGCGTCGAGGGACAATTCTGCAAGATTCACGATGCCTATCTCATCCTGCCCGACGGACAGCCGATGTTCCCGGCAGAGGTGACGGCGGGCGCGATCTACATCCTGCGCAACCCGTTCGACGTGGCGGTGTCGTATGCCAACCACAGCGCCAAGCCGATCCCCTGGGCGGTGCGGGCGCTCAACGATCCGACGCACACCCTGGCGGAGTCGCGGCTCGGCGCCGCCAGCCAACTGCATCAGCCGCTCTCGACCTGGAGCGGGCACGTCGAGAGCTGGATGAGCGCACAGGGGTTCCCCATTCATCTGGCGCGCTACGAGGACATGATCGTCGATCCGGTCGAGTCGTTTCGCGCCGTCGTGCGCTTCATCGGCGGGGATGCCGACAGCGACGCCGGACGCGCGCGCATCGACAAGGCGATCCGCTTTTCCGAGTTTGGCGAGTTGAAAAAGCAGGAAGAAGAAAAAGGTTTCCGCGAGAAGATGATCAAGGCGACCTCGTTTTTCAATCAGGGCAAAAGTGGGACATGGCGTGATAAACTGACCCCTGATCAGATAGAAACACTGCGCGCAGCCCACGCGCCCGCCATGCTGCGTTACGGGTATCTCGATGGAGAAGGAAATATCACATGCTGACCCCCCACAGCACCATTCAGCGCGCGCCCGATCTGCTGGCGACCGAGGTCGATGGCGATCTGGTCATGCTCAGTCTGCGCACCAACAAGTATTACGGCATGGAGGTCACCGGCAGCCGCATCTGGGCATTGATCGAGCAGCCGACCACGCCCGAAGGGGTGATCGCGGCGCTGATGGCGGAATACGCGATTGACCGTGAGACCTGCGAACGCGACACGATGAAGTTTCTGAACGACCTGCTCAAAGAACAACTGCTCGATGTGCAGGCGTAAGGGTCGGGCAAACGGGTGATCGGCAAACTGCGCTCGTTCGCGCGCCTGCCTGGAGCGACGCGCGCGCTGGTGATCGAGGCAGGTACGGCGCTGATGGTCGGGGCGGCGCTGGCGATCGTGCCGTTACGCTGGTACGCGCGCTGGCTCGGCGTGCAGGGGGACGAGTCGCCGCGCGAGGTCGTCCCGGCGGTGGCAGACGCGGCGAGTCGAGTCGGGTGGGCGATCCGGCTGATCGCCGGGCGCGTGCCGTTTCGATCGGACTGTCTGCCCCAGGCGATCGCCGCGCGCATCCTGCTCGGTCGGCGGCGTCTGCCCGTGACGGTCTATTTCGGCGCGGCATTTTTGCCGGGCAAGACGCAGCTGGAGGCGCACGCCTGGGCGCGCTGCGGGGCGGTCACGCTGACCGGCAGCAAGCCGCGCAAACGGTTTACGACTGTGGCACTGTTCGCATATAAACCGAAAGTATAATTCATGTCCGCCATCTGTGGACTGTTTCACCGCGACGGCGCGCCCGCGTCCGCCCAGTCACTGACGCCGACGCTCGACGCGCTGGCGCACTACGGCGATCTTCCGCCGTCGGCGTGGGTCGATCCCGACGGCGGCGCGGTCGCGTTGGGCGCCGTCGTCAACGCGCTGACGCCGCAGGACACGCTCACCCGCCAGCCCGTCACGCGCGGTGCCTACACCATCGCCGCCGACGCACGCATCGACAACCGCGCCGACCTGTTCGCAGCGCTGGATGTGCCGTCGGCGCTGCACGCCGACCTGTCCGACGCGGCGCTGATCGTGATGGCATACGCCAAATGGGATACGGCGTGCGTCGATCACCTGATCGGGGATTTCGCCTTTGCACTCTGGGATGCCGACGCACGCCGCCTCTTTTGCGGACGCGATCCGATCGGGGCGCGTCCGTTTTACTACCACCTGACTCCGCGCCTGTTCGCGTTTGCGACCGAGCTGCCGGCGCTGCTGGCGCTGCCCGGCGTCGAGGCGGCGCTCGACGAAGCCGAGATCACGCGGCTGCTGCTGTCCGCGCGCGCCAACACCCCGCAGACCGACACGACCTATTGGCGTGACACCATGCGCCTGCCCTTCGGATGCAGTCTGGTCGTCAGCGCCGACGCGCACCGTCAGCGGCGCTATTACGACTTCGCCCCGCGTCCGCGTCCGACCTACACCAGCATCGACGACTACGCCGACGCGCTGTATGCGCTGATCGATACCAGCGTGCGCGATCGGCTGCGGCTGGCGGACGGGATCGGCGTCGGCGCACACTGTTCGGGCGGGGTCGATTCGTCGGCGGTGGCGGTGCTGGTCGCGCGGGCGCGCGGCGCGGCTGGCTTGAGTGCGCCATTGCTGTACTCGTGGTCGCCGCCGCCCGAACCGGGCGCCGACATCGAGGCGACCGAACACCGTCGCATCGAGCGGCTGGTGCGGCGCGAAGGCTTAACCGTGCATTACACCGAATCGCGCGGCGAAGCGCAGGACATCGATCCGGCGCTGTACCCGCTCAACACACTGGGGATCGAGCAGGCGGTGCAGCCGCGCGCGGCTGCTGCGGGTGCGCGTGTGCTGTTTTCCGGGTGGGGCGGCGATGAAGGCATCAGCTTCAACGGGCGCGGGATCGTGGCGGGGTGGCTGGTGGGCGGACAGTGGGCGCGGCTGGCGCGCTGGCTGCCGCTCGATCGCGCCGTGACCAGCCCGCGTGAAGCGCGCCGGGCGATCGGTCGCCTTTGGGAGCGCGCGATCGTCCCGGCGCTGCCTGAGGTGCTGTATGACGCGCTGATCCGTGAGCACGCGGCGCCGTACATTCATCCCGATCTGGCGGCACGGACGGCGGGCGTGCGGGCGCGGCGCGGCGTCTCGGCGCGGGAACGCGCGGGCGTGGCGTCGATGCAGCGCCGTCTGCTGGCGCACGGGCACGTCACGCAGCGCATGGAATGCTGGGCATGGGCGGGAGCGCGACACGGGATCACCTACGTGTATCCGCTGACCGATCGGCGCATACTCGATTTCGCACTCAGCCTGCCGCCGGAGCTGTATCTCGACGCCAGCGGACGTGGGCGCTATCTCTATCGCTACACCGTGTCGCGGCTGCTCGGTGAGGCTTTTGTGTGGGACACGATCAAGCAGGATACCGCGCTGTTCGCGCGCGCCGAGGCAGGACGTGCCGACGCGCCGGCAGAGGGACACATCCCGCTCACCATCACGGAGTCCGAGTGTCCCTGGGTCGATCTGCCGCGTCTGCGGGCGGCGTATGCGGGCGGACGAGTCGATGTGCGCAGTGCGGAAGGTGTAGCGCGGGTGGCGGCGAGCGAGGCGCTGACGATCTGGCGGCACCGTCAGGGGCGGACGTAGGAGTTTGGGGTGCCAAACCCTGCGCAACCGGGTGGACGCATCTATCTGCGTCTCCGCTCTGTAGAATTTACATTTTTTATTTGCCTTTGCGCGGCGCATGGATATACTCGACGTGTTTACATTACACCTTCGAGGATGATCATGACTCACACGCCCACAACCCACGACGCCAACCCGACTCAGCTCCTCCCCTGGCAGGCGCCGCGCCTGGTCAACCTGAGCACACGCTCGACCGCAGCAGGAAATCCCTCTTTATTTGAAACGGTAAGCACAACAGCCAGTGGATCGATGTACTTTTATGGTCCGACTGGCGGCACAGGCGGCGGCTCTGGTAATCCCACTTAAAACCACTTCAGCACATCCCTGATCTCGACGCACGGTGTCCTGAACGCTGACAGTCGGGTGAGCCGTGCAAAGGGATAGCGCCGCGCGTATGGCGGTGCTATCCCTTATCGCAAAAATTTACACTTTTTGTTTGCCTTTGTGCGGCGCATGGATATACTCGACATGCTTACTATTACACCTTCGAGAATGATCATGACTCACACGCCCACGACCCACGACGCCAACCCGACTCAACTCCTCCCCTGGTAGGCGCCGCGCCTGGTCAACCTGAGCACACGCGCTACCGAGGCTGGAGCTTTTGACCCCGTAGAGCGCACTGCAAACCCGACGGGCAGTACCGGTTTCTACGGTCCGGTTACGTATTATTACACGGGCGGCTCGTAAGGCGCGTCGTGGTAGCATATCCCGGCGTGTGGTAGCATGATTCGACCATCACACGACGAGACCCGACCTCATGCGCTCATTCCCCGCACAGACGAACCGACCCGCTGGTTGGCGTGGGTTGCGTTCGCAGCTTCCCTACATTCCGCGCGCGCTCAGGATCGTGTGGAACGCCTCGCACGGCTACATGATCGCCTGGTTGCTGCTGATCGTCGCTATCAGCCTGATCCCGGTGCTGACGGTGATCTTCACCCGCGATGCCGTCAATGCCGCCGTCGTGCTGATCGAGACCGACTACGCCCCCGAAGCGCTCAACGCGGCGCTGATCGCGTTCGCGCTGCTGATGGTGTCCACCGTCGCGGGCGAGCTGATCGGCTTCGCGTTGGGGTTCGTGCGCACTGTCCAGGCGGAGCGCATCCGCGACTCGATGTCGCACATCATCCAGAACAAGGCGATCTCGCTCGACTTGCGCTACTTCGAGACGCAGGGCTTTTACGATCTGCTGCACCGCGTGCGCATCGACGCGCGCCAGCGCCCGCTGAGTCTGCTGGAAAATGTGGGTATCCTGCTGAAGACGGTGCTGTCACTGGCGGGCATGATCGGGCTGCTGCTGGCGTATTCGCCGCTGCTGCCCGTGATCCTGCTGGTGGGGGGGCTGCCCGCGTTGTGGTCGATCGTGCGCTACAGCCGCCGCGTCAACGTGTGGCGCATCGAAGTATCAGGTCTGGAACGGCGATCGGGCTACTTTGACCACATCCTGACCGAGCAGGGCACCGCGCAGGAGGTGCGCTTGTTCGCGCTGGCGACGCACTATCAGCGCGTCTACCGCCAGGTGCGCGAACAACTGATGACGCAGCGGCTCAGTCTGGCGCGCGGCAAGATCGCCACCGACCTGCTGGCGACGCTGTTCGGTCTGCTGCTGGTCGGTGGTGCGTTGATCTGGATGGGCGCGCGCGCGCTCACTGGATTGGCGTCGTTGGGCGATCTGGCGGCGTTCTACCAGATTTTCAGCCGCGCACAGGGCTTGTTCGGCGCGCTGATGAGCAGCGCGGGCGAGATTTACCAGAACGTGCTGTTCCTGGAAGACCTGTTCCGGTTTCTCGATCTGGAGTCGCACCTGCCCGAATCCGACGCCCAGGGCGCGCACAGCGCGATCCCGCTGCGCGACGCGATCGTGATCGAGCATCTGAGCTTCACCTATCCGGGCAGCGAACGTCCCGCCCTGCAGGATTTTTCGCTGACCATCCCGGCGGGACGCATCACGGCGATCGTCGGGGAAAACGGACAGGGCAAGACCACGCTGATGAAGCTGCTGTGCCGCTTCTACGATGCCGACGACGGACGCATCACCTGGGATGGCGTCGATATCCGCGAGCTGCCGTTGGGGGCGCTGCGGCGCTCGATCTCGATGCTGTTTCAGGTGCCGATCCGCTACATGGAGACGGCAGGACACAATATCGCCATCGGTGACCTGCACGGCGCGCCCACGCCCGACGCGATCGCCCGCGCCGCCGAATCGAGCGCGGCGGACGACGTGATCGATCGACTGCCTCAGGGCTACGACACCATGCTGGGAAAATGGTTCGGCGGCGAAGAACTGAGCGTCGGTCAGTGGCAGCGGGTGGCGCTGGCACGGGCTTTTCTGCGCGATGCGCCGCTGATCATCCTGGACGAGCCGACCAGCGCGATGGACTCGTGGGCGGAAAACGACTGGCTGGCGCGCGTGCGCGAGCATGTCGCGGGGCGCACACTGGTGATGATCACGCACCGTTTTACGACCGCGATGCTCGCCGATCGCATCTATCTGATGCAGCGCAGCGCGATCGTCGAGCAGGGCACGCACGCCGATCTGCTGGCGCTGGGCGGCGTCTATGCCGACTCGTGGCACGAGCAGATGCGGCGGGCGGACGAGTCGCGGGTGACGCCTTAATCGTTCACACGGCTCCCGTAGGGACGTATAACGATGCATCCGATTTTGTCCGTGCGTCCGGGTGATGCCAAGTCTGGCACGCCGAACCCCTACACTCCCGCCAGCAGCGGTCGCGCGGTGGCGATCAATTCGTCGCTGTGCAGCGATGTGCTTTCCGCCAGCGCGCGTTCTCCGAACCAGCGCGCCAGGTCGAGCTTGCCATGCTGGGCATAATAGCGCCCTTCCTCGCGCAGAGTGGCAAAGACGTACAGATGCGCGGGCGGGACGATCTCGGAGTCGATCTGGGTGAGCAGCTCGTCGATCGCGCCCTTGAGATGACCGCCCGCCGTCAGGCGCAGCAGCAGCACCAGGCTCAACAGCCGCGCGTAACTCATGTCGATGTGGCGGATGAAGTCGCGCGCCAGGCGCACGCTGTCGATCGCCTCGCTCACCAGCCCGACGCCGAGCTGTGCCATGCCCAGCAGGACGCGCTGTTCGATGATGTACACGCCATCATCGACGCGCGTCCGCAAAAATTCGAGCGTCTCGCCGTAGTTGAGCAGCGTTTGCTCCAGCCAGTGCAGCGCCTCACCATATTCGTTACATGCCATCAGCGCCATCGACAGGTTGATAGCGATATTGCTGATGCTGAATTTGCTGTTGGGGTCGTCGGGATCGAGGCGGCTGAGGCTGTCCCGGAAGATGACGATCGACTCGGCGTAATTGCCGCGCTGCATTTCCATCAGTCCGAGATTGCTCTCCATACCGATCACCCGATCGATCGCGCCCGCCGCCAGATAACAGGCGCGCGCCTCGACATAACACCGTTTCGCTTCCGCCAGCTCGCTGATCGTCAGATGAAAGGTACCGCGCACGCTATACACACGTGCCTGCAAAAATGTATCGTTCAGCTTGGTGGCATCGGCAGCAAATTTGTCGAATTTCGCCTGATACGCTGCCCGATCGATCGACTTGGCGGTGACGATCGCCTGAAACATTTTTTCCAGGTGCTGTTCGATGACGATACTACGAAAGTCGCGT
>Ga0105048_10000382_pt1 | contig 66685 bp, 58 predicted proteins | sample MAT05_FD_78382 | JGI IMG/M metagenome (GOLD analysis project Ga0105048, IMG submission 78382) | Freshwater microbial communities from Lake Fryxell liftoff mats and glacier meltwater in Antarctica - MAT-05 | ecosystem: Environmental > Aquatic > Freshwater > Ice > Liftoff microbial mat | place... | reverse complement strand
CCACAGCCGGTCGCCCGTGATGCTGACAGCTTTGGAGAAGTCGCCCAGGCGGACCCGAGCAACCAGCCTGTCGGCGTCCCTTCCCGGCGGCGCGTAGGCCTTGCCGACGACGACGACATCCGCGCGCGGCTTGAACGGTGCCAGCAAGTTCATGCGCGCGGCCAGGGTCTGGCCGTCGTCGTAGCCCAGCGGAAACTCCTCCGGCACGGCCCAAGTCGCCTCTCGCCCCTGCGCAAGCTTCGCCGTTCCGTGGGCGATTGCGGTCAATACGTAACGCCCGGGCTGTGACTCCCACACGAACGACGTCAGCCGAAACTGCGCAGCGGCGACCTCCACTCGGCGCGGAGGATAACAGCGCTGGGGGGACTGCGCGTAACCTTCGTTCTGGTCATGAAGAAGCGCATCCTCATCGTGGAAGACGAGGCCCGGATCTTGGAGGTGGTCGAGTACGCTCTGACGCGTGAAGGCTGGGACGTGGCTTCGGTCACGAACGGCAAAGACGCCCTCGAGCGCGCGGCGGGCGGCGCCTTCGATGCCATCGTTCTGGACGTGATGTTGCCGGAGGTGGACGGCCTGGAGGTCGTGCGACGCCTGCGCTCTTCCGGAGCTCTTGGCGCGCGTACCCCCGTCCTGTTTCTCTCGGCCAAAGGCGAGGAGGTAGACCGCATCGTCGGCCTCGAGATTGGCGGCGACGACTACCTGCCGAAGCCCTTTTCGCCCCGGGAGCTGGTCGCCCGCGTGCGCGCGCTGTTGCGGCGCGCCGAGTCAACGCCGCTGGCAGACGAAAGCCCTCGTCGCGGTCCAATCACCCATGGGCCCATCTCGCTCGACCTCGACCGCCACGAGGCGCGTTTCCAAGGGGCAGTCGTCGAGCTCACGGCCACGGAATTCGGCATGCTGGTGGCGCTATTCGAGCGACCAGGAGTCGTGCTCACGCGCACGCAGCTGATGCAGCGCGCATACACGTACGACAATTTGATCACCGACAGGACGATCGACACCCACGTCAAACGCGTGCGAGCGAAGTTTCGTGCGCACGACTTCGATCCGATCTTCACGGTTTTCGGCGTCGGCTACAAGGCATCTGGAGGATGACTACGAGCTCGAGGGCCACCGCCGTCACCGACAGAATTTTCCGATTTTTCGGCCGAATCGGCGTGCGCCTGCTGCTGGTCAATCTGACCGTGCTGGTGGTGCCCATGATGGGCCTCGAGTTCGCGCGGCTGTACGAGCGCCAGCTGTTGTCCTCACTCGAACGCGACATGAGAAACCAAGCAGCGCTCGTGCGCGCCGACTTGGAAGCGGAGCTTTCGACCGGCGTCGACCTCGCGGCGCTCTCGCAGCACAGCGAGGCGTTCATCACGCGCGCCGCGCAGTCGACGCGAACCCGGATTCGGCTGCTCGACGCCGACGCCGCCGTCGTTGCAGACTCACATCGCGCCGGCCCGCCCGAAGGAGAAGAGCCCGAGGCGCCGAGCGTGCTGCCCGACATCGGCCGCGCCTACCCAGAAGACGGGCCACGCTGGCCCGAGCTCGGACAACGCGACGAGATCCAGCGCGCCTTCGCCGGCGTGTTGGCTACGCGCACTCGCGTGCGCGCTCGAGCCCCAGCGGTGGTGCTCTTCTTGGCGGAGCCGGTGCTACTGAATGGCAGGGTGCAGGCTGTGGTGTACGTGACAAGGTCGACGCAGCCGGTGCTGGTCGAGCTCTACAAGATACGCACGGGGCTATTCCAAGTGCTCGCCGTAGCGTTCGCGCTCACCGCATTCGTCACCTTCTTGCTCGAGCGCAGCATCTCTTCTCCGCTGCATCGCTTGGCGGGCGCGGCAGGGCGTATCGCACGTGGCGAGATCGCAGTTGCGGTCCCCATCGCAGGCACGGGCGAAGTGCGGGAGCTTGCCGTCGCCTTCGCTCACATGAAAGAGCGGCTCGTGGAGCGCCTTCGTTTTGCGGGAGAGTTCGCGGCCGACGTGGCCCACGAGCTGAAGAGCCCGCTCACCAGCATACGCGGCGCTGCCGAGCTATTGGGACAAGGCGCCTGGACGGATGATAGAGCTCGTGATCGCTTCCTCGAGAACATCCGACTCGACGTCGAGCGCCTCGATCGAATCGTGACGAGGCTCCTCCTGCTGGGTCGCATCGAGGCTTCTGATCGTCCGCTGGTCGAGGTCGATCTCACGGCGCTCGGAGCTCGAGTCGCCGCGCGGTTGGCAACAGCGGACAAGCCGATCGAGCTCGTCGGCGATGGCGAGGTGACGATCTCGGGTCGGGCGGACGATCTGGAGATCGCCGTTGGCAACCTGGTTGAAAATGGGCAGCGCTACAGCCCGAGCGGGGAGAAAACCCTGCTCTGGATCGCGCGGAATGGAGCTGGTAGGGCAGTGATTCGCGTGGAGAATCGCGGCCCTGCCATCAGCGCGAACAACCAAGCCAAGATCTTCGAGCGCTTCTTCACGACCGATGCAGAACGCGGGGGAACCGGGCTCGGGCTCGCGATCGTCAAGAGTGTGGCAGAGGCCCATGGCGGGGCCATCTCGTGCCAATTCTTGGCGGATCCCGAGAAAAGCGCCGAGCCTTCGCACCAGGGTAAAACCGTGTTCGAGCTGCGGCTCGCGCCTACCCGCCGGTAGCGCGCTCGTTGGCGTTTTCTGTCTTCCATCCGACGACTCGCCGGTGGAAGCAGCACGCATGCGAAGCCGTTCTTTTCTTCCCGCTTTGAGCCTGATTGCCCTTTTGGCGGCCTGTCGTGACGAGACCAACGTCGGCGGCGGCCCCGAAGGCGGCAGCCCATCGAACGGCGGGGGTGGCAACGCCCCGTCGAATGGCGGCGGTGGCAACGGGCCCAGCAACGGCGGCGGAGGCGAGGGCATCGGCGCTGGTCCTTCAGGCGGACGCGCGCCGGTGGGGGGCGAAGGCGGCAACGGAGGCGAGGCGCCGCAAGGTGGTTTCGGTGGCCAGGGTGGTGCTCCCATCGGCGGTGAAGGTAGCGGTGCTGGTGGCGCTCCGCCCCTCAGCGAGAACTGTATCGACACGGTCGACAACGATGGAGACACCTTCGTCGACTGCAACGACGTCGACTGCGCCGCTCAGGCAGTCTGCGGCGACCTCGTCATCAACGAGATCGACTACGACAACATGGGCAGCGACGCGAACGAATTCGCCGAGATCTACAACGCTGGCGTCGCCCCGGTCGATCTCGACGGTCTCGTTTTCTATCGGCTGAACGGCAACAGTTTTCTGCCCTACGGCAACACGCCGCTGACCGGCGCGCTCGACCCGGACAGCTACCTCGTGCTGGCCTCGGCGACGGTCGTGGCCGACCCGGGCGCGACGGTGATCACCTTCGCCGCCGCGACCAACAGTTTGCAAAACGGCGCGCCAGACGGCGTTGCCATCTACGACAGCAACCATCAGGTGCTGATCGACGCGCTCGCCTATGAAGGCGCGCTCGACGGCGTCACGATCGACGGGCTGCTGTTCGACTTGACCGAGGGGCCGGCTGCGACTGCCACGGACCTGGACACGGCCGCGACGCAGTCGCTGATTCGCTTCCCGAACGGTTCGGACACCAACAACGCGGCCGTCGACTGGGTGAGCACCACCATCTTGACGCCAGGCGCGGAGAACCAAGCCTCGGCGACCGCAGAAGACTGCGACAATCTGGCGGACGACGACGGCGATACGTTCGTCGACTGCGCCGACAGCGACTGTGCCGCCGACCCGCTGTGCATCGAGGTGTGTAACGACAGCATCGACAACAACGGCAACGGCGACATCGATTGTGAAGAGGTCGCCTGTGACGGTCAGCCCTGCGACGCGCTCGGCAGCGAGTGCGACACGCTCGTTTGCAGTTGCCCCGGCGGTGTCACCGAGACCATCTGCAGCGACGGTAACGACAACGACTGCGACGGCGACATCGACTGCGCCGACGCGAACTGTGCTGCCAGCGTCGCCTGCTCGGAGAACTGTTCCGATGGCACCGATAACAATGGCAACGGCCTCTCTGACTGCCTCGACCCGCTGTGCAACGCACAAATCTGCGGACTGAACGGCCTGACGTGCGCAGGCACCGTTTGCGCCTGCCCGGGTGGGACTACGGAGATCCTCTGCGGCGACACGCTCGACAACGACTGCGACGGGTTCATCGACTGCAGCGACACGAGCTGCAGCGCCTTGCCCGTGTGCAATTCGGTGCTCTTCGTCAACGAGCTCCACTACGACAACACCGGCGCCGACATGGGTGAGGGGATCGAAGTTGCCGGCACAGCTGGCCTCGACCTCACCGGCTACACCATCGTTCTGTACGACGCAGCCGGCGCCACCTACTCGCCGGTCATGACGCTCTCGGGCACCATCCCCAATCAGATGAACGGCTTCGGTACGCTCTGGTTCCCGCAGGCGAGCATCCAGAACGGCCCATCGGATGGCTTTGCGCTGGTGAGCCCCAGCAACACCGTGATCCAGTTTCTCAGCTATGAAGGCACGCTAACCGCGACCAACGGTCCGGCAAGCGGCATGACCTCCGTCGACATCGGCGTGAGCGAAGGCACGACGGCGCTCGGGCTCAGCCTTCAGCTGACCGGCACCTACCCGACGCTCACCTGGGCGCCGCAGGCTGCCGCCACGCCAAACGCGATCAACAACGCGCAGACCTTTCCCTGAGCGTCGGCCTCGCTCGTAGCAGGCAGGGCTCGCCGCGCTCCTAAGCGCGCGGCTTGATGTTCGACAACATGTTCACCATCCAGGCTTGGCATGCGGCCGCATGCTCGATGGTGGAGATGCCGAAGAACCCGACGCGGCTGGTCTCCATCATCGTGTGAAACACGTGGTGGTAGATCGGGCCGCGCGCCTTGTCGACGAAGCGCATGCGCACCTCGATGCCGAACAGGCCGCCGTACTCACCCTCTGCCTTGGAGATCAGCTGAAAGCCTGCCAGCCGACGTTCTTGCTCGGCGATCCCTTGCTCGACCACGTCGCGTAGCGTTTCGTTTGGGTCTTGCGGGAGACGAGCGATCGCCAGATCGAGCTTGGCGCCTTCTTCAGTGACGATCTCGAGCGAATGCCGCGTGCAGTCGACCAGGCTGCGCACGTTGGGCAGCAGCAGCATCGCCTCGTTACAGTAATAGGGAAGCATCGATACCCTTTGCGTGCAGATTAGAGCCGCCCGCCGCTTGCCGCGAGCCGCACGACTGCCCCATGGAAGCCCGCGACGAGCGGTGCTGAAGAGGTCGCGACGATGACCTGGTTCCCGATGCCCAGCGAGCAAATTCCCCGGAACGCTAGAACCGGGTCGAGGCCGTAGAGCTCGGGCGTGTCCACCAACACGATCGAATTCGACAGCCCGACGAGCGCAGCGGTCGCGGCGAACATCACGGCGTCCGCCTCGCTCGCCGACAGCTCGCTCAGAGATCGAAGCACGCGGTCGTGCGACGACAATGCGTGCCGTTCGAGATCATAGCGACAACTGGGGGACAGCGCCGAAAGGCCTGCGGCGAAGCGCGCGGCTTGCTCCCGCCGGCTCGGCAGCGCCGCCAGCAAGCCGGGCACGAACGCGAACTTGCGTGGGCTCGAGCGGCTGCGGAAGCGCTCTTGGCGACTCTCGCCCAAATCTACGTCGCCTCCGCCGACATCGAGTCGACGATGCTCGTCGAAGTATTCGAGCTTCGGCGTCGCGTCTTCGTGGCTGTAGCGTTGGAGCAGGAAAACGAGGCCCGCGTCCGGCGCTTCTGCGGCGTCGGAGTTGAAGATCACTTCGGCTTGAATGGTCGGCTGCAGAGCGCCGATCGTCGCCTGCTCCGCCTCGCTGAGCACGTAGCGCACGATCGCCCTGGCAGTCTGATTGCCGGGTCGAAGCATGCTTTCTTCCGGGAAGCCCTCTTCGTCGCTTGGCGCGAGTACCTCGCGCACTGCGGCGATGAGCTCCAAGAAGCGCGTCTTGCCGGAGGCCGCGCCTCCGGTGATGAGCACGTGATCGTGCGCGTCGTGCTGCCCCGCGCCGAAGTCGTACGACCCGTCTGGTACACCCAGCACGCCGAACGCCTGTACGCTGGAGATCTTCACGCGCTGCCTCCGCGAGACAGTGACACGACCTGGGAGGCGTCGACCGCGGCCAGCAAGCGTTCGTTGCCGGTGGCGATAATCCATTGGTTGTCGTGGCCCAAGCCCGCGAGCGCTTGCACCCACGCGACCAAGTGGTCGTCGGCCACGTGGAGCTCGGGGCGATCGAGCAAGACGATCGAGTGACTGAGTCCCGTCATCGCCGCGGTCGACGCGATCAACACAGCGTTCGCTTCTGAGCTGGAGAGCTCGGCGAGCCGCACTCGCGTTGGGCTGCCGTTCGAGAAGCACGCGTTCCTGTCGACGACTCCGAAGCTCGGCGAAGGCGCTGCTGCGTCCGGGGTGTATCGCACGGTCGCAGACAGGCGCTCGAGGCCCGCCGCGAACACCCGATGCCGCTCCGCATCTGTCGGCAGTGTCGCCAAGAAGCTCGGGATGAAGCCGTATTTTTGCGGGTCCTTTGAGCAGCGCCACAGACTCTGCTCGAGCGCGCCGATGCCGTCCATTCGGCCGCCCCAGGCGCGCTGCCGAGTCTCGTGGAAGTACTCCCGCTTGCCGCTCTTCGGGTCGTGATCGTAGCGAGAAAGGAGGCGCGAGATCGCCTTCGGGGCGTCGCAGATGATGCCGTCGGGGCCGAAACCCACCACGCAGCGCGCGGGGTTCGATGGCAGGGAGAGGTTTTCTCGCTCGGTCTCGGCGAGCCACACGCCGAGCTCGAGCCGGGCGCTCTTTTGTGGGCTGGTGACCCAGTCGGCGCTGCGTACGATCCCCTCGTAGGGCCCGATCGTTTCGAGACCGGCGAGCACGAGCTCCAACAAGCGCGTCTTTCCCGATGCTGCCGGACCCGCGACGAGCACCAGATCGTGTGGGCGCCCAGCGTTCGACATCAGGTCGATGCTCAGGTCAGGAAGCCCCGCCACGCTTTTGAGCGCGAGCTGAGAAATCTTCATCTTGCGAGAGCCGCCCTACGCGGGGTTGACGATGACAGTCTTGGACTTGATCACGATCTTGTCGCGGTCCATGTAGATGGTGGAGCTACCGACCGAAAGGTTGATCACGTCCTCGCCCGAGATGCCGTGCGATTTGGCGTGGGAAATCATGTTCCCGATCGTGCGCAGCATGCGGTCTTTGCCGACGATGGAGAGCAGGCTGTCGAACACGCGCGAGAGCTTGTCCTTGCCGACCGTCTCGGCCTGCGTGCCGCCGACGCGCTCTTCGTCGTCGCGTGACACGGCCATGCTGCGATCGCGACCGACGGAGAGCGCCTTGTCGTTGTTCACGCGGGTGGCCATGTCTTTTTCAGCTCGGCCTTCGACCAGCTCTTCGCCTGCTGTATCGACGAAGCGAAGCAGGTTGTAGCCCCCCGTTTCCGGCACGCTCTTGCTGCGGAAGCCGCTCTCGTTCTTGGCGGCTGGTAGCGCGAATGGCGGACGCTTCAGGTTGGTGAACATGCGCCCGACGATCACCGGCTCCTCCGGGTTTCCGCCCAGGAAGCTGACCAGCACCTCCTGTCCGATGCGCGGGATGTTGACCATGCCGAACCCTTCGCCGGCCCAGGGTTGGTTCACTGGCACCCAGCAGGATGAGAACTCGTTCATCTTGCCGTAGCGATCCCAGTGAAACTGCACGCGCACCCGGCCGAACTCGTCGCAGTGGATGGTTTCGCCTTCCGGGCCCACGATGATCGCGCACTCGACGCCGGAGATGTTGGGTCGGGGCGTGATCGCTGCCGGCTTGAAGGCGACCTCCCCGCTCACGGCCTGAACGGCGACCAAGACTTCGGACTGGGACGTGCCGGAGACGGTGACACGTGTGAGCAAGAGCTTCTTGAACTTGTCCGCCGCGGGGTGATTCGCGAGAGAGAGCACGCTGCCAGCGCGAAGCTCGAGGCAGTTGGACTGAAAGCCGAGGCGCTGCGAACGCGCGACGCGCACAGCTGCGTCGCGCTCGGCGATGCGGCCGGCCTCATCGGAGTCGGTCCGCGAGCGGCCGCGGTCGTCGGCGGTCGGCGTGTCGTTGGGACCGGCGTTGCCGAACTTGAATGACCCGGCCTTGTACGCGAACGCCTCCAGACGCGACTCGAGGGGGTGCTTGCTGGAGTGGGCCTGCGCGAGCAGCGGCTCGTTGGGCAAGCGGGGATCGTGGTCGGCGAACGTGCTGCGTCCCGATCGCACGCTGCGCTCGTTGCGCAGCTTCGTCGCGTAAAGCTGACCCGCAGTGGGCTCGTTCACGTGCTCTAGCGGCAGAGACCGAGGTGGCACCGACTCGGGTGCGTCGCGAAGCACGACCACGGTGCCTGAATCTCGCTGCTCGAACAGATAGCTGATGCCGGAATCCTCCAGCAGACGGCAGACGAACGCGAAATCCGTCTCTTGATACTGCACGCGGTACTTGCGCGTTTTGTAGCTCTCGCGGCAGCTCGACTCGAAGGTGAGACCCCACTCGGCGAACATCTTCTCGACCACTTGCAGGTCGGTCAGTTGTTGAAAGACGCGACAATTGGTGCGCTGACTGAGCAGCCAGAAGTCCGGCGCGATGCGAAGTCGATACGTCGACAGCCCAGTCTCTTCGGCGGTGAGCTGCTCGATGTCGGCAACGATCCCGGTCCAACAGGGGGAGGGGACGTTGGCGAACAGCCCTGCCTTCAGCTCGATGCGGAAGGCAGCAGGTGCGCCGATGATCTCCTCGAAATCGACGGCCGGGTTCGTCGAGCGCGCGATGATGTCGATCGAAAACAGCGCGTTGATGCCGTCTTTCACTTCGAATTCGCGGACGTCGAAGATGTCCGGCGAGGCGATTTCGAGCCGAAGGTTCTGCGCCGGAGCAGGGTTCTCGATCGTCATGCTGGAGCTTCACAGCAAGCGCCATGCCTCGATAACGTTCGGCTTTTGTGTGCACCCGCGAGACACGATGTGCATAGCGTGCACACCATGCGCGCTGCACATCGTGCGCGGGCTGTAGAAGCTGCGGATCCGTGTTTGGCATGCAAGCGGCATGAGCGGTCGGCGAATGGCCATCGAACCCCCCCCGAAGCCCGTCGTTCCCGTAAAGAAGCCGGAGCCCGGTCCGGTGACGCCCGACCGGGCAAAGGAAGGGCAGCTGAAGAAGCGCGCGTCGAGGCTCATCCGCGCCGGCGAGATCGCGGGCATGGTGCAAGACGAGGGAACGATCGAGCGAAGGTTCGGCGAAGCGATCCCGGGCACCACCCGCGCTCCAGGTGAAGTGCACTTTCCGCCCAACTCGGGCGCCACGCTGGGTTTTGGTCACGACATCGGCCAAGCCAGCGCAAGGGAGATCGACGACTTTTACGGTCCGGTCGGTCCTGACGGCCCTCGCCGCGAGCTGATTCCGAAAGCGCAACGCGAGACGCTGAAAACGTTCGTTGGTCAGAAGAGAGTGAAGGGGGGGCCGGGCAGCGCTGCGTTCATCGCGACCGACGGCATCAAGCTCTCCTACAAAGACGGGACAGAAGTGTTCGAGAAGCACCTCTTGCCGAAGTACATCGATGCGGCGCGCAAGGCTCACCCCGGCTTCGATGATTTGCCCTATCAGCAGCAAGCTGCCATCGCGACCCGCGTCTACATGCGCGGCCCGGCCGTCAACAAGGACGAGAAGGCCAAGGGCGCACAAGCCTGGGTGCAGCTCCACGAAGCGATCTTCAAACGCGACACGCTGGCAGTGGTGGCAGCCCTGAAGAACTACGAGGCGGTGCACAAGGACAGCGCAAAGCCCAGCAGCACACAGGGGCGGGCCCGCGCGAACACGGCGCTCGCGTTGGAAGGTCACATGTCGACGCAAGAGACAGGCGTCGTCCCGAGGTCACCGATCGGCTGACGCAGAACCGCCGTTGACCACGCAGTCGACGTGGCTCGCACACTCGAAGTCGCTCTGGCATTCGTCTCCAAAGGCAGCGTCGATCACGCATGCCTCGGTGTTCATCGATGCCTCACCGGTCAGCTTCAGCGTGACGGCTGCGTCAGCGTAACCTCCCGCGCTTGGTCCACTCTGCCAAAAAAGCGCGGCTTTATCCAAGAACACGCTTGCCTTTGTTGCCGCTCTCAATAGACTGCGCCGGCTTCGCTCACGCGTGAGCCGCCCCCGCTTTGGGTGTCCCTTTGGGGGATCGTCTAATGGCAGGACGCAAGACTCTGACTCTTGCTATCAAGGTTCGAATCCTTGTCCCCCAGCTCTCTCTCTCCAATTCGTAGCGTCCGATGAAGAATGAAGGTCCCATCGTCTAGCGGTTAGGACATCGGCCTCTCACGCCGGTAACGCGGGTTCGATTCCCGCTGGGATCGCAATGTTTCTCGTGAGAACAAAAACCCCGACGAGGCCCCGTGCTTCGCCGGGGTTTTCGTTTTGTTCGGTCTTGACGCCGCGGGGGGCCGGATTAAGTTCCGGCCACTTCCGCTAGCACTCTCCCTCGGTGAGTGCCAACGTTGCCGGCGCTGCAAGAAATTGCGGCGCTTGCACACCCCAAGACCCGGCGTCGTTGCCGGGCGGCGCAGGGTTCACTCGAGCCGCGCCTCACCCGTCTGGAGAAACCGCACATGAAGATCAGGCCGCTTCAAGATCGCATCGTCGTCAAGCGCCTCGAAGGCGAGAGCAAGACCAAAGGCGGGATCATCATCCCCGATTCAGCCAAAGAGAAGCCGATCGAAGGCAAAGTGGTCGCGGTCGGCAACGGCAAAGTGCTGAAAGACGGCAAGGTTCGCCCGCCGGACGTGAAGGTCGGCGACACGGTGCTGTTTGGCAAGTACAGCGGCTCCGAGATCAAGCTGGACGGTGAAGAACACATCATTCTCCGCGAAGAAGACCTGCTTGCCGTCACCGGCTGAGCCCCCGCAGTAAAGAAGAGGACAGAACATGGCCGCCAAGCAGATCGTTTACAGCCGCAACGCACGTCTCGCCATTCTCCGTGGAGTCGACACGCTCGCCGACGCGGTGAAGGTCACCCTCGGGCCCGGGGGTCGCAACGTCGTCATCGAGAAGAGCTGGGGCTCACCGGTGATCACGAAGGACGGCGTCACCGTCGCCAAAGAAATCGAGCTTCACTCCAAGCTCGAGAACATGGGCGCCCAGATGGTGCGCGAAGTTGCTTCCAAGACCAGCGACAAGGCCGGCGACGGCACCACCACCGCGACCGTGCTGGCGCAAGCCATCTACCGCGAAGGCCTCCGCCTCGTCGAGGCTGGCCACAGCCCGATGGACTTGAAGCGCGGCATCGACGCCGCCGTCGAGAAGGTCCTCGAGAGCGTCAAGGCCTCGTCGACTCCGACGAAAGACAAATCCCAGATCGCCCAGGTGGCGATGATCAGCGCCAACGGCGACAACACCATCGGCGAGATCCTCGCCGAGGCGATGGAGAAAGTCGGCAAAGAGGGCGTCATCACCGTCGAAGAAGCGAAGGGCATGACGACCGAGCTCGAAGTGGTCGAAGGCATGCAGTTCGACCGCGGCTACCTGTCGCCTTACTTCGTGACCGACTCGGAGAAGATGCGCGTTGTGCTGAACAACCCCGTCATCCTCGTCCACGAGAAGAAGATCTCCAGCATGCAAGACCTGTTGCCGCTGCTCGAGCAGGTTGCTCGGGGCGGCCGTGAGCTGCTCATCATCTCGGAAGATCTCGAGGGTGAGGCGCTCGCGACGCTCGTGGTCAACAAGCTGCGTGGCACCATCAAGGTCGCCGCCGTCAAGGCGCCGGGCTTTGGTGACCGCCGCAAGGAGATGATGAAAGACATCGCCATCCTGACCGGCGCCACCCCGTTCATGGAAGATCTCGGCCAGAAGCTGGAGACGGCGACCCTGAAAGACCTCGGCACCGCCAAGCGCGTCGAAATCGACAAAGACAACACCACCATCGTCGATGGCGCTGGCGACAAGACCCAGATCAAGGGCCGCTGCGAGTCGATCAAGAAGCAGGTCGCAGACACCTCCAGCGACTACGACCGCGAGAAGCTGCAAGAGCGTCTCGCCAAGCTCTCGGGCGGCGTCGCCGTCGTCAAGGTCGGCGCATCGACCGAGACCGAGATGAAAGAGAAGAAGGCCCGCGTCGAAGACGCGCTGCACGCAACCCGCGCAGCCGTCGAAGAAGGCATCGTTCCCGGCGGCGGCGTCGCGCTGCTCCGCGGCTCGCTTGCCCTCGATGGCCTCAAGTTCGGTGACGAGCGCGACTTCGGCGTTCGCATCGTGAAGAAGGCCTGCGAAGCCCCGATTCGTCAGATCGCGCAGAACGCCGGCTACGAGGGCTCCACCGTGGTCGACAAGGTGCTCGCTGGCAAGGGCAACTTCGGCTTCAACGCGCGCAGCCACAAATACGAAGACCTGATCGCGGGCGGCGTGATCGACCCGACCAAGGTCGTTCACCACGCGCTCGCCAACGCGGCCAGCGTCGCCGGTCTGATGCTGACCACCGAGGCGCTCATCGCAACCAAGCCCGAGAAAGAAAAGGCTGGCGGCGGTGGCGGCGGCGGCGGCGGCATGGGCGGCATGGGCGGCATGGGCGGCATGGGCGGCATGGGCGACTTCGACATGTGAGCCACGCTGTCTCGCTCACCCGAGCGTGACTCCTCGAAGCCCGGCGACCTCTGGTTGCCGGGCTTCTTTGTTCCGGATTTTGATATTTACCGCAGAGAACGCGAAGGGAAGACGCAAAGGCGCGAAGGTGAATTTGGGTTTCTGATCGTGAGGCATTGCCTACCTTGCTCGATCGAGACGCGCACAGGGCTCGAGCCACTTCGATGCTCGCTTCGCTGGCTGCCTTCGAGCCGCGTTCGGCGTGACCACAAAATAATCTCTGCGCTCTTTGCGTCTCCCCTTCGCGTTCTCTGCGGTAAATCTCGCTCTTGCGCCGCGGATCGCGAGCGTCTGCTAAGCTCCACGGCCGAGAATGAGCGACATCCCCACAGCGCGGCTGGGACGGGACTACGTCCCGGGCGACGTTCTCTTTCGAGAGGGCGATTCCGGCGACGTCATGTACGTCATTCAGGCGGGCACCGTTCGCATCGACAAGAACGTCGGCGGTAACGACAAGACGCTCGCGATCCTCGGCTCGGGTGAGTTTTTCGGCGAGCTGGCGTTGCTCAATGGCAAGCCCCGTACAGCGACTGCCACCGTGATGGACCCGACGCGCTGTCTGGTGATCGACTCGCGCACGCTCGAAGAGATGGTCGCCAAGAACGCGGAGATCGCGCTGCGGCTAATCAAGAAGCTCGCCAAGCGGCTCGACTCGGCCGATTCGCTGATCGAGGTGCTGCTGCACAAAGATCCCAAAGCACGTGTGCTGCTCGCGTTGTCGCGACACGCTGAAGGGTACGGCGAAGAAACGGTGGATGGCGGCTTTCGAGTGCGCACCACCACAGCGCAGCTCGCCCATGAGGTGGCGGTCGACGAACGTGTCGCCTCCGAGATGATGGCGCGCGTACGCCGACTCGGCATCGCGCACGAAGAAGCCGACTCGATCATCGTGACCGATCTGGTGCGTCTTCGAGACTTCCTCGAATTTCTCGAGACAGTGCGACCGGGAGAGGGTTCGATGCCCCCCGCGCGGGAAAGCCGAGGCTAGGCCAGGGTGGAGCTCTACATCGTCGGTTGTCACGGCGGCGAGACGCCGCGCCACAGAGCCAGCACCTTCATCATCGATCGCACCCTCGCAATCGACGTCGGCTCTGCCACGCGCGGTCTGGAGCTCGATGGCCAACATCGGCTCGAGGCCTGCCTCGTCAGCCACGCTCATCTCGACCACGTCCGCGATCTCGCGACGCTCGCCGACAACCGCTGTCAGATGCGGTCGCCGCCCCTGGTGGTGGCAGGCACCAAGCCCACGCTGGACAGCCTGAAGAAGCACTTCTTCAACGGCGTTCTGTGGCCCGATTTTTCAGTGATCCCGTCGGGAGCTGGTGGCAACACGATCGAATTTCTGGAGCTCGAGCTGGACACGCCCACGGTCGTGGCCGGCAAGACCGTGCGCGCTATCGCGGTTTCGCACACGATCGATTGTTCCGGCTTCGTGGTGGAGAGTGACGGCGACGCCATCGCATACAGCGGCGATACGGGCCCGACGGATCATTTCTGGAGCGTGCTCGAACAGACGCCCAATCTGCGCGCCATGCTGATCGAGGTAAGCTTTCCGGATCGCGAAGCGGGCTTGGCGCAGGTGAGCGGGCACTACACACCCGCGTCGCTGGCAGCCGACCTGAAGAAGTTCTCTCGTTCGCCATCGACGCCGACGCTGCTCTATCACATCAAGCCGATCTATCAGCGCGAGGTCGAGGAAGAATGTGCGCGCTTGCAGGGGCTCTCGCTCGAGGTCCCCAACTTGGAAGACGTGTTCCAGTTCTGAGTCAGGCCGCCGGGGCTTTTCGCTGCCGTAGCTTCCACAGTCTGGTCGCGCCTGTCACCAGCACGAGCGCGATGGCGCCGACGACGAGGCCGGTGAACGCGTCGAACAATGGGCCAGCGAGCCACGCCAGGACGCCGCCTGCGACCGGTACCGTTGCGGCGAATCGCGCCAAGCCTGCGCCAACGTCAGCGAGCGCGTGGATGCCGTGGTTGATGATGCCGCCACCGACGAGGAACATCGCCATGGTGCCGGCGATGGACAAGAACTTCATCAGGTAGGGAGCGCCCCGCAGGAGGCCCGTTCCGAGGAGCTGCGCCGCCTTGCTTGCCCGTTTGCGCAGCGCCGCACCGATGTCGTCGAGCTTCACGATACCGGCCACCAGCCCGTAGACACCCACAGTCATGATCGCCGCGATGGCGACGAGCACCGCGACCCGAGTGCCGAAGGTCGCTCCGGTGAGGCTGCCCAGAGAGATCACGATGATCTCCGCTGACAAGATGAAGTCCGTGCGCACGGCGCCCTTGATCTTGTCGCGCTCGAGCGCGACCAGATCGATCTCGGGGTCGGCGACCAGTCGCGCCAGCTTTTGGTGCTGTTCGGCGCCCTCGGCCTTGTTGTGCAGCAGCTTGTGCGAGATTTTCTCGAAACCTTCGTAGCAGAGGAACGTACCTCCAAACATCAGCAGCGGAGTGACCAGCCACTCTGCCACCGCGACGATCGCCAACGCGCCCGGCACCAGGATGGCTTTGTTCTTCATCGACCCTTTGGCCACGGCCCAGACGACCGGCAGCTCGCGGTCGGCGGCGACGCCCGCGACCTGCTCGGCGTTGAGCGCGAGATCGTCGCCCAACACGCCTGCTGTCTTCTTGGTGGCGACCTTGGTCAAGGTCGCGACGTCGTCGAGCAAGCTCGCGATGTCGTCGATGAGTGCTAGGAGACTGGTACCAGCCAAGTTCGCTTCCTCTCCAAAAGGGGACCCCTGAGCAAAACGGGCGGCCAAGACAATCGGGCTGGGTCACCTATTCCCACGCTCACCGGATTCTTGCGCCGCTTCCCACGCTCACCGGATTCTTGCGCCGCGTCAAAAGGCAACGAGTCGAGGCGCCTCGCGCGGCGGTTGGTGGTTGCTCAAACGTCGTTCATTGTGTCGTTCGCGTGTCGCCGCGCGACGGGCTTTTGTGTATGGAGGATCTCATGCGGTTTTACTTGATGAGTAGCGTAACGCTCGTCGGCCTGCTCGCGCTCGCGGCGTGTGGTGACGACTCCGGCACTGCCGGTGGTGGCGGCGAACCGCCCACGGGCCCGGTGTATGTCATCGACATCGTGGTCGACGCGAATCGCGACGGCAAAGTCGATCCGGCCTCCGCTGAGGATCAGGACACCGAAGAAACCTGGGATGCGACCAGCGGCGCCATGTTTCTGCCGAACTTGGACGACGATGACGCCGACGGCGTGCGGGACTCGGACGACAACAAGATCGGGTCGGGCACCGACTCGCTCGACTTCAGCGTCATCCACATCTCGGCTTGTGCTGATTGCCCGGCCGACACCAAAGGCATCCTGGAGATCGACGCCGAAGCGGCGAAGCACGTGCGCATCTTCGCGCTGGCCGACGACAACGCCAGCTGGGTCCCAGTGCTCGGCGAGGTCGACGTCTGCTACAGCGACGACGAGGAGGTCGAGCCGGTTTGCAGCCAGGTCACGCGCTACGAGATCAGCGGCGACCGCGTGATCAGCGGCGCCGACCTGGTGATCGAGGGCCGCGACTTCTTGCGCTCGCCCGAGGGTTGGAGCGGCTATCTCGACGCGGGCTACGCCATCACCGACAAAGACGGCGCGCTGTTGACCAGTGAAGCGAACCCCGACGGTGTCGACAAAGTGCGCATGCGCGTAGCGCCGTGGCAGTTGTTCGGCAACTTGCACCCCTTCGACACGGTCTGGTCCAGCTCGACCTCCAGCGAGTTCGTCAACGGCATCGAAGACGCAACCGAAGCCGCTCAGATCACCTACGAGACGTACAGCGGCTACGGTGACCAGTGGACGCAAGACTTCTTTCAGACCGGTTACTTCGCCGTCACGCGCCAGGACGAAGAGGGCAACGTCGTCCCGCACGGGATGAAGGTCGCCAACGCTCGGCCCTGGGGTCGCAACAACTCGGACGCCCAGCTGCCCTATCGCTGGCTGGAGAAAAACTACCTCGGGCCGGACGCCGCCATCATCGCCATCTACAAGACGAAGCACACGGGCAGCTCGTTCGACAGTCACGGCAACCATGACCTGTTGCCGCCCTACGAGAACGGCGACTCCAAGTATCCGCTCGGCCGCATTCTGCATGGCTCGGGCATCCAAGCGGCGACGACAGATTTCTACGCCGCGCAGCTACTGCAGGGGCCGGTCTACGAGGTCGAGACGGACTGGCTATATGTTGGCCACGTCGACGAGTTCTTGAGCTACGTACCAGCCAACACACCCCGCGGGTGGAAGCTGCTCATCTCGTCTCCGCGTCTTTCTCGCGAGATGCTGACGGCTCTCTCGGAAGACGGAAACGGCGCGCTCTTGGTGCATGAAGGCAAGTCGTGGATCGACTTCGACACCGGCGGTGAATACGACGCCGACATCACCATCGACGATCTCCTGGCTGATCCGATGGTGCTCGAGGCATCACAAGACGCGCAGGCACTGATCGACCAAGAGGTCGACAAGATCATCGCCGAGGTCGGCTTGACGGACGACGAAGTGATAGAGATGCCGAACCTGTTCCAAGAGGTCAGCGGCTACAAAGTCGCGTACCAGCCTGGCACCGTGAACTCGCTCGTGTTCGGCGATTACATCGTGATCCCGAAGCCGTTCGGTCCGAAGGTCGCTGGCGTGGACGTGTTCGAGAAAGATCTCGAGGACCGACTCGGCGGCGCTGATAGCCAGCTCGGCAAAGACGGCAGCGGCATGAAGGTCTACTTCACCGACGACTGGGACACCTACCACCGCCTCGACGGTGAGGTGCATTGCGGCACCAACCCGGAGGTCAGCGTGGCGCCCTACGCGAGCGGTATCAACTGGTGGGAGACAGGACGATGAGCAGCACCATGAAACGAGCTTTCTTTGCTGGCGGCGCCTTGGTGGCGTTGCTCTCCTTGTCCGCCGAGGCGCGCGCAGACGGGCTGGCTCTGGGCTCGAGCCGCATCGCACCCGCGAGCCGCACGAAGCTCGCCGAAGACATCGCGGCCTTCAAGTCTGCAGAGCCCGGCCTTCGAGCCAAGGTGCGCGATGTGCAAAGCGTCAAGCCCGAGGTTTACGGCAAATTTCAGAACCCCAAGCCAGAGGCTAGCCGTGAGCTCCGACGTCTCGGCAAAGACGCGTTGGTGCCCATGCTCGAGGCGCTCGCTTTCGATGCATCCCAGCCTGGGCTCGCAGCCCATGAACGCGAAGCGCTCAAGCTCGGTATGATCGAGGCTGTCGGTTACTTGAAAGACAGCCGCAGCGTGCCGGTGCTCACCGCCATCTTCGCCGACGAAAGCGAGGCGACCGACACTGCGTTGGCAGCAGCCACCGCGCTCGGCATGGTGTGCGACACCGCTGCCGTGAAAGTGCTCGAAGGAAAGGCGTTCGACGGCTCCAAGACGCGTCTGGCGGCGCTTTCAGGGCTCGGCGAATGCCGCCGCATCCAGACAGCCAAGACGCTCGCTTCTGCGCTGCGTGGCGCACAGGACGACGCTACCCGCCAGGTGGTGATCCGCGCGCTGGGCACGCTCGGCTCCAGCTGGGCATGGGCCGCGCTCGGCAAAGACAACGCTGACGCCGGCGCCAAGGTGCGCATCGAAGCGAGCGACGCGCTGATCGAAACGTTCGTTGCGGCGCCGGCGCTGCGTGCCGAGTCGAAGCGCGCCATCTTGAAGTGTGAAGCCTCGAACGCCATCGCCCGCATCCAGGCCGCGAAGAAGGGCCAGAACGCCGACACAGTGAAGGCGCTCGAAGATCTCGAGAAGAAGCTGAACAAGGCTGCTGCGCGCGCCGGACGTTAGCGTTGGTGCTGCGCCGGCCAGCGTGAGCGTAAGCGTTTCCTCCGCCACTTCTCCCCCGGCCCCCCTCACAGATGAGGGGGCGCTTGGGTCAGTCCACGGGTTCGAGCGTCACGGCGAAGCTGTTGGCGCCGAACTGCAGCACGGGCTCGAAGGTGGTCGGGGTGGCGTCGAAGACACCCGCGGTGAAGTCGGTGGTGGGCTCGTCCATCCAGCGGAAGCTCTCGTGCATGTTCACGTCGAGCACGATCGCGAGATCGCCGGGTAGCTCCGGGTTCACCGGCAAGCTGACTGGGAAGTAGTACGCCCACTCGCCGTCCTCGAACCGAACGGAGAAGCCGCCGGCTGCTTCGTATTCAGGGACGGGCGCACCGACACCGCTCGCGGGGAAGGACATGCTCGCGCCGACGAACACGTAGTCGTAGTCGCCGCTATCGAAGAGATACCCTTCGAATAACGAGTTGTCGGACAGCGCCTGGAAATTCTCGAAGTGGCCTGCGAGGTCGAAGCCGGAGGCGTGCATCGTCGCCTCTACGCGGTAGGTCACCCAGCTGTGCACCACGCGAGCGACGGTGAAGGTGGCCAGCGGAAGGTCCGCCGAGTTGGCAGTGAACACGAGGGTGTCGGCGCCATCGGCGTAGTCGACTTCAACCGACTCTTGCCCGAAGTCGAACACCGTGACCGGGTTCGAGTCGTTCGGATCGCGGAACAGCTGCAGCGAGCGGACGCCGCTCTTGTGCTCGGATGGTGTCTGCCCGGAGAGACCGTCGCTGTGTGCGATCGGGGCCGTGCTCGAACGCATATGGATCGCGATGGTGCCGCCCGCTGGTGCGCCACCTTCGGCCTCGCCCCCCGCGCCCGACCCGCCGGGTGCCTCGCCTCCTTGGCCGCCCTCGCCTCCGACCGGCCCGAAATCGATCTCTTTGTCGCAGCCAGCGGCTAAAACTGCCGTCAAGAGCGCCGAAGCTGTTCTGCTATTCATGTTGCCCGAATGGGTGCGGCTCGCACCAATTCTGAAGGCTAGCGCGCCGCGCGCACGATTACGGCGCTCGCACGCGGTCCTAGCAAGTTCGTTAGGCAGCGACGCGAGCGCGGCTGCGCGACGCCGATTTGCTGGGCCGGTAGAGCGTGGTCGGTGCTTCTTCTTCTTCTGCGTCGAACAACGAATCGAGCGCGCCGCGCACCTTCGTGCCCGCTGGCTCCGTGTTGTCTACGACGCGGGGCAGCCGAGGGGTCATGTCAGTTCGAGCGAGGCAGGTCACACCGAGTTTCATTGCGATTCCGAAGTAAGCACCCCACGTGCCAGTGCACCAGTTTCTGACAATTCTGTTGATTTTGCCGCGTTTTGTCGCATTTCGCGCGAGCGGCGCCTGAACGGCCGGCGTCAAATCGTCAACCTGCTGACGGTTGTCAGGGCCCGAGCATGCTCTCGTCCTGTGCGACGCTCCAATTCAACCGAAGGTTGAAGATCAACCACAATCCCATCTCATCGCCTCTCCGCGAGCCCTGCCATGAAGACCGACTTGCTAGACGACATCGGCTGGAAGAAAAACGCGATCTTCGACAGCGAAGGCGGCTTCTACAGCCTCGAGACGCGCGACACCGGCGGCGTGCCGGTGCGCATGTTTCTCGATCACGCGCTGCTCGTGCAGGCCGAGCCGACCTTGTACCGCCAGATCATCAACGCGACCCGGTTTCCGGGTGCGCGGCTCGTGGTGATCACGCCTGACGTTCACTACGGGTACGGTGTGCCTGTGGGCTGCGTGATCCTGACGGATCGCGACGCGGGCGCCATCGCGATGGGGCCAGTCGGGTTCGATATCGGTTGCGGCATGGTGAGCGCCAAGAGCAGCGTGCCAGCAGAGCTCGCGACGCACGAGCGCAAGCTCGCCTTCCATCGCGAAGTGATGAAGCGCGTGCCACTCGGCCCCGGCGGCGCGAGCAAGCGCTTCGGCGTGATGAGCGACAAGGCGTTTCAAGACGTCGTTCGTGGCGGCGCCGAGCTCTACACCGCCAAACATGGTGCACAGGTCGACCGCCACCGGGCAGAACGTCAGCGCATCCCGGTCGACGATCTTTGGGACATCCCGTGGGGTGGCCCGGGCAACCCGGAGCGCGGTCTCGGTCAGCTCGGAACGCTCGGAGGCGGGAACCACTTCATCGAGCTGCAGCGCAGTGAAGAAGCGAAGACGTTGTTCGTGCAGCTGCACACCGGAAGCCGTGGCTTCGGCCACGGCCTGGCGACGAACTATTTCGCGATGGCGCGAGGCGAGCACCCGGAGCGCGGCTCCGAGCTGGATCTCGGGTATTTCACGCCGGACTCGCCGCACTTCGAGGCGTATTCCAATGCGGTTGCTGCAGGCGGAAACTTCGCCATCGTCAACCGGCTGGTCATCTTCGAGGCCGTGGCCGAAGCGTTCGAGAAGGTCTTCAAGGAGCCGCTCGAGCTCGTCTACGAAATCAGCCACAATCTGGTTCAGGCCGAGCACCATCCCGACTTCGGGGATGTGTGGGTGCATCGCAAAGGCGCAACTCGCGCGTTTCCCGCCGGACACCCTGCCCTCGCCGACACCCCCTGGTTCGACGAAGGCCACCCCGTGCTCATCCCGGGCTCGAACCGCGATCATAGCTTCATCTTGCGACCCTTGGCGGGAGCGGTGAAGAGCGCCTTCAGCGTGAACCATGGCGCGGGTCGTCGCATGTCGCGCGGTGAGGCGATGCGATCGCTCTCGCAAGAGAAGGTGAACGAGCAATACAAGATCGATCGCATCCTGGTGAACACCGACGGTGAAGTGCCGCTCGACGAGTCCAACGCTTGTTACAAGCGCTGCAAAGACGTCGTCGACGTCGTCGTGAACGCCGGCCTCGCGAAGATCGAGCACACGCTGTGGCCGCTGGGATCGATCAAAGCGAACGAACAGACCAGCCGGCGCGACCAAACGCGCGAACGACGCAAACAAGCACGCGAACGCGATCGCGAGCGGGGCGACCAACGCCGCAACAAGTGAGCTCAGCGCGCGGGCCGCTGCTCCGGTAGCATCTCTTCGGGAAGAACGACCGGAGCCAGCGGCTCGGCTTTGGGCTTGTCGCTCGGGAACTTGAAGCCAATCGATAGATCGAAGCCGCCTTCGAATGGCACCGGATCGAACAGTGTCTGCTGGGTGCCTGTGCTGTCGGAGTAGACGTAACTGTCGCGCACGATGGGTACGCCCAAGGTCGCGCCGACGGTGAATGAAAATGGCGCAGGCCAGACACCGATGCGACCCCGCACGGCGCCGTTGACCACCGGCCTCACGTGCTCGTCGTCTTCGAGGAAGCCGCTCGAGCTCGTCGCCATGAAGCCCGCTTGGCCACCGCCGCAGAGCGCGCCTTGAAACAGTCCGATGTTGCCGGCGAGCGGGCAGTAGTAGCCGCTCACTTGAAAGTGCCAGAAGTCGACTGAAGCGCTGGTCGTGACGCTTTGGGTGCTTTGCGTCAGCGACGCCGTACCCTCGAACGCGCCCAAGAATGCAGGGTCGATCGCGACGCCACCGATCAGCCCTCCGCCGAACGGAGCCAGGCCGAGCGCGATGTAGCCGCCGAGGTAGCCCTCGAAACGGAGCGGCGTCTCGGGCGGAGTGACAGGCGGGGTGACTGGCGGTGGTTTGATGAGCGGGCCGATCAGCGGGTCGGCGACGATCTCGGGTGGGTCCTTGCGTGGCCGACTCAGCGCGTCTGGGTCGATCATCAACGCCATGGCGAGGCTGGCGGGCTCGTCGAGCTCCTTGCAGACTTCGCCGTGGGTCTCGAGCTCGCGGCGCCCGAGGATCTCTCCCGTGCTTTGGGCGACCACGATCGTCGCGCGGAAGCGGCCGTCGGCCGTGCGCTCGACACGACCTTCGATGGAGAGCTCCGCGCTCGCCGTCGATACGATGGCTGCCCGCTGGAGAAGGCCCTCGACCTGTTTTGCGATCTCGACGGTTCCGGTGCAAGTCTCGGCGCCGTCGAGCCGCGTCCAGCTGAGGGAGCTGGTCTTGCCTGTATTTGCCGGCTGCTGTGCACCCGCGCCCGCCGGAAACAGCAAGGCCACGCCCGCCGAGAGCGGGCAAAGCCAGCCGATTTGCCGACGAGGGATCATGTCGCGCGCATGCTACCTCCGACTTGCGGCGGGGGCGCGCACCTTTGACGACGTTGCCCGTGCTCAGCAAACCCCTTGCTGAACGAATCGAGAGAGTCGAGGCTCGGAAGATCCGATCAGAAAGTCACCTCACCGCTTGCGATACGGGGTACCGCCGGTCTACCAAAGGGTGAATGGCGCGGTGCGGCGATGCGAGCCAAGCTGCCGCAGCAACGGCCGCGTCTGGTAGCAACGCTGCTGGCACCACTGAAGCAATCTGCGACGCTCACCTGCTGATTCATCCGGTACAGCCCCTGTTTGAAATGCTCGAGCCCAACAACATGCTTGCCGTCGGATGTGGACTGGTTTTTCCTGCCCGGATGCGGTGGCAGGGGTGACCGTTCGCTTCGCCGGCAAAACCGATATCGGGAGGCATCGCGATCTCAACGAGGACGCCTTCCTCGTGCTCACCGAGTACCGCTTCATGGTGGTTGCGGACGGCCTTGGTGGCCACCGGTCGGGCCAGGTCGCCAGTCAGCTGGCAGTCAGCACGTTGCACGATTTTTTCGTGGTCACGGTGAGGCCGGACGCGACCTGGCCGTTTCCCTACGACGAGAAGCGCTCTGATGAAGAGAACTACCTCGCGACCGGCATTCGGCTCGCCAACCGCCGCATCTTCGATCGATCGCTGAAGACGCTCGCCGATTTCGGCATGGGCACCACCTGCGTGGCGGCGATGTTTGCGCCGGAAGCGAACGAAGTGGCGATCGCCAATGTCGGTGACAGTCGCGCTTACCGCATCCGTGGACACCGAATCGAGCAACTCACGCGCGATCACTCCCTGGTCAGCGACGCCATCCACGTCGCGCCCTGGATGACAGCCGATGAAATCGCGCAGCTGCCGCCCAACGTCATCACGCGCGCGCTGGGCATTCGCGAAGACGTGTTGATCGACGTCGCGCGACACACCGTCAAGAAGGGGGATGCGATTTTGCTGTGCTCCGACGGGCTTACTGGGCAGGTCGAAGAAGCGGAGATCCTCGAGATCATCGACGCACAAATCGACAACGGGCAGGCCGGCTTGACCAAGGCTGTCGAGCAGTTGGTCGACCGGACCAACGAGCTCGGCGGTGCCGACAACGTCACCGTCGTGCTGGCGATCGTCGACTGACGTTGGCGCTGCTCTCTACCGGGGAGAGCCCGTGAGGCCCGAGCAGAGCCGGGCAGAGCCGGGCAGAGCCGGTGAGGTCGTCAGCGTAGCCAGCTGTCGCCCATCGCGAGCTGCAAGTCCGCCAGCAAGGTCTCGGCGGCGAGCACGCCAGAGTGCTGCGCTTCTTCGAATAGCGCCATGCCGGGTTGGTCGACGTGCGCCCAATAGATGCGCTCTCCCAGCGTGACGAGTGGCTCGAACGGTCGCTCGCCCAGGAAGCCCGGGCAAGGTCGAGGCATCCCGTGGCCCCAGACGACGATGTCCATTCGCTTCGTTCGCGCGCGCAGATCTGGATGGGCCGGCGCCAAGTCGGTGAGCACGTCGGAAGCAAGATCAGGCCAGGTACGATCGATCAACATGCGCCTGGTGCCGCGCGTGTCTTCGGCACCGTATGCGCGGTAATACGTGAGCACGGTCTCACTCGTGGGCGGCGTGAGCTGATGCGACGCGTCCGAGTAGCCGAGCCCCTCGGCGCCGTAGATCACGGAGTCCCATGGGTGGTTGGGCTCGAGCGGTCGATCGACGTGGAGGTTCGCCACCAGCCACGGTGAGCTCTTTCGCTCCGGCACGGGCGCGCCGCTCAAGAGGCGCTTTGCAATGAACCCCGGAGCCGCGACCACCGCGGCCTTTGCGTGAATGGCCCGCACGCGATCGGCGCCGACATCCCAATACGCGAGATCGACACCCCCTGCCGCCGGTTCGAGCGACAGCACCATCGAATCGGTGCGGATGTCGGCGCTCGATCGCTCCTTCAACGCCTTGACCAGTCGCCCGTTGCCTTCGGGCCAGACGAGGTAGTGGCTGCCTGCGAGCTCTGCGGTGCGCAGCTTTCGCGCGGCGAAGTAATGGATGCCGGCCCAGGCCGAAACGTCTTCTGGGTCTCCGCCGAAGTCGTCCAACGTCGAATAGCGAACATGCCACTTCAGGAAATCACTGGTGAACCCCTGGCGCTCGAGCCATGCGCTCATCGACATCGAGTCGAGCGCCAGCGCCTCCGGGTCGCGCGACGATTCGCTGAGCGGGATCTGAAAGAAGTAGCGACCGTCGTTGCCACGTCGATCCGTGTAAGCCTCGACAATCTCCGAGAACCGTTTCAGCTCCTCGAGATCGTGCGGCTCGAGGGCGTCGGTCGGGACGAGCCCACTGTGCCAGCTGCCCTGGTAAAAGATGCGTTCTTCCGGCGCGTGACAGAGCACACGCGGGTCGAACACCGGGCGCGACGCTGCGTCCCAGCCGACGACGACGCCCATCGCCTCGAGCAGCCGCAGTGTTGCCTTCGCCTCGACGTTTGGTGCGGGGAGATAATGCGCGCCCCAGGGATGTTCGACCACTCCGTCGGAGCCCCATGCGCTGGTGCCACCGATCACCGGCTCGAGCTCGAGGATCACCACCGAGAGCCCAACTGAAGCAAGGCGCCACGCTGTCGAGAGGCCGCTGACGCCCGCGCCGACGATCACGACGTCGACTTGCTCGCGGTCGCCGGACGGCGCAGGAATTGGGCCATCTCGCAAGACGTGACCGCGCAGGTGCGACGCGCCGATACGGGAACCGGTGACCGGGCGCGGCGGAGGAGCGAGCTGGCCGACGGCCCAACCGAGCGCGGTGGAGAGCAACAGCCCTCTCCGAGTGGTCACAGCCTGCAGTCGACCCAGGAGATGAACGCGCTGCGGTTGATCGCCTCATCGGTGCAGGCGTGCGCGTTCTTCGGACCGGGCTTCGCAGGCTGCCCTTTCACGGTCGGCTGAGCCGGCAAGCCGCGAGAGAGGCTCCAGGTGCCGCAGTAGTCCTTGGAGAGCTGCGCGTACTGGCTGCCGAGCCAGAGCATGCCGACCATCTTGTCGATGGAGCCCTCTTCTTTCTTTTCTTTGGCGGTGCTCTCCAAATGAAAGAACGAACTGTTGGCGCGCCGCTGCGAGAGCGCTTCATTGTAACCCGCAGCGCCTGTCTTCGAGGCGCGCGCGACGATGAAAAAGTAGCGAGCACCTTTCCGCTCGGCCCATTTTTCTTCGATCAATTTCTTGGCGCCGTCATCGAGCACGTCGGAGTTGTCGTCGAACAGAACGATGCCGCCGCGATCGACGAGGGGCTCGAACAAGGCGTTGAAGTCTTCGTCGCTGATGCTGGAGAACGAGCGCACGTCGACTGGCTCACAGCCACGGCGGGAGTCTGCGCCCGAGAGGCCGCAGGCCAACACGACGCGCGCCAGCACTTCTTTGAACTTCGGCGTGCAGTAGTCGGCCTCGGTGTGGTCGGCGACGGCGACCTTTGCCTCCGGCGCGTCGTCTGCCGGTTTGGGGTTCTCGAGCCGCTCTTTGGAGGCGCGGACCTGCTGCTCGACGAACAGAGCAGAGCCGCCGACCATGGCGACACCGACCAGCGCGGCGATTGCGACGGGGGGCTTCATTTTTTCACCGAGGGAGCCAGCCGCTGCAGCGTGTAGCTGAGACCCATGTCGGTATCCTCGTCGCACACGCGGGTGTCACCCAAGAAGAGCTGCGGCGTGGAAACTCGAATCTTGTTCTCGACAGCGAAGCGCAAGATGTTGTCTAGGCGCGCTTTCGTCTCTTTCGTGTCGAGGCAGGCGTCGAGCTCCGGAAACTTCTTCACGACTCTGGCTCTCACGTCGGCCACGTCGGCTTTGCCTGCCTCCGCGAGCTCTTTCTGGTTCTTGTAGGACCACTCGAGTACTTGCCGGGCTTTGCCGTCTTTGTCGCCGCAGAGCACCGCGCGCGCCAGCACACAGGCGCCTGGATGCATCGGGCGCTTCAGCATCCAGTTGCACTCGCTGTCGAGGGGGAAGACCGCCACCGTCAGATCCAGATTCTCGTAGATGCCTTCGCTGACGAGCCTGTCATGGAAGGCTTTGCAGGTGGGGCACAGCGGGTCCTCGAAGGTGAGCGCCTGCTGTTTCGGGTTGGTGGTGGTGATTTTCACCAGGGCGTTGTGCTTCTCGGTCCTCACCGTGAGCTTGCCGCACTCGACGATCTTGCTGCTGTAGTCGGGCAGTGACCCTGCGTAGACGATCGCCGGCAACGCCGTGGCGATGCCGAGTGTGGCGAACAAGAACACGGGCGCAGCCCAGCTGCCCGTCGGTGCCGAGACGGGGGTGACGGTGTCGACCTTCGTCGGCAGGGCCCTGGAATTTTTCTCGTTCTGGTGCCACGGCTGGGGGTCGAGCGCGGTGGAGTCGGCCGAGCGCGGCTGTCCCGGGCGGGCGACTCTACCGAAGGCTTGACGGCTGCCCATGAGCGCGAGGATGCCGGCCACGAAGAGAGCGATGCTGGCCACGTAGATGCCCACGCAGAGCTTGCACAGCTCGCCGAGCTTCACGAGGGAGATGATGAACATCAGGATCGACGCCGCGAAGGGGCCGAGCGTGGCGACGAAGTAGCCGATTCGGAAGCGCTTCGATGCGTTCTCGCGAGCGAGCAGCAGGTACAGCGACGCGGCGAAGAAGAAGGCGAACGCACCGAGCGCAAACAGGCTGATCGGGATGCCGCCCCACATCTTGTCTTTGAGCAGCGCGGAATACGGGCTGTACATGGCAGCGGTGCACGGGTTCTCGCCGGTCGCTTCACCGAGGCCGGGGATGAACGAGCAGTGTGTGCCGTGCAGCTGTCGGTCGAGGTGCTGCGCGTAGTCGTGCGTAGACAGGCCAGCGAAAATGGCCCCGAGCAAGCTCGCCAGGGCGCCCATGATGCCAGGTACGATCGAACGCGGGTTCATTGGTTTTTCGCAGCGAACGGCCTCGAACAGAGTCCGATACCTGGTGTTATCCCCACCCCCCCGAGGGTGCCACAAAAACCAACGAAGGCCGCTCTGGAGGAGCGTAGCCTCGTCGATCGCACCATGTTGCTGAATCAGGTCAAAGACGGGCTCACTCAGCTGACGGCTGCGTTCTTCTCCCAACCGGAGCTGGAGCAGGCGGTTGGGACGCGTTGGCACAGCGGCGGTCGACGCCTCGCGCGGGAGCAGAGCACCACCGCGCTATCGCCGGAGCTCGCCACGCTTGCCGATCAGGTCGCCGCTGCGCTGCCGGCTCTGACCCACAGCGACAGCGACGAGCTGGGTCAGCTGTTCAACGAGGCCGGCGGCAGGGCGCTGTCGCTCTGGTGCTCCGCCAGCACCTGGCGTCGTGACGCTGCGCTGGCGCCGCTCTTGGAGATGGCCGCGCGCTCCGATTTTCGGCAGCACGTGCCTGGCATCGCGCGAGATCGCGTGATCGAGGGACCGCTCCTGGATGCCATCGTGTGCGCGCCGCTGATGGGCGACGGCAGCGTCTTGCTGGAGCCGGAGAACGGCGAAGCGCTGGCGCGCCTCGAGATCTTGATCTGGGAAGCCGGCTCCAGCGCGCTCGAGGTGCCGCGGCTCGGCGCGTGGGTGTGGGGTTCGAAAGCGACCTTCGAGGCGATGATCCAACAGCCGGCGCACGGCACGTTGCTAGGCCGAGTGCTGGCCGCGCGCTGTCTCGAGATCAGCGCGCGTGGAATGCCGCGCGACGTCAACAACGAGCTCGTTGGCAGGACTCTGCAGCTCCTCCAGCCACTCTTGTTGCATCCTGAGCCGCTGGTTTGGGTTCACGCAGCGCGCGCGCTCGGGCGCCTGACTGCGTCGCTCGAGCAGCTGGAGAACAACATTCTCGACTGGGTGCTCGGCGACTCGGTGGTGCTGAGGCAGCGCGCGATGACTGCGTTTGCGTCGTTGCCTGCCGATCGGCTGCGTTTCCTTGCCAGTCAGCTGATCGCGGTGCTCGATTCGCCGGACGAAGAAGCGTGGGTGCTGGCTGCCGTCGCAGCAGCGACGCCGTATCTGTTTTTCGAGCGCCGCGTCCTGTGGGATCGCTTGGCGACGCGCATTCTCAAAGGCGATGGCGGCGCCATCGCCGCCAGGGCGCTCGCACGCGGCCTGGCCACGATTTGGCGACGCGGTACACACCTACCGGAAATCGAGCAGCCGTTGCGTCAGCTGCGCAACATCGCGCGCGAAGTTCGCGCTGTCTCGCTCGACGAGCTTCGACGTTGGATCGAGGTGGTGGCGGTGACCGACGTGGTCGATGGCGCTGAACGCGACCCCCTCGATCTCGAGCTGGGTATCGAGAACCTCATGCGCATCGCCGCCCAGTACGACGACGAAGAGGCGGACGCGCGTGCCGCACGCTTCGCGAGCTCGCTCTATTCAACGGTGCAAGAGGCGCGGCGCATCGTGTTCGAGCCAGGACGCATGCGTCCCCGCGCAGCCGCCATCAACGCGCTGGAGGGTTGCGCGCGGGCGCTCGCGTTGCGCTTGTGGGCGCCGCTGCTCCAAACATCGCCCGCCGGCGACCCCATCGAAGAGCCGGATCTCACAGCCACCACAGAGCTACTCGCCAAGGCCCCGGCGGAGATCCTGGACGTCGTGAAAGAGCGGCGACGCGGCGAAGACAGCGACCCGCCGCTCGAGCTCGCACTGGAGGTGCTGGCGATTCGCCTCGGTGGTTACGCGCTCGACGCATGTGGCGCCGACTCGGATCGCGGGCATACGGCGCACGACACCTGTCTCTGGCTGCGCAAGATCGAGGGACTCGCCGACGGCTCGCGCGAGCTGCCTTCCGCGCTGAAATCGGCGCTCAGTACGCTGTTCTGGCGATTGGTGGACACGACGCGCGGCACTGCGCTCGGCGAAGTCGACGACATCCAGTGGCTCGGCCCGTTCGCCGCGTGGTGGGCCCTCGTGATCGATAGGCCGGACATGCTGTTGCAGCTCGCGACTGCGCTGCCATTGATGGCGCCGGGCGCGCTCGCGCGCTGCTGCGAGCAGGCCGAGCTGCTTCGCACTGCGGTGGCGTCGGGAACCGTCGACGGCAAATGGACCACCGACGCCAAGGTGCTCTTGGCGTCACTTCACGCAGAAGACACCGAGCTCGCACATGCGCTGTCCGGTCTCTCGCAGGCGCTGGAGGCATTCGCGACTGCGGCAGGCCCCAAGAAAGATCTCGAAGCGATGTGCCTCGGCTTGGTGATGGCTGGCGCGCGCCTGGTTTTTGCGCTCGCGAATCCGGTGAAGGCGCTTCATCCTGCGAGTGCGCAGAGCGCAGACGATTCCCTCTCACGCAGCGCCACTGAAAACGCTCCCCGCACCGCAGCGCTCGTCGCCCGCGCGATTCGTGCCCGCGACCTCTCGCTGCTCGATGTGTGGCTCGCGTCGCTCGGCCCGGTCGCGTCGACCCTGCTCGAAGACGCTGTGGGGGCGGCGATTCGGCGCTCGCCGCCTCCGCCGCCGATCAAAAAGAAGGAGCCCACGACCATCGAGGGCTACGAGCTCGTCAAGCCCATCGGGGAGGGCGGCATCGGCTCGGTGTGGCTCGTGCGCAAGCCCGGAGCGGACCGCCTGTTCGTGCTCAAGATCCCGAAGGCGGACGCGCTCGCCAGCGCCAACGACGTCGAGCGTGAAGGCATTCTCGCCTCGTTCGTCGAAGAGGCGCGCGCGCTGGCCGGGCTCTATCACCCGAACGTGGCGAACATCATCGACCGCGGTGTTTCGGGCGACGTGCCGTTTCTGGTGCTCGAGTACTTGATCGGCGCAGACCTCAAGCAGTACGCGACGGCAAAATTGATGACGCTGTTCGAGCTGCGCCAGATCGTGATCGATTCGTGCGCGGGTTTGGCCGCCCTGCACAGCGCGAAGCTGGTTCACCGCGACATGAAGCCGGCCAATATCTGGCTGCGGTTACCCCTCGCGGGTGGCGAACGTTTCGATCCGCACAAACATCGCGACCCTGCGCATACGACCCCGCTGTCTGCTGTGGTGATCGACTTCGGGATGGTGCGCGCGACGCGCATTGCCGCGGATGCAGCGGGTCGCTTCGTGGCTGGCACACCCGGCTACATCGCGCCGGAGCAGGTGCTCGACCCCGTCGAGCTCGACGTTCGCGCGGACGTGTACGGCTTGGCTGCTTCGGTCTACAACGTGACGACCGGGCGCGCCTTTTTCGACGATATCGAGAGCCCGCGCGATCGACTGATCGCTCACATGCGGCGCGACCCATTCGAAGACGTCGAGCGCCTTCGGGGGTACCCGGCCCCGATGGCAAAGCTCTTGCGCGCAGCCACGGCGCTCGAGCCGAACGACCGGCCATCGCCGCTGGATTTCGGCCGCGCGTTCGGCGAAGCGCTGTAGACCTTCTACAACGTACCGAGGAACTCTCGCGCCGAGGTGGTGTTGGGGTCGGGCACGAAGCCACGCCATGACACGGACGCCAGGGCCTCGATCGCCGGGCGCTCTGCCATCGCGCTCGACAGGCCCGTCAAAGCAGCGAAGGCCGGCGCTTTCGCGGGGCGCTCACCGGGACGGAGCTGCATCGCCACTCCCGGGTGCGCTCCGCAGCGCGTCTCGGATCGCATCGACTCCCCGTCGGCCTTCCAGGATTGCAGCGTCCACGATGCGACGGCGCTCGTGCGAGACGAGCGCAAAGGTGCAACAAGGCGCGCCGGAAGATCGGCACAGGATCTCGCGCGCAGAGAGGCGGCGGTCTGCGACGTAAGTCATGAGACCCGAGAAGCAACCAGCGAGAAGATGACAAGCGAGATCGACCGGGGGGCCTGCGCTGCCAGCGCTGTGGGAGCGGGGTGCGGCTTCAGCGAGGGCGCTGCGGTCCACCACAATGGTCACGACGCCCTCGTTGGCGTGCACGAAATCAAATGCGGGTCGCCCCCAGCCCCGATCACCAATCGTCGACGCCACCAACGCCGCAAGCTCTTGCATCGGAACATCCCGGAGCGATGCGCGGCCTCGTTCGATGGCCCAGGCTTCCAGGTCGATGGCTGCGCGGCGGCCCCATTGAACCCCCCACTCGGTCGCAAAGAGTTGCCAGCTCTCGGGGGCGACCCGATCGCAAGTCGCTCTCAGCGCGGCAAAGAAGGGGGCTGATACGTCGACGAAGCGTCGCTCGATGTCGTCGCGGCGCACACCGAGGACGGTTTCCTCCGGCGCGAGCGCTCGCTGAAGCACGGCCAGCGGCACGCTCGGCGCTTGTGTCCTCTCGGCGCGGACCGACTTGCGGTTGACCAGCAGGTAGGTTTTGCCCGGCGCCGCGAGCAACATCTCGATGGCAACCTGCTGCTCCCCGAAAGCGAAGCCGAACACGAAGTCGAACTGCTCCGAGCTACCGACGGTGCCCTTCGCCAACATGCGCTTGAATCGGCCCTCGAAGCTGTCCGTTCGTGTGCAGCGTGCGATCTCGCTGAAAAAGTTGCGACCGATGACCTGGTTCTTGTCCAGACGCGCGAGCCGGGACTCGTACAAGTTGTAGCGCAAGACGACACCGCTCTCATCGAGCGCGATGACGCCGAACGGCATCCCGTCCAGCTCGGAGTCGGTGCGCGCATCGATTTGCCGTGAATCGCTAGGATGTGGGGCGCTGTTGGGTTCGAGATCGATCATGAGTCCCAGAGCTTTTTTCGAATCATGGAGTCGAGCGACCCTTCGCTTGATCGGCCCGCGGAGACGGGGGCGGCACCGTACGCCGCGTCGGTGCGGCCTCTGGTGAGCAGCCAACGTTCGAGTGACGTGCGCAACTCTTCTACCGAGCGGACTCGGTCAGCGAGCGAGTGACCCAGCGCGCGCTCGAAAATCTGCCAGAGGTCGTCGTCGAGCCCCACCACGCCGAGCGGCCTGCGCGCCGGATGCTTCAGGATATTCGCCATCACTGCGACGGGATCTGGGCCATCGAACAGTGGCCGTCCCGAAATGGTCTCGACCAATGTCACTGCCACACCCCAAACATCGGCCCGCGCGTCGACTGGCTCCGAGCGAATCTGCTCCGGCGCCATGTACGCAGGCGTCCCGATGATGCCGCCGGCGAGCGTCAATCGGGCCTGCCCCGCGCGCATCACAGTAGCGATTCCGAAGTCGATGAGCTTGCCCACCTCGCCGCGAACGAGCACGTTGGCTGGCTTGATGTCGCGATGAATGATGCCGCTGCGATGGGCGCAGGCGAGACCGTCGAGGAGCGGAAGAAAGAGGCGAAGCGCGGCTGCCACCTCGATCGGACCGAAGTCGAGCCGCTGTGCGAGGCTCTCGCCTTCGAACAGCTCCATCGCGATGTAGGGCCCGAGCGACCCTGCCTCTCCGCAGTCGAACACCTCGACCACCGCGGGATGGCGGAGCGAAGCGAGGATGCGCGCCTCGCGCAGCAGGCGTTCCCGGAGCTCGGGGACGTGCGCATCGACAAACTTGATGGCCACCTCTCGACCGAGCCCGGTATGCAGTGCGCGCCAGACTTGGCCCATGCCACCTACGCCGATGCGGCGCTCGAGTCGGTACCGGTCTGCGATGAGGTCGCCCGCCAAAGGAAACGGTCGTTCCGAATGACCTTCGGCGTCTAGCGTTTCGATGACTTCGCGGCGCGAACGCATGGCTGACGAAAGGTTTACCAAACCTTATGCAGTACGCAAGCTTCGCGGGTCGGTTACTTGGAATGTTGCGTTAACATGTAAGAATATGTACGCATAAGGTTTGTTCAACGTTGTGCCAGTGCGTTTCCCGCGGGCTCAAACCATGGGGCCCGGCAGCCAACGTTCGCCGGTTTCACAATCGATGTGACGCACGTCGATGCGCTCGCGTGAAATGTCGATGTGGCCGAAGACGATCGGCAGCTGAAACCGCCGCGGCCCGATCGAGCCCGGATTGAACACGGTGAGGCCCTTGTCTCGCGCAGCGAACGGCACGTGAGAGTGACCGCACACTACGAGCGTCGCGCCCTCTTTGCGCGCGAGCTTGGCTGCATCGGCGCGCAACTTCGGCCCATACACGGCGATATGGATCAGCAGCAGCTTGATCAGCGACCCGTCGCCATCACAGACATCGATGGTCATCGTGTCCGGTACACCGAGCGCACCCGTGTCGATGTTTCCGCGCACCGCAGACACCGGCGCGACATCGGCGAGCTCCACGAGCACGCTGAGCTCGCCGATGTCGCCAGCATGAAGGATGTGATCAGGTGCCAGCGCACGGATGCGTTCGATGGTTTGTGGGTGTGGCCGCGAGTGCGTGTCGGCGACCGTGACGATGCGCAGCTTGCCATCGGTCAATTTCAGTGTGCGTTGGGCGTGCTGGCGTTGCGCCATAGGAAGTCCCTATCCTAACGAGGATGACCGGGGAAAGTGCTCGCGGTAGGGGCCCGTCGCGTTGGCGCGAGCTTTTGGGCCCAGCGGTGACGCTGGCAGCAGCGCTCTTCGTAGCGCTCGTTTCTGTATTCATCGGCAGAATTCCGAATCCGCCCGCGATTCTCCTCAGTTTTGTCATATTTTCGGCTTTTCACGGGGGTCTGCGGGCAGGGCTTGCCAGCGCGGCGATCGCCTGGGGCTACTTCGCGTTGGCCTTCTCTACGCCCGGCCATCTGTTTCGGTACCAACCAGACGATCTCAAGCGCATCCTGCTGTGGGCAGTCGCCGTGCCGACGATGGCCGTGATGGTGGGCAGCTTGAAAGGCCGCGCGTTGGCTGCCGAACGAGCAGCCAGCAAAGAAGCGGAAGAGCGCTTCACAAGGGCTCTGCATGCGAGCCCGATCGGCGTGATCCTGACGCGCCTTTCCGACGACTGCACCATCGACGCAAACGCAGCGACGCTCGAGATGCTGGGCTACGCGCGCGATGAGATCCTCGGTAAAAAATCGAGGGAGCTCGGTGTCTGGGGTAGCGCCGCGCTGCGGAGCGACCTCGTCACGCGCTTGAAGGCTGAGGGCCGCGTTCAGAACCTCGACATCGAGGTCAGGACCAAGTCCGGTGAAGCGCTCGACTTGCTAGTCTCTGTCGAGCGGGTCGAGGTGGGCGCCGACACCTGCATGCTCGGCTTCTTGGTCGACATGACCGAGCGCAACCAGACAATGGAGGCGCTTCGTCGCAAGGACGAGGCCCTGCGCGAGGGGCAGAAGCTGGAAGCCGTCGGCCGACTGGCGGGCGGCATCGCACACGATTTCAACAACTTGCTGACCGTCATCGGCGGTAACGCATCTTGGCTGGCGGAGACAATGACGAGCCCAGACGCACGCGAGGTCGTGGACGAAATCTCAGGAGCCGCTACACGTGCGGCGGCCCTGACGCGCCAGCTCCTCGACTTCAGTCGGCAGCAGCCAGAGACGCCGATCGCCCTCGATCTGTCGAGCGCAGTTGCGAACCTGGTCCCGATTCTCACGCGAACTATCGGTGAAACGATCAAGCTTTCGACGTTGCTCGATAGCGAGCCCAACGTGGTGCGCGCCAACCCGGGGCAGATCGATCAAGTCATCATGAACCTCGTGCTGAACGCGCGGGACGCTCTTGTGGAGGGCGGAAAGCTGTCGATCTCGACCGAGCGTGTGACGCTCGACGACATCGAGGCCGCGCTGGTGGGCCCGCAAGCCAGCGCGGGACGCTGGGTCGTGCTCACCGTGCGCGACGCCGGCGAGGGAATGGATCCGAAAACGGTCGAGCGCATCTTCGAGCCGTTTTTCAGCACCAAGGGTGTCGGGCGAGGCACCGGCTTGGGCTTGGCAACCGTGTACGGAATCGTGTCGGCGTCCGCAGGGTTCATCGCAGTGGAGAGCGCCGTGGGACACGGCACTGCTTTCAAAGTGTTCTTGCCCCAAATCGACGTGCTCCCGGTCAGCGCCGCGGAAGGGTCCGCAGCCGTCGTTGGTGGCACGGAGGTCGTGCTGCTCGTCGAGGACGACGCGTCTGTCCGAACGCTGACGGCCCGCTTGCTCACCGGGCTGGGCTACGCGGTGCTGTCTGCAGACGGTGCCGAACAGGCAATCGATATCGTCTCCCGTCGGAGCGGTGGGATCGATCTGGTGCTGACCGATGTCGTCATGCCTGGGATGAATGGACGTGAATTGGTCGACTCGCTCAAGTCGCGCTTGCCCGCCACCAGAGTCGTGTTCGTCTCTGGCTACGCAGACGATGTCGAGCTCGTGGAGAAGCTTCGACGGCAAGAGGTGCTGTTCCTAGCGAAGCCCTTCACACGCACCGCGCTCGCGCACAAACTCAGAGAGGCGCTCGACGCGGCTCTGCCGCAAGAGCTTCCCCAAACGAGCGAGACATTGGCGCGCGTCGACGCTAAGAGCGACGCATGAGTCGCTCGCCGCTCAGCTCTCCACGATCGATCCGGACCAAGACAAGGCCATCGTGAAGGTGCTCGAGCTTCTCGCGAAGGACAGGCCCGTGGACACCTCGGTGTTCGAGCCGCTCGACAAGGCAGAGAAGTAGCTGCTTGGACGACGCGGAGCGCACGCGCTTCATCGAGCAGCAGACGCGACTCGAGAGCCCCATGCTGGTGCCAGAGATTCGCCTGCACGCGGCCTCCGAGCTGACGCCGCTGTGGACAGCTACCCAATCGACGCTTGATCTCTCCGACCTCGAGCCGCCGTTTTGGGCGTTCGCGTGGCCCGGTGGCCAGGCGCTCGCACGCTATGTGCTCGACCACAGCGAGCTCGTTGTCGGCGCTCGCGTCTTCGACTTCGCGGCCGGCAGCGGCATCGTCGCGATCGCAGCCGCGAAGAGCGGCGCTGCTTGCGTGACGGCATGCGACATCGACCCGCTCGCCAGCGTCGCGGCTCGCTTGAACGCCAACGCGTCGGGCGTCGATATCGACGTCGTGTCGCGCGACCCCGTTGGTGAGCCGCTCGCTTCGGTCGACGTCGTTCTGGCTGGCGATGTCTTCTATGATCGAGCGGCCGCCGCGCGGTTCGACCCTTGGTTTCGAGCTCTGGCGGCGGCGGGCAGAGTGGTGATCGTGGGGGACCCGGGGCGAGCCTACCTTCCTCCGGATCTTGCTCGCGTTGCCGACTACCACGTGCCGGTCGCGTTCGAGGTGGAGAGCACCAAGTCCATGCGCACCACGATCTGGCGCTACCCGTAGGGCCGAGCGCTAGATCGTAGGGCTTCGCTCGAGCTTGACGTCTTCGCCGCCGAGCAGCCGCATGCGCGTGAGCACCACCTCGAGCTCGAGCAGATCGTCGATCATCAGGAGACCGCTTGCGATTCGTTCTTGCTCCAGGAGCTCCGCAGCCATCGCGGCAATCGCTACGCCGCCAGTGGTCATGCCATCTCGTGCGCTGAGGTCGAGCGTGGCGCGCTTGCCGCTCTTGCCTTCGGCCTCGGCGTGAAGCTCGGTGGTGGTGACGACGTTCTTCAGGATGTAGCGACGCAGGAAGCCGAAGTAAGCTCGCATGAAGGCGGCGAACAACGCGCTCTTCAGCACGAAGCCGGGCATCGCCAGGAATGCCCAAACCAAGAGAGAGGGTTTGGGCGAGAAGTAAGCATCGATGCCCGAGGCACCTGTGCTCGCGCTCAGCATCAAGACCTCCGCCAGCGGGATGCGCAACGAAGGTGCGGTGCCCGCCGTGAAGCGGACGTTCGGACCGCGCTCGACCGGCGGATGACTGACGCGTTTTCCGTTTCGGAACGAGGCCCCGCTGACTGACAGAATTGCTGCCATCAGCGCAACCGTGCCCGTGCCCGCGCCGGAATACGGGCTCGATCGGATCGCCAGCGAAACGCTCGTCGGTTCATCGACTTTCCGTATTGCTTCACGCGCGAGGAGGTTGGAGAGGCCCGTGAAAATGCCTGCTCCCAGGATGAGCGTACCGGTGGCGCCCTTGGTGTCCACTTTGCAAAGCCGCTCGATCGCGCTGAAGTCGCTGGTCGTCTCGAGCAGCCTGACGCCGTTACTCAGGCACCACTTGGCGAGCTCGTCAGGGGGCGTCGAGGTGGCGTCTGCCAGATCGATCACCAGGGCCGCGCCATGCAGCGCGCCGAACGTCGTCGGGTCGGACAGATCGACGCGTACCTCACTGCGACGAGACGCCACCACGACGTCGACCCCTTCGACCCTGCGCAGGGCGGCAACTGCGCGACTGCCGAGAAAGCCTGTCCCGCCCACCACCACGACCCGGTTTGTCCCCTGAGTACTCATCCGACCCGCTTCTTAGTGTCGCTCCCTCCTGGCGGCTAGGGGGGCCGCGTCAGGGCGCCATCGGTGGTGGACCGGTCACGCCTTCAGCGCGCAGCAGATCGCAGAGCTTCGCTTTGATGCGCTCGTGCATGCGCGTAACGGTTCGCTTGACCACGCCGAGCTCGCTCGCGATGGCGTCGAATTTGGCTCCGTCGCGATAGAAGCGGTCCAGAAAATACTGCTCCTCTTGCGTGAGGCCGAGCCGCGCACGAGAGAGCGCCGCGGCGCTGCGGTCGCGATTCTCCTTTTCGACCACCGCGTCGCGATCGTCGGTGGGCAGAGTGGCTGCCTCGAGCGCTCCGATCAACATCGTTGCTGCCTGTCGCTTGGCCCATGCGAGCGCGCGGCTCCGGGCCTGCTCGGGCGAGTCTTCCAACGCCTCGTCCATGCTCAGCTCGGAGGGCGCCGGTTCGAGGTCGACCGAAAGTGCGCCTTTGATCATGATGTGCAGTCCGCCGAACACTTCGCGGGGCGTCTTGCGCAGCATCGCGCCGCGGATTCGTTTGAACGCGAACACGTCGAACGGGACGCCATAGGAAGCGTCGTACAGATGCGCGACCTCGACGGCGGCCTCGTTCCCGGTGGAGATGAAGTCGTCGAACGGTATTTCGGCGAAACGCTGCTTGGCCTGACGCGCGAGCTGCTCGACCGTCGGCCGCGCCTGCTCGACGAGCCGACGCTCGTGTTCGGAAAGTCTCATGCGCTACTTTTTCGACCCCCCGCCTTCCGTCCCCGTTTGCTCGATAGCAGGCGACTCTCCCGGGAATTTCTCGACCTCGGCGCTCTTGTTCACAGTCGGGTCGGGTCGCATCTGACGGAGTAGTTGCCGGCCGTTCGCCGTCGCCCCTAGCGCGTCCGCGATGTTGTCCCGTATCGCCTTCATGACCTCGGGCGGCACTACGCCCTCAAAGTCCTGCAGGGCTTCGGTCACCAGCTCGTCGATGAGCGGATCGTGCTGGTCGACGGGGGTCATTTCGGGGCCGTTCGTGGAGTCTATCATGAGCATCTGCCGATCTCGCCGCGGTATCCGTGAGAGTCGCAGCGAGCTGGGCGCGGGGGACAGCCTCCAAAAAGATTTCTACCAACTGAGCGAGCATGATCTCGACGGGGCTGTCTCCAGCTGCAGCGCGAAAGGCGTCAGGCTTCGGCCACAGGGCCACAGGCTTCAGCCAAAGAGAGCGAGAAAGAGGCAGCCAGAAACAGAACGAGAAAGAGGCAGGCAACATCGCTCATCTGGGCTCTGGCTCTGGCCGAAGCCTGTGCCCTGAAGCCTGAAGCCTTCTTTGGCCGAGAATCACACTCCCTGATGTTGCGGATGCCGAGGCTACAGAATGCCGCCTCCCAAGAAGCATCGAACGCTGCCTCCGACGACGCCGAGGCCGCCCACGACCAACGCGGCGATGAATACGCCGCTGTCGGGAGTCGAGCCGTCGGCATTCTTGTTCTTGTTGACCAGTCCGACGATGCCGAGCACGACTGGAACGACGTTTGTCGGGATGCCGAACCAATTGACCCAGCCCAAACATGGAACAAGACCTGCCACGAAGAGCAGCGCGCCTATACAGATGAAGACGATCGCCGCGGTCTTCAATCCCGAGCTGCCACCACCGCCGCCTTGTAAGCCGGGCGGTCCGAAGCCTTGGGGTGGGCCATTGTAGCCGCCGCCGCCCGGCGGGCCGTAGCCGCCACCGGGCGGGGGTCCGTAGCCGCCGCCTGGCGGAGGGCCATATCCGCCGCCGGGAGGAGGCGTGAAGCCACCGTCACCGCCTGGCGGACCATAACCGCCAGCGGGAGGGGGCCCGTAGGCACCTCCATCGGGTGGCGGGCCGTAACCGCCGCCTGGAGGCATGCCGGCCATCATCGAAGGGCTCTCTCGGTCGGCTCTCGATTCAGTTTGCATGATGTGACCTGATCTCTTTCATTGGGAGTCGGAGCGGCATTCGGGCGAAGCGATAGAGACCGAAAACGCAGACGGCAGCGAGCACCCAGAACAGGGGAAATGTGACCAAGACGCCGGGGTGATACGCCACGGCACCGGCGAAGTCGGCATGTGCGAAAGCAGAAAACGCGCGCGACATCCCGCACAGCGAACAACCGGGGCAGGGCGGCAGCGAGACGCCGATCAACGAAAGATGCTCGCCGCGAGCGATCGCCTCGGGCCGAAACGCGAAGCTCATCGAGAGCGCGTAAGCGCTGAGCCCGAGTGGAAGCAAAACCCCCGCGACTACGATGGCGTTGAGTCGCCGCTCCGCGCGGCTCAGGTTCGACCAGCGTGCCACGTTGGTCAGCGTATCTCATTCGCCGAAAGACCATCGTTCGATCGAGACACCCCCGGCAAGGGGGCCCTCTGCTAGAAGCGGAAGCATGGCGCTGACCACGATCCTAAACGTCGAGGTGACGCTCTCGGATGTCGATCGCAGTGTGTACGAGACCCTCGAGCTTCGACTCGCGCAGCATCCTTCCGAGACGACGAAGTATCTCCTCAGCCGCCTGTTCGCCTATTGCTTGTCGTACGAAGAAGGTATCGCGTTCAGCCGGGGGGGGCTCTCCGACACCGACGAAGCGCCCGTCTCGGTGCGCGACCCCACGGGTCTTTTGCTGGCGTGGATCGACGTAGGCCTGCCATCCGCGGAGCGGCTGCACAAGGCATCGAAGGCCGCGCGACGCGTGTCGTTGTTTTCGACTGCCGAACGCAGCCAACTCATGCGCGAGGCGCTGCAGCGACCCATTCACAAGGTCGAAGCGATCGAGGTGTTTCTGCTGGAGGCGAGCTTCATCGCCGCGCTGGAAGCCAAGCTCGAACGGCGGGTGGCGCTCGAGATCGTTCGAAACGAGGGGCAGCTCTACGTGACCATCGGAGGAAACACGCTGGAGAGCGCGCTCGTTCGCACGTCGCTGGTCAACAGCTGAAAAAGAAAGCAGCCCGCCGGCCTGAGCCGACGGGCTGTCGTCGATGCCGAGCGGGTGTCGCTCGTCAGTGCCGCTGCGCTCTCAGAGGCAGTTGGGGACTGCAGCGCAGTCCGCGCACACGCAGCCTTCATTGAACTGATCGCAGAAGCCGTCGTTCAAGCAGTTGCCTGCGTCGATGCAGAAGGCATCCGCATCGCATGCGCTGCAGGTGCAGGCGTCGGTGGTGTCACACGAGGCCGGGGTGTCGTCGCAGAACCCGCAGACAGGCGCCTCGGCGCAGTCGGTGCAGCTGCACCCTTCGCCCACAGCGGCCGAACAAATGCCGTCGTCGAGGCAAGCGCCAGCCGCTGCCGCAGCGAGCGTGAGCGTGAACGGACCGCTGTCCGTGGTGGTGAACGCGTTCACGATGATCGTCAGCGGCGTTGCAGCGACAACCTCCACGAAACCCAGCTCGTCGGTGCCGGCGGCGACGTCGTCGACACATGCGATCTCCGTGGCGATGTCCGCGCAGTCGGTACGGACGGCAAAGCCTTGATCGTCGCTCGGCGAGGCGAGCGTGATGCTCAGATAGCCAGTCGTGGCGGGGGTGAAGCTGAACACCTTCTCGTTGGTGCCCGGGTCGGCGCCGCAGGCGGTGTTGATGAGCGCAGTCCCGCTCGTGGTGTCGCCGGCATTCGCGCCGATGATCGCCACGGTCGGGGTCAAGCAGGCGGGAGCGACGCAGGTCGGCGCGTTCTGGCAGTAGGCAACGTCGAGGCAGTCGATGAGGCCGTTGTCGTTGTCGTCAGTGGCGTTGACGCAGTCTTCGGCGCAGGACTTCTCCTCGAAGCACTGCGCGTCGTCGCAGTCGATGTCGCCGTTACCGTTGTCGTCGACGCCGTTGGCGCAGTCTTCTTGGCACGCCGGAAGCGCAGCACATTGCGCGTCGGCGCAATCGACGGTGCCATTGCCGTTGTCGTCGGCGCCGTTGCCGCAGTCTTCGACCCAGCCGACGCACGACGGGTGCTCCGCACAATCGGAGCACAAGCAGCCTTCGTTGTAGGGGTCGCACACGCCGTCGCCCGTGCAGTTGGCATCAGCGAGACAGAAGGCGTCGGCTGCGCAGGACAGACATACGCAGTCGTTGAAAGTCTCGCCGTCCCCACACTCGTCGAGCTCGCAGCCGGTGCACACACATTCTTGCGCGTCCGCAGAGGTGCAAGTGGCATTGGCCTCGACGTCGATGCACTCGATGACGGCCGGGGGCGCGCCGCCGCCACCCTCGTTCATGCCGCCGGGATTGTTGCCCCCAGGCGAGGTCCCACCAGTATCACCGCCGCCGCTGCCACCGGTCGGGGTCGAAGTGTCGTCACCACAGCCGACGGCCGCGGTGCCGATGAGACTCGCCGCGATCAGCGCCTGGCGTGCGAGAGTGTTCCGGAAAGAATTGGATCGATACATCGAAGGCCTCCTGGGAGATCGGGGTGCTGGAGCGGCCCCGATAAAGTACGAGCGCGAAGGCTAACACTGTGGCTCGGCGGGACCAACCCATCGGAGCCGCTTTTGGGCTGTTTTCAGCGCTGCGAGCGTCGACTTCAAGAAAGACTGCAGCAAGACGCAGTGCGTTTACGTGAAAGGCAAGGCGCGCATTCGCGTCAACCTTCTCGAGTTCTCGAAGAAGTGGACTACGGTCATCGTGGAGGACTATCCCGAGAAGTGAGTCGTCAGCGATCGTCAGCGAGGTGGCGCTCGCGTTTGGCCGCACGCGCCGGTAAAACACGAGCTCGCCCTTGAAGCTCGTCGGCACCATCAGCAAACAGCGGCTCGCAGACGAGCACATCGTGCGGCTCGACTACCCGCCGTTCGACGTCGTGATCGTGTCGACTGACACCGGCATCTTCGCGCTCGAGGACGCATGCAATCACGCCAGCGCGAGCTTGGCGGAGGGTTGGGTCGAAGATCATTGCCTGATCTGCCCTGTCCACCAATACGCCTTCGACCTCGAGACTGGTGCGCTGATTCGTCCGAAGGGCTTGTGCGGCGATCAGCGTACCTTCGTCGTTCGAGACGAAGGAGACCTCGTTGCGATCTACGACCCGTTCAAGCTCACGCTGCTGACCTGACGGCGCGGGAGGGGCTCGACTCTACAGGTCTGCAAAACGCAGTGCGCCGAGCAGCAAAAAGGAGTGGAACGCGAACAGGCAATAGCAGGCAACCGCTCGCGCGAGGCGCACGGAAGGCTCGGCTCGCCGACGGCGATAGCGGTGAGCCGCAGAGCCGCCCAGAGCGACCATGATGGGCATGCCCAGTAGCGTGACGAGCAAGGCGACTTGTCGATCGCGACGCCAGTGCAGTCGAAGACGCGCGTCGAGGCGCCGAAGTAAATCGGGTTCGTCGAGGCGCGGGAGCGTGAGCGCATCGAAGCGCGCGAGGATCTTGCTACCGTCGCAGACCCACAGAATCTCGCGGTCGCGTTCGTAGACGTCTCCCGCCATCATGCCGTGCACGAACGCGGTCCGCCGACTGGTGTCTTTGGCGATCCGCGTGAGCTTCGTATGGTAATCGAACTTGAGTCCTTGGCTCGAGCCGCGGATCGGCGCAGAAATGTCGCGAGCCCTGCGGCTCTTGCGCATCCAGCAGCTCGTGGCGCACGATGCGCGACGAGGGGATCACCTCGCCATTCACGGTCCGCTCAAGCTCACACTGCTGACTGGTGCTGGCAACGGTGACGCGAGAAAGGTGCTGCCGAACAGCGCTGCGAGGCCGACGACCACGACGAGCACTGCCCACCTCGACCGGGAGCGACGCTTCTGCGGGGCCTTGTCGCTGCGTTTCATCGGGCTTGCTTCTGGCGAAGACTGAGAGCTCTCGACATAGGGTTGATCTCTCGGCGCTGCCACCCTGAGCTCAGATCATCGAGTCTTCGAAGGCGGTTCTGTCGAACGGGATGTGGCGTTCGGGATCGTGAGGATCAATCAGCGGCGGTAGCGGCTCGGGCGTCGAAGCCTCGAAGTAGAGCGCGCCGAGCACGACTGGCTGCGCGAGATCGGCCGCGAGCTTGTTGGTCGGAATCTCGACGTAGCCGTCGCCCGAGACGAACATGTCGTTGGGCGCGGCTTGATCGACGAGCTTGCCGCCTTCGAAGCGCGCGTAGCCGCCGACGAGCGAGTGGTCGCCTTGGCAGAGCCAGATCGCCTTGCCCCGCAGCCCACTCAAGGCCTGCGTCAGCGCGACGCCTCGCGGCTCGTCGTTGCTGGCCGCTTGGTCGAAGCTCTTCTTGATCGTCGCGAAGTTCGCCGTCCACGCGGCTTTGAATCGCTGACTGAGCGTCGCCTCTTGGTCGCCGTCGGCGGTCTCCAAAGGCTCGCTCGGCTGGCTGCGCTCATACAGCGCGATCACATGCGCCTCGGCCGAAATCAGGCTCGGCAGGTGCCGCAGGAACTCGATCTTGGGCTCGGCCTCGCGCGCGACCTTCGCGAGCTCGACGTCTGCGAGCGCCGCTCCGAGATACACCACCAGCTGATAGTCCGAGCCCATATATGCGGTTGCTAAACCTGAAGCCCTGAAGCCTGTCGCGCTGCAGCTGGTGGCAGCCCGTCGAGAATCACGCTCGCTCACTTAGCGTGTCTGACGCGGACTGTCCAAGCCTGTGGCGCTCAACGTCGCGCAGCGCCGCCGCCAGCCGAAGCCCGCGCCAGAACCTCCTGCGAGAACAGCTCCGCGACGTTGCGCGCCGGCGAGCCCGTAGGCAAACGATCGGACGCTTCGCGCAGGGCAGCGAGGACAGACTGCGCGGGCTCGCGCGCCAGCGCTCGAAGCGCCAGGGCGCGACCAATCGAATACGAGACCAACGCCAAGGTGGGCACCGACCAGGTGAACGGCGGCGCCTCTCTCGTAATGGTGGCCAAGTCGGTCAACGGGGTGCGGGCCAATAACCCGAGCAGCTTGCTCTGATAGGCGTCGACCGGAATCAGGTCGAGCCCCTCTGTCATGCGCGAGAGCGGGACGTTCTTGGGCACCACCGCCAAGCTCTTCAGACCGGGCCAGCGACCATAACGACCGGCAGGTTCGCTGCCGCGAAACTGTGCGCTGCCGATCCAGCCGGTGACGCTGGTGTCTTTGCGAATGATCTTGGAAGCCCGTGCAAAGGTCGCGTGGCGGACGATGACCTCGAGCGTGGTTCGAGGCGGCGGAATTGCGTCGATCAGGCGGCCAGTTGCTTCGAGCAGTGTCGCGTGCCTCCCGCGCGTCAGCGGTCCGCTGAGCTCGTGATTGGTGACCTGCATCAGATCATTGAGCGCTGCTGCCATTGCCCACTCGCCTGGCGACAGATCGGGCAGGGTGTCGACCGGCGAGAGCAGGCGCGCGCGCCGTACGCGCGCGACGTCGATGCTGCTTCGCAGATTGTCGTCGACGATGCGCCTCCCCACGCCGAGCGCGAGCCCGATCTGCTGCCCGAACGGCTGCACCAAGCGCAACTTGCCTCCGAGCACCAGCGGCCCCACGACGCCGTGCGCCAGCTCTTCGAGTCGCTCGGTGAGGTTGGCCATCTGACGCGCTCAGCCGGGCTCTTCCGGCGCCTTGGCGGAGACATCGCCCATCGGGAAGAGGCCGGGCGAGGTGAGCACCAGCTCGGGCACCTCTGTAGCGAGCGCCAGCTCGAGGGCATCGGCAGGCAAGAGCGCCCAGGTCTGCGCCTCGAGCAACGCCACTTCGAGAGCGACGAACTTCTCGCCTTCGACGCCGACGATTCGAGCATCGCGACCGATGAACAACACGACGCCGGAGGGGGCCCCGATGCTGGCAAACAGCACCTCCGGAGATACAGCGGGCAACACGTCGTACCCGGCTGGTACGTAGAGCGCCGGGTGGACCTCGCGAAAAAATTCGCCGACTGGCATGGCTTCGATGCCGTTCGGTAAACGAAGAAAAGCTCCCGCTTTGGTGAATGCGATGCTGGCGCGGCGAAGTGTGTCTTGGCCCAACAGGTAGGCCATGCGGCGAAGCAGGCCGAGCTCTTCGGTGCGCACGAAGCTGGCGGTGACGCTGCGCCATGGGTCGGTCGTGGGGACCATGCGCAGCGCGAGCTGGATGGTGCCTGGGGTGGCGGCGGCGACGCCGCGCACGCGTGCCTCGGTCCCCTCGTCGCGCAGCTCGACACGCGCGAAGCTCTGCACTGGCCCGAGCGCCGGCAGCTTGGACAAGTCGAGCGGATCTTTGCCTTTGCGAAAGAGCACCAGACCCTCCCGATCAAACACGGGACACGCGCGCAGATTCACGGGGTGGCGCGTGCCGAGCTCGACTGCCGCGCCCTCTGCCACGGGCTGGAATACCGTGAGCCCTGGCGTGTTCGTGAGCAGCGGCATCATGCGAGGCGGAATTTGGGGTACACGAAACACGTAACGCTGCACGGGGCCATCATCGAAGCTCGAATCAGGGGGCCACTCTGCCAGGCCGACGTCCGCTTCGACGGCGGAGCGGATGAAGTAGCCGATCAAGGCCGGGCCGAGGCCGCGCTCTGCGAGCAGCCATTTGGGACCTGGCTCGTGGATGGTGCTGGGGTCGCGCTGCGGCTCGAGCCGCAGCAAGAGCGAGCGGATCTCGACTGTGCGCTCACCCGCGTAAATTTGCGAAAAATTGCCGTGATAAAGGGCGTAGGCAGCCTCGTCGGCGAGCAGCTCGGAGACGTCGTAGCCGAAGGGCGCGTCTGCATCGCGATACTGCACGAAGTGACGGCTGGTCCCGGTGAACGTGTAGCCACCCGCGAGGCGCGCGACCTCGCCGACGCGGTCCATTCTGTCGCTCGAGTCGGCAGCGAAGGTGAGCACGACCTCGCGCGCGCCGAGCTTGCTCTTGACGATTTCGACGCGCAAGCTGCGCAGCAGGTCTTCAAGCGAGCTCTGCCGGGTGAACAGCGCCAGAAACGCGACCAAGCGGTCGAGGCTGGGCAGCAGAACCAGGCCTTTTGCGCCGAGCGCAACCCCTTTCGCGTCGAGGCCCAGACCCGGGGTGCGGAGGCGCGTCTGATGGAGCGCTACGCGAACGAGCATCCGCCGATGACCCTATCGCGCATCGGTTCGATCTTCTACCCTCGTGCGTCTTAAGGCACGGATGAACGCGCTCGAACGAGAGCTCCTGGCGGGGCGATTCGAGATCGTCCGCGAAGTTGGTCGCGGGGCGGCTGGCGTCGTGTATCGCGCGCACGACTGCGAGACTGGCGGCTCGAGCGCACTCAAGATCATCGAGGCGAGCGAAGACCCGCAAGAACAAGAGCGCTTCCTGCAAGAAGGGCAGGTGCTCGGCTCTCTCGACCACCCGGGGATCGTGCGGGTGCTCGCCTACGGCACGCTCGAGAACGCTTACTCGGATGCGGGCGGGCGGCGCATCAGCGCAGGCGCGACCTTCGTCGCGATGGAGTGGCTCGAAGGCGAAGATCTCGGTGTACGCCAGAAGCGCGCGCCGTTGTCGGTGCCGGATTCGCTCGAGGCAGCCCGGCAGATCGCAGAAGCGCTCGCTTGCGCGCACAGCGCAGGCATCGTTCACCGCGACATCAAGCCGTCGAACGTTTTCTTGCTCGACAATCCGGCGCGCGAAGTGAAATCGGGGCTCAGCACGCTGCGCGGCGCGAAGCTCGAGGATGCAGTTTCGAGCTCCGAAGTAGGGCCGGGCACCGAGCTGCCCTGGCGGCTCTCGGTAAAGATCCTCGACTTCGGTGTGGCGGCCGCGGGCGACGCAACTGCGACAGGCGCCGGCGCGATCGTGGGCACGCCCGCGTACATGTCGCCGGAGCAAGCGCAAGGCAACGCAGCCCCAGACGCGCGCAGCGACATATTTTCGCTGGGGGCCACGCTGTTCGAGCTGTGCGCGGGGGTGCCGCCACATGCGGGCGGGTCTGCCATCGCGACACTCGCGAAACGCGTGACCGATCCCGCGCCGCGGCTCGCCGAGCTCTGCGTCGACTGCCCCGAGGGCCTCGACGAGATCGTCGCGCGTTTGCTCGAGATCGAGCCGGCGCTGCGGCCGAAGTCAGCCTCCGATGTGGCCCGCAATCTGGCTGCGCTGGCGGCTGACCCAGCGGTGGCGCGGCTCGGTCGACTGCCGCTTCGAGAGGCCGATACGCGTGCGCGTGTCGGTACCCGGCTGGTGACTACGCTCGTCGCGCTCGGCGTTGCCACAGGTGCAGAACGTCTGCGGCTCTTGGCGCACGTGAAGCAGATGGGCGCCGACGCATTGCCGCTCGGCGCCGACTCGATCGTCGCGCACCTGGGTGCGCGTCGCGCGCTCGGCGATGAGGCCACGCGCGCCCTCGAAATCGGGCAAGAGCTGGCTGCTTTGGGCGCCAAAGTGGGTATCGCTACGGGACGCACGCGCGTCGATCTCACGCGCTCGAGCGGGGAGATCGTCGATCGCGCGGCCAAGCTCGCGCGCGATGCAAAAGACGGTCGCGTCAACACCGACATGACGACCGGTGAACTGTCGCGCGGTCGCGCCGAGTTCGACGTGCCCACGCTGAACCAGAGCGGCGTCATGCCGCTCACCACCAAGCGCCGCCCCGATTCCGAGAATTCGAGCTTCGTTGGCCGCGAGCCGGAGCTCTTGACCGCCCTTGGCGCGTACGACCGCTGCATCGACGACCGCACGCCGATCATCGTGAGCACCTCGGGCCCCCCGGGGATCGGCAAGACCCGCCTCGGCCAAGAGATCATTTTGCGGCTCGAGCGCAGAGACGAGCCGCCGCGTGTGATGCTGGTGCGCTGCGAGTCATACGGCCGCGCGCAAGCGCTGGGCACCGCAAGCGACGCGCTCCGCTCGCTCTTGCTCCTCTCCAAAGGCGCGACGCTCGAAGAGGCGACAGCAGCGATCGCGCGTGTGCTGCCGCAGAGCCGTGCGGGCGCCTTCGAATACGAGCTGCTCGCACAGCTGCTCTCCAATCAGCCATTTCCGGAGGGTGTCGAGCCGCGCGCCGCGCGCGACGCCCTGTACGTGTCGATGACCGAGCTGGTGATGGAGACTGTCGCCAAAGAGCCGTGTGCGCTCGTGATCGAAGACGCGCAATGGGCGGACCACGAGTCGGTCGCGTGGGTCGACCATTTGCTCGGCCGCGCGCAGGGCAAGGCCATGTTCACGCTCTTCTTCGTGCGGCCTGCCTTTTGGAAGAACCACCCGCAACGTTTCGCAACGCGTGATCATGTGCGCATCGAGCTCAAGCCGATGGCCAAACGCGCTGTGCGAGAGATTGCGCGCTGCTTGATCGGCCCCCAAGCGACGGAGGCCCAGCTCGAGCAGGTCGCCGCGCAGGCCGCTGGCTCCCCGCTGTTCGCAGAAGAGCTGGCGCGGCTGGTGGTGCAAGGCAAAGGCTTGAGCGGCGCTGCGACGATCGAAGCCGCCATTCAAGTCAGCCTCGATGCGCTCGATGACCCGGTTCGCGACGCGGCTGGTCGTCTCACCATCTTCGGCCTTTCCGGTTGGGATCTCGGGCTCTCGTCGCTGTACGATCCGGCGATGAGCATGCCGGGGCTGTTGCCGCCGGACGTGCTGCTCGGTCGGCTGGTGGCTTCGGACATCTTGGTAGAGAGCGCCAAGACACGTTTTGCCGGTACGAAAGAGTACCTGTTCAAACACGCGCTGATTCGCGACGTCGCCTTTGCAATGGTGGGCGACGACATGAAGCGCATGCTGCACGCGCGCGCCGCCGCGTGGCTCGAGAGCGTCGGCGAAGACGCCGCCACCGTCGCGCACCATTACGATCACGGCGGCCACCACGGAGAGGCAGCCAAACACTGGGAGGTCGCTGCGCGCCGTGCGCTGGCGACCAATTCGCTCTCCGACGCTGCCACCATGAGCGAACGCGCGCTGGCGTTTGCGGACGACAAGCCGACGGCCTTCGGGCGCGCAGTGCTATTCGAAGAAGCGCAGTCGAGGCTCGACGCGCGCGGCTCGGAACGCGAAACCGCCATCCACGCGATGCGCGAGAACGTCTACGACGAGGCGAGCGACTTGAAGACGGAGGGTGCGGCTGCCCGTTACGACGACGCGCGCGCGCAAGGCATCGACATCGAAGCGCGCCTACGCAGCGTGCGCGACCGCGCACACGCGCTGGGTCTGCTCGAGGAGAGCACGCGCTGCTCTGCGGCGCTGGCGCAACGGTTGGCCTTCGCTGGCGAGCTCGTCTCCGCCGAAGCGGAGGCACGCGCGATGCTCGAGCTCTCCGAACGAGAAGGCATCGTGTGGGCGTCGGTCGATGCCTGGCAGACCTTGGCGGTGGTCAGCCAGACATTGGGGGAGCTCGCCTCCGCATTGGAAGCGCGCCGGAGCGCCGCGCGGGCGGCGCGCTCAGCCGGTCTCAAAGAGCGCGAGGCGATCCTCACGATGAACCTCGGCTTCGCCCTGACCACCATCGGCGCGAAGAACGAGGCGCTCGTCGAAATCGAGACCGGCCTCGAACGTGCCCACGCAATTGGTAGTTTGGGCGCGGTTCGCCACGGTCAGATGAACCTGCTCTGCTGGGCGGCGACGTTCGGCGCCGACGCCCGCGTGTCGCACGCATTGACCGAGCCCCGTGCCCAAGCAGACGAGGCCGCCGCGGGGGCCTACGTCATTCAAGACCGGTCGACGCTCGGGGTGCTCTTCTATCGCGGCGTCGAGCTGTTACGCGGCGACAGCTCCACTGTCGCGCGCGCCAAAGGTCTCCTCGAACGGGTCGCGCAGGCGTATCGCTACACGGGCAACCTGGATATTTTGCCGGTGAGCTTGGGCTTCGTATCCGAGGCGCAGCGTCGGCTGGGCAACGCCGAGCAGGCTCGTGACCTTGCCGCTGAGGCCGCTCTGCTACTCGATCAAGGCGCACCCAGCCTGTTGAACGAGGCGCCCGTCTACCTCGCGCTGCACGACGCGTGCGTCGACCTCGCCGACAACAAGGGCGCCCGCTCCGCCATCGAACGCGGCATGGGCCACCTGGTGCGCCGGCTGTGGGGTCTGGCCGACACGCCCTACGCCCACGCCTTCTTGAGCGGCCTCGACCACAACGCAGGCCTCATCAGCGCGGCCGAAGCTTACGGCCTCGTGCCTGACGAAGTGGAGAAGGTCATCTCCGCTCGCCGGGGCGCGTGACGAGAGAGATATTTACCGCAGAGGGCGCAGAGGAGGGGATGCAGAGGACGCAGAGGGTAAATTCAGGGTTCGGTACAAGCTGTGGCGCCGCTTGCGAAGGGCTGCAGCGCTGACATCGCGGCGGGCAGCGCAGCTCTGCAGCTGGACACAAAAACCTCCGTGCCCTCTGCGTCTCCTCCTCTGCGCCCTCTGCGTAAATCTGCCGTCTTCTCGAGCGCTTTGGCGACGCGGTCGCGGTAGCGAATCGTGATGTCACGCGGTCCGAGGACTCTGACTTCCGCGATGCGCGCGTCGGGGGAAACCGCCAACGCGAACTCGATGTCGCTGGCTGTGAGCGGTTTGCCGTCCGACCATTTGAGACCGTCGCGCAAGCGCCAGGTCACCTCGAGCTGTCCCCCGGCGAGAAAGCGCAGACAGTCGTTGGTGATGGCAGGGACCTCTTCAGCGAGCACGGCGATGGTGGTTCCATCGAGGTCGCTGCGGGTGGTGCCCCAGTTGCTGCTGCGGCCGGCGATTCCTCCCGCTGCTGTCTGCAGCGAGTTGGTGCCGATGCGGACGACCTCACGGCTGGACGCCGGGCGCTCGCCGGTGAGGGCCGGCGCAGGGGGCGGAGCGGGCTTGGTCGGCCGGTGCACCGCGATGATGACGATGATCAGCAGCACGAACGGTGTGGCGATCAGGGTTCCGTTGTCCAGATTGCGCCAAGCTCGCTCGCGATTTCGGTCGTGCAGATCGGAGGCAATCACCGAAACGCCGAGCATCACGGCAGTGAGGAAGTACGCGACCAAGAACACGACGTCGGCCAGCGTCATGTACGGACCGATGGCATGGTGTCGCCGACCGAGAACTGGAACGCGAAACACGCGAGCAACGCCGTAACGCCGACGCCCGCCCCCTAGCTGAGCGGCCGGCCCAGCTGAAGCTCGATCTCTTGCACGATGAACTCCGCCTCTTCCATGGTGCCGACAGTGAGGAGGCGCTCGAAGGAGGGTGGGTCTCGGAGCGTGGCCAGCAGCTCGACGCGGGTGGCCTTGGCGCTGAGGACGAGCTGTTTCAGTCGGGCCACGTCGATGGTCAGGCGCGGGGCGAGCGGGAGGGGGTGTCGCCGGATTTGCAGGCCGCGCTCGTCGATGCGGATACGAATCTTGCCATTCAGCGAGGCCCCGGCGTAGGTCACACCCACCAACACTGCAGCGCCGACCACGAGTCGCAACGGGGCGAACACGCCTGGCAATCGGTAGACGGCAAAGGCGATTGCCGCGCCGAGCAACAGAAAGACCAGTTGGTAGAGCTGTATCGGCGCGCGCGCGTCGATCTCGAGCGCCTCGCGAGTCATGTCGCGGTACGCGCCGCCGGCAGAGCGCGTACGACGTACTTCGATCGTGGCCGGCTGCGGCAGGCTCTCGCTCGGGGTGGATCGATTTCGCTTCATGGCGAGCAGCGCCGCAATCTCAACATGGCGCACTGCCGCCGTCACGCGCGTCACGGATCCCGAGGCAGAGCGAGCATGCCCATCTTCAAACTGTCCGCCGGGAATTTGTACTGCCAAGGCCGGCGTGCCATACGAAAGGCTAGCCATGCGAGACACGCTCCTCTGGATTGCGACCGCGACATGTTTGCTCTCCGGGTGCGCAGCGGTCGACGGAATCCGGTCGAAGGCCGAGGATCTCTCCGAGATGGACGACAGCTCGTTCGGGGACGCGCGCGGTCCGGGGCCCTTCGAGGGCAAGAGTCCGTCACGCGACGTCAAGCCGAGCGGCGACAGCCCTTCTTCGAGATCACCGCTCAGCGTGCCGCGTGAGCCCGAGGGGCCCAAGCGACCTCGGCCCGACGGTCCGAACATGGACGTGTACAAGACGCGCGCATGCAGCGTCGCGCTGGAGGCGTTGGCGGGCGACGCCAGCGTGGCGCCGCGGACGCGGGCGCTGGCCGGTGCAGTGCAGCACTGTGACGCGAAGAGCGACCATTACGACCTCCGCCACGCGCCCTGTTCGCTGTTTCAGTCGGCCGAGGACGATCGTGCCGTCGATGCGTCGATTCAAGAGCTGCGCTCGCTCGCTCCTGTCTGCAACGGCCCCACCTGACGGCCGTCGCTCGGGCGCCGCGGGCGCGTTACAAGAGCTGGAGGAAAGCGACCAGCGCCGTGCGCTCTGCTTCATCGAAGAGCGGCCCGCCCTCGGTAGATGCTGCGTGCAGAAACGTCCCGTCGTCCGACAGCCAGCTCAGGGCCAGGACATCGCTCAAGCTCACAGCGGTGCCGTTGGTGAAATACGGCGTCTTCCCAGCGATGCGTCGCAACGACGAAGGTCTGGCCCCGAGTGGGTGCACATATGGCAGTACCTCTGTCTTCTCGTAGCCATCGCGGGCCCAGACCAATGGCGCGGTCGATGAGCGTACGAGGCTCTCCCATTGTTCGTAGCGTTGAACGGTGCTTGCGTCATTGGTGACCAGCCGCGCCTGGTGGCAGCTCTCGCAATGGGCTGCAAAAAGCGCCTGGCCTCGCCGCTCGAGGGGTGTGAACGAACCCTTGTCTGCTGTCCGCGGATTGCGTGGGTGCGGCAAGCTGGCCAGATAGAGCAAGAGCGCGCGGCGGAGATCGGCCGCGCCGTGGGGGGCCAGCGCGAGCCGCCCCTGCGACGCCCACTCGATGCCAGCCTCGTCGAGGTCGAACCATTCGCTGTGGCCGGTGTTGGAGGAGGCCACGCGAAATTCGGCAAACACCATTTCGGTGAGATCTTCATCGAGCGCGCGTGTGAAATGAGGCGCGTTGTTGCCCAGGCCGAACAATGGCTTCGTGGTGGCGACGACGTCGGCGCGGCCCGTGCGATGCGTGCGCCCGTCGATGCCACCCTCGAAATGGCAACTCTCGCAGGTGAACCGGCTGAGAGGACCCTCGGCCTTCTGAAAGGGGCCCATGGCATTCGTAAAGAAGAGCGCCTCGCCCAGTCGCACCACTTCAGACGGAGGCAGGCGCGGGTCGGGTGGCGTCGCGGATCGATTGGCGACGTCGAAGCGTTGCACGCCATTCGTGCCCCATCGAACGACGGCGTCGAGCAGCGGACTCGCGCCGATGAAGCTGTCGGGCGCGCTCTCGACGAAAGACGTCAGTCCGGGCGCGGCGCTGAACGCGCGCGCGCGTGGAGACCCCGCCGGCGCCGAGTGTCACGTCGATGACGGCCCCGATGGCAGCGCCATAACCAGTTGTCCGAATGCGTACGCCCTCTGGCGTCGCCGCGATGGAGAGCGCTTTGGGCGTGATGACGCCGAGCTCGCTGACGTCGACGCTGGCCAGTGTGCGAACGTGGCCATCTTCGACCGAGCGCAGATACACGAACGAATCGATGAACCCGAACGAGCCGCCAGCGCGGTCGAGCGGATGGTCCTCGATGCCGCCGGAGGCGACGAGCAGCGAGCCATCGCTGCGTTCGAGCAGCGCCGTGCCGAAGAAAGGGCCGTCATTCCGGATCGTCGTGGAGTCGGCTCGCGCGACGCCGTTGGCTTCGTGGCGAAAGACGCTGACCGTGTGGGCCACGGGGCTGGTCACAGCCAGAAAGTGAGCGGTGAGGGTCACTTCGACCGGACCCGTTGGCACCGCCAGTCGCTGCGGCGGCTGTTCGCCGCACGACCACGCGAGCTCGCTGGCATGCTCGTCGACGGCATACACACAGTCGTCGAGAGTGGCCACCGAGCGAGCGCCGATGGAGGTGAACCCCGGGCGATCGAGCGGAGCCGCGCGCTCCAGCTTTCCCTCGGCGACGCGCAGCGCAACCAGCTCGGGCCGCGTCTTGGCGCCGACCCAGAGCGTGCCGTGTTCGTCGACCGCGAGCGCGGTCGCTCCGGGAAGCGCAACGCGGCGGTCGAGCTCGTGCAGGTCGTCGTCGAGCAAGACGACTTCGCCAGGCTGGGACAGCAAGAGCGCGAAGCCGCCGCGTTCGAGCTTGACGATCCGCGATGGGTCTGGCCCGAGCAGCGCCCGCGCGTCAGGAGGTGCGCGCGGGTCGAACTCTGCGCGGTAGCAGTGCTCTTCTGCGCGCTGCACGGCAAACGCTACCAGTTGTGTGAGGCCGCGCTCTGCCGGAACCAGCGCTGCTGCAGGCGGTGGCTCGGAGCAGCCGACGAGACACGCAAGAGTGAGCAGGCACGCGCGAGGCGCGCCGCTTTTCACCAGCCGCCGCCGCTGGCACTGGCTGCGGCCGTCGTGGTGGTCGCGGCGGTGGCGGTCGGCTTGGCGCTCGGAGCGGACGACGCTTTGGCGCTGGCGTCCGGCTTGGCATTGGTCTGGTCACCACAGCCGAACGAGATCATCGAAATCAGAGCGGCGCCCAGGGTCAGTTTGTCGTTCATTGGCGCGCCATGCTAGCCCGAGTTCTGGCGCTAGCAGTCCGGAAAGTCGGGGTCCTCCGGACCGCAGTCTTCGTAATCCGGGTCGTCGTCGTCGAGATCTTTCGGGTGGCAAGCCTTGCCGTTGTCGCCGCTCGTGCCGTTGCAGCGTTCGTCGCTATCGCACTCGTCGTGCTCCTTGCAGCGCCGCAGGCAATAAAGGTCACCGTCCTGAATGGCATCGCAGACCTCGTCCGCGAGGCAGCCTTCGTCATCGTCCCCGGGGTCGAAGCAAGGCTCACCCACGGTGCCGCCAGGGTGCCCGTCGCAAGCGATCAACGCCGTCATCGAGAACAGGGCCAAAGCAAAGAAGCCTTTCAGGAACCGCATGACCACAAGGTTCTCCTGACTGGCACTCTCTGTCGACCGAATTGGCGTCGTTGTGGCTTGTCGCCGACCCAAAGAAAGGACATGCCTTACGACTGTATGATTATGCGCAGCACGTCTTTCTTGGGGCTGGTTTCGACGCTGAGTCTGCTCGCTGCAGGGGGTTTTCTGGCCTCGATCGCCGGGTGCGCTGACGACACCAACACCGGCGGCGCCGGGGGAAGCGGCGGCTCAGGTGGCTCCGGAGGTGCGGGCGGCGCGGGGGAGGTGTGCGACAGCCACGCGATCAAGGGTGCCGCGAGCTTCAGCGACAACACAGAAGCGTGGGGGCTCGTCGGTGTCGCGGGCGGGCGCGTGATGAGCGGCGATGTGAACGGCGATGGCTACGCCGATCTGTTGGTTCACGGCTTCGCCCCCAACGCGCGCGAGACAGTGGGCGGCGCGAAGCTGACGTATTTGTTGATCAACGAAGCGGATGGCGACAAGCGAGTGTTCGTCGACCGCACGTATGAAAGTGGCTTCGCTGCCCCGGCCGACGGCTCGACGACGGAGCTCAAGGCGTCCCATCTCGCGGTGCTGGGCGACGTCGACAACGATCTCGACCTCGACATCTTCAGCGGCACGTACACGGATGTCCCGGCGGCACTACCGGCGACAGCTGGCGATCTCGACCGCAGCGAGATCTACTTGAACGACGGGGTGGGTAACTTCACACTGCTGCCGAATTCAGGGGTCGGTTTCGAAGCAGCGCGACGCACGTCGAGCGCTACCTTCGTGGATGTCGATCGCGACGGCGCGCTCGACCTGTTCGTGGGCGTCCACTACTCTGCCTCGGGCGCGATGCAGGCGCCGGCGCTGTACCTCGGCAACGGCGACGGTACGTTCGCCGACGTCACCAGCGACTGGCAGGTGGACGACGAGAAGCGCGCGACCTTCGGGGTTACTTCCTGCGATCTCGACGATGACGGCCTGCCCGAGCTCGTGATGAGCGCGTACGCACGTGGGCCAGACGTGCTCTACACCCAACAGGGCGGCACGTACGAGGATGTCGGTGAAGACGCCGCCATCGCGTTCGACGAAAACAAAGATTACACGGACAACCAGAATTTCTTGTGCTGGTGCACGGTGAACCCCACGCAAGCCGAGTGCGAGGGGGTCGCTAGTCCGGCGGTGCAATGTCCGACGCCAGCGGGCGCGGCTTGGGCCTCATCCGAGACCAAGGACAATCGCTTGGGCGGCAACACTTTCTCGACCGTGTGTCACGACATCGATGGCGACGGAAAGCTCGATTTGTACAACGCCGAGATCGCCCACTGGTGGGCCGGCCAGAGCTCGGACAAATCGAACGTGCTCTACAACACGAGCGCAGGCCCTGGGCAGCTGTCCTTCACGCACGCGGACCGCGCCGAAAAAGGCCTCGAAGTTCCGCACGTCGGCGTCGACTGGAATGAAGGTGGCATCGTGGCGCTGGCGGCAGACCTGAATGGCGACGCTCGCACCGACATCGTGTTGGGCGCCAGTGACTACCCGGACCAATACGGTTGGGTCTTTCGCCAGGACGTCGACCAGAATTTTCAGGAGGTGGGAGAAGAGATCGGCTTCCACCATCCGTGCGCCGTCGGCTTGACGACAGCCGACTTCGATCGGGATGGTGATCTCGACGTGGTGGTCGCATCAGGAACGGCTCGCGACTGCGCCGAAATCTGGGAGACCAACGAGATCCACATCTACGAGAACGGTGGCGAGGCCGGAAGCAGCTGGCTGGCGATTCGCTTGGCGGGCGACGGCACCACGACGAATGCTGCCGGCCTCGGAGCCCGCGTAAAGGTCACCGCAGGGGGCGTGACGCAGGTGCAAGAGCTCACCAGCGGCTACGGGCACTTCGGCTTGCAGAACGATACGTCGCTGTTCTTTTCGCTCGGCGGCTGCGAAAGCGCCGCCACCGTGGAGATCGTGTGGCCGGACCAAAACAGGACGACCTCGGTCTACGAGGCGGTCGCTGGCGGCAGGCTGGTCGAGCTGCGGCAAGGCGACGAGGCGGTGCACGAGTTGCTTCCGGCTGGGGGGGAGTAGGGCCTACACTGCCCGCGTGGAGGCTCGAGCGTAGGGGATGCAGCATGATCCCTTCGGCATCGCGGGGACCGTGCAGGCCCGGGTGTTCCGCGTTCAAGGGGCTGTCGCGGAAGGCGGCTTCGGCGTGGTTTACCGTGCCTTTCACGACGTCTTCCGCTCGGACGTCGCCCTCAAGTGTCTGAAGGTTCCGGACACACTCACCCCTGCACAGCGCCCAGCGTTCCTCGAGCGCTTTCGTTCGGAGGCCGAGCTTTTGTTTCGCCTGTCGGCTGCCCTACCCGAGGTGGTGCGGCCGCTGCAGTTCGGCGTGTTGGAAGCCAAGCAGTTCGTGCCGTTTCTCGCGCTCGAGTGGCTGGAAGGCGAGACACTGGATCGCTTCGTCTCCAATCGGACGGACCAGGGGAAGCCGCCGCTGTCGCTGACGGCCGCGCTCGAGCTGCTGACGCCGATCGCGCGGGTGCTCTCCCGCGCGCATCACTTCAACGACAAGGGTGAGCAGATGGCGATCATTCATTCAGACATCAAGCCGGAGAACGTGTTCTTGGCGACGGTTCACGGTGAGCGCGTCGTCAAGATCTTGGATTTCGGCATTGCGCGCGTGAAGGCGGAGACGAATGCGATCGCGGGACGCGCGACCAGTCAGGACAGCGTCGCGGCGTTTTCACCAGCGTACGCCGCTCCCGAGCAGTGGCACCCCGCGAGCTTCGGCGGGACGGGTCCGTGGACGGACGTGTACGGCTTGGCGCTGACCCTCACAGAAGTGTTGATTGGCAAAGCCCCGATCACTGGCGACTTGACCTCCCTGATGGGCGCTGCGTTGGCGCCGGATTGGCGTCCTACGCCTCGCACCAAGGGTGCCAAGATCTCCGACGCTGCGGAGAAGGCGTTCGAGCGCGCGCTGGCAGTCGACCCTCGCGTCCGCACCCAGAGCGTCGAGGCGTTCTGGACTCAGCTCGATCTGTCGATCGGCCGTAGCGCTTCGATCACGCGTCGCAACGTCGTTGACGAGGCTCTGCTCGGCTCCATTCCGCCACCGCCGAATCTCGAGCTCGAGCTGCCAGTCCCCGCACCCCCCAAGCCGCGAGCTGCAGAAGCGCCGATGCTGCAGCCCATCCAGATGGCACCTTCCACCCCGTTCGACGACTTCGACGCGCCGGCAGGGCGGCTCGATCTCGATGTTGCGCCAAAGCCGAGGAGCTCGGCGCCGCAGCGCTCGCGACCAGCGCCCATCTCGAACGCCTGGTCGCCCCCACCGCCGCCATCGAGGACGCTCGGTGAACGTTTCCGTGGGCCAGCCTGGTTGGCGTTCTTCGCCGTCGCCATCGGCGCTGCGGACGTGATCATGCTGAAGATGACCGGCGAGCGGCTGATGCTCGGCCCACTTCGCCCGCTCTATGTCGCCGGACCGCTCGCAGTGCTGGCGTTCATCATGACGGTGATGCGCGCGCTGGAAGAGTAGCGCCCGGGCGGGCTTTACAAGCAGAGCGGCGAGGGTAGGCTGCCACATCCGATGCGGCGGATCCTCGAGCCCGAGGTGATGGAGACCTCGAAAGACGCGCTCGAATACGACTCGATGGATTTTCTCGAGCCGAATACTCGATTCGCGCTCGATGCATTGGCGCTGATCGCCGATCTCGAGCGGCCCGAAGTGCTCGACGTGGGGACCGGGACTGCGCGCATCCCGATCTTGATGGCTCAGCAGCGCGCCAACATCTCCATTCTCGCCGTCGATCTCTCACCTTCGATGATCCGCGTCAGCACCGACAACGTCGCAGCAGCCGGCGTGGCACAACAGGTGAGGCTGCAAACGATGGACGCCAAGCGTCTGCGTCTGCCAAACGCGCACTTCGATCTGACCGTGTGCAACTCCACGATTCATCATCTACCGGAGCCGATCGTCGGGTTTCGCGAGATTGCTCGCGTCACGAAGCCGGGAGCAGCCATCATGGTGCGTGATCTCGCGCGACCGCCGAGCATGGACGCTGCCTGGGCCATCGTGAAACGAGCTGCAGCCGGTGAGTCGCGACATCAGCAGCAGCTGTTCTTCGACTCCCTGTGCGCCGCGCTCACCCCTGAAGAAGTGACTGACGTGGTCTCGCGCGCAGGTCTAGCCGTCCTGACGATTCGGATGGTGTCGGACCGGCATTGGACAGCCGAAGGTCGCAAAGCCAAGTAGCACGCTCACGAGTGCGGTCAGTCGCCCTCCGCCGATTCGATCAGCGCCCGTTGCGATGCTCTGACGAACGCTTCGTCGCGCCGCTCGATGGCGCCGGCCAAGGTGCGCGTTGAATGGTCGATGGCGCGAAAGCGAGCCCGCAGCAGCGTTCTACTGTCGACGCCACCATAGGTCTTGAAAAAGGTCTCGCGGGCGCGAGGCGGCAACACGATGTACGCGGTCGCGAGGTCGACAGCGCGATTGCCGCGATGGATGTCTACCCAATCAATCACCCCGCTGAGGCGCCCGTCCGGCGTGACCAGTAAATTGCGGCCATGCAGATCGGCGTGAACGACGACCAAGGGCTCGTCGACCGCGGGGCCGGGCCAGTCGTCCAGTTTGCGGAACAGGCCTACGACAGTGTCGTACGGCAAGAGACCCTCGCGCTGCCAACCCGCCAGCTCGCTGCGCGTCGATCGGCTGCGTTTCTCTGCGTCCAAGCGTCCGAGCTCATCCATGGGCAGTGCCGCTGGCGCGCCGTCGACCGAGACTTGATGCAACGCGCGCACGAAGTTTGCGAGTCGCGGCGCAAGCAGTGCTCGCGCGTCCTCACAGAGCTCGGCATCGCAGACGGTCGTCCCAGGGATGAAGCGATGGCCCACGAAAGACCAACCCTTGTCGCGGTCGAGGCTGCCTCGCCAGAGTGGAATCGGTATCGCAGTCGGCAGCTGGGGTGCGAGCCAGGGCAGCACCCGCATCTCCAGCTCGAGCGCGTCGGCCGAGGCCTGATGGCGTGGAAAGCGGAAGACGCGGCCGTCGCTCGTGTAAACGTCGTGGTCCCAGCCGCGACCCAGGTGGCCGGGCTCTGCCGGTCGAAGCTCCGGGCAGGCTTCCTCGATCAGAGTACGTGCGCGGACTGGGTCGACCGTGGGATCCGAAGCTCGAGGCACAGCGACCCAGTCTAGACGCGGCGGTTTGGGGTGTAAGCTCCCTCTATGCGCCTCTCGGCTTGTTTGCTCTGTCTGTCCATGTTCTCCGGCTGTGGTGACGACAGCCCAGCGGCGGGCGGTGGCAGCGGCGCCGCCTCCTCCAACGGAGGCGCCGGAGGTGCGGCAAGCTCAGTGGTCGGCGGAAGCGGAGGTGAGCCCGCGATCTGCGGCACCGCCCAAGGAGAGCTGCCGGAGGGCCTCACGACCCTCGAGTGGAACGATGGTGTGGCTGCCTCCAGTCTGCGCGAGCAGAATTTCGAGATCACTGCGGATGGGAAGACGTTCAACTTGAACGAAGAACCATTGCATGAGGCGGTGCGTTTCGATCTGGAGCACCCCGCGAGGGTGTACGGCTTCTCGATTCATTGGGCGGCGCTGCCGGAGGACGCAGCCGCCGAGCTGACCGCCGGTCTGTTCCCGGACTTCGGGCACAACGGCTTCGACTTCTGGGCGCCAGACCCCCTCTACTCAGGCGCGCGCTGCGCGGTGGATATCGATGCGGACGGTTGGGTCAGCTATGTCTTCGAGGAACCGATCGAGATAAGCGACCCTGGTCTGGTTTACGTCGCGCACCTGGCCGAGCCAGCGAGCCCCGTCTTCAGCTTCGATGACAGCGAGGCGGGCGACGGGACCTGTGCCGTCTTCGCGGAGTGCCATTCAGCGTTGAACCTGCCCGAGGCGCTCACCTCCACGTACTTCAATGGTCTGTCATTCCCATTTCAATACGACTATCTGGTGCGGCTACACGTCGAGTACACCGAAGTGCTCGAGCCCGAAGCGAGGCTGTTTCAACCTGTCGATTTCGTCTCGACACCGCACGCCTCGTTCGGCGACTACGACGCCGATGGGGACGACGACCTGATCACCGATGGTCCCAAGCTCTGGCAAAATCAGGGTGACGGTACATTTGCCGACGTCACCGCCAGCGCCGGGCTGTCGGCTCTGGGGATCTCCGGGACGGGCGGCGTGTTCGGTGACTTCGACAACGATGGCTGCCTCGATCTGTTCGTCTACGCGGAGTCGTACACCGTCGCCGATACGCTCTTCCACAACGACTGCGCTGGCGCGTTCACCGACGTGACGGCCAGCGCCGGCATCGTCGATCTACAGACCTACGAGACCTGCAACGACCCGGCGAACGTGCGCTCTCCGACCGCTGCTGCGGCTTGGGTCGATCTCGACGCGGACGGCCTGCTCGATCTCTACCTCGCCAACTTCATCTGCTGGGAGAAGGGCACCTACTACACGGACACCGTGTGGCACAACCTCGGCGCCGGGGCCTTCGAGGACTGGACCGCGACGCACGGGTTTCTCGCGGTGAAGCGGGCAGGCCGCGGCGCCAACCCGATCGACCTCGAGGGCGACGGCGACGTCGACGTGTTCGTGAACAACTATCGGCTGCAGGCCAACCTGCACTATCGAAACGGCGGAGACGGCACTTTCGACGAGGTGGCGGGCGAGCTCGGCATTGCAGGCGAAGCGACTGGCGCCTATTACGGCCACACGATCGGAACGGCATTCGGTGACCTGGACGAGGACGGAGACTTCGACTTGGTCTCCGCGAACCTCGCCCATCCGCGCTTCTTCGATTTCTCGAACAAGACCGAGGTGCTGATGCAAGGCGCGGACGGCCTGTTCACCGACATTCAGGGAGATTGGCAGAAGCCGGAGAGCATGACCGGCCTGCGCTACCAAGAGACGCACTCGGTTCCCGCGCTCGCCGACTTCGATCAAGATGGCCACCTCGACCTGATCATCACGGCCATCTACGACGGCCGGCCGACCGATTTTTATTGGGGTAATGGCGACGGGACGTTTCAGCTGGACGCCTATCACGCCGGAATCACCACCACCAATGGTTGGGGCGTGGCGATCGCCGACATCGATCTAGATGGAGACTCCGACGTATTCGCGAGCGTTCCGTTCAAGAACGAGCTGCCTCGACAGGGTCATTTCTTCCAGGTGCGCGTCGTCGGCAACGTCGCGGCCAATCGCGCTGCCATCGGCTCGACTGTGCTCGTCAGCACGGGTGGCAAGACGCTGATTCGACAAGTGCAGGGCGGCACCGGCAAGGGTGGTCAAGACTCGCTCTCGCTGCAGTTCGGTTTGGGCGCGGAGACCGAGGTCGATGACATCGTGGTGCGCTTCCCCGGCGGCACCGAGGTCACGTATGCAGGCCCGTTTGCCGCCGACCAGCGCGTGTGGCTGTACGAAGATGGCAGCGTGGCGCCCGGCTGGGTGAATCCGCCGTAATGGCGTAGGGTTCGAGTCATGGCTGCGGTGATCCCCGATCCAAAGAAGACACGAAGCTTTTCGACGGCGGTCGCGTTCGAGAAGTGGCTGTCTGCAGAGCACGATCGAGAGTCCGAGCTGTGGCTCAAGATCCACAAGAAGGGGTCCAAGCTTCCGACCGTCACCTACGCCGAGGCGCTCGACGTCGCGCTCTCTTGGGGATGGATCGACGGCTTGAAGAAGAGCTTCGACGAGATGTCGTTCTTGCAGCGCTTCACGCCTCGCAGAGCGAAGAGCATCTGGAGCCAGGTGAACCGCGAACATGTGGCTCGGCTGATTCGCGAAGGTCGAATGACCACGCAGGGCTTGGCGCAAGTCGATGCCGCCAAACGCGACGGTCGTTGGGACAATGCGTATGCGTCGCCAAGCAAGATGGAGTTGCCCGACGATCTGAAGGTCGCGATAGCAGCCAGCAAAAAGGCCACCGAGACCTTGGCCAAGCTCGACCGACCGAGCCGCTTCGCCCTCGCGTTCCGCGTGCAGAACATGAAGACGGTTGCGGGGCGCAAGAAAAAGATCGATGGTTTCGTCGCGCTGCTGAAGAAGGGTGAAGGCCCCTTTGGTAAGCCGAAGGTCAAGTAGCGCGGCTCCCGTCAGGGGTGCTTCGCTTCGCCCGTCACGCGTTGCCATGGGCCGTTCCGCGATCGCTCGTTCTCGACTTTTTTCGCGGCCAGCTTGCTCGTGGCCCTGGTGTTCTTCCAGTTTCACGTGGCCATGCCGCTCGACATGAAACGGCAAGGCGTCTCGACCCACGAGTATGGCCTGCTGGTCGCGCTGAATGGTCTTTTGGTGGTGCTGCTGTCACCGTTCGCAACCACCTTGATGCTGCGTCTGCCCAGACGGTCCGGGCTCGCCGTAGCCGCGGGGTTGACTGGGCTCGGCTTCGGGATGTTCGCGTTCGCGGGCTCGATCGCTGTCTATGCGGCATCGATCACGGTCCTCACCTTGGGCGAGATCGCCTTCGCACCGCTGCACCCTGCGGTCGTGGCTGGGCTGGCGCCGGTACGGCTGCGTGGGACCTATCAGGGCGCCTTCCAGCTGTCGTTCAGCTTGGCAATGTGCGTCGCCCCGATCATCGGGGGGGCTGTGCTCGAGCAGGGCAGGGGCACCTGGCTTTGGGCGGGGTGCTTCGGCGTGGCCTCGCTGGCCGCCGGCCTCTACTGGCTGATGCCGCTCTCGCCAGCTGGGCAATCCAGCTGAGCAATCCCGCTCAGCAATCCAGCTGAGCAATCCCGCTCAGCAATCCCTTGCTGAGCCTTCGGTCGGCCCATGCGCCCTGTACGAGTGACGAGCGCCCTCGAAGCAGATAGAACACGAGGTCGATGACACGCTGGGCATCTCGCGCCGTCCTGACGACTTGGGTCTTGCTGCTCGCCCTGCTAACGGGCTCCTTGGTAGTGGCCCTGCCGGTTCTTGCACAACCAGCGGTCGCCCAAAAGCAGATGGTCGAAGGCGACCGCGCCGGTCAAGCTGGCAAGTGGGAAGAGGCGCTGGCCGCTTATCAGAAGGCGCATGCAGCCAGCCCTTCTGGGGCGACTGCCGTGCGCATGGCGAACGCCCTCTACAAGCTGAATCGCTTGATGGAGGCACACGACGCCTACGAAACCGCCATGAAAGAGCGTGGCGCGACCATACTCGGCGCCGACAAGAAGGTCGCGAACGACCGCATCGCAGAGATCGCCGGCAAATCGGGCACCGTTACTGTCGCCGTGAACCCGCCGGGGGCGAGCGTCTCGGTCGACGACAAGCTCGTAGGGGCCTCGCCCCTCCCGAAGCCGATTCGCCTCGCGACTGGCTCGCACAAGCTCAGCGTGATCAAAGACGGTTTCGTCGCCTTCAATACGACCCTCGACGTCGTCGCGAAAGGGGCGCTGACAGTCGAGGTGAAGCTGGCCGAGCCGCCAAAAGGCGCGAAGGTGTCTGTCACCGTGAAAGGCGCCGAGGCGATGCAAGTGCTCGTCGACGGTGCTGAAGTCGGGTCGGCGCCGTGGGAGGGCGAGCTCGCGGTTGGTGTGCACAAAATTGCGGGTCGCTCGCCCAAGGCGCAGGCGCCGGAGATCACCATCGAAGTGAAGGCGGCCGCTCCCCTAAGCGTCGAGCTGTTGCCTGGCGAGGGCCGCGGAACACTCGAGATCCGCACCGAGATGCCAAAGAGCCAGATCGCCGTCGACGGTGAAAAGGTCGGCGAAGGCACGTTCAAAGGTGAGCTCAGCGCGGGTGAGCACGAAGTCACGGTGACGCTCGAAGGCTTCGCGCCCTCGGTGAAGAAGGTCAAGATCGTCGCGGGCGAGGTCGTGGCGGAGACGATCACCCTCCGCAAGGCGACCGCTGGCGCCGTCGTCGAGCCGACGACAGTGCCGTGGAGCTTCAACGGCCTCTATGGCGGGTTTCAGCTGGTGGGCATGTTCGAGCCAGCGGGCTCCGGCAACACCTTGGATACCTCTTGCGAAGTCACCGGCGCGACCACTTGCGAGAGCGGCACCCCCATGGGTGGCGCCATCGCGGGCTACATCGGGTATGCGTTCGCGCCGATCGGGCTCGAGCTGTTTCTGCTCGGCGGCGGCGATATCGTCAGCCCCTCAGCGAGCTTCGACGGCGTCACGGGCAGCGAGATCAATCCGCTGGTGGCGGCGCCCGCGCGCGAAGAAGCATTCACCATCGGGCGCTTCGGAGGTGGCGGAGCCGCTCGCTTGCGCGCGCTGTTTCCGATCGATCGCTTCCGGCTGACTGGCGCTGTCGGCGCGGGCCTCGCATATCGGCACATGTTGCTCGGCCGCGAGACAGTCGCTGCGAGTGGCGCGACCAGCTCGACCGGCAATGACGATGGTGACGGCTACCTCACCGGGGTTCTCTCGATCGAGCTGGCGGCGCAGGTGTTGATGGCCGGCACTACTTCGTTCGTGCTCGGCGCAAGCCTGTGGCTCGAGCACGCCGGCGATGGTGTGGCGACGCCGGCAGAGACCGACGTCTATCTCACCAAAGATGGCGAAATTCCTGCGCCGCAGGCGACGCCGTCTTACGACATGGCCAGCGGCACGCAGCTCTTCATCGGTCCGTTCTTGGGGCTGCACTTCGGCCCCTAGCCCGAAGCACCGTAGCCCGAAGAGCGCGCAAACTACTCTGGCGGGTTGGGCAGCTTGAAGCGGTCGGGGTGATCGCACGGAAGGACAGTGGCGATCGGGATGCGCGGTGCCGGCTGACCCAGCGCGGCGAATGTGGTGGCAGCGTCGGTCAGGGTGTCGCGCAGGGCAGCGCAAGGCGCGCCACAGATGCGCACGCCACCGCCATCGGTCTCGATGCCCCAGCCATCGACGGTCGTGGCGGCGTCTTCGCTGTTGCAGTCGTCGTTGCGCTCGATGTCGGTACGTTCGAGCGTCACCGGGTGCACGTACACCAGGAGTGTCGCGCTCTGGCTGACGACGTCGCTGGGCGGGTCGTACACGCAGCTGCCCAGGTCATTGAGCACCTCTTGCACCGCCAACGCGCCTTCGTCTTCAGTGACGTCGTTGAAGACGTCGGTGCCGCCAGCGGCCGCGATCGCGGTGGCGCTGCTCACAGGCTCGTCCCCGAACTGCTCTGCGTCTGCCGGCGCGCTGAGCACGGTGACATAGGTGAAGATCTTGTCGGCGTCCGCCTGCGCCGCCGCCGCCAGCGTTGCGGGCGCATCTGGGTCGCAGTGGCTCTGCAGGTCGCGATTGCCGACGATGATGAGCGCCTTGCGATTGAAGCGAGCAGATTCTTTGGGAACCAGAGCGTCGAGCGCCTTGTACGCGCCGATCATG
>Ga0105048_10000381_pt1 | contig 66860 bp, 54 predicted proteins | sample MAT05_FD_78382 | JGI IMG/M metagenome (GOLD analysis project Ga0105048, IMG submission 78382) | Freshwater microbial communities from Lake Fryxell liftoff mats and glacier meltwater in Antarctica - MAT-05 | ecosystem: Environmental > Aquatic > Freshwater > Ice > Liftoff microbial mat | place... | reverse complement strand
AGCCATCAGAGTTCGGTCGAGGTCTCTGCCTCGTGAGCCGTTTGGGCGCCGAGCCCGGGAGCGAGTGGCTTGAGCAAGAAGGCGCCCAAGCCGAGGCTCAACACCCCTGCGACCCCGCTCCCACAGAGCACGCCGAGCTTGGCTGCGCCCAGCAGGGCCGCGTCTGCGAACGCCAGCTGGGCGACGAACAACGCCATGGTGAAGCCGATGCCTGCCACGACGCCGAGCACGATGATGTGCCGCGCTCCAATGCCCTTGGGTAGCGTCGCCAGGCCCAGCTTCAACATCAGCATGCAGACCAAGCAGATGCCAAGCGGTTTGCCGACCACCAAGCCCACGCCAGCGCCGACGGCTGCCGCCGTCGAGATCGGATTCAAATCGAGGCCGCCCAGGGAAACGCCCGCATTGGCCAAGGCAAAAAGCGGCATGATACCGTAGGCGACCCAGGGGTGCAGCGTGGCGACCAACGAGTCGACGGGAGACAAAACCTCGCGCTGCGCGCTCGTTACTTTGCGCAAGCTTTCGGCCACGCCGTGCGTTGACGTCCGGCCATCGGCGAGTTGCTGAATGGGTTCCGCGACCTCTTGTGCGAAGCCTTCGGTTCCAAGCCAGGCCCGCACTGGCGTGCACAGACCGATGATCACGCCGGCAATGGTCGGATGCACACCCGCGGCATAGGTCCCGGCCCAGGCAACGAAGCCAGGAATTATGTAAACGAGCTTGTTGCGCACCCCAAACTTCTGGAGGGCGAACACACCAGCAATACCGGCGCCCGCAACCACGAAACCCATGGCGTGCACGCCCGAGGAATAGAAGATGGCAATGACGACGATCGCTCCAAGATCGTCGATGACCGCCAGGGCCAAGAGCAGCACACGAAGAGCAGGTGGCACGCGATTACCGAGCAACGCCAGTACACCAACGGCAAAGGCGATGTCGGTCGCCATCGGCACGCCCCAGCCGCTGCGCGCGGCTCCGGCACCGCCGATGAGCAGGTAGACGCCCGCCGGGGCAATCATGCCGCCCAGCGCTGCCGCCGCGGGCAAGAGGGCGCGCCGCCATTCCGACAGCTCGCCCGAATGCATTTCGCGGCGGATCTCCATACCGACCACGAAGAAGAACACCACCATCAGTGCGTCGTTGACGAACCACTCCAGGTTGCGAGCGAAACGAAAACTCCCAATCTCGATCGCCAGAGTGCTCTGCCACAGCTCGTGGTAGCCGTGAGCCCATGACGAATTGGCCCAGAGCAGCGCAGCAGCCGCGGCCAGGAGCAGCACGACGCCGCTGGCCGCCTCGATCTGCAAGAAGCGATCGACCGGTCGGGCCGTCCATGCCGCCAGGCGCACGAGCGGCGTCCAGGCTTCGGGTGGCTTGGGGGGAAACTGAGAAGGCGAAGGAGACGGCTGAGAGTCGGACACGGCAGACAAAACTCCAAGATGAGCGGGTTGTTCCCACAATTGGGCCCCGGATAAAAGTGTACCCCGGGACGGACGAGCCATCCCAGGGTACTGCGTCGGCATTGCGTGCGGAGTTCCAGCCCCTCACGCGCTGCCGTTTGCTTGTTATTCTGCGGCCGACACCTGGGGGCTCAGCGCAGCCATGGCGGCCGGAGTCGACTCCGGCGGTAGGCCGTGGGTGGTAGGCGACAAGAAGTCGTAGGCGTGCATGCCGTGCTCGCCCGCATCGAGACCTTCGATTTCTTCCTCCGCAGAAACGCGAAGCCCCATCGTCATCTTGACCAGGTAAAAGAACAGAGTGGCCGTGGCGAGGGCGAATGCGCCGATCGCGCCAGCACCGATCAGCTGCTTGACCATGGTGTGCTCGGGGTTGGTCGAGAAGATGCCGACGGCCAAGGTTCCCCAGACGCCGCAAACCAAGTGAACGGACACGGCGCCGACGGGATCGTCGATCTTCAGCTTATCGAGCAGAACGACTGAGCCCACGACCACGACGCCCGCGACGCCGCCGATGATGATCGCGGTGAGCGGAGTGATGACGTCCGCGCCAGCCGTGATGCCCACAAGGCCAGCCAAAATGCCGTTCAGCATCATGGACAGGTCGGGCTTCTTCGAGATGGCCAACGTGTAGGTGACCATGGCCGCCATTCCGCCGGCTGCAGCGCCGAGGCAGGTGGTGACCAGAACGAGGCTGGTGATGCCGGGATCGGCGTTGAGCACCGAGCCGCCGTTGAAGCCGAACCAACCGAGCCACAGCAAGAACACACCGAGCACTGCCGACGGCATGCTGCTACCGGGCATGGGGTTCACGGTGCCGTCCTTGCTGTACTTACCGATGCGAGGCCCGAGGATCATCGCGCCGACCAGCGCGCCCCAGCCGCCGACCGAGTGCACGATGGTCGAACCCGCGAAGTCGTAGAAGCCAGCCGCCTGGAGCCAGCCGCCGCCCCATTTCCACGAGCCTGCGATCGTGTACGTGAGCGACACGAACAAGGTGGAAAAGGCGATGAAGCTCCAGAGCTTGATGCGCTCGGCCACAGCGCCCGACACGATGGTCGCGCAGGTGGCAGCGAACATGCCTTGGAACAAAAAGTCGGTCCAGTAGGTGTAGCCGTGCGAGGCTGCGTACTCGGGCGTCAGGCCATTTTCAGGCGAAGCAATGCCGAAACCCGCGAAACCGAGGTAGCCGTTGAACTCACCCGGGTACATCAGGTTGAAGCCGATGATGCAGTAGGTGAGCAGGCCCAACATGGGGATGACGGTGTTTTTGAACAGGATGTTCACGGTGTTCTTGCTGCGCGACAGCCCCGATTCCACGGCTGCAAAGCCCAGGTGCATGATGAACACCAGACCTGTGCACAGCATCATCCACACGTTGTTGGCCGTGAATTCTCCTTTGGAGATGGTTTCGTCGGCCGCACTGGCCAAAGTTGGCGCCAAAAGCACCATCGCGCCGAGCGCGCCTGCGCAATATTTTTTCATGAGTGTCTCCTTCAAGACGGGGCCCAAGGACCTCGAGTCAGTGATGGAGAACGCATAGCGGTTCGCTCGTTTCGACTTCGTTTCCACGCATGGGCCTCACGGTTTAATGAACGCCGTGTGTCGAAGTGAACGCAGATTTGCTTCGCATGGGAGCGGATCGTTCAGGTTCAGAGCAAAGTGCAGCGGGCTGGCTGTACCGCTAGGTACTCGCCCCAATCGCGGCGGGCTTCTCAGTGCATCCCCTGAACCTGCAGGCTGCCCAGTAGGACGGGGGCGCCTATCCCGTGCTCTCGGAAGGCCTCGAGGACCCGAAAGTGCACGTCCGTCTCGAACGGCTTCTCGTACTTGCTGTCAAATACGTAGGGTCTAACCTTGAGGTGAAAGGCGACGAAGCCGCTCAGCAACACCTGTTTGGCTAGAACGGGAATGGGCTGAGCGAGGTAGACGTAGGGGCTGGTCAGGCACGCCTCGCGTATGATGCGCGCTGCCGTTTTGGCATCTTGATCGAGGCCAATGTAGAAATCCATCGGCACCTGCATCTCCAGAGCGCCGTAGTTCCCGCTGGAAGTGACGTCCGTGAACACCTTGTTGTTGGGAATCGTGATGATGTTGTGATCCAGCGTGCTCATTCGCACGCTGCGCAGCCCGATCTTGATGATGTCGCCGTACTCGCCTCCGTAGGCGACCCGATCCCCAACTTGAAAGGGCCGATCGAACATGATGGTGATGCCAGCAATGAACGAGGCCACCAGATCGCGGAGCGCAAACCCGAACGCGAAGGCCAGCGCGCCGCCAAGGACAGTCAGCGCGGTCGGATCCAGGCGTACACTCAAGGTCCCGACCAGCCCGACTGTCGCCACGTAGATGAAGAAGCGCGCCGTCGTCTGGACCTTCTGGATGGTCGGCCGCCGATTGGAGAATCTTGCGGACAAGCCATCGCCCGCGTTTTCGATCAGCCGCAACAAAAAGATGGCACCGAGGATCAGCGGCACCGACGCCGCCACTCCGCCCCAACGCACGAACTCGGTCAGCCTGGAAAAGTCCTGCGCCTCTTGGCCGAGCGCAGGCGCGGGCGACAGCAAGCCAAAAACCCAAACCCAGCGCGCAGTTCGTCGAGTCGAGTGCATCATTGGGGTAATACCAAGTGGCGGCGTTCGAGCAGTAGGCTGATCGGCAGAAGCCAAGACCAGCTGATCCGCACGGCGTTGTCGGTGGTCTCGATGTAACCGTGATAGAGACTGTAGCGCAGCGTTGCCTCGACGTCTTGGCTGCCCAGACGGGTCGCGTCGCCGATGTCGACACTGCTAGCCGAGCCGAGCTGGAGGATCGCCCGCAGCACGAAGAGCGCTGGATCGGGCAGCGCCTCGAGTTCGCTGGCGACGGGTACGCGCAGCATCCTCACCTTGGCTTGGCCGGTTCGTTCCAACGCTAGCGAGCTGCGCCAAACCTCGAGAGCGATACCCGGGTTACCGCGCACATGGTCCCAGAGCATTCGAAAATAAGCCTTGCGACGTTCCGCTAGCGCGTCCTCTCGCTCGATTTGATCGCGAGGAGGATGCAGTGCGTCGAGGAGGCCCTCGAACGAATTCTCGAGCCCGGCGTCGCGACTGCGCACGGTCAACAGATTATCCAGTTGTTCTTCGTCCCAAGGTTCGAGCCGAATGACCTCGTCGAACGAAGGGTGGGAGTCGTGGGCGCGGCGGAGTAGGGGCCACAGCACGCGATCGATGGCAAACACCCAGAGACACGAGTTCGCCCGCGACCGCGCCCAGGTCAACGCATCGTCGAAGTCGTGCATGCCCCCAATGACGGGCTTGAGCAGACGCTGAGTGTCGTCGAAAAGCACCAGGCTCGGCTCCGCCCAAGCCGAGTCTTCCAGTTCGACCCGGAGCTTCGCAATTTCGCTTGGATCCTGGCACAGTCGCGCGCCTTCGACGCGGCGCTCGAGCTCACGGAGGAGCGACGATTTGCCCATACCGCGCGGGCCCACCACGGCTACCACGCCGCCGCGTCCGGCCCGCGCGCGCTCGAGCAGCCGAGTGAGCGAAGTGTTGGCTGGACAGTTGGTCCAGCCGGCATGGACGCGATCGGGTGCCAGCTGGGAGCGCGAGGCTTCATCGAGTGGAGACAGCTCAATCTCGTCGACCTTGCGACGCGCGAGTTCGCGCCGATAGAGATAGGCGTGAACCCGACGCGCCAAGGAAAATCCGGTGATCCAGTCGCGCCCGACCCGCCAGGCGCCGAAGACGAAGAGCCGCACGGCTCCTACGGTTGCCGCAGGAAAGCTGCGCCAGCCGCTCCGTTGGGCCAGGACCCAGTGGTCCACCCCGGTCTTGCGACGTAGCGACGCGACACGTTCGAAGACGACGTCTCGCCACCAGCCCACGAGAACCAGGAACACGAGACAGCCGGCTACCCAGCCGAGCGACATGATCCAGCTGTGAATTGTGCCTTCGCCGACAAGGCGCGCCCCGAGCCCAAGCAAGAGCACAAAGGCCACCGTCACGCGGCCGACGAAACGCAGCGACCGCAAACGCAAAGGTCCCACCTCGTCGTGCCGGCGCGGATCGGCGAAGGAAGAGCCAGAAGCCAACGCATTGACACTGTGAATGACCAAAGAACCGACGAGGGTCCAGGTGGCGATCGAGAACGCGATCTGAACTTCGAGCAGCTCACGAGAGCTCGGCGAGAGCAGCCAGAACGCCAGCGCGCCAAAGACGAGCCATGCGAGCGGCCGATGAATGCTCTTGAGCAAGTGGATGAGGCGTTCGGCGATGCTGGCCTCTGCAAAGCCTAGGCCGGGGCGCGGTAGCAGTCGCAAGAGTTCTTCGCTGCGGCGCCGCCACCACCAGAAGCAGGCGATCAGCAGCAGCCAGTACAGAAGGTTCAGCGCGATCTTCCATGCAGGGACGCCCAGCGTCCGACTGGAGCGCAGGGTGCGGAGCCATTCGCTCGTCGCATGCCGATGGTAGCGAAGGATGAGCATCAGGTGGCGCGCTTCAGAACGCGCCTGATCCCACCCGTGGGCGGTAAAACCAGTGATCGATCTGCGCTTGTCAGCCGAGAGGTAAGGCAACAGGCCCAGACGTTCCTGGTTGAGCGTCGATATCTGTTCCAAACCGGTCGCGGCGCGACGCTCGGCAAGGTCGAGTTCGCGTCGGCGTAGGCTTTCGATGCGCGCCGCCGCTGTACGGCGCTCGCGCTTCAGCACTTCGAGTGGGATGTCGGGCGGAACCGCGTCGGTAGCATCGTCGCCTAGCTTCGGTACCAGCGAACGTGGGGAGCCAACGTTCGAGAGAGCCGCGTCCAGCTCGCTCCGCGAGGCGCGCAGCGCCTGGCGGAGCGAGCCGTAGAGGAGGTCGGCGTCGTCGCTCGTTCCGCCCTTGGCCTCATGCACGCGTCGTTGCCACACGAACGTGAGGTCGCGCCGAGCCGCCAAATCCGCGAGCCGGAGAGAGAAGCTGCTGTCCAGGCGGTCGAGCGTCGCGCGGAGCTGCCGCAGGCGTGAGAGCTCGTCGCGCACTAGCTTTTCCGCTTCGGTGTGGGCCGCCTCGCTGGCGGCGCGAGCGCTCTCGCGAGCTCGTTCCGCCTCGAGGACCAAGAGCTGGTCGGTCGTCTGGGCCGGTTGAGCCTCGGCCTGACGCCGCCGGTGCGTCTCCAACAAGATCTGCAGTTCGTCCGGGCTGCTGTCGTAGGCATGAAGCCGTGCTCGATCGAGCGCGAGGCGCGCTTTCAGCTCGGCCGGGGTCGGGCCGGTCCCGAGCTTTGGGCTCGGAGCAGGTGTGGGTTTGTCGCCCTTCTGTGCCGAATCCAGCGCGTCGAGCAACGCATGCAGGCGAATTCGCTCGAGCGCGACGGCCGCTCGGTCGTCCAATGCCACATCGAAAAGGGACTGGGGCTCCACTGCGACATCGAGCCGGCTTTTGACGAAGTCTTCGATACGCGGGGTGCGCGGGTCGCCCGAATTCGCAGACGGCGGGGGCTCGACCGGCTTCGCGGCCTCATGCAGCAAAGCCGGCTGGGCGTCAGCTGTGGGATTTTGAGCCTGACTCGCCGCCGGATGAATCAGGCTCGAAACGGCCAGCCCCACGAGGCTCAGGCTCAGTCGACCAAGCCGAATTCGTGCCATTGCCCTATCCCTAGGCGACGTCCGCCGGCCCAGCAAGCCGGGTGTTGCCCAGCCGTCGAACTGCATGTGGCGATTCGATACAGGTGTGTCGAATCGCAGCGGAGGCGCGCGGACCAGTGCCCTCGAACACTCGGAATCCTTCGGTTTTGCACCGAAACGCACCTCGCCGCTGCACGAGATCCTGGCACGAGCCCTGCAAACCAAGGCGCGAAACCATCGCCCACTTCCAGGAATTTCGATTACGCCATGTTGCTCTTCCTTCTCGCCCCATTCCAAATCGATCGCATCTCGGTGCCGTTCCTCTCGGAGACCAATTGGGCTGGAAACTCGCTGCTGGAGTGGTTGATCGCCGCCGGCGTCTTTCTGGGCGTGGCTCTGTTGGTGCGTGTGACGGTGGCCATCGTCACGCGGCGGCTGCGCAAGCTGGCCCAGGGAACGGCCACGAAGGCGGACGATGCTTGGGTGAAGGTGCTTGCCAGTACGGCCTGGTTTTCTTACTTCGCACTCGCGCTCAGCATCGCGCGAAACCTGGTGACGCTCGAGCCAGGTACCAACCGACTGCTCTCGGCGCTTACCCTAGCGCTCTTGGGCATCCAGGTCGCGCTCTGGGCCCAAGCGGTGCTGGGCGTGCTGCTGGACAGTTGGACGGCCAAGCAAGAGAACGCGAGTTCGACGACGGCGGCCGCAGCCACGCGCTTCATTGCACGCCTGGCCATCTGGAGCCTGCTGGCCCTGGTCGTGCTGTCGAACCTGGGAATCGAGCTGACCACCGTCGTCGCGGGACTCGGCGTGGGCGGGATCGCTGCGGCGCTGGCCGTGCAAAGCCTTTTAGGCGACCTGTTTGCCGGACTCTCGATGTATTTCGATCGGCCCTTCGATATCGGCGAGTTCATCATCGTCGGCGACGTCATGGGCAACGTCACCAAAATCGGACTGCGCACCACGCGCATCGATTCGCTGGGTGGCGAGAAAATCGTCTACCCCAATGGCGAGCTGACGAAGAATTTCATCCGCAACTACGCCCGGATGAAGGAGCGCCGCATCGTATTCGCCTTCGGCATCGAGTACGGGGTCTCGCCCGGGCAAATCAACGCGGCCCAAGCCATCGCGGCGGAGGTCGTGCAAGCGCAGTCCGAGGTGCGCTTCGATCGCGCGCATTTCAAGACCTATGGTGCCTATTCACTCGATTACGAGGTCGTCTATTACGTGTTGAGTCCGGACTACAATCTTTACATGGACAAGCAACATGCCATCAACGTTGGGCTCTACGAGCGCTTTGCGGAAGCCAACATCCCGTTCGCCTTTCCCACACAAACGATCTATTCGCGGAGCGAAACCAAGCCTGACGACGATGGCCAGGCAGATAGCGAGCACGCGCCCCGCCCGGTTGGGTGATCGGGGGTAACGCATCGCCAGGCCGTCCTCTGAGCGGCGGCGCCTGATCCTTAGCCGAGGCCGGCGATCGCTGGGCTGACCGTAGCCGGTGACGGCGATGAGCCGGATGGGCTTCGGCGCAAGCTCGGCGACCAAGCGCGTTGCCAGCTCGTAGCCGTCGACGACGGGCAGACCCAGATCGAGCACCGCCACTTCAGGCGCGAGCTCCCGGGCCATAGACAGGGCCCTGAGGCTATCGTTGGCGACATGCACAACGTGGCCCCGCGCGGACAGCAGGAGGGCCATCATCTGGGTTGCGTCCTCGTTGTCGTCCACCAACAAGATGCGTCGTCCGGCGGGAGGGTTCGACCTCGGTGCGGGGGCCGGCTCGCTCAGCGGCGTAGCAGCTTGCGGCAAATCGACGACGAAGCGACTGCCTCGACCGAGGCCCTCGCTCTCGGCGACGACCGAGCCACCGTGCAAACCGACCAGAGTGCGCACGAGGGAGAGGCCCAGACCGAGCCCCGACGATGCCAAGGCGCCGGGCGCGCGCTCGGTCTGCGTGAAACTTTCGAAGATGCGCTCGAGCTGATCAGCCTCGATGCCGGCGCCCTCGTCGGACACTTCGAGCCTCACCTAGGCGTCGCGCCCCGCTGCCGTTACGCTGATGAGGCCGCGTTCGCCCGTGAACTTGGCCGCATTTGTGAGCAAGTTCGACAGCATGCTCGCTCACGACTTCCTCATAGGCTGTCATCAGTTTTCGCAACATTTCCTCCGGCATCGCCAGCGAGCGTTACCAGCAGCCGCCCTGGTTGTACAAAGACAGCGTCCCTGTCTTGACCGTATTCGGTTTGAGCGTTGCATCGAGCCCGCAGCGTTCGCCGGCCACACCAAAGCAACGTTGGCAAAGAATGCGCGACCGCGATCAGCATCAACAAGCGATCGCGCCGATCTGCGTCTCGAATGTGGGTCGCGGAAAGACCGAGGCCGAAGTGCAGGTCTTTGGTGTCGCGGAACGCTTCCTCGATAGTAAAGCGACGCGAGTACAGCTCGATGACTTGCGCGGCTGGGGCCTTAGTGAGCGAAGTCGCAAGGCACCACGAGTCCTGCATTCGCTTCTTTTTGACAAGCACCACGGCGGGGACGGCGCTCTTCTTGCCCGGCTTCGAAGTCCGTCCAGTCCATCGCGACCACCAGCTCTCTCGTGCTGCCCGCGACGAAGCGAGCCCACGCGCCTTGCACGAGGTCCAGAGCAAGACCGTCGTTGCTCAGCAGGCGGTCGATCTGCTTCACGCCGCTCTTGGTCGTCGTGCCGTTCAATGCCGCATAGGCACGGCCGGTCGGCCGATCGCGTGCACGGAATGCCATCGTCGCAGCCAGCACACCAGCAACGCCGTTGGCCAGCGAAAGGACACGTTTGGCGTGCAGGCTTTCGCCGAATATCTCGTCAACGATCTCACGGGTGTGCACCACGCCCAGGAGTCTCGTGCTTAGGGTCCGGTTCGTCACCATTCCCGCAATCTGAAGCGACTTCGTGTCGCGAGAACCGCTGGTTTTGCAGCCAAATTCCCGACTGGGCTCAGATTCTTGCCGTCAGCAAGTGTGTACCAAACTGCCTCAGTCAGTCGGGTTCGTATGAGACATATTGCCACGGGCACACGAAGTTCACCGAAGTCAGTTCTAATATCGAAGCGGCATAACATCGAACCCTAAACAGTCCGTCGTAGGCGCCGTATCCCAAGCTGTGTGAGTTCGGCGTCTGTGCCGTCCGAGGTCGTATTGTTGGCGCACACGATTTTCGACCGAACGTCGATTTGTTGTTCGATCACAACCGCAGGGTGTTATCGAATGAGTGACAGGTGACAGGGGGAATTATGAATCTACACGTGAAGATCTCGAGCTGGCTTTGCCTGACGGCTGTTTTGACTGTTCTGTCATGGCACGGAGTCGCTCACGCGGATCCGGGGGACGCAGTCGTTTTCGGACGCATCGAACCCGCGATCGGAATCCCGCTTTCAGCCCCTCAGAGCGATCGCTTCTACCCCGGTCTGCATGGCATGATCGACCTCGGCGTGGGGCTAAGCCACGTGGATTTGAAGTTGACCGGTCTGCTGCTCGCGCTGCCCGGGCGGTCCAACGCCGCCTCGAGCGAAGGGACCACGGTCGGCGGAGTCGGCGGCGGAATTCGCTTCAAGCTGTTCCAAGACCCGCTGGCAATCACCCCGTGGATCGACCTCGGGGCGCTCTACACGCGGTCCGCGAACCTCGACCGCTTTGCCTATTCAATCGGTTTGGGGCTGCAGGTTCCGGTCCGCAGTCGACCGCTATCAAAGTTTGGCCCCGTCGTTCGTTTTACGAGTGTCACGAACCCTAGCGACCAAGAGGGCTTCGACGATCGAAACGCATACATCCTGTCGATCGGCTTATCGGTTGAGTTCGACATCGCTACCGTGTGGCACCGCAGCGACACCGCCCGTTTCACTGTCCCGATCAAACACAGCGTAGCCGCTCGCTGAGCGGCGCAAGGAGTGGTCATGCGATTCCAATTGCTCATTAGTGCTCTCGTCTCCTTTTGCTTGCTCGCCAGCTGCGGACAAGACCCCGTTCACTACCCTTTTTGCGCCGACGGCGTGAAGAACGGCACGGAAACCGCCGTCGATTGCGGCGGCTCGTGCTCTCCCTGTTCGCTCGGCGCTGCGTGCAAGGTGGACAACGACTGCGCCTTGGTGCCTTGCGTCGTTGGGAGCTGCCAAGATGCAAAGTGTACCGATGAGGTCAAGAACGGCGACGAGACGGACGTCGATTGCGGTGGTTCCTGCGCGTTGGACTGCGCTACGGACGGGGTATGCGCAAGCGTTGCGGATTGCGTGAGCGGCGTGTGCACCGGCAGCCTCTGCATCGGCCCGAGCTGCGCCGACGGCGTGAAGAACGGCGCAGAGGCCGATATGGACTGCGGCGGTTCCTGCCCCTCCGGATGCGCCACGGGCGAGGCGTGCAGCCTGGCGAACGACTGCACTAGCGGTGTGTGCACGACGGGCGTCTGCGTGGCCGCGACGTGCACTGACGGCCTCGAGAATGGGACTGAGACCGACACCGACTGCGGCGGGCCGTGCGTGACCAAGTGCGGCAACGCCAAAGTCTGCGCTAAGCAATCGGACTGCATAACCGGGGTCTGCACCGCAAACTCGTGTCAGCCGGCGACGTGCGTCGATCTGCAAAAGAACGGCGACGAGACCGACGTGGACTGCGGCGGATCATGCTCGAAAAAGTGCGCCGTGAACGGAGTTTGCAGTTTGCCTGCCGACTGCGCGAGCGCCGTCTGCGCAGGTAATCTCTGCCAAGTACCCACGTGCAGCGATACCTTCAAAAACGGCAATGAAACAGCCACTGATTGCGGAGGGTCTTGTACGGGTTGCGCGATCGGCGAGGCATGCTCAGCCGCAGGCGATTGCCAGAGCGGCAATTGCACGGGCGGCGTGTGCGCTGCCACATGCGGAAATTATGGGCAAGAGTGCTGCGGCGGCACGACTTGCTCCGGTATCGCACTCAGCTGCAATGGTCAAACCAAGTGCGCCTGCACCTCGGGCTTTCAATGCGGCCCAACCTGTTGCGCGTTCGGCGAACTTTGTTCCGCCGGCGCCTGCGTGGCCCCTCCCACTACCTGCCTCGGCTGGAGCGCAACCGCTCAAGACGGAGGGACTTGCACCACGACACCCTGCCCGCGCACCTGCCTCGACATCAAGATTAGCAACCCTGCGGCGCTGGACGGAGTCTATCAAATCGACCCGAGTGGCTCCGGCACTCCCATCCCGGCCCGCTGTGATATGACACTCGACGGCGGCGGTTGGACCCTGGTGGGACACGAGAACAGCTCGGCGCCGAGCGCGGGCATGACAGGCGTCATGGCGTACCTCTCGCTGGCGTCCGGCACCCCCGGCGAGCTGGCTTCCGGATCGGCCGACGCCTTCATTGGCCCACGCTTCCAGGTCGGTGTCGCCTACACTTCTGCGCGTCTGAGCTGGTGCAATCCCGGCGGCTCGCAACCCGTCAACCGCTTCTTGAAGTTCGATACAGCGCAGGAGCTCTTCGCGGAAAGCATACTGAATACGCTAGACACCCAAATCAATCTGACCGCCTTCACGACCAACGACTCGTATCTCAGTACCCTGATCGAGACTCCCAACGATGCGCGCTTCTGCCGCGCCGCAAACCCGAGCACGAGGCCGGGCGACACGAGTTGGGCCGTAAAAGGCTTGGACGGGAACTTCGAGTGCGGGTGTAACAGCGGCGGCTGGGCTGGCGTAGGTGCCTACTACGGCGGCACGGGCAACAACCAGTGTACCTATTGCGGTTGCTCGGGCGGCGGCTGGTCCGGATCCGTTGCAGATGGAGGCACAAAAGGCGGCGTCAACGTGAACGAATCAGCGTTCTGGGTACGCTAACCTGGAGAGCGCGGGCGCGGGCCCGACACCGCACTCGGTGTCGGGCTTCGCCAATGCCAATCGGGGGCGGGAGCCTGCACACTGGACTTGGTCGTCCTCGCCGGGCGGCGAGGACGAGGCCGCTTGGTTGGACGCGCTCGAGCAGTCGGGTCTCATCGAGCCAGCCAGCGCAGTCGGTGCGTGACATGTGAGCTTCTTGCGCCTCGTTCCCAAAAGCGCGGCTTTTTGCCACGCCCTATCCTGCGTGCGCTAGCGATTACAGCGCGCGTTCTCTCATAAGTCGGTCGGCACGAACGTTGCTGAGGGTCGGCATGCCGACCAAGAAGAGCGCCTCCAAACCGTCCACCCCAACCGTGACAGTCGAAGGGGCCGTGGGCACGGGTGGCGAACTGCACCAGCGAGCCAACAAGGGCCAGCCAGTGCTCACGACGAACCAAGGGCTGCCGGTCAGCGACAACCAGAATTCCCTCCGCGCTCACGCACGGGGCCCAACTCTCCTCGAAGATTTCATCTTGCGTGAAAAGATCACGCACTTCGATCACGAGCGCATCCCCGAGCGCATCGTGCACGCGCGCGGCACGGGCTTGCACGGCACCTTCACGCTCACCCACTCTCTGGCCAAGTACACGCGCGCTCGCATCTTGAACGAAGTCGGCGTCGAGACGCCGGTGTTCGCGCGCTTCTCGACCGTGGCGGGCGGTTCGGGCTCAATCGACACGCCGCGCGATGTGCGCGGCTTCGCCGTCAAGTTTTACACGCAAGAGGGCAACTGGGACTTGGTGGGCAACAACATTCCCGTGTTCTTCATCCAGGACGCGATCAAATTCCCGGATGTGGTTCACGCCGTGAAAATGGAGCCGGATCGCGGTTTTCCGCAAGCAGCCAGCGCCCACGATACCTTTTGGGACTTCATCTCACTCACCCCCGAATCGATGCACATGATCATGTGGACGATGTCGGACAGGACCATCCCCCGCTCCTTGGCCATGATGGAGGGCTTCGGCGTACACACTTTCCGCCTCGTCAACGACGCGGGCGAGTCGACCTTCGTCAAGTTTCATTGGCGTCCCGAACTCGGCGCGCAAGCGACGTGCTGGGACGAAGCGGTCAAGATCGCGGGCGCGGATCCAGATTTTCATCGGCGCGAACTGTTCAATTCGATTGAGCAGGGCAAATTCCCCGCGTGGGGTCTGTTCGTGCAGTTGTTCAGTCAGGCCGAAGCCGACGCGCTCGAGTTCGACGCTCTCGATCCGACGAAGCTGATTCCCGAAGAGATCATCCCGCTCACGCCGGTCGGGCGCATGGAGCTCGACCGTTACCCCGACAACTTCTTCGCCGAGACCGAGCAAGTCGCCTTTTGCCCTTCGCACGTCGTGCCGGGCATCGACTTTTCCGACGATCCGCTGCTGCAAGGGCGCTTGTTCTCGTACCTCGACACGCAACTTTCGCGCCTCGGCACGCCCAACTTCCATCAGTTGCCCATCAACGCGCCCAAGTGCCCGTTCCAAAACCTGCAGCGTGACGGCAAGATGCAGATGAGCGTGCCCAAGGGCCGCGTGGCTTACGAGCCCAACTCGCTCTCACCCGGCGGCAGTGCCCCGCCTGCGCCACGCGAAACGGCCGATGGCTTTCGCTCGTTCGCCGCGGACGTTGGAGTGGGGCAGAAGGCGCGCATCCGAGCCGAAACCTTTGCCGACCACTATAGCCAGGCACGGTTGTTTTACCTGAGCCAGACCCAGACCGAGCAGGCGCACATCGCCTACGCACTCGTGTTCGAATTGTCCAAGGTCGAAACGCCTCATGTCCGTGAGGCCGTCGTGGGGCATTTGATTCACATCGACGACGACTTGGCTCAGCGAGTTGCGGCGGGCCTCGGGCTGGATGAGTTGCCGATGGCCCCAGACGCCGCCGCCGTCGTCGTCCCCCTCGATCCGTCGCCGGCGCTATCTCTCCTCAAAAAGGCGATTCCCACGCTGAAGGGGCGCACGGTCGGCATCTTGGTGGCCGACGGATCGGATCGCGTGCTCGTGGAGGCTCTGCAAAAGGAAGTGGAGGCCCAAGGCGCGGGCACGAAGCTGATTGCCCCTCGCATCGGCGCAGTGAAGTGGGCCGATGGAAAAACAAGCCCGGCGGACGCAAAGCTCGACGGCGCGCCGTCCGTGTTTTTCGACGCCGTGGCGATCGTGCTGTCGAAGGATGGTGCCAACAAACTCGCCAACGAGGCCGCGGCAGTCGACTTCGTCCGCGACGCGTTCAGTCATCTCAAGGCCATCGCTCACAACGCCGAAGCGCAAGTTCTGCTCGACGTCGCCAACGTCAAGGTCGATGCGGGCGTCGTCGACGCCGCCAACGTGGCAAATTTCGTGAGCGCCGCCAAAACACGGCAGTGGGCACGCGAGCCGAGTGTCAGGACGCTGCCATGATTGAACGCCCCTGCGTCGGAGACGTGGGGAAACACTTTCCTGCTTGCACTCGCGCACTCACCGTGTGAGACGATTGATCATGGAAACGCTGCCGTCCTTCGTTCCAGCGCTACCTATTCGCTCACAACGGATAGTTCCACTGGTGCTGCTGGCAGTTTTGGGGGCATGCGGGAACGGCTCGGGCCCGAGTGACAGTCCAGACTCCAGCGGCGACGGCAGCGCGTCGGGCGGCGGCGTCGGCGTGGGTGGGGCTGCCACCACAACGGGCGGCTCGAGCGGTAGCGGCGGCTCGGGCGGTAGCGGCGGCTCGGGTACCCCGACGGGGGCCCAGCTGCAGGATTTCCTCGAAACATTCACGCCCGGAACCGTGCACGAGGCGATCCCGCACGGCGTCCCGACGGGCTACGACTGGTACTCGAAATCCGGCAATGCGACTCTGGTTCCGTCGAACGGCGAGACAGTGGCCAATTGGTGGGGCCAAATCTACGTCGACGAGTCCGGCGTCATCGCACCCAATGTGCGCGTCGCCGTTCGAGGTGTGACCTTCTTAGCGCTCTACGCGGACAGCGATGCGTGGGTCATGGTCCAAACGGATCCCGTGTTCGGAGGAGGAGCGTGGGCCGAAGACTTTCATTCGAACTGTGACGGTACGGCGTACGACGTACGCGACGAGGGCGATGGCAGCTCCTGGGTGACAGCGCCGGGCTGCAACGCCCACTACTGGCCGAACGTGGGCCAGTCGGAAATCGATGAATCGCAACTGCGAGCAGTGGTCGTCGTCGGCTTCACGCGCCTCGTCCTGGAGGATCCCAAGGGTCAGGATCAGCGGGCGTCGGCTGCATACATCAACGGCCTGGGCGCTGACTGGCGGATTCCGGGCGGCGGCTGCCCCACACCTCCGGACTCCGACGTCGTCGTCTGCAATGGAATCGGCGGGGGTAAGTTCATTCGAGTGACTTCCGAATGGCGAACGATGCTCATGCAAAGCATGAGTCCGGATGAACTGAAAGCCTTGCCTTTGCCGCCCCTCGCGGTGTTCCAACAACCCGATGGGCTCTATTTTCGCTGAAACCAGGCAGAACTTCTATGGGCCCCCCACGCTACCTCCGCGTCTTCGCTCTCTCATCCAGCATCTGGATGTTCTCTCCTTCCGCGCTTGCAGCGGGACCCACGGCGTCGTTCTACTTCGGGGGTAGCGGCGATGACTCAATCGAAGGGGTTGCCTTCGCCGGTGACGGCTCGATTCTCATCAGCGGCAACTCCACTTCAACGGACCTGTTCGACAGTGAGCGCCAAGTCGAGGCGGGGGACGGCTTCGTGGCGCGCCTCGATCGCGGGGGCTCGAAGGTTTTGGGTCACTCGCGTGAGCAGTCTGAGCACTGGTATTGACCTCACGAGTTCCGGTAACCCGGTGGTAGCCAGCGGCAATCGCCTCATCAATTTAGACCTCGCGGACGGCAACCTGGCGGCCGAAGGGACGTTCGACGGCACAGTCGCCGCGTTCGACGTAGGGCAGGACGATCGGGTAGCAGTCGTCGTAGGTACCACCGTGGTCGTCCGTGCTGCCAATCTGACGGAAGAGTTCTGGCGTACGGAGGTCGGGCGCGACCATCCCTGGAGCGTGGCATTCACGCCCGACGGCCAGACCGTTTATGTGTCGGGCGACACCAATGCCGGCGACTGCAATGGACCCTACCGCTCCCCGTTCCTGTTTGGTTTTGATGCACAGGGCCAAAAGATCTCGACTTTTCTGGATCCCAGCGGTGCCGTCGCGTGCGGTGAGCACCAGCTCCAGGCTGACTCGTTCTTCACTCGGGTGAGTTTCGATGCAACGGGAGCGTTGTGGCTGACCGGCGGAGCTGATGGCGGCAATACCGTGCTGCAACGCGATACGAGCAATCTGGCGGACGAAAATCCTGCGCTCAGCGGCGCCTGTTATGCTTCCGCCTGCTACGGCTGGAAAGGGGCTGCCGCGCCAGGCTTCGTCGGACGGATGAACGCAGCGCGTGACAGTTTCGACCGCGCGACATTCATCGTCAGCCACTTCAATGTGGAGCACGACCCGTGCTCCTGCGATGTCACCAATCCGAGCGACGGCGCGGTGCGGGCGAACTCGGCGGGTTTGAAGTTCGTCTTCACGACCTCCCAAGGCACGGTCGTCGGCGCGGGCGCTTCAGCTTGGCACTACCCGTCCAAGGCCGCCTGGTACCCGGCGGCAGCGTACACCCCTGGCTACCCTGCCGTCGTGAGCGTCTTCGATTCGCAGCTCACGAAAATGAGTATGGCGACGATGCTTCCGGGAACTGGCAGCACGAATTGGGCAGCTTATCGCGGCGGGCGGCTCGCCGTCGTGGGCGCGGCCGCAGACAATAGCACGTGGACCCCACCGGCCGGTCAAGAAGCCTTTGCACAGGCGACAGTGACTGCGCTGCCGGCAGGAGCGGCGCTCCAGTCCAACTATGGCGGGGGCGCGAAGGACGGGTTCGTCTACATCGCGTGCGTGACGGACGATGCGGAGTGCGACGCGCCTCCTGGCCCTTCGTTGGGCGTGGGAGGCTCGTTGGGCATGGGAGGCTCAGGCAACGGGCCGGCAAACTCGGACGGCGACAGTACGGCCGCCGGCTGTGGCTGCGTCATCTCTGGCCGCTCTGGCGGTGGTTCAGCACTCGGGATGCTAGTCGCGGCGCTGGCGTTGGTTTTCCGCCGTTACAAGCGGATGCCCGTAGGCGGCGCGTGAGTCGGCGTTGCCCGCGGTGAGGCGGCAAATTTTGGACAGTGTGGCAGCAGCCCCCACCACTCGCCGCATTCGTGGGCGCTTCTAAAGATGGCCCGCTACGTGCACTGCACGGAGTTATGCTGTTTGAAGACCTGCAAACCCGTCTGGCCGCTTTCAACCGCCACCGGCTCGAACCACGCCTCGCCGATGATCGCGCCTGCGATTGGCTCGAGCGCCAGTTCGACCAGCAGCGTCTCGAGGTCGACTGGGTCGACCGCGAGCGTGCACAGATCGAGCGCCAGGTCAGTAAAGTGCCGACCGACCCGGAGCGCTTCACCGCTTGGTTCGAAGGTCTGGCAGAACGAGGCCCCGGGCAGAAAGACGCGCTGTTCCCCTGGCTCGAAAGCCAAGCTTCCGAGGCTGAAATGCTTTGGTTCTTGCGCCAAGAAGTTGCCGGCGAGGCTGGTTTCGAGGACCTGGTCGCGCTGACTCAGCTCCAACTCCCCGTGCGCGCCAAGCTCGAACTCGCCCGCAACTATTGGGACGAGATGGGCCGCGGGCAAGCTGGGGGGATGCATGGACCCATGCTTCAGCACCTGGCCCATGAGCTCGAGTTGCCGGACGTCCCCGTAGTGGTCGAATCCGTCGCCCTCGGGAATCTGATGTTGGCGCTGGCGTGCAACCGGCACTTCGCGTTTCAGTCCATCGGGGCCCTCGGCGTGATTGAACTCACGGCGCCGGGGCGCGCCGAGAAGGTCAACGCGGGGTTGAAGCGATTGGGTGTGCGCGCCGACATCCGTCGCTACTTCGCCATCCACTCGACCCTGGACGTCCGTCACTCGGAAGCCTGGAACCGAGAGGTCTTGGCGCCGCTCGTGGCGGAACGCCCCGACACTGCAGCAGCCATCGCGGAAGGCGCTTTGCTGCGCTTGAGCGCCGGACAGCGCTGCTTCCGTCGCTACCGCAACAAACTCTGGGGCGAGGAGCGGGCCGCCGCGGCGCAGTGAGCTAGGTATCCTAGTCTTCTGCTGGCATTCGCTCAGGAGATTGAGAGTCCTGCTAAATCCTCTCGCAGCCCCATGGACGGGCGGAGCGAGGCACGAAGCCCCAGTATTGACCAAAATGTCACGACGCGGAGGGCGATTTTGGCAAGGAAAGCCCTTCTTCACCTGGCACACCGCTTGCTCTACCAAGAGCAGCGAATCGTCGCTGAAAGGATCCCCCTCATGTTGCGTTGGGCACTCATTTTTCTGGTCGTCGCGCTCGTCGCGGCAGTGTTGGGCTTCGGCGGCATCGCCGGTACCGCTGCGGGCATTGCAAAGATCCTGTTCTTCGTCTTCGTCGTGATCGCGGCAATCGCGTTCATCATGAACATGGTGAACGGCAAGCGCGTCTAGTGCATTGTAGGGGTCGGGGAAACCCGGCCCCTGGCACGCAACCTGGTTGGAGATGGGTCGGTCGGGCGCTCAGGCCCACCAGAAAGCTCCCCATGAAAAAATCGTCCTACGACGCGGCAGAGGTCACCGAACTGGGAGATGCGGCCCGGGTGCACGTTCAGTTCCACTTTCGAAGGTCAGCGCAGCGCCCCGCCCGGAATGGCGCGCGCTTTGCAGAGCGCCACATACTGCAATGAAGTCGACGTCCAATTCGCGTAGAGCTCAGCCCGTTTCTCCCACTAGCGTTCTGCGCGCCTTGCCCCTGCCGCAGCAGACTTCCACAGCCGAGGCGCAGCCGCCCATGTCGCTCGGGGCCACGTTCGATTCCGGCGCACTAGTGGCCCTGGGGCGTTATCTGCACGACGCCAAGTACGCCTTTACCCCGGTGACACCCGTCACCCACGCACGCGTACTTGCACGCATCGATCAAAGTCGTGACCTCCGCGACATCTTCGGCTGGAACGCGACGTTCGAACCCGACCGCTTTCCTCGTGAAGCCCGCATGCTCGACGAAGCGAATGCCCTGGAGACCTGCCTTGCGAGCACTGGCGCGACTCTCGTACGCAGTCGCATTCGCTTCGCCCGCTCCGCCAAACAGATCTATGCGCACTCCAGTTTTCCGACGAACGACCGCGACAGCGTCTTCTTTGGTCCGGACACCTCGCGCTTCTTGCTCAGCCTGCGCAGTTTACCTCCCCCCTACGGACGTCTCGTGGATGTTGGAACGGGCAGCGGAGTGGCGGGCCTGTGCCTGTCGGCGCACGCGCGCGACACGCTGCTGACGGACACCTCGCCCAAGGCTCTGGTGCTGACGCGAGTCAATATGGATCTGAACCGAGCCGGCGCGCACGTGCATGCCGTGCAGAGCGATCTGCTCGAAGACGTACACGGCGACTTCGACACCATCATCTGCAACCCGCCCTTCCTGCTTGATTCGGAACTGCGCACTTACCGCAACGGAGGCGGCGAGCTCGGAACCGGACTGAGCGTAGAGCTGGCGCGGCAGGCACTCGATCGACTGGCGCCGGGTGGACGGTTCTTGATGTACACGGGAGCTCCGATTCGTGCGGGCCAAGACCCGCTGCGGCTCGCTCTCGAACGCCTCGATCGCCGCAAAGTCGTGTCCTGGCGCTACGAAGAAATGGATCCGGACATTTTCAGCGAGCAGCTCGACGAGCCGGGCTACGAGCAGGTCGAACGTATTGCGGCCGTGGTTTTGAGCATACGGATCGCTCGAGCGCGCCATCACCAGCAGGACTCGTCAGCCGGATAGCGGGCGGTTCAAGATCGTGAGCAACCCCCGCAAAGGCACCTCCAGCCAATCGGGGCGGTTCTGCATTTCGTATCTCACTTCGTAGATGACCTTTTCGAGTTCGAAGAACGCCAGCAGCTCGGGAACTTGAGCAAGGTCACGCGGCAAAAATACGGAGCCTCGTGCTTCCGTCAGATACGCTTCGAGCAGTCGCTCGGTTACGGCCGCCTGCCACACCTCGGCGCCCGCGCGCAGGCGACCGAGATCCTCGTCGCGGTAGCGGCCCGAGCGGAGGCTCGTTTCGACTGCGTAGTCGAAGGACCGAACGAGACCCATGACGTCTCGCAGCGGGCAACGCTTGTAGCGGCGCTCGTGCAGGGGACGCGCAGGCTCCCCCTCGAAGTCGATGATCGAAAAGTCGGAGCCCGTGTAGAGCACCTGACCCAGGTGGAGATCGCCGTGACAGCGGATACGACCCAGTTCGACCTTGGCGCCGACGATACGCCTCAGCCGCGCGTCGATCTCGGCCTGGCGCGGCAGGACTTCATCCAGGATGGCTTCTGCACTGGCGGGGTGGCGCGTCCGCGGCTGGGACAGCGTCTGAAACGTGCGCGCCAGCATGGCGTGGGCGCGCTGATAAATAGATTGCTCGTGGAAAATGGAGAAAGGTTCGGGGCCGAACGCCTTGTCACCTTCTTCGCCCGCGAGCGCGAGATGCAACTGAGCGGTCCGCTCCCCCAACAAGGCCACTTGCGGCAGAAACCCACCGGCCAGGTCGCGCGCGGCCTCGTCGATGGCCTGGGGCTCCACCAACAGCTGATCCAGGTAGAGCTGCAGGCGATTGAGCGTGAGCTCCCAGGCGTTCCCTTCATTGGGCACATACTCGTGAAGGACTGCCACCGTGGCTGCGTCGCCGCCCTCGGCCGCATGGTAGTCGAGCCGACCCAAGAGCCGCGGAGCCGGCGCGTTCTTGTCCGCGAGATAAAGACCAATTTCGATCTCGGGCTGCAGCCCGAAGTCGAGCCGCCGGTAGACCTTCAGCAAGATTTGCTTGTCCAAGACCAGGGTCGTATTGGTCTGCTCGAGCTGTCCGATTTCCGCCGGTAGCTTCAGAGCCTGCAGGCGTTCGGCAACGCCCGGCGAAAGCTGCGCAGTCAGCCTTGCAACCGACGAGCCGCCGTTGGTGAAGGCCGCGAGGAGCGATGCCAGTCCACTGCCCGTCGCCAGAGAGTCGAACAGGTAGCGCGTCGGCTCGCCTGGCGGAGTATCGCCGTAAACGATCAAGGCATGAGGCGCTCGCTCGAGCGCCAATTGCCCCTCGCGTCCTTCCAAGACGCCCAGAGGAACGACGTAGACCTCGGGGTCGCTGTCCCCGTACTCGATGCGGCAAAGAGCCACCGCGTCCTTCCCGGAGTCGTCGAGCGGCACGACGTCGAGCACTTGCGTGGCCAGTCTTTGACGATCCTTGCTGCGGAACCAGCGGCGTCCCGCAATGTACAGATCGACAGCTCGTTGGAGATCGATTCGGTGCGCCGTCGCCAGGAGTTCGCGCACATCGGACCCAAGGTTGGTGAGGATCGTCGCCGTTTCGGTGGCGGCGACCGGAGCGCCATCTTCGAGTGAAAACCAGAGGCAGCCGTGCGGAGCAAGGGCCACCACGTAAGGTCGACCTTCGATCGGCGGGAACGGAACGTTGCCACTCAGCTCGACGGGCACGCAATCTTCGAATCGTTGGAGGTCGAGTTCCACCCACTGGTGCTTCCGCGACAGGTTGGCAACGACGAGAATGGCTTGTGCGCTGGTCGTCCGTAAGAACGAGAGCACACGACCATTTTCCGGCTGGAGGAACTCGAGCGTGCCCTGCCCCAGCGCCGGATGCTGCTTCCGCAACGCGATGAGCCGCTTGGTCCACCACAAGAGCGAGCCGGCGGTCCGCTGCTGACTCTCGACGTTCACCGATTCGTACCGGTACTCGGGGTCCGTGGTGACGGGCAGAAAGAGCTTTTGCGGGTTGGCAGAAGAGAAGCCGGCGTTGCGGTCGGCGTTCCATTGCATGGGCGTGCGCACGCCGTCGCGGTCGCCCAAGTAAATGTTGTCGCCCATGCCGATCTCGTCGCCGTAGTAGAGCACTGGCGTGCCGGGCAACGAGAACAAGAGTCCCATCATCAGCTCGATTTGCGGCCGGGTTTTGAGCAACGGCGCGAGCCTGCGCCGAATGCCCAGGTTGATGCGGGCCGACGGGTCTTCGGCGTAGACCTTGTACATGTAATCCCGCTCTTCATCGGTGACCATTTCGAGCGTCAGCTCGTCATGGTTGCGAAGGAATGTAGCCCACTGGCAGTTGTCGGGAATGGCGGGCGTTTGCTGCAAGATATCGACGATCGGGAAACGATCCTCCATCTGCACCGCCATGAACATGCGCGGCATGAGCGGGAAGTGAAAGTTCATGTGGCACTCGTCGCCGGAGCCGAAATAGGCAGCTGCATCCTCCGGCCACTGATTGGCTTCCGCCAGCAGCATGCGCTCGGAGAACTTGGCGTCGATGTGCGCTCGGAGCTTCTTCAAGAACGCGTGCGTCTCGGGCAGGTTTTCGGAGTTCGTTCCCTCACGCTCGTACAAATAAGGAATGGCATCCAGACGCAAGCCATCCACGCCCAGCTCGAACCAAAAATCCACGGCTTCGATGACCGCGCGGTGCACTGCCGGGTTGTCGAAGTTGAGATCGGGCTGGTGGTGGTAGAATCGGTGCCAAAAATAGGCTTTGGCGACGGGATCCCAGGTCCAATTCGAGGTTTCGAAGTCCTTGAAGATGATGCGCGCTTCCTTGTAACGCTTCGGGTCATCCGACCACACGTAAAAATCGCGCCAACCGTCTTTGCCGTCGCTCCGCCGACTCTTCTGAAACCACGGATGCTCGTTCGACGTGTGATTGATCACCAGCTCGGTAATGACGCGAATCCCCCGCTCATGGGCCTGCTTCAAGAGCTCCCTGAAATCCGCCAGCGTTCCATACATGGGGTGGACGGCGGTGTAGTCAGCGATGTCGTATCCGCCATCGAGCAAAGGGGACGGGTAGAACGGAAGAAGCCAGAGCGCCGTCACTCCCAGATCCGAAAGATAGTCGAGCTTCGAGATGACGCCCTGGATGTCACCGATGCCGTCGCCGTTCGAGTCGCGAAATGCGCGAATCGGAATCTCGTAGATGATGGCGTCTTTGAACCACAAAGGGTTGGGAGTCGGGCCCAAGTGCGCTGTCGTCATCGTTGCCCTCTGCCTGCAATTCTCAGGCCGCAGAGCGCTCAGCCTACTCGGAGGGCGACCGCGAATACAGGCCGGCCGAATCCCCGCGCAACGCGTACACGAATCAGCTCTCCGTGGCGGGGTGATTTGCGCTGCCAGGCGCTGTCGGCAGGCGGTGTTGCTCGGCCAACAGCGTCGCGGGCAGTACGTTGGCGACCGCCGCCTGCAGCTTGTTCCTCCAACCCACCACCACGTCCGCGTCCCCGCGCTGCATGGCATCGAAGCCGATTTTGGCCACCTCTGCTGCAGGTTGCTCGGAATCGCTGCCTACCTTGGTGTCGAGCAGGTCAGCGCGTCGGAAGAACTCGGTATCCGTCGGTCCGGGCATCAAGCAGGTCACGCTCACTCCGCTGTCTTTGAGTTCGGCGCGCAAGGCGATCGAAAACGAGTCGATCAGCGCCTTGGTGCCGTTGTAGACGGCTTGAAAGGTGCCTGGAATGAAACCCGCGATCGAGCCAGTCATGAGGATGCGCCCCTCTCGGGCGTCGCGCATTTGCTGGCCTACCCTGTAGACAAGGTAGAGCGTGCCGGTGACGTTCGTGTCGATCACCTTGCGCATCTTGTCGAAGTCTTGATCGATGAAACCGTGGCCCAGACCGCGACCGGCGTTGGCGAAGAGCGCCGCGATCGGGCGTCCGAGCGTCGCGGCCAGGAGCTGATCATTGCCCTCGATGGTGGACAGGTCCGCTTCGACGGCGTCGATCTTGGTGCTGCCAGCACGCAATCTACCTGCGGCTTCTAAGATTTCCGGTTCGTCGGCTGCGATCAACAGATCGTAGCCGTTGTTGGCTGCCAAACGAGCAAGCTCGTAGCCGATGCCGGTGGAAGCGCCGGTGATGACGGCGAGAGGGCGCGATGCAGTTGCCATGGTGTTCGTTTCCTAGGGGTTCGATGTCTGAGGCTCAGCGGTCGAGCCCAGGCTTGAGTATGATCTTGCGACAGTCTTCCTTTTTCTCGTCGAAGATCTCGTAGCCGCGCGCCGCGTCACTCAGTGGCAGCGTATGCGTGACGATGACTTCGGGCTTCAACAGCCCGTTGCCGATCGCCTCGAGCAAAAGTGGCATGTGTTTCTGCGCGTGGGTCTGGCCCATGCGAAACTCGAGGCCCTTGTCGAAAGCGTCACCAATCAGAAATGCGTGCAAAAAACCGCCATACACGCCTGGAATGCTGACTGTGCCGCCACGCCGCGTTGCCGCAATGCATTGGCGGAGCGACGCGCCGCTGCCGCCTTCGAGCTTGAGGGCGGCCAGAGTTGTCTCGATTGTGCTGCCTTTGGCCTCGAAGCCCACGGCGTCGATGCTGCCGTCCACGCCGCGCCGATCGGTCTGACCGATGATTTCAGCTGCTGCATCGTCGACCTGATCGAAGTTGATGGTCTCGACGCCATACGTCTCTTTGGCAAAGTCGAGTCGGTACTGGTGATGATCGACGAGGAAGATCTTTTCGGCGCCCAAGAAGCGCGCACAAGCGACCGACATGAGGCCAACGGGGCCTGCGCCGAACACGGCAACGCTCGAGCCCTTGCCCACTCCGGCATTCACGGCTGCTTGAAAGCCAGTAGGCAAGATATCCGATAGAAACAGCACCTTTTCGTCTGGCATCACGTCTGGAATAGCCAGGGGCCCTACGTTGCCGTGCGGCACGCGAACGTACTCGGCCTGACCGCCCGGAAAGCCTCCATACAGGTGCGTGTAGCCGAACAAGCCGGCGCCCGAACGGATGTCCTTCTTGTTGATGATGGCTCCGCGCCCCGGGTTGGTCGTCTCGCAGGCTGCGAAAAGCTCCTTCTGGCAGAAGAAGCAATCCCCGCACGAGATGGTGAACGGCACGACGACGCGCTGCCCCACCTTCAAGTTCTTCACGGCGGAGCCGACCTCGGCTACCTCGCCCATGAACTCGTGGCCCAAAATGTCGCCCGACTCGAGCCCGGGCATCTTGCCGCGATACAGGTGCAAGTCTGAGCCGCAAATGGCCGTGGACGTCACCTTCAGAACGATATCGGTGGGGGCCTGGATGCCCGGATCAGGCACCGTTTCGACGCGGACATCACGAGCACCTTGGTACGTGAGAGCTTTCATCAATCGCTTCTTCAGCAAGTCATGTGCCAAGAAAAAGGGGGCCGAAGCCCCCTCGCGAAACTCACAGCTGGCTGTCGGTGCGGCCGCGTTCGGCCGCGCGCACCGGATCACGCTTGCCCTCGACCTTGGGCACGGATGCCTCACCCGTAGCGCTCACGTCATGTGCGCCGCCGTCCTTCAGAATGGCGACTGCCCGCTCCTGCTCGTCGCTGCTCTCGACGTGCACAGCCAAGAGGATGTTGCCTGCGCGCAACTTGCCCTCGTAACTCTTGGCTTCAATCTCGGGGATTCCTAGGCCTACGAGAGCTCCGGTGATCCCGCCCACCGCTGCGCCTGCCGCTGCGCCGCTGAGCGCTGCGAGCAAGGGACCGGCAGCAATGAACGGTCCCAGTCCGGGAATTGCCAAGGCACCGATGCCCGCCAGAAGTCCAATCGTGCCGCCCACGACACTGCCTGCACTGACGCCGACCACTGCGCCCTCGGGAGCTTTGGTGTGATGCTCGTGCGCGAAGTCGCGGCTGCCCTGCGTGTCGGGGAAAAGAGCGGAGATGTCGTTCTGGTCGAAGCCCGCGCTCTTGAGTGACATCACGATGCCCTCGGCCTGTCCATCCCGCTCCACAATGCCCAATACCGTCTTGTTTTTTGCCATTGTTATTGTTCTTTCTTACGAACCGTTACTTCTTTACTTCGAGTTGATTGACGACTGCGTCGCCGCCGGCCGTCTGACGCGCCAAGTTGCCGATCACCGTGCGATCGTGATCCGTCTCGACGGCGCCGCGCAGCGTGACCTTGCCATCTTGCGCGATGATCTTGGCGTTCTTCGCAGAGAACGACAGCGAGTCGTCGGCGATCACGTCCTGGCGGATCTTTTGCGTCAGCTCGAGATCTCGTTCGTTCTCTTTCTGATCGGTGGGCGTGACGGCGGCCATTTTTTCGTCACCCTTGTTGTTGGCCGTGTTGTCGACCTCGTGGTTGTCGACAAGCCTACTGTCGGCGACTTTTTCTTCCGTGCATGCAGCCAGTGACAGCGCAGCGCCCAGAACCGTGATGTACGTCTTCATGTTTTCGTGTTCCTTCGTTGGCGGTGACGAGCCACCGTGACGCCCCTCAAGCAAGACGCGTGCCTCGAACACTCTGCGGTTCGACAATTCATGTGCGGCGTTTCGCCTCAGTGGCGCAACCGTGTCCAGAATCAGGCACGTCCTGTGCACAGACGCTGTCCGTGAACAACAAAGTCGTGGTCATCACAGGTGCTTCGAGCGGGCTCGGGCGGGCGACCGCCCTCGAGTTTTCGAGGCGCGGATATCGCGTCGTTTTGGCGGCAAGAAGCGCGCAGGCTCTGGCCTCGACTCTGGCTGCCTGCACGGCTTTGGGCGCTGACGCAATGAGCGTGCCCACCGACGTCTGCAAACGAGAAGACGTAGAGGCGCTCAGCCGCGCGGCCGTCGAGCGCTTCGGTCGGATCGACGTCTGGGTGAACAATGCCGGAATCACCTTATTTTCAGCGCTCGAAGACGGCCCTTTCGAACAACACCAGCGGGTCATCGAGACGAATTTGTTTGGCGCCATGCACGGTGCGCGAGCCGTCGTTCCGCTCTTTCGGAAGCAAAAACACGGCGTGTTGATCAACGTCGGCTCGATCCTCAGCCAAGTCGGCCAAGCCTTCGTGCCTGCCTACGTGATCAGTAAGTTCGCGGTGCGCGGCCTCTCCGAGGCGCTGCGCGTCGAGCTGGCCGACGAGCCGAACATCCATGTTTGCAGTATTTTTCCCTACGCGATCGATACTCCTCACTTCGAGAACGGCGGGAATCACCTCGGCAAGCGGATCCACGCTCTGCCTCCAATTCAGACCCCAGAGGCAGTCGCGCTCGCGCTGGTCGGGCTTGCAGAAAAGCCGCAGCGTGCGGTTTATGTACCCCAAATTGCCCCGCTCGGCTTGATGCTCCATGCCCTCATGCCTGACGTGCTGGAACGCACGCTCCTCGATGCCCTGCGCAAGTGGCACGTGCAGGGCGAAGAAGTCATCAGCGACGGCAACCTCTATGCTCCTACGCCAGGCTCCGGATCGGTGCATGGCAACCGTCTTCCGATCGTGAGCACGTTCGAGCTGGTCACTTGGGCTCTGCGCCGCATGGGGCGACTGCTCGTGAGCTCGGATCGCGCGCATGCATGATGCCGTAGTCGTCGGCAGCGGTCCGAACGGCCTGGCCGCTGCGCTGACGCTCGCGCTTGCTGGCAAGCGGGTTGTCGTCTTCGAAGCGGAGCGGACCCCCGGCGGCGGGGCGCGCACGGCTCAGCTGACACTGCCTGGTTTCGTGCACGACATATGCTCGACGGTTCATCCACTCGGTCGGGGTTCACCGTTCTTCAGAGCTCTGGATCTCGAACGCCACGGTCTTCGCTGGCTCGATCCTTCCGCGCCCCTGGCTCACGTGCTGACCGAAGAGCACACGGTACTTTTGGAACAAAGCATCGACGCCACCGTCGACCACTTGGGGCGCGACGGCGAATCGTACGGCCGCTTGCTCGGACCGCTGGCCGAGGGTTTCGACAGTTTGATGCGAATGTTCCTGGGCCCCCTTCTGCGGATGCCCGAAGATCCAGCCTTGTTCGCGAGCTTTGGGCTCGAAGCGTTGCGGTCCATGCAGGGGCTCGCGCGGGCGCACTTCGAGGACGACGCTGCGCCGGCCCTGCTGGGCGGCATCGCGGCTCACGCCATGCTTCCGCTGAGCGCCTGGGCCACCTCGTCGTTCGCGCTCGTGTTGGCGGCCGCGGGTCATGCCGTCGGTTGGCCGGTCGCCCGGGGTGGGTCGGGCGCAATCACCGGCGCATTGGTCGCGGCACTGCAGGAGGCTGGTGGCGAGCTCGTCGTCGGCGAGCGCGTGAGCGACTTGCGCAACCTTCCTCCTGCTCGCACTATTTTGCTGGATGTCACGCCGCGGCATTTGCTCTCAATCGTCGGCGACGCACTTCCCGCGCGCTACCGGCGACGACTCGCGCGCTATCGCTACGGAGTCGGTGTCTTCAAGATGGATTGGGCACTCTCGCGTCCGGTGCCGTGGCGCGATCCGGCTTGCGGGCGCTCGACCACCGTTCACATAGGCGGAAGCCTCGAAGAGATTCACGCTGCCGAGTCGACGGTACATCGCGGTCGCGTCGCGAGGGAACCTTTTTTGCTCTTCGTTCAACCGACCGTCGCAGATCCGGAGCGTGCGCCCGCCGGGCACGCCGTTGGCTGGGCCTATTGCCACGTCCCTGCTGGATTCGATGGCGATCTCAGCGAACTCGTCGAGGCGCGCATCGAACGCTTTGCGCCGGGGTTCAAGCGCTCCATTCTGGCCCGCGCGAGTCGCAACGCCGTGCAGATGGAGCAACACAACCCCAACTACGTGGGTGGCGACATCAACGGCGGCCTAGCCAACCTGAGCCAACTTTTCTTTCGGCCCGTCGCACGACTCGATCCGTACTCGACACCCAATCCGCGACTCTTCATGTGTTCGTCGGCGACGCCACCGGGTGGCGGCGTTCACGGGCTCTGCGGCTACTGGGCGGCGCAGAGCGTGCTCAAACGCCTGGGCTGACCATCCAGGCGAGCTGGGTGAGCGCGCATTGGCTGGCACGCGTGTTGCTCTAGCGTTGAGCATGAAACCGCGCAGCAACTGGGAACTTCTCAATGCGATGTTTGCCGTCGGTCGGACTCGAGCCCAGAGCGTGGTCGAGAGTGCGACGCTAACGCAGCTAGAAAGCCTGGGGTACGTGCGTTGCACCCCCGAGCACTACTGGTGCGCAACCGAAGAAGGTCGACAATTCTTCAACCGAGCCGAACCGCCATTCGAGCAGCAGCGACAAGGCGCGCCGAACTGAGCGCACGGGCCCCCGATGACGGGGTCAGCCGCTTCGATCGGCGACGCGCCCGATGTGCAGCTCGGGTTCAGAAACCACGCTAGCTTCCGTTCGGCCTGCCGCGCGCGCGAGCTTGCGGCGGAGCCCTCTGTGTGGAGAGAATGGCCAATGCGGCGACGCTACGTGTTCGCCCGTGAAACAACGGGCGTCGTGACCTACTACTGGCAATGCGTCGATCCTACGTCCCCCGAGGCCGGGACGAGCCTCACACTGCATGATTTGACTCTGGTTGCTCGCCGGGACGTTGTCAGCATCATTTCGCTCGACGCGAGCTCGTCGACGCTGGTCGTCGGACCCCAGCTCGGGCCTATCGCTCCGCACATCAAGAACAGCGAGACCGAGCAGTGGGAAGCGCGCCTTTGTCGGCTGCCCACCTACCAGGCTTACATGGACGAGTGGTCGCAGAACGAAGCGCTGCGCGTCGCCACGAAGCGGCACTGGGACAGGAAGACCATCTAGGCGCTTCTGAGTCCGGCCTCTCTCCCGATCGCCCCAAATCCTCGCTCGCAGTGGCGAACTGCGGCGTGCCTGGGCGCCCAAACCTGCGCTTGCCCATGCCGCCATGGCACACGTCTTGCTGAAACAATTCGAATGGACCACCTAACCGATCTCGCTGCCAGTTCCGATGATCCACGCTCTCGCGGCCCTGCACCTCCCTTCCCTGCGCAGACACAAGATGCTCCTGGCCTCGAGTCGGAGATGCGGCTCCAGCCCGATCACGGCGAACAGAGCTACGTGGGCATGGGCAGACTCAAGGGCAAGCGCGCTCTGATCACGGGCGGAGACAGCGGCATCGGCAAGGCAGTCGCCATCGCCTTCGCGCGCGAGGGCGCAGACATCGCGTTTTCTTGTTTGGAGGCCGAGCGCAAAGATGGTGAGGATACGCGGCGCCTCATCAAGCAGGTTAGCTCGCGGGTCGCCATGATCATCGGCGACTTGAGTGAACCCGCCTTCATTCAACGATTGGTGGGCGAAACCGTCCAAAAGCTGGGCGGTATCGACATCCTCGTGAACAACGCCGCTCACCAAGGCAAAGCGGTCGACGACTTTTCTGAGTTCGACGCCGACAGCGTGGAACATACGCTTCGCGTCAACGTGCTTGCTCCGTTCTTGTTGAGCCAAGCGGTGCTTCCGTATCTCTCGCCCGGGAGTTCAATCATCAACGTAGCGTCAGTCCAGGCCTACCTGCCCAGTGCGGAGATCCTCGCTTACGCGACCACCAAGGGTGCGCTCGTCACCTTCACCAAAGGGCTCGCCCAGAGCCTGGCGGATCGTGGCATTCGCGTAAACTGCGTAGCCCCCGGCCCCGTTTGGACGCCGCTGATCCAGCAGTCGTTCGACGCCCAGAAAGTCGCCCAGTTCGGCCGGGACAACCCGATGGGCAGGCCAGCGCAACCGGCTGAACTGGCTCCTGCTTTCGTATTCTTGGCGTCCGCCGAGGCCAGCTTCGTGAGCGGCGAAATTCTCGGCGTCACCGGCGGCAAGCCGCTGGGTTGATGCGTCTGCGCCTTGTGTCATCTGGTCCCAGTGTGCCAGCGCGCCCGCGCTCCGAGCCGCTCACTTCGCGTCGCGTCGCTCGATTTCGGTACGTTGGGCACGTGTATGAGCTGGCACGCCCCTTGCTTTTTGTTGGGATATGACAGCTCCCAGCAATCCCGAGGAAATGGAAACCCGTAGCGAAGCGCGTCTTCACGTCCACGACATCTTGGAGAAGATGTCCGATGTCATGTTCGGCAGCTTCTCGGCGCGTGACGACGAGAGTGACGTGCACGCCCGCCCGCTGCACGTCGCGGAACTGGAAGAAGACGGGACCTTGTGGTTCGTCGTCTCGATGCACTCGACACAGGTACGCGAAGTCGACAGGCGCAGCCTGTCTTTCGTGTCTGGGCAAGATGGGCGCCGTTACATCCACCTCATCGGCCGCACCCAGGTCGTTACCGATCGCGTCAAGATTCGCGCACTCTGGAAGAAGGCATATGAAGTCTGGTTCCCCAGTGGCCCCGAAGACTCGGACATCTGCCTCCTGCGCTTCGCGCCGCGCAGCGCAGAGTACTGGGACGCGGCTGGCATGAATGGGCTGCAGTACCTGTTCGAAGCCGCCTCCGCGTTGCTGACCGGCACCCCGCCTGAGAGCGTCAAGGGAGCGCACGGCAACGTGTCGATGGCATGAGCAAGCCCTCCCCTGGCTCGTGAAAGCCGTCGACGCCTGAACCGGCCCCGCGGCGCTCGACTCCCATGCCGCGTTCAGCGCGCAATCAGCTCGAAGAGCCAGAAGAAGGCACCGGCCAGAACGATCGAAGCCGGCAAGGTCAACACCCAGGCCATGAGCAGGTTGCGAACCGTCGACATTTGGACGCCCGAACGGTTGGCGGCCATCGTGCCCGCCACGCCCGAGGACAGAACGTGCGTCGTGCTTACGGGTAGACCGAAAGCGTCTGCGGCGCCGATCGTCAGCATGGCGGTGAGTTCCGCGGCGCCCCCTTGGGCATAGGTGAGGTGATCCTTGCCGATCCGCTCGCCGACGGTGACAACGATGCGTTTCCAGCCGACCATCGTGCCGAGCCCCAGTGCCAAAGCGACGGCCACTTTGACCCAGATCGGGATGAACTTGGTCGAGCCGTCCAGCCGGGATTTGTACTGCTTCATCGAGTTCCTGTCGACTTCGGACAGGGGCGACGCCTTGTCCTTGTCGAGCAAGCGCAACGTTTCGCTTACCAGGTACATGTCGTTGCGCAGGTTGCCGACGCGGCTCTTCGGGACCTTCTTCAGCTCGCGGTAGCGCGACACTTCGTCGGACACGGAGCGCATGACGGCGGCCAAGGCGGACAGAGTGGTCGGGGCCAGTTCGCGAACGCGGATGTAGCCGATGAGGGCGTCACGAGCTCGAGGCGCGTTGATCGGGCTCGCCGGGCTGCTCACGCTGGAGGACGGCGCCGCTGCGTAGCGCTCGACGGTATCGATACTCGATTGAGAGACCGCGACGAAATCGGCCGATTCCCGATAGGGGACGGCGTGATTGAGAGCATAAGCCGTCGGCACCGTGCCGACGAGAATGAGCATGATTAGGCCCATGCCCTTCTGCCCGTCGTTCGAGCCGTGAGCGAAGCTGACTCCGCTGCACGTCAGCACGAGCAGACAGCGGATCCAGAAGGGCGGCGGAGCTTCGCCTTCGGGCGCTCGGTAGAGCTTTGGATTCTTGATCAGTTTGCGCGACAACAAGAACAGCAGCGCTGCGCCGCCGAACCCCACCAGCGGCGAAATCAGTAAGCTCTTGCCGATAGTCGAGGCTTGAGCCCAGTCCACCCCGCTCGTACCCGAGTTGCCGTGAAGGAACTGGTTGGCAAGGCCGACACCGACGATCGAGCCGATCAACGTGTGCGAGCTGGACGCCGGCAGCCCCAGATACCACGTGCCCAAGTTCCAAAGAATGGCTGCGGACAGCAGCGCGAACACCATCGCAAACCCGGAGCCACTGCCCACCTGCAAGATGAGCTCGACGGGCAAGAGCGAGATGATGCCAAAGGCCACGGCGCCGCTCGAAGTCAGCACGCCCAAGAAATTGCAAATTCCCGACCACACGACCGCGACGTGCGGGTCGAGAGCGTGGGTGTAGATGACAGTAGCGACGGCGTTGGCCGTATCGTGAAAGCCGTTGACGAATTCGAAGCCGAGCGCGACCAGCAGCGCGAGGCCCAGCAGAGCGAAGGGCGTGGCCGACGTGACTTCAATCTGCGCCAAGTCGGCCAGCAGCTCACTGGCCGCAAAGCCAAGGCCCAGGACGAGTACGATGCCGAATGGGAGCCAGCTCAGCCCCCTGGGACGCCGCGCGAGCTTGGTCTCCAGCATGGAGGGAGCTCTCGGGGTGGAAGCGACGATGGGCGTATTCATGCGATTGCGAGCATCGGTGCGCCCCCTAACACCGAAAGTTCGTCGGGCTGATGGCTTCCGCACTGTAGCTCGCAGTGTTCACCTGGTCTTCACCGTATCGTCGCAACGCCGATCCGTCGCGGCGGCGACGTGTTCAGCGCAGGAAGGTAGCTGCTGGGCCGCTCCCAGCAGGCTCAACGCACGTGAATGTCAGGCTTGGGCGGCGTCACCATGCCTCTGCCCATGTGGAAACCGACGTGCGGCGGCTGACTGTAGGCCGTCTGTTCGCCGCACACGAGCCGCAGCTTTGGAGCGTGCCGCCACCGAACTCTCTCATGGCGGTCCCGCTCTCGAGTTCGCGGGACTCGTCTCCGTCCCAGTGGATCAAGAAGTTCTGTGAATTGGGTTTGCCGCCGAGGTTGGCGCCCGTCTCGGCCGCGAGCAGGCCATCGACGCTCGACGACCACATTTAGGCTCCAGGACTGGTGGCACATGAAGAACTCGAGCCCGGGTCGCGATGATACCAAATCACCCACGTGCTCGGCGCCGCCGTGCCCGTAGCCGGTCGAGCAGAGGTCCTGGCCATCGTGGTCCACCGCCATCGCGCCGCACATCACCTCTTGACCGGGATCGTCGTCGACGTTCGCGATCGCCATACTGTGCGAACCTTGGCCGGTGTAGTTGTCACCGTCCCCGTCCTTCGGTGTCGCGTTGCTGTCGAACTTCCAATCCTGAACGATCTTGCCGTCGACCAATCCCCAAGACGTGAGAGGAGTCGTACGCGTGTAGTACCCGCGCGCCATGACGAAGTGCGGCTTGCCCTCCGCGCCAAAGGCGGCCGTGGCCAAGAAGCGATCGACACGGTTGCCGCAGCCGTCGCCCCAAGCCGAGACGGTGCCGCGCGGCACGTCGAAGGCGACCGTGCCGATTTCAGCGCCCGTTTCACCAGAAAACCCAGTGAAATCCTCGGGACCGGTGAGGATATAGCCGCCTGGGTTACGGTAGACAGCGCTGTCGTCGTCGGACGCGGCGCGGCCCCGACTCAAGAACGCACCCGTACCATCGCGCGTGCCAGGCGCCGTCTTGACAGCGAGCTCGGCCTTGCCGTCGCCGTCGAAATCCTGCACGACGAATTGGGTGTAGCGCGCACCAGCGCGAATGTTTGGGCCGAGATCGGCGCGCCAGAGACGCGTACCATCCAAAGCGAGCGTATCGAGGTAGACGTCGCCGCGATCGAGATCTTCCATCTGGTAAAAGCCATCGGGCACAGGAGTGCCAAAATCCGACCCGCCCGTACCCAAACCACCACCCGCAGCGCCGCTGTCGTCGCCCGTGCCGTCTGAACCGGCCCCCCCCCGCTCGCGTTGCCGCCTACGCCAGCGCCGATGCCGCCTGTCGCACAGAGTTCGGCGTCCTCGCACGAGTCGCCGCCTGCGCTGCTGCCGCAGCCGTAGGCCAAGAGCAAAGCCACTGAACTCACAGCTGCTGCGCACTGATTGACGCGCGTCACGTTTCGATTCTCCCGACTGCTGAGCTGAGATGCAGCAGCCGGGCTCAACCGATCACGCGTCGCGAAATAGGTGCGGCGCAGCGGAGTTCCGCGAACTCAGGCCAGCGCGGCTGGCGGCGGTTCGCTGGGCGAGACTGCGAAGTCTGCAGCAGCAGTGGGCGCGGCAGGCGGCGGTTCGCTGGGCGAAACCGCGAAGTCCACTGCAGCGGCGGGCTCTTTGCTTTCTTCGACTCCCTGACCGGGATCGTTCGGCTCGAACAGGCGCTTACCAAGCGGCGTGTCGGGTCTGGTGGAACGGCGTTCCCTTGGGTGGTGCGGGCAAGCCATTCCAATCATTTACCACCAGCCTCCGAAGCTCAGGGATGTGTCATTTTTGCTGAACGGGCAGGTAATTTCCTGGGACACGGTGCAATTGTCGCCGCCGCAGAGTTCGGCGACTGTGCAATCAGTCAGGTCCTGCTGCGCTGACGCAAGAGCAGGTGAGGAACTTTGCTACTCTGTATCACACGCCCGACGATCGTCGTCCTCACTGCACGGTGCAGGTATCGAGCGAGGGGATCAGCTCACCATCGCTGCGCTTCCAGCTTCGAAGCACGCCGCGAACGGTAATGCGACTCCCCGTCTTGGTGCGATTCAGCTTGGCGGCACCGAAATCGGAAAACTCGCAAAAAACGGTGTACGACTTGATGTCGCGCGAATCGACGAGCACACCCGTGGCCGGGTCGACGGGGCTGCGACGTGAAGCGCCCGAGAGCGAGTTCGTGTTGCTGTTCTGGCCGCTCAGAAGCAACTTGTTGCTCTGGTCGACGTGCTTCTCGACCAAGATGCCGTCGAGTTCGATCCACTCGTCACGCAGCATGTGGGCGTTGACTTCGTCTCCTTCGATCTTCTGCACGTATTCCCCGACGCTCATGTGCGGCGCCGAAACTCCACACGCCGCGAGCACCAGAGTCAGGGCTACACCGACAACGAGCGATTTCATGCCGAGACGCTAGTTTGGTCGGTCGCGAAATCAAACCTAGCGCGTAGCCAGAGCCTCGATGCGTTCGAGAATCGCTCGCGGGTTCAGGCTTCCCTTGAAGACGTAAAGCGCCGAACTCTGGTTCTCGTCGAGCATTTCTTCGCTGACGCGCAAGCGACTCGAGACGACGAACAGCACGCGCCGCTCGCGATCGGCCTCGGCCCACTCGATGCGTTGCCAGACGGCAGGCCGACTCCAGTAGCCGAGCAGTTCGAGATAGACGGGCGGACGATGAGGTGAGCGGAAGACCAGGTCCGGCACGATCAGCCCGACACCAGGCAGCGCGAGCAGGCTCTCGGCCGGCCCCACGGAGAAGCCAGAGCCACGCTTTGCGACCGCGGCCACGAGCCCTTCGAGTTCTTGGCGAAGTTCCGTGGCCGCGAGCGTTCGGGAGTCGCGTTTCTTCAACGTCGCCGAAAACGATAGGGCCTTGCGCTCTTTGCCCCAGCGCACGCGCGCAGCGAGCTCGACTTCGTCGCAGGCGTAAAGCGCTGGCACGAGCAGCGCGAGCTGGAGCCCGTATTTGGTCGTGGCCTCGAGCACGCTGAACGGCCCGTCGATCTCGAGCCGAAAACGACCGTCGGGTAGCTCGCTCAAGCGGTAGAGCAACTGACGGAACTTGAGCTTGTGAAACAGCTGTCGGTAGCCCTCCGCCGAGCTGCAGCGCACGTCGACCACTAGACTGACGGCCCGCAAGAGCACGCCCTGCAGTTGGGCCAGTTCGTAGCGCTCGACCAGCTCTGCAGCCCCAATCCTTGGCAAACGTGTCATGCGCGCCGCCCCCTTGAGATCGGAAAACAGCGCGTCTTCGGCCAGAGCGGGATCGATTTGGTGCTCGCGCGCCAGTTCGGCGAGCAAGGCGGGGCGGTCGATGCGCGCTCCCGCTTCGAGCGTGCGCCGGACGGCACTGGCGCGAGCGAACAAGGCGCGCCGAAAGCCGATGGGCTCGATCGCCGCGGGAGCGCCGAACTCCGCATCGTCGAGCAGGAGTTTCTTGAGTCCAGACCAAAGCTTCTCTTCGCGACTATCGCGATCGACGGCGCCGAGAGCCTCGAGCACCTCATCGTAAGACGCCCCTTCGGCACTGTTGATCAGCGCCAAGAGATCCTCGGCGATCGAAAGCGCGCGCGCTTTGTCTTTCGCTGGGAATTTCTGTAGTTCGAGCGCCTCACCCCGACGCCGGGCGCGCACCAAATCGGGACCGAGCACTAGCTGCGTCCTCCATGAAACGACGGTCGCTTGTAGGCTGCGTGTTCGCGGCGTCGCTCACTGGTCGAGGTCTCGCCCGTGCGAGCCGAAACCAATTCATACAGCGTGGCGCGTTTATCGCCCTGTTTGCGCAGCACTCGACCGAGACGCTGGACGTGCTCCATGACCGAGCCGCTGCCGCTCACCACCACGGCGACGTTGGCCGACGGGACGTCCACACCTTCGTTCAAGACCTTGCTGGTCACGACTGCTCGGTAGCGACCTGCCTGGAAGCTCTCGAGGATTTCGCTGCGTTCCTTCACCTTGGTCTGGTGCGTGATGATCGGCACCAGGAACCGACGGCTCACCTGGTAGGCCGTAGCATTGTCCTGGGTGAAGACGATGGTTCGATCTTCGCGGTGCACGTCCAGCAGGTGCTCGAGGTAGACCAGCTTGCCTTCGGCGGCGAACGACAGGGCCCGTTGCCTTCGGTACGCGCTCTGAGCACGCCGCCCCGCCTCGGTGCGCGAACTACGCAAGATGAACTCCGAGAAGCCGCGCGGCGAGCCCATTTGGATGCCCTGCTGCCGCAGGTAGCCGAGGTAGACCTGTCGCTCGCTCTCATACTCGTCGCGTTCGGCCGAAGTGAGTTCGATGACGACCCGCTGGGTCTCGTAGTCGGCGAGGTATTCACCCGCCAAGTCGCCGATGTGCTCGCGGTACGCCACCGGACCAATCAACTCGTCGAGCACCGATTCGCGCCCGTCCGCCCGTTCGGGTGTCGCGGTGAGGCCCAGTCGATATGGCGCCAGGCACATGCGAGCCGTGAGCGAATAACTCTCGCCCGGCAGGTGGTGGCACTCGTCGAAGATGACGAGCCCGAAGCGGTTGCCGAAGCGCTCCATGTGAATATAGGCGGAGTCGTAGGTCGTCACCGTCAGCGGCAAGACGCTGTGCTCGCCACCACCGACGACGCCGACTTCAGTCGCGAAGCTGGTGCGCAGCAGATCGTACCATTGACGCACCAGGTCGAGAGTGGGCGCGACGACGAGCGCACTGCGCTGGCGATCGGCTATGGCCATCACCGCCACGTGGCTCTTGCCGGCGCCCGTCGGCAGCACGACCAGCCCCGCGCACCTCTGCTTCTTCCAGGCGGCCATGGCGGCCGTCTGGAAGGGCCGCGGCTCGCGCTGGGCACGCAGGACCAGAGAGAGCTCCTGGTAGGCGCGCGCTGTATCGCTCAGCTCGATGCCCGCGCGGGTGAGCATGCGAACCAGCGGGGCGTAAGCGGAGGCCGGAAAACGATGGCACAGGGCTCGCAGGTCCCATTCTGCTCCTGCTGGAAGCTCTTGGCCCTCGGGCAGCCCCGTCAGCTCCAGGGTCCCCCCGACGAAACGCAAGGCAGCTGGCACGCCTCCCCCTACCAAAGGCCACCCGTGAATGCATCCGCTGGACTAACCCTGACATGCGGGTCGCGGGCGACTTGCTTCGCAGAGCGCCTGTGAGGCGGGCTGATTTGCCCCACCGAACGGGGCGTCCCGTGCCGCGCGTTCGGCTCTCGGTCCAGCTGGCTGGCTCGTGGCACAGGTAGGCATGACAGGGATGTCATGGACAGGCTGAAATTTACCGTTGCACTTGTAAACTGCAGGAAAGTCGCAGCTCGGTTCGTTGCTCCATCTGTTCCACCTGGCTCGTGGGTCCCAGAGACTCTCTCGCCGGCTCCAGGCTGCGACTGCATTGTCATACCGCAGGAGCGTCTATGACGATTCGAAGGCGGCACGGTGCTCTTCGGCGGCCCAAGCCTCGAAGCGTCTGACAAAAAGAAAAACGGGGACCCGGCCGAAGCCAAGTCCCCGTTTTTCGTGACCAAGAGAAGCTAATTAGCTTCCCGAGCCGCCGCCGCCGAAGCCGCCGTCGCCGCCGATGCCACCGGCTCCGCCGGTCGAAGCCCCGCCGGTGCCGCTGCCGCCCGAACCAACGGTACCGCCAGTTGCGTCGCCGCCAGCGCCGCCCACGTCTGCGTCGCCGCTGCCATCGCAGCCTGCGAGAGCAAGGCCACCAGCAACTGCAAGAATCGAAATGAGGCTAAAAGTCTTCTTCATGATAAAATCTCCGAACAACCCTGTGTTCAACTAGTTGGGGACGGGTGTCAGGGCACTCTTAAGCACAGAGCATGCCAACTGATCACGCCTCACCTGTGGCGTTCAGCTACGCAAGATCCAAAGTGAATTCTGCCAGAGCTGCTATTCCGCCCTCATTCGAACGCCGCTACTCCCGTCCCAGAAACTCGTTCTTGCGCCTCCTCGGACCGTGATGTAATCACAGCGCCCCTCGAGGCGAGAAACGCGCCCGAGAGACCCATGCGAGGGTGGCGGAATGGCAGACGCGGCGGCTTCAGGTGCCGTTGCCCGCAAGGGCGTGGAGGTTCGAGTCCTCTCCTTCGTACCAGCTGAAACGAACGATCCCGGGCCCCCTATGGAGGTCCCGGGATTGTTCGTTTTGGGGTAGCGTCGGCGCCATGAAGCGCCAAGCCTTTCTGTTGCTCGCGGCCGCGGTCGCTGGAGCCCTCGCGGTTTCGCTGTTTCGTTTCGGCGAGAGCGAGGCCCGCGCGTCTCTTCCCCCCGCTCCGGAGTGGTCCTACTTCTGCTTCGACGCCCAGAGCGCGGGCGAGGTGAACGAGAAGGCCAACCAGGCCGCTGCGCGCGGTTGGGAACTGTTCGCTGGCAGTCCGGGATCGCGCGGCGCCGTCTGGTGCCTGCGCCGTCCGGGGCCTGCGCCGCTGCGTGACAAAGCGGGCCAATGAACCCAAACGATCGAGGATTTCCGCGCCTGACTTCGCGCCAAGGACCGTGCTATGGGAGCCGCCGCTCATGAACGCCCCGAGCAAGACGCCTGGATTCCCGGTCCCCCAACTGCTCATTTTTCGAGGTGTTCGAGCGGTGGATCCGGCTCGGTCGCTCGACCAGGTCCTCGATGTGGTGGTCGAGCGCGGTACCGTCAAGCACGTGGGCGTCGCTGCCGGTGATGCTTACATGAGTGCCGAAGGCGCGCGCATCGTCGACGGTGCCGGCAGATGGTTACTCCCGGCTTTCGTCGATCTCCACTCGCATCTGCGCGAGCCCGGCCAAGAGTACAAAGAAGACGTCTTCTCTGGCCTGGATGCCGCTGCGGCTGGTGGCTACGCGCATGTGTGCGTGATGGCGAACACCAAGCCGGTCAACGACTGCCGCGCCATCACCGAACTATTGATTTCTCGCGCACGCGAGCACGGCGGCCCACGCCTGCACCCCATCGGTGCGGTCACCCGCGGCATGAAGGGCGCCGAACTGTCCGAAATTGGCGACTTGCGCGAAGCGGGCGCGGTCGGCATCAGCGACGACGGTGTGTGCGTCATGAACGCCGCCGTGATGCGCCGCGCCCTGGAGTACGCGCGCACCTTCGACATTCCCGTCATCCAGCACGCGGAAGATCACGACCTGACGGCTGGCGCCTCGATGCACGAAGGAGTCGTGTCGGCCCGCCTCGGCCTACGCGGTTGGCCGCGCGTGGCCGAAGACATCATCATCGCACGCGACATCCTGCTAACCGAGTACGTCGGCGCCCGCTACCATGCCGCTCACCTTTCGACTTCGGGGGCTGCGCGCCTCGTCGGTGAAGCCAAGTCACGCAACTTACGCGTCAGCGCCGAGGTGACACCTCACCATCTGCTCCTCACCGACGCGGCCGTCATCGGCTACGACACGGCCTGTCGGGTGAATCCGCCCCTGCGCGAAGCCTCCGACGTCTCGGCTCTCCGGCGAGCCTTGGCCGACGGTACCATCGACGCCATCGCCACCGACCACGCGCCGCATTCGCGGCTCGAGAAGGACCTCGAATTTGCCGAGGCCAGCCCGGGCATGATGGGCCTCGAGCTTTGTCTGGGCCTGCTCGTGCAGCTGGTCGGTCAAGACGGTCTGACTTTGAATCGCCTGGTCGATGCGCTGAGCCAAGCGCCCGCGCGCATCGCTGGCGTCCACGTTCCCACCATCAAGGAGGGTGCGCTCGCCGAGTTCGCCCTGGTCGATCCCAGCGCACGTTGGATCCCTGAGCAGCGACGCCTCAAGACAAAAAGCCTCAACTCGCCGTTCTTGAAGACGGAGCTGAGCGCCAAAGTGCTGATGACGGTCGCCCATGGCGCCGTCGTGTTCGACGAAGAAGGAGCAACCCCGTGACCCGAGCTCATGTAGCCCTCGCCGATGGAACCATCCTCACAGGAACGAGCTTCGGGGCCGATGGTGTCGCGACCGGTGAGGTCGTCTTCACCACCGGCATGACCGGCTACCAAGAGGTCCTGACCGACCCTTCCTACAGCGGACAGATCGTCACGATGACCAGCCCACACATCGGCAACACCGGTGTGAATACGACCGACCCAGAGAGCACCAACGGCAAGCCCCAAGTGGCCGGTTTCATCGTGCGCGATCCGAGCCCGATCGTGTCGAACTACCGCAGCGAACAAGCGCTCGGCGACTACCTCAAGGCGCACGGCGTAATCGGCATCGGCGGCATCGACACTCGTCGCCTCACCCGCCTCCTCCGCGACAAGGGCTCGCAGAACGGTTGCATCGGTACCGGCAACCCCGACGATCTGGTCGACATGGCTCGCAAGGCGCCCTCGATGGAAGGCCTCGATCTGGTCGAGCGCGTCGGACCCAAGGAGAGCTACCAGTTCACCGAGACCCTCGGCGAATGGTCGCCGAACCACATGGGCCAGAAGATGGTCGCTCAGCAAGGCAGCGAGCGCTTCAAGGTCGTGGCCTTCGACTTCGGAGCCAAGCGCAACATCTTCCGCTGTTTGGTGTCTTCGGGTTGCGACGTCACCTGCGTCCCGGCGCGCACGACTGCTGCCGAAGTGCTCGCCCAAAATCCGGACGGCATCTTCCTGTCGAGCGGTCCGGGGGACCCGGCCGCGGTCGGCTACGCCATCGACACGATCAAGGAATTGTTGGGGAAAAGGCCTATGTTTGGCATCTGTCTCGGGCACCAACTGCTTGGTCGCGCCCTGGGCGGAGCGACCTACAAGATGAAGTTCGGCCACCGCGGCCTGAATCAGCCCGTGCAGGACCTGTCGACTGGCCGCGTCGAAATCACAACGCAAAACCACGGTTTCGTCGTCGACGTGAATTCCCTCGGCGGCATCGCCAAGAGCAGCCATCTCCATTTGAACGACGGCACCAACGAAGGTCTGGATGCTCCCGGCGCGCGCGCCTTCAGCGTGCAATACCACCCCGAAGCCGCTGCCGGCCCGCACGACGCCTTCTACCTGTTCAAGCGCTTCACCGATCTCATGCGCGGCTAAGCCGTTCCCCCCCGTATCGAATTCGATTCGCATCGCCTTCGACTCCCCTCGTCTTCGACCGCACCTCATGAACCCCCGCACCATTCATTTCGTTTCGCTCGGCTGTCCAAAGAACAGAGTCGACAGCGAAATCATGCTGGGGACTGCGCGCTATGAGGGCTTCACACACGTCGCCGACGCAGCCGACGCCGAGGTGATCGTCGTCAACACCTGTGGCTTCATCGACGCCGCCAAAAAGGAGTCGATCGACACCATCTTGGAGATGGCCGAGCACAAGAAGACCGGGGTATGCCAAAAATTGGTGGTCACCGGTTGCCTGTCGCAACGCTACTCGGGTGATCTGTCGGCGGGCTTGCCGGAGGTCGACCACTTTTTGGGTTCGAGCGACATGCCGAAGATTCGGCAAGTGCTGACGGAGAAGGCCGAACGCATGTTGGTCGGCAACCCAGCCGATTGGGTGATGACACAGAGCGACGCGCGCACGCTGTCGACGCGCGGCGCGAGCGCGTACGTGAAGATCGCCGAGGGCTGCAACCGCAGCTGCTCGTTCTGCGTGATCCCGAATTTGCGTGGTAAGCAGCGCAGTCGTTCGATGGATGATGTGGTACGCGAGGTCGAAAACCTGGTGTCGCAGGGCGTGCTCGAGGTGAATCTGGTTTCACAGGACACCATCGCGTACGGCCGCGATCGCTCGGACGACGCGAATTTGACTGAGCTTTTGCGACGAATTGCCGACGTGCGCGGGCTGGCCTGGCTGCGGGTCTTCTATCTCTATCCGGAGAAGATGACCGACGAGCTGATTGACCTGATCGGTGGCCACCCGACGATCGTGCCGTACGTCGACATGCCGCTGCAGCACGCAGCCGACGGCATGCTCCGGAGGATGAAGCGCGGCCACGGCGGCAAGCGGCTCTACGATCTGGTCGAACGCATGAAAAAGCGCATCGACGGTCTCACCTTCCGCACCGCCTTCATCGTCGGGCACCCGGGCGAAACAGAAGAAGAGTTCCAAGAGCTGATGAACTTCGTTAGCTGGGCGAAATTCGATCGCGTCGGCGTCTTCAACTACTCGGACGAGCCCGAGGCACATGCTTTCAACATCGACGGCAAAGTCGACAAGAAGACGTCGCTAGCGCGCGCCAAGAAGCTGATGAGCTTGCAGCGCAAGATCAGCAAACAGAGCAACAAAGCTCTGATAGGACGGCGGTTGCAGGTGCTGGTCGAAGGCCCGAGCGAAGAGAGCGACCTGGTATTGGTCGGTCGTCACAAGGGACAGGCGCCCGAAATCGACGGCGGTGTGTTCTTATCGGGCGGCGAATGTCAGCCCGGTAGCTTGGTCGACGTCGTGATCACGCAAGCCACCGACTACGACTTGCTCGGCGAAGTGGACGAGAGCGTGCCCGCCCGTTTTGGCGTGCCGCAAAAGTCCGGATCGACGGCGCCACTGCACGCGCTCGTTCAAAAGTCCTCCGACGGCCGCCGCATGCTCCGCACCGTCTGACCGACGACACCGCGAAGCGTTCCGACAGGGACCAGAGCGAGTCGGGGGGGGCGACGCGGCTTTCGCGCGGCGAGCGAGGACACCGCGAAGCGTTCCGGCAGGGACCAGAGCGAGTCGGGGGGGCGACGCGGCTTTCGCGCGGCGAGCGAGGACACCGCGAAGCGTTCCCGCAGCGAGCGCGCGAAAGCCACAGCGCCGTCGCCCCGACGAGCGGCAAGGCTCAGTCGGCGCCGCCGAAGCCACCCAGGCCGGGGCCAGGACCCGGCGCGGGTACGATGACTTCGGTTCCCGCGCTCTGGTCGCCGTTGAGTGTATACCAAACAACTAACCGATCGCCGACTTCGCCAGCGAGTTCGAGTTCGTATTCGCCCGTCTCGTCGGTGGTCTGACCGGCGATGCGGCCGGTGCGCATGTTCTCGGCGAAGGTCGTCGCCATGCTCTGAACGCGACCGGTGATGCGGACGAATCCGGCACCATCGGGGCTCGTCACCTCGGGGCGCGAGGGTGGCGGGAGCGGCAAGGTGGGCGACAAGCAGCCTGCTACCAGCAGCATGGCTGCGCCGAGCAGGAGCCCGCGCCGACCGACATTGCCGAAATTCGCCATGCGCTAGCCATGGTTACACGACGCCCGCGATTTGACCCGCTGCGAGCCGTTGCGCCAGCGTCTTGGAATGCTACTGCACTTTTTCATCGAAAACGGACGCCAAGGTCGATATTTCCGCGCCGCGATGCGCGGCTAGCTGCAATCTTCTCGCCAAGTTCTTGGCGACGGTCTATTCTTGCATGGTCGAAATTTCGACGGATTCTGGATCGCTGCGAGCCCTCCGCCCCGAGGTGGAATGCGCCGCATGATCCGCCGGTTGGCCGCTCGTACTGCACTAGGGTCCAACCTCTTTTTTTCTGTTGCCCATGGCGCAGATTCAAAATTGGCGGCCCGAGGGCCGCACATCAGGAGATGCTTGAGAAAATGAGCGACGAGGGCAGTTCGGATCTGGACGTGTTTGAGGGCCTCGGCAAAAAGGCAGCCACTGCGGCGGCTCCGGCCGCAACGCGTCAGCAGAAGACTCTCCTGGGTTTGGCCGCGCCACCTGTACCCGGTAGCCGTGGTGCGGCTCCCCCGCCGCCGCCGCCTTCGGTGAGCAAGGCGCCACCACCACCTCCTCCTTCGGCCGCCATGGCGCCTCCGCCGCCGCCCGTCTCGGCAACCAAGGTCACCACTGCAGGCATCGCGCCGCCTCCGGCTCCTACGGCTCCGATTGCGCCCGTAGCAGTGGCGCCTTCAGCCGCTGCGCCGCCGCCGGCCGCAGCACCGTCTCGCGCCGCCGCGCCGCCGCCGCCGACTTCGCCGTCGCGTATTCCGCCGCCCCCGCCAGGCTCGATGACGTCGGTCGTCGTTCCTCCGCCGCCCGCAGCGCCTTCCCTCGCAGCCAAGCCGCCGCAGTCCTCGAGCCCGCTCGCCAAGCCGCCCGTGGCACGCGACATGGACTGGGAGGACGAGGACGAGAAGACGACGGTCTTCGATCGCTCGGACGAGGACTCCGCCAAGGCTCTACTTCACGGCGGCGCCGCTCCCGCGGCGCGTGCACCGGCGCAGGCGCTCGCGCCACCTGCAACACGACCAGCGTCCGTCGTACCGCCGCCACCCCCCAAGCCTTCGCAGGCAGCGGCCGCGCCGCCTCCGGCCGCCAAGAGTTCGTTGCCGATGACGCTGCCTCCAGCGCCGGCTCCCGGTTCGCGCGCTACTGCGCAGCCTCCCACCCAACCGCAACCGTATTCGGTCTCGCAGCCGCAAGCGCCTGGCTATTCTGCGCCCGGCTACTCTGCACAGCCTCCGCAACAGTTGGCGCCGCAGTACTCGGCGCCCCAGCAGTCGGCACCCTACTCGGCGCCCCAGCAGTCGGCGCCCATGCAGTCGGCACCGATGTACCCCGCGCCCTCGTACGCTCCGCAGAAGAGCGGCATGGGCAAAGGTGCGATCGTTGGCGGCGTGCTGTTGACGGCCATAGCGGCCGGTGCGTTTTACTTCTTGGGTGGACCCAAGGTGGGAACGCTGGTCGTGACCGTGGCTGGTCCTGCCGGCAAGGCCGTGAGCGGCGTCAGCATCAAGATCGACGACGAGCTGAAGTGCAGCGCGAGTCCTTGCATCGTCGAGGGCTTGGCTGCCGGTAAGTCTCACATCGTGGTGGCTGGTGCGCCGGGCTACGCCGAAGCCGCGGGCAAGGCGATCAAGGTCGAGAGCGGCGAGGAAACTCCGGTGTCCATCGAGCTGAGCGCGGCCAGTGCTGGCACGGGCATCAAGGTGGTCAGCAAAACGCCTGGTCTGCGCCTTTCGGTCGACGGCAAGGATTACGGTCCACTGCCCCAAGAACTCACGGACCTCAAGCCCGGCAGCCACAACGTCGAAGTGAGTGGCAACCCGCTGTTCGCGCCATTCAGCAAGCGGGTCGAGGTGCCTGCCGACGAGATGGTCACGATTGAACCGACCCTGCAGTTCTTGAAGGGCGAGATCACCATCGAGCTGGGTGACAACGCCAAGGGCGCCAAGATCTGGCTCAAGGGTGACGGCGAAGACAAAGCGCTCCACCGCTTGAAGCTTCCGGCGACCATCACCATCCCCGCCGACAAGCAGATGACCTTGGTGGCCGAGCGCCAAGGCTTCGACAACTACGAGCGCAACATCACGCTCAGCGCCGACGAGCCTTCCAAGACGTTTACGGTCGAGTTGTCCAAGCCGGGTGCGGCCGACAAGTCGAGCTCGACGCCGACCCCCGGACCCAGGACGCCCACGCCGACCACGGCGACTGCGCCAACCACGGCGACTGAGCCGACCACGGCGCCGGCTGCGGCCACGGCGCCGGCTGCGGCCGGGGCGTCCAAGTTGAACATCAACTCGATTCCGATGTCGAACATCATCCTCGATGGCAAGCCGCTCGGCTCGACCCCGAAGATGGGCGTCGCCGTTTCGCCTGGCGCGCATACAGTGGTGTTCGTCCACGCGACCCACGGCCGCAAGGTGCAGCAGGTCAACGTGGCACCCGGTCAGAGTGCTACAGCCGTGATGCGCTTCCCCTGAGAATCGACGGGACGAAAAGAAGAAGGCGCTCCGGGTCGAACCGGGGCGTCTCCTTGTTTGTTAGTGGGGCGATCGAGTTCGTCAGTGCGCGAGCTCGGACCACGCACGCCAAGACGTCGTGCAACTCACGCTCTGCTCGGCAAAGAGCTCACCCGAACAACGAGCGAACTCGCTCGGTGGGCCCATCATCTGGTAGGCCGCGCGCGAGCTGAGCGGCAAGTCGTGGGCGTGGAGCAAGCCAAGTGCGCCCAGGGTCTTGCGCATTTCCTCGGCTCGAGCCGCGCCCAGGAGAGCCGTGAGGCGCGCGATGGCTTGGGACTTCACCTGGGGATCGTCCGTGATCGCGATCAGACGACGGAGAGCGCCCTCGCTGGCTGCGACTTCGCCTGCGCGACTCAACAAGGTGGCCACGCTGATGCAGGCTGCTGGCAAGGCGTGCTGATCCGGCCAGACGTTGCACGCGTGCTCGATCAGGTGCGCTCCGGCCACCTTCCACTCGTCGACGCTTTCGCCCTCGGGAAGATGTTGGGGCGCCAAATAAGCCATGAACAAACCGGAGCTCATCCACAGCTCGGCGTCGTCGGGAAAGAGCTTGCGGCCCCGCTCCTGGAAGTCGCGAGCGATGCGGTAGTTGCGTTTGGGCATCTCCACACTCGACAGCGTGAGCAGCGGATCGGCGTAGTAGTAGACGTCCCGGTAGAGCGGATCGAGCGTGGCCACCGCGTCGAGATAGGAATCGAGCGACTCGAAAACGCGCTTGCTGCTGAAGTGAATCCCGGACGCAACCAGCGTGCGACCGAACAGCAAATCTGCGAGTGCCGAACGGTAGCCCAGGCTGAATACGATGAGCTGCGACGGCGCGGGAAGCGCGTACGAGTCCGAGCTGGACGCGACGCGCGTGTAGCTTGCGGCCACCAGCGGGCGCGCCCAACTCACCAAACCCACCGACAGCGCCAACAGCGGAGCCGTCAACCAGCCGCCGAGCCTCACTCCACCTCGCGGTGCAGACGCAGCGGGTAGACGACCGGATCCTTGGCGTCCCGCACTTCACCGGAAATACTGAACTCGCTCAGCTCTCCATCCCCGTCCAGATCGCCGTGAGCGCGCGCCACGAACAGCGCGCCTCGTGCGTCAGAGCGGCTCTCGAACTCGAACGAGAACGAGTGCTCGCGATCTTGACGAAAATCGAGCAAGCGCCACGTCGGATGATCCCAAGTGCCCTCCGGATCGACGACGCGGGTGCCGGCAGGAACGCGCACGGGCGTGCGCGGTGCGCTCTCGGGGTAAGCCAGTGCGCTGGGCATGCCCGACGCCAGGGCGGTCGCGCGACCGGCCAAGTGACTCAAGCCGTCGAGCGGCTCGGCCAGCCGCGAGGCGCGCAGGTTGCCGAAAAAGGTAGGTACGAATGCAGCAGTCAAGCTGCCGCCCAGCGCCACGAGAGCGGCCAGCTGGACTGGGGAAAACGAACGCACTATTCGCCTGAGTTTTCGGAGTAGATCTCGGCCGAGAAATTGGAGCTGAGCAACACGGTCTTCTTGCCCGTGTCTCCGTTCAGATCCGAGATGGCCTTGACGACATAGTAGGGGCTGGCAGGCGCGTTCGCAAAAGGCGTACCGCTGACGCTGGCCCCCAAACTCAAGCCTGCCAAGCCAGTGCTCCCGGCCGCCACACCATAGCGAAATGCCACCGGCGCGTTGACCTGTACGCCTAACGTGCGGAAGTTGTCGAGACAGCCAGAACAGCCGGTGTTGGACCAGTCCGCTTTGATGCGTCCGTCGGTCGAAGTGATCGGATGGTACGTGTCGACACCACCAGTAACACCCAGGTAACGGAACGTCTCGTCGAAGTAGGCTTCTTCACCGGCCTTGATCGAGCCAATCACCTCGCGTGCCTCGGCCGTCTTCGACGCCTGCACGTACGAGCGCACCGAGTAGATGGCGAGCGACGCCAAAACGCCGATGATGAGCACGACTATCATCAATTCGACCAAGGTGAAGCCGCGTTGCGCTCGGCGCTCGAAAGTCGGCGAAGTAGTGTTGAATTTCACGGGTGCGCTCACTGTTCGGCGATGACGTTGGAGTAACTGGACATGAGCTTGACGGTGGCAGGTGTGTCGCCTGGATTGCCGCGCGCTTGCACGACGTACCACGGTCCATTGACCGTCGCAGGCCAAGTCGGTTGAGATGCGAAGCCGGTCGTTGGGAAGGTCGTCCCGGGCAACCCAGCGACCGTCGAGTAGCCGAACTGGACGGGCTGATTCACCGTGGGCGCGAGCACGCGCCAACGCGCGTAGTCGTTGCCCAAGTTGTTGTTCCAGTTGTACTTGGTGGCCCCGATGTTCGCAGTTGCCATCGGATAAGAACGAGTCAGATCGCCGTTCGTGCCGTCGAACGACACGTTCAAATAGGTCATGTGCTCACCGCGGTAGCGCTCTTGAGCCGAGGCGATGGCCCGCATGACTGCGATTGCCTCCACGTTCTTCGAACGTCCCAGATACTTGCGGAAGGTGACGATACCCAGACTCGACAAGATGCCGATGACCGCGACGACGACCATCAACTCGACGAGCGTGAACCCGAGACGCCGTCGCCTTCCGGCTCGACCGAGCTGGGAAGCAAGAAAAGCGGGCGAGCGCGACATGTGGGGTGGAGTCTAGCACTGCTGGGGGAGCGGAGAAAAATAGCGCCGGTTGTGGGATGGAGACCCACCCTCAGGCCTCGTCAGGACCGCTGCCCGGCGGCTCGTCGCTTTCGTCGGCGGCTTCGAGTGCATGCTTCTGCAAGCGGTAGCGCAGCGATCGAAACGAAATGCCCAACAACTTGGCGGCGTGCGTGCGGACGCCACCAGTGCGTTCGAGCGCCGCCACTACCAACCTGCGCTCGACCTCGGAGACGACGTCGTCCAGCTGACACCCCTCGGGCGGGAGCTCGACCAGGTTCGGGCCCGGGGCACTCGCCAGACCGCTCACGGCTTGGGGCAGGTCACCAAGGCCCAGCTTGCTCGAGCCGGAAAGCGCGACGCCGCGCTCCATCATGTTCTCGAGTTCCCGCACGTTGCCTGGAAACTGGTAGCCCAAGAGCGCGCGGTGCGCGTCGGGCGTGAGGCCCCGCACCTCCTTGGCTTGTTCGCGCGAGAAGCGCTCCAAGAACGACTCGGCCAAGAACGGAATGTCGTCCTTGCGCTCACGCAGCGGCGGCAAGACGACGCGAATCACGTTGATGCGATAGTAGAGGTCCTGACGAAACCGCTCGCCGCGCACGTCGGCCTCGATGTCGCGATTGGTCGCCGTCAGCACACGCACGTCGATCGGCACTTCGCGAGGCGAACCGACAGGGCGCACCTTGCGCTCTTGCAGGACGCGCAGCAGCTTGACCTGCAGACTCAGCGGCAGTTCGCCGACTTCGTCGAGAAAGACCGTGCCACCATCGGCTTCGCGGAACACGCCGAGCGTGCGCTCGGAAGCGCCAGTGAAGGCGCCTCTCTCGTGACCGAAGAGCTCGCTCTCCATCAAGTTCTCGGGCAGAGCGCCGCAGTTGACGACCAAGAAGGGTCCATCCTTGCGGTCGGAAGCGCGATGAATAGCCTCGGCGATTTTCTCTTTGCCGGTGCCGCTCTCGCCAGTGATCAAGACCGAGGTGCGCGAAGGCGCGATGCGTTCGACCAAGTCGAGCACGGCACGCATGGCCTCGCTTCGTCCGACGATGCCTCGCGGCCTCAGTCCGGCAACGCGAGCTCGCAAGGCTGCGTTCTCGGCCGCTAGAGCGTGCTTCTCGAACGCTTTGGCAATCAGAATGCCGAGCTCCGCGGCGTCGAAGGGTTTGGTGACGAAATCGTAAGCGCCCCCGCGCATCGCTTCCAAGGCGTTCTCGACCGTGGAATGCGCCGAAATGAGGACAACCTGACTGAAGTCGCTCCGCGACTTGGCCGCAGCCAACACGTCGAGCCCCGATCCGTCGGGCATGGAGAGATCGGTGAGCACCACGGGAAACGGCCGCGGCGCCGTCTGCAGGGCCTCGAGCGCTTCGCGGTGGCCCGCGCACAGTACCGCGTCGTAACCCTGGCGCTTGAGCAAGATAGCGAGCATCTGTCGGAGCGCGGGTTCGTCGTCGACGACGAGAACCCTGGGATCGATCGGACGCATCGTCATGGCGCGGCCACGATAAGGAGAGCGGGCGGAGACCACAAACGCCGAGCGCTCGCCGCCGTTTCATGTAGAGTGGCCGCACATGGTGCGAACTGGTTGGCTTTCTGGCGACGCGAGTACTTCCCTCGCCACAAGGGCGCCAGGTCGCCGAGCGCCGGATCGAAGAACGTTCGTTCCTCGGCGTCGTCTGAACTCCCCCGCCACGAGAGCCCTCAGCGGCGCTGCCTTGTTCGTCGCCTTGTGGCTCAGCTCCGCCTGCAGCGATGCCGAAGGTGACGGGGCCGACGACGACGACACGACCCCCCGGCCGCCCGCGCCACTCGGCATCGTGTTTGCTCCGGGTGGCACGCTGACCCTTTCGCCCGGTGAAGAGGTCGAATTCGGTGTGATCAGCTCTCCGCCGGCGGAGCGCCGCATCACCTTCGGCCTCTTGGCGAGTGATCCGGCCGAGTTCCACGACGCCTCGTTGACGCCGACCCAAACGACGAGCGACGCCGAAGGCAAGGCCCGCGTCACGCTGCGCGCGACGAGCGTCGCTGCGACGTTCTTGGTGCGCGCCTCGCTCGAGGATGGAACGGAAACACGGCGCGCCGTCTCGGTGAGTGCCGAGGGCTACGGTAGCGTGTCGATCACCCCCAAGTATGCTGGAGCACGCGAATTGGGCGCGTGGACGGCCTCGGCGCGTGCCGGGGTGAGTTGCGTGAACTTGGTCAGTTTGCTCGACGACGGCCCGCTGGTCGACACGGGCAAGGCGCCGCTGTTGGTCGAATCGATTCCCGTCGGACCCGACATTGCCGTGATCGTGCGCGCAGGTCAGCTGGCAGCAGGGTGCTTGACGGTTCCTCGGCTCGAGCCCGACGAGCGAAGGAAGCTGGAGGTTCTGGTCACCGACTTGCCGCTGCAGCTCGACCGCGGCAGCCAGCAGTTGGCGTTCGGCATCGAGTCGTCGACACCAGAATTCTCTGCCGAACTGGCCGCAGCGATCGCCGACATGATGGCTGCTTTCGCCGACGCACACCCAGACGACGCCGAACTCCTACTGGCGGATTGGGCCGCAGGAATCAAGGACGACGACGATCGCCAAGCCTTCGAACAGAACGCTCTGGACAACGACTTTCGAGCGCTGGTGCTCGGAGAATTGCCGGGGCCGAAGGCACTGCGTGGCCGCGTCCGTGAGTTGCTCCAGACGGCCTCGCTCACGCTGGTCGACGCCCGCACCTTCGAGGGCCTGCTCACCTTCGGGCCAAAAAAAGCCACCTTTGCGCTACAATTCGCGGCAGGCGTGCCGGCTGCGCAATCGGGGTTTTTCACCGAATCGAGTTGGTCTCGCTCGCTCGAGCCGGGCGACGTGCTCGTGCTCGGCGGCGCACTGGAGTACCAATCCAGCCGTTTCTTGACGGCCATCGTCGACCACACGGCCCGGGAAGACGAATCGCCCGCGCCCCCCGAAGAGCTGGCCGCGCTCGCCGACTGCACCAGCATTGCTGCGAAGCTCGCGGACGCGAGCGGCGGATCCGTCCACGACGGCTGCGACGAAGCCTGCGCGCTGCTCGCCTGCCAGAGCGCGCTCGACCGGGCTTGGACGCGGGCAGCCGATCAAAGCACGACCCTGTCACGCTTGGCCGTCGCCATGAGCGGCGCCGCCGAGCACACCGACCAAGCCGAAATTCTCTCGTTCGAAGGCACCTGGCTCGGCACGACCAAACAGGCAGCCCAGCTGAGCGGCCCGGCGCGCGGCCACATGCCGGAGTGAGATAACGCGCTCGGGCCGGCTGTTCGGGGAGAGCGCGTGCGGTCTCGAACTCAGTCGCGCAGCGCGTCGTAAACGCGCGCCTCGGCGACCAAGGGTGAGCGCGCACTGAGCACGATACTGGCGACAGCGAGCCCGAGGCAGACGAGAGCGGCGGCGCGCGCCAGCGACTCGAGTCGGGCCGGGCGCTTCTCGAAGAAGAACAGCCAACCCATGCCGAAGCCCGCCGCGAAACCTCCGAAGTGCGCGGCGTTGTTCACCGGCAGGAGCAGCGCCATGGCTAGCGCGTAGGCGAGTTGCTGAAGCAACAGGCTCTTGGTGTTTGGGTTGTTCTGCGCGTGCAAAACGCCGATTTGATGGCCTAAAAGACCGAACAAGGCGCCGCTCGCGCCAGCCGTGGGCGGACTCAAATGGCCGTACCAAAAGCCACTGGCGACGAACCCGAGCACGCCCGTAACGGTAAAGAGGACGACCAAGCGCGCGCTGCCGAGCTGCTGTTCCACGGCGCGCCCGAGCTGGACGAGGGCGAGCATGTTCATGCCCAGATGCAGCACGCCGAGGTGCCCATAAACGGCAGCGAGCAAACGCCAGGGTTCGCGGCTCGCGAAATCGAGCATGATGGCACCGGTCTGAGCCATCGCCGACAAGCGTGGGCCCGCGCCGATCAGCGACAAAGGCATCGAGCCGTTGATGTAAACCAAGAACGCGAAGTTCACGCAGCAGAGCGCGACGAGAGTCTGTGTGGCCACGGCTGGACGACTGAACCAAGCACCGAGCGTCGGACCGAGACCGCCGAGCGCGACGCCACAGCGGTAGCAGCGCTGCTCGCGCGCCCCGTTCAAACCACCGCACGACCGACAAACTCGAGACCTGGTGTTCACTGGGGCGGGTTCCTACCAACAGCAGAGGTCCGAATCCTCATTGGGGAGCGAAAATCGGCCCTCTGGCCGGTTCCGGCTTCCCTGAAAATCCTCAGGAAACACGCATGCTGTCCCATTTCCAGGCCCGCAAGCCTCTGGTCGGGCTTGGACCCAGCACAGTTGAAGCCTGGGCGAATTCTCAGGTAAACTGCGGAGTTACGGTCTTCTCATTCGCATTCCATGAGCGCAGCCTACCGGCTCCCCTATCCCAACGCCGGGATTGATCCGACCTCGCTTCCGATCGGGCCGAGGGAGGCCTTTGTCCTCAGCCAGGTCGACGGCAGGGCGACGCACGCGGAGCTGAGTTTGGGAACTGGTCTCGATGAGGCGCTCGTGAGCGACATCTTGGGCCGCCTCGAAGCTCTCGGCGCCATTCGCTTCGGCGAAGCGGCCCCCGAGCGGCCGAGCGGAATTCCTCCGCTCGCAAACACTGGTGCCAGTTCGACGCGCATGCGAGCGGTCAGTGAAAAACCTACTTTGGGTCAGCGAAATGCAAGCGAAACAGCCCCGCCGGATCGAGAGGCGCCTTTGACTCGAGAGCAGAAGCAACGGCTCAGGTTCGACGAGGCGCTGCTCGACGAACCCGCAGACCTACCGCGCGAAACGAAGGCAGAAATCCTCAGACTCCACGCCAATCTCGAGCGCTATTCGCACTACGAGATGTTGGGCATCGCCGACGACGCCGACCGGAAAACCATCAAATCTGCTTATTTCGAACGGGTCAGCGTCTTCCACGCCGATCGTTTCTTCGGCAAGGATCTGGGGACCTACAAAGCCCGCATCGAGCGGATCTTTGGCGCATTGACCAAGGCACACGACACGTTGACCCGTGCGCAGCTGCGCGGCGAATATGATCGCTACTTGCGGAGTCGGCGTGCTACGCACGGCGTACGCGATTCGCTTCCGCCTTCGGGCGCGCCCGTTGCGCCTTCGGGCGCCCCGGCTGCAGACACCCGCGACTCGTTCGTGCAACCGGTCATTCCGCGTGCCCCTCGTTCTCCGAGCATCTTCCGCGATGTGCTGCAGCCGTTCGAACTCGAGTCGACGCCCGACGGTGATTCGTCGCTGCCGCCACTCGATCTCGAGCCGTCGAGCCAGCCACCCGCCGAGCCACGCCTTGGTCAGCAGAGCGGACTGCGCGCGCCGGATCCTGCTGCGACGCGGCGTTTGCTCGCGAAGAAATTCGGCCATCGCCAACCACCGTCGCCGTCGCCCCCGCCGTCGTCCTCGTCCTCGGTCGACAAAGAACAGGTCAAAAAGGCCGTTTCCGAGCAGATGCGCGCGCGCTATGAGGCCCGCCATGGCGGCGAAAACTCACAGATCCAGCGCTACGTCGAAATGGCCGAAGACGCCCGCGGTAAGCGGGAGTGGGGCTCGGCGCTCAACAGCTTGCGCATTGCACTGACCCTGGTGCCCGAGGAAGCCCGCATCACCGATTTGCTCGAAGAAATTCAAGAGGAAGCCGATCGGTCGATGGCCGACCAGTTCATCGAGCAAGCCAAATACGAAGAGGCCGACGGTCACATGGAGCGCGCCGCGCGCTCCTACGAGCGCGCGGCGCGCGGCAAGAGCAGCGGCAGCCACGTCGAACGCGCCTCGCCGCTCTACGAGCGCGCGGCGTTTTGCTTGCTGGGCGCGCTTGGTGACAAGCGCAAGGTGGTCGAATTGGCGCGCTTGGCCGTGACTCTCGATCCCAAGCGAGTCTCGGCGCGCGTCGTGCTGGCCCAAGCCTACGAGTTGTCCAACATGCGCACGAGTGCCCTCGGCGAGCTCTCGCGAGCCCTGGAGTTGGATCCCAAGAACGAAGAAGCGAAGCAGCTGCAGAAGCAGCTCAAGTAATCGAACATTTCAAAGGCGCCGGACCGTTGGAGTCTGCGCATTTCTTAAGGAAAATCATGGAGCGCGTCATCGGTATCGATCTCGGAACCACCAACTCGTGCGTGTCGATCCTCGAAGAGGCGACACCGGCGGTGATTCCGAATCGCGGAGGTTACAAAACCACGCCCAGCATCGTGGCAGTCACGGAGGCCGGAAAACGTCTGGTCGGCCACATCGCCAAGCGTCAGGCCATCACCAACGCCGAAAACACCGTCTACGCCGCCAAGCGGTTGATCGGTCGCAAGTGGGAGTCGCCGCAAGTCAAGAACGCGCTCATGACCTCGAGCTACCACATCGTCGAAGGCCCCCACGACGACGTGCGCATCGAGCTGCGCGGTAAGCCGTTCTCGGTGCCGGAAATCAGCTCGATGATCCTGCAGGAGATGAAGCTGGTGGCCGAGGAGTACCTGGGTGAGACGGTGAGCAAGGCCGTCATCACCGTCCCGGCCTACTTCAACGACAACCAGCGGCAAGCGACCAAGGACGCCGGCGCCATCGCCGGACTCGACGTCATCCGCATCATCAACGAGCCCACGGCAGCAGCGTTGGCGTACGGCTTCGGCAAGAACATCGACAAGACCGTGGCCGTGTTCGATCTCGGCGGCGGCACGTTCGACATCTCGATTCTGGAAATCGGTGCGCAAGGCGTGTTCAAGGTGATCGCCACCACGGGCGACACCTTCCTGGGTGGCGAAGACTTCGACGCACGTATCATTGATTGGCTGGTCGACACTTTCCGCAAGGAACACGGCATCGATCTGCGCGAAGACCGCATGGCGCTACAGCGTTTGCGCGACGCCGCCGAAAAAGCCAAATGCGAGCTCTCCGGCGTGTCCGAAGCCGAGATCAACCTGCCGTTCATCATCTCCACCGGGTCGAACGAGGCGCTTCACCTGCAGACCTCGCTCACCCGCCAGAAGCTGGAGACGCTGACCGCGGACTTGATCGAACGCTGCGTCGAAATTTCTCGGCAGGCACTCGAGGACGCGCAGCTGGAAGTCGGTGAGATCGAGGACGTGCTGCTGGTGGGTGGCATGACGCGTATGCCGGCCATTCAGGACGCCGTGCAAAGCTTCTTCAAGCGCTCGCCGAATCGTGGCGTGCACCCCGACGAAGTGGTGGCCATGGGCGCGGCCATTCAAGGTGCTGCGTTGGTCGAGGACAAGCGCGAGATGCTGTTGCTCGACGTCACGCCGCACGCTTTGGGCATCATGACCTTCGGCAGCCACTTCGAGGAGCTGATCCCCCACAACACGACCGTGCCGACCAGCATGGGCAAGACCTTCACCACCAGCCGCGACAACCAGACGGCCGTGAAGATCATCGTGATGCAAGGTGAAAGCGAGAAGGCAGAGGACAACGAGCTACTCGGCGAGTTCATCCTCACGGGCCTACGCAGGGCTCCCAAGGGTCACGTCGAGATCGAGGTGACGTTCGAGATCAACACCGACGGCATTGTCAGCGTCAGCGCCAAGGACCTCGAGAACGGTCAGGCGCAGTCGATCCAGGTCACCGCCCAAAGCGGCCTGACGCCAGAGGAGATCCGCAAGATGGCCGATGACGCCCGCGACTTCATGGTCGAGCGCAAGACCGACGAGACATTCGAAGCTGCCAAGCAGAAAGCCGAAACCCTGATCGCCAGTATCGAGGGATTGTTCGGCGAGGTCGAACGCGCCGTGGGCGGCGCCGACTTTGGCCGCGACGCCGTCGACAAGGGCAAGCGAGCCATCGACTCCGCACGGCAGGCCATCAAGAGTCGAAATGGCGCGAAAGTCAGCGAGCAAGTCGCTCAACTCGAGCGCACGGACAAGATGTTCCGAGGAGTTTTGAGCGGTTCGTGACACCGACCCGAGATCCACCCATGCCTCCTTCCTCTCCGCCGCGTCGCTTCTCGCTGCTTCCCCCGGAACTCGACGACATCGACGCTGGCTGGGGCGAAGAAGCGCCGACCGTAGTGCCCACGCGGGCACAATCGATTCCCAGTCGGCCGCCGATGATCAGCATCGCCCAGCTGCCGGACGACGAGTACAGCAACCGGGTCACGCAAATTCCCAAAGAGCCGCGCGACGAATTCGTGCGCCGCGTCATGGCTGCGGCCGTTCACGGGGATCGGCCCGTTGCCGAAGCACCGCCGCCACCCCGCTTGCCGCAACAGCCGTTGCCGCGCCTCAGTAAGCTCCCGACGTCGCCAGCCCCGGGCGAAGCTCTCGACTTGGTGAACAGCGAGAGTGTCGACCGCCCTCCGCGCGAGTTCGATCTCGCGGACGACGATGACGACGTCTTCGATCGTCCCACACTCGACGGCGCGCGTGCCCCGAACCCCAGTGAATACCCCACCGCGCCGCCACCGGGCAGCGGCCACGAATCGGATCGCGCCCGCACGGTGCCGCGCGTGCCGCGTCCGCGCGCTGGCGCGTTCGGGGAAATCTCACATCATGACTTGCCAACCGACCCGCCACCGTCTCTGGCTCCCGTGAGCGTTCGCGAGCCGCGTCACGGCCTGCGTCACGATGGCCGAGCGAAGATCGAGCAGGAACCGACCTCGGGCCTCGAGCGCGCGCGACGCGCCGTGACACCCGTAAAACGCTTTGGCTCGAGTCCCTCATTAGAAGGCCAAGGCCTCGCGTTCGTCGGGCGTCTCGGCAGCCCGGCGCCTCCGGAACCGCTCGGCGAAATGAAGGACCGTTTTTCCATGGGTGATTTTTCGGGCGCACTCGCGGTGGCCGAACAAATCCTCACCAAGGAGCCGGACGAGCCCGAAGCCAAAGCCGTGGCCGCGAAATGTCGAGACGTGCTTTACGACATGTACGCCTCGCGCATCGCAGGCATGGATCGCGAGGTGTCGGTCAAGATGGGACCCGATCAGCTGCGCTGGCTCTCGCTCGATCATCGTGCGGGTTTCTTGCTGGCCATGATCGACGGCGGCTCGACGGTCGACGAACTACTCGACGTCTCCGGCATGCCGCGCCTCGATGCCCTGCGCATCCTGTGTGATCTGCTGGATCGAAAGGTCATTGGACTGGGTCGCTAGTTCTCCGAGCGCGGCTCGTCGCGGCCTTCGAGCAGCCCGAGCCGGTCGACAGCAGCCGTCGCTCGCCGTCGGTGCGGTCTGCGTCGCCTGCGCGCTGACGCTCGGCGCTCCTTCGGCGTCGGCCGTCGGGCGTCCGCCCGCGCCGCTCGACGCGGCCAAGCCGGTGACGAGTTATCGTTTGGATGCGCGCCTCGACGCCCAGCACCACAGCGTGCATGCGCGCGAAACCATCTTCTTTCGCAACGTTTCCCAGCGTCCGCTCGGCGAGCTCTGGTTTCATCTCTACCTCAACGCATTCGAGAACGAGAGAACGCTCTACCTCCGCGACGCTGGCGGTCGGAGTGGCAAACGCCTGGGTGCGCCGGGCCACCTGCGCGTGCTGTGGCTCAAGAGCGCGCGCTACGGCGCAGTCGATTTGTGGAAAGCGAGCGCGCCCCATTCGCCGCACGACGCGAGGGATCGCACCGACATCCGCGTGCCCTTGCCCGATCCCCTACCGCCCGGGGAGACGATCGAACTCGAACTCGAGTTCGAAGCTCAGCTGCCCCGGATCGTGGAGCGCACGGGCTACGAGGGCTCCTTTCACCTGGTGGCGCAGTGGTTTCCCAAGCTGGCGCGGCTCGAGCCGGGCGGCACCTTCGTTCACTTTGCGTTCCATCCCCATGCCGAATTCTTCGCCGATTTCGGCGAGTACGAGGTGCGGCTCGACGTGCCCGAAGAACACGTCGTCGGCAGTACGGGAGAGCTTCAGCTCGAGAACAAGAAGGCAGGGCGCGCCCACTACAGGGCTCGGGCGTCCGGCGTTCACGACTTCGCCTGGACGTCAGCGCCGGCTCTCGCTCTCGAAAAGCGACACAAAGGCGCGATCGAAGTCAGCATGCTGGGGCCCCAAGGCCAGACGCGCGCGCTCGGCACCATCGATAGAACGCTCGATGCCGCCTTGCCCTACTACCAAACCGCTTACGGGGCGTACCCTTACCCGACCTTGACCGTCGTGCAGCCGCCCAGCGAGGCTGGCCGCTCCGGCGGCATGGAGTACCCGACCTTCTTCACCGCCGGCGGCTCGGCCTTGATGGGTCGCTTGGGTGTGCGTTGGCTCGAAACGGTCACTGCGCACGAACTCGCCCACCAGTGGTTCTACGGTTTGGTAGCGACGAACGAAGCCGAATACCCTTTCTTGGACGAGGGTCTCACCTCGCACGCCGAGTGGCGCTTCCTCGAGCACGCCTACGGTGCAGGTTCGCAAATGGACCTGCTCGGGTTCCGAGTCTCGCGGGCGGCAGTGGGTCGCTATTCGGGCTTGTCCGTCGGTCCTGAGGAACTGGTGGCACAACCCGCGCGCGACTTCTCATCGTTCCGTAGTTTAGCGGGTCAGGTCTACGGCAAGACGGCGCTAGCGCTCGAAACGCTGCGACGCGTCTACGGTCCCGTCGCCTTCGATGCGGCGCTCCGCGCCTACGCCATCGAGCAACGCTTCCGTCACCCCGAGCCCCGTGAATTCTACGAGAGCATCGAACGTGGCTTGGGTACCCAAGCGCGACGAGCGCTGGAGACATTGCTCGCGCGGCGTGGACGACTCGACGTTCGCGTCGGCGAAATCACGACGCGCCATGACTGGTCATGTGTGACGATTCTCACTGGCGGCAACGTCGTGCTGCCGCTCGAGGTCGAGATCGAGTTCACCGATGGTCGCAAACAACTGCATTTTTTCGCGGACCCCCGGCCGCTCGAAAAGCTCGAGTTCGCCCATGATCTCCCGATTGCCGTCGTGCGCGCCGATCCCGAACAGAAGCTGTTCATCGACGAAAATCTGCTGAATAACCGCGGATTTCCCAACGGAAAGCCCGCTCGAACTGCAACGGCCGCCCGCCTCTCGTGGCTCGGCCAGTGGGCGCTGCGGGTGCTGCGGCCATGACCGCGCTCTTGGATGGCTCGAGTCGGCGCAGAATTCTCGGCGTCGTAGTGCTCGTCGCCGCGGCCGAGCTGGCCTTCGCCTGGCTTGGCACTCGTCCGCTCGTCGCTTTTTTGTCGAGCTTCGCCCTGGAGAGCGGCGAGCTGTTCGAGCCTGGCAGCGTGATGCTGCTCGAGGTGCTTCGGCTGGGGCGGCAGAGCCTCGCTTCGATCGCCTGGCTCACGTTCGAGGCGTTCGCGCTGGGCGTCGTTCTACTCCTGCCTGCGCGAGCGCTGCTGCTCGTCTCGGCCATCCAACCGGAAGCCACAGCGGAGGCGCAGGGCGCTCGCAGCCTTTGGCTCGTACCGCGCCTCGCTCTGCACCATCTCACACTCTGGATCGCCTACGCGCTCGGCCTGGTCGCGTGCCTGCTCGCGCTGGCCCCGGCGCGCCGCACGCTGGGGGAAGGAGAGTTTTCGTCGCTCTGGCTGCTGCTCGGCCTGGCACTCGTCGCCTCGGGCGCCACCGTGCTTCAATTGTTCGCGGATCTCTGGGCGCTCGAGCTCGCCCGGAAGCGCGGGTTGGCGCGCGCCGCCCGAGCGGCCTGGGCCGGCAGCCGCGAGGTGAGATGGCTTGGGGGGCGCGGTCTCAAGAGCGCCGTCGCGCTTGGCATCGGCGCGCTCGGTTTCGTGACGACGCGCGAAACCACCGAGGCAGCGGCCTGGTTCGGTTGGTTCGCCGTTCGATTCCTCGGCTTCGCCGTCGTAGCTCTCGATTGGTACTGGTATCGCCTGCTCGGCAGGCGAACGGTTTCGATCAGTGGAGCGCGCCGGCTGCCTGACGATAAAGCTGCACGTGACGTCGAGCCGGTCGGTCCCACGCCAGATCTTGGCGCATGACGCGACGGAGCAGCTTGGCAAACTCGGCCCGGCGGTAAGCCGTCACGGCCCGGCCGAGCCCGCCGAGGAGGCCGCGCTGGGTCAGCGAATCGAACAGAAAACCGGTACCCGTGGCCAGTTCGGCATCGGCGTCGACGATCACGTCACGCGCAGCGTCGGCAGCAAAGGCAACGGGTACGGCGCCGTAGCGGGCGGCCTGCAAGAGCCGTTGACCGGCGGGATTGTGCCGCTCGAGGCCCAGGTAAAAGTCCGCCGCACCAAGTAGGCGACGCCGGAGGCGCGGCTCGACGTTCGACAGCACGACCAATTGGTCCTCGAGAGCTTCGGCGGCTGCGCTCTGTGCAGCGCTGAGTTCGCGCGTCGTCTGGACGACCAGCGCCAGATCGAGTCGCGCCAGCGGTGCCAAGGCACCGAACAGCGTCTCCAGACTGCCGTCGCTCGGATCGACCTCTTCGAAAAACACGAGCGGACGCGACAGTTCGAGAGCCAGGCCGAGTTCTTGCAATAGAGCCATCTTGTTTCGGCCCTTATTGCTGGGATCTTGCGCGTCGAAGCGGCTGACCAGCGCGGAGTCGGTCGCGGGGTTGTACACCGCATGGTCGACGCCGCCGAGAACACCCGTCGGTGTCTGGCCGCGGAACGAGCGCGAGATGCCTCCGAAACGAGATGCCTCGAGCAACTCGCCAGCATAGGCTTCAGAGGGCGCCAGGACGAGGTCGGAGAGCGCGAGCGCACCCTTGAGCAGGCACAATTCGTCACCGCTCTTGAAGCCCTGTTGGTTCGCGAAATTCTCCGGAATGCCGAGAGCCGCCTGATCGTCGAGCGCGAAGCTGCCGAGCGCGCGTCCGTCGTGCACCGTCAAGAGTCGACCGAGCTCGGAGCCGCCCGATAGGCGCAGCTTGAGTAAGCACAAGCCGGCGCGCGCATCATGGACGTGGAGCACGTCGTAGGGCTTTTGATCGCCGACCTGCGTGAGTAACGCCGTCACGGCGTCGCTGTAGCGGCCGAGGGCGCGCGCCTCGTTCGGGTCGCCGCGACCGATGGCATTCATTTCGACCCCAGGTGCATCGAGCAGCACCAAGCGCGCTCCGCTCGGCAGGCTGACGTCGAAGACGTAGGCCTCGCCGCCGTCCGCCAATGCCAACGGGGTGAGACGTCGCGCAGCCATCAGACCAGCGTCCTCGAAGGCCGAGAAGCGAGGCAAGGCGAGAGTCACGTCATGACCGAGCAGGCGCAGGGCCTTGGCCAAGGAGGAGATTGACTCGGCGGCGGGGCTCGGGGCGACGTAAGGACCAAGCTCGGTGGCAGCGATGAGGATGTTCATGAACGCGGCGGGGTTTACCAGAGATCGGCCGATTCTGCCCGGTTTCGGGTCAGGCCCTGGGGATTTTCGAGCGAATTTGCCAAAAGAGCCTGCTGTTGCTTGATTCGGGCCCCGGACTCGCCGGCAGAGGACCCTCATGGACGATTTGATTCACAAGGCCACGATTCTTCACGAAGCCCTGCCCTACATTCAGCGCTTTCAGGGTCGCGTGTTCGTCGTCAAATACGGTGGCCACGCCATGGTCGACGAGGCACTGAAAATCTCGTTCGCCCGCGACGTCTGTCTCTTGCGCACCGTGGGCATCCAGGTCGTGGTCGTGCACGGCGGTGGTCCCCAAATCAACGAGACCATGGCGCGGCTCGGCGTCGTTTCCGAATTCGCGGCCGGTCATCGCATCACCGACGACGCCACGATGGAAGTGGTGGAGATGGTCTTGGGCGGAAAGGTCAACTCGGAGATCGTCGGTCTGATCGCCCAGCACGGTGGACGACCCGTCGGACTCAGCGGCAAGGACGATCAATTCATGGTCGCAAGCCGGATGGCACCCGTGCGCGTCAAAGACGAAAAAGGCCAGGAGAGCGAAGTCAGCCTTGGTCGCGTCGGTGAGGTGCACCACGTGAAGCCGAACATCCTCCGCGACCTGCTCGACAAGGGCTACATTCCCGTTGTGGCGCCGATCGCGCGCAGTGCCTCCGGCGAGGCGCTGAACGTGAACGCAGACACTGCCGCGGGGCAGATCGCCGCTGCGCTGGGTGCCGCCAAATTCATGCTGATGACCGACGTCTCCGGCGTGAAGGACAAGGACGGCATGCTGATCCGCTCGCTGGAGGCTCCGGCGGCCGAAGCCATGATCGAATCGGGAGTGATCGTAGGCGGCATGATTCCCAAGGTACGCTGCGCTCTGCAGGCAGTGAACGGCGGCGTCGAGAAGGTGCACGTGGTCGACGGGCGAGAGCTGCATGCTCTGCTGCTCGAGATTTTCACCGACCAAGGCGTAGGCACCGAGATCCGGAAGACCCAGGTTTGATGGCGGCGGGGCATGTTCGCCCCGAGGGCGTGCTCGAAGACGCCATCTTGCGTGTGATTCGTGTGCCCGCCGAGTCTGAGGGCATGCGTCTCGATCGCTTCTTGTCGTCGCAGCTCCGCGCCACGAGCCGCACGCGCGCCCAAACCATCATCGAGACGTCGGCCTTCGGCGAAGACGGTCGCAAGCTGCGCGCCTCCGACCGCTTGCGAACCGAGCAACGTATTTACCTGTGGCGACCGAGCTTCGAGGAAGCGCCGCCGCCCTTCGAGGTCCGGACTTTGTTCGAGGACGCGCACTTGATCGTCGTCGACAAGCCGCCGCTCATGACGGTGCACCCGACGGCGCGCCACCATTTTCAGACCGTCACCAAACATCTGGAGCAGGAGCGGCCGGGCCAGTACATCTCGCTCATCCACCGCCTCGACCGCGATACGAGCGGCGTGCTGCTCGCGGCCAAGTCGCTCGAAGCCGATCGCGGCTTCAAGATGCAGCTCGAGGAACGTTCGATCGCCGCGGCGCGGGCGGCCGAGGCGAACGAACCAGTCGGCCGAGCCGACAAGACGTATTTGGCCATCACCTGGGGCGTGCCCGCGGACGGTCTGGTCAACCTGCCACTCGAAGAGGATCCGAGTCCCCTACGCGTGAAGATGCGGGTGGCAGCCCGCGGTGGCCTGGCCGCGCGCACCGGCGTGCGGGTGCTAGGTGTCGCCGGCGGCTACGCCTTGGTCGAATGTCAACTCTACACGGGCCGCCAGCACCAGATCCGCGTGCACTTGGCCTCGCTCGGCACACCCGTGGTGGGCGACAAACTCTACGGTCCCGACGAGCGCCTGCTGGCGCGCAGCGCCGACAACCAACTGAGCGCCGAAGACGTAGCGCTGCTCGAAATGCCCCGTCACGCTCTGCACGCTTACCAGTACCGCGTCACCCACTGTTTCACGGGCCAGCCGATGGTCTTCACGGCACCGTTGCCCGAAGACATGGCCGAATTTTGGCTCGCCGAGGGCGGTGATTCGGGCGGCTTTACAGGTTGAGCCGGGCGCGATACCCCCGCCCCAACCCATGCCTATTCGCCGCGCCCTGCTCTCCGTTTCCGACAAGACCGGCCTCGTCAGTTTCGCCCGTGCCCTCGCCGAACGCGGCGTCGAACTCCTTTCGACCGGCGGAACTTTCAAGACGCTGGAGCAGGCCGGCATCGCCGTGACCGCAGTCGACGCCTACACCGGCTCGCCCGAGGTGATGGATGGCCGCGTGAAGACGCTGCATCCCAAGATCCACGGAGGCATCCTGGCTCGCGAAGGGCACGACGAAGCCGATCTCACGACCCTCGGCGCGGGCTTCATCGATCTGGTCGTCGTCAACCTTTACCCCTTCGAGCAAACGCTGAAGAAGGCGGGCTCGCGCTTCGAGGAGCTGATCGAGAACATCGACATCGGTGGACCGAGCATGGTGCGCTCCGCAGCCAAGAACCACGCACGCGTCGCCATCATCACCAGCCCGACCGACTACGGCTCCGTACTCGAAGAGATCGAAAAGGCAGGTGAAATCAGTTTGGCAACCCGCAAGCGCCTGGCAGGCAAGGCCTTTGCCACTACCGCGGCGTACGACGCCGCCATCAGCGGCTGGATGACCGGTCTGAACGAGGGCGACGGCTTTCCCAAGAACCTCACGCTGCCGCTCAAGAAGAGCTACGGCCTGCGCTACGGCGAGAATCCCCACCAGCGCGCCGCCTTCTACGTCGAACGCGATGCACCGGCAGGCTCGCTCGCTCGCGCGGAAAGTCTCGGCTCGGGCGCCAAGGAACTCAGCTTCAACAACCTGGTCGATGCCAGCGCTGCGCTCGAGGCCGTGCGTGAACTCACGGGCCCGGGAGCCGTCGTCATCAAGCACGCCTGCCCGTGCGGAGCGGCAATCGCGCCCACGCTCGAGCGTGCCTACCTGGAAGCGCGGGAAGCCGATCCCGTCAGCGCCTTCGGCGGCATCGTGGCCCTGAACCGCCCGGTCGACGCGCCCACCGCGCACCATCTGGCTGGAACCTTCCTCGAGTGCGTGATTGCTCCCAGCTTCGACGAAGACGCTCTGGAGATTCTCCGCAAGAAAGCCAACCTGCGATTGCTCGCGACAGGCGAATGGCTCGACGCAGGCCACGAGGCCTTCTTGGCCAAGGGCATCGGCGGTGGCTACGTCGTGCAAGAGCGCGACCGCACGGCGGCCGGTGAGGTGCTCTCGGGGCAGGTCGTCACGAAACTCAGCCCGAGCGACGCCCAAAAGGCAGCTCTCGAATTCGCCTGGGCCATCTGCAAACATGTGCGCTCCAACGCCATCCTGCTCGCCCGCGAAATCGAAGCCGGCGTCTACGCCACGGTCGGCATCGGCGGCGGCCAGACCTCACGCGTCAGCGCGGTGAAATTGGCGTGTGACGCAGCCGGCAAGAAAACCAAAGGCGCCGTTCTGGCCTCCGACGCGTTCTTCCCCTTCCCCGATGGCCTCGAGCTCGCCGCTT
>Ga0105048_10000380_pt1 | contig 66968 bp, 54 predicted proteins | sample MAT05_FD_78382 | JGI IMG/M metagenome (GOLD analysis project Ga0105048, IMG submission 78382) | Freshwater microbial communities from Lake Fryxell liftoff mats and glacier meltwater in Antarctica - MAT-05 | ecosystem: Environmental > Aquatic > Freshwater > Ice > Liftoff microbial mat | place... | reverse complement strand
GGCGGGATAGATCTCGTAAGAGAAAGTGCCCACGATGCCGGGGTTTTGCTGAAAGAAATTCCGCAGGGTACTTAATACTTTCGGCCCCTGCTCAATCGCGAACCACAGCTCGGTAAACCACACCGGTATTAAAAAATCACTGATGCGGTTATCCATCGGGATGCCATTATACCACACATCCTGGAATGCAGGCGGTACAGGTACACCGTCTTTTACAGGATCAAGCGGCACAAATAAATTCAGCAAAAAAGGAACGATATAATCCCCTTCCAGCTTTATTAACAATTCGTAGGCTACGGGGTGTGCCGCTTTCAGCTTGTCGAGAAATAAAGGGATCTCGCCAAAGCCGCTTAACATCAGGTTGGCACAAATTTCAGCAGGCAAGGGTGTTTCAATGCCGAAGATTTTTATATCCGGCACCTCCTGGTATGGATTGGTAACAAACCCCGGTGCATTTGGCATGGGCGCTGCCTGCCATACCACCGCTTTAGACACACCATTTTGCGGCCACCACATAATGCGTTTATAATGCAGCCGCCGGAAAAAATCTTCCAGCGACTCACGGTCTGGCATATCCCCAAACAGGTCGATGGGGCAATCCTTTTCAAGCATGGTGGATTCCTGGCCGCTGATGTTAAAATTAACGGTACACTGAAAGGTGGCCGATACAATTACACCGAACAGTCCCAGCGCCACACCGGCTGCATAAAAAGGGTTCTCATTCATATCCGGGTAGTTGGGGTTGTCTTTACTAAATACCTGCTTGCGGGCTCCGTTGGTTCCGCCGGTAATCACCGTCAAACTTACCAACTGCTCATTAAACGAAGCGTAGAGGTTACTGCCGGAAGAACCCGTGGATAAAAACCCACCCACTGTTTGATGGATAATGCCACCGAGGTCGGGTATGGCCCAGCCATTGAGCGGGTTTTTGGGATCGGTGCGGTGATTATCCAATTGATAAAGAAGTGAATTTTCCACTGTAGATTTAAACGCCGCAAAATCCGCTGCGGTGGCGAGTGGGTCACTGGGATCATACCCAAGGTGACAACCACCCTCAACAGTAACCTGCACCAGGTTTTCATCAAAACTAACCGCCATCATCTTTGCCAGCAACAGGTACAAGCGACCGTCGTCAGCTTCAGATTCAAGGCTGCTGATCAGGGGGCGGGAATGGGCGGCCCCGCGTAAACACACCACTTTTTTTTCCTGTTGCGCTTTGTTTACCAGGAATAATACATCGTCCGCGTTGGCTGGCAGGTAGTAGCTAACGCCATCAACCATTAAGGTTGCAATAGATGGATCTACACTCATATTGTTGGAGGATTTAAGATTGAATATGGATACTAATATAATTTAATATTTAGATAAATCCTACTCGTGTTATATAAGCTTAATATGGCGTTCCCCATTCCACGAATTGTAAAACGAATTACACGAATCAGGTATCAACATTTATCAATTCATGTAATTCGTAGTAATGAGTGTAATAGTTATTACGGCAGAATATAGTTAGCACTGCGCTGGTTATTTAGCGTCCGGAAATGATTATGTAAATCATTGTATCGTACCGAATTCTTCAGCAGGCTGTACTATATTGCCAGGTAACCGGATGATCATTTCGGTACCTTCTCCTGGCCGGCTATGTACCAGGAAGGAGCCACCATGTCCCTTGGTCACAATATCGTAACTGATCGATAAGCCCAGTCCGGTTCCCTGGCCCGTTGGTTTTGTAGTAAAAAAGGGCTGAAAGATCTTGGCTTTCACCGTTTCCGGCATACCTGTTCCATTATCCCTAACCCGGATCTCGATCCCGGCATTCGAACCATCTGGCTGCGATAAGGGATGAGTACTCACAACTACCTGCGGTTCATAAGCCGCTACTGTTCCGGCCTGCTGAATTCGTTTTTCATGCACTGCATAAAAAGCGTTATTAAATACATTTTGTAATACCCGGCCAATGTCCTGTGATACCACGTCAATATTGCCTGAAGTTGAATCGAGATCCATGTGCAGCACACAGGCAAACGCCTGGTTTTTAGCGATCATACTATTGAAGCTCAATTGAGCATATTGCTGGCAAATGCTGTTGATGTCAACCGGTTGGCGCTGGCCACTGCTGGCCTTTGAATGTTCCAGCATACTTTTCACAATGTCGGCCGCACGGCCACCGTGATGTGTGATCTTGATAAGATTGCCGGCCAGTTCATTCGCAAGAGCGATGGCATCCTCTTGTTGGCCGTTTGCCAGGTAATCCTTCATGTCATTGAGCATCTCCGCACTTACTTCCGAAAAGTTGTTGACAAAATTTAAGGGATTCTGTATCTCATGGGCAATGCCGGCGGTTAATTCGCCGAGGCTGGCCATTTTCTCAGACTGTACCAGTTGAGCCTGCGTGGCCTGCAGGGTATCCAGCGATTGTTTTAGGGCAGCCGTTCGTTCCTCCACCTTTATTTCCAGTTTTTCGGCGTAGTCACGTAGCTGATCATTGGCCTGTTGCAGCGACTGTGTCATCTGGTTGAAATTTACAGTCAGGTCGCCGATCTCATCGGGTGAACCAACAGCTACCTGTACACTCAGATCACCTGCGTTCACCTGTTTCACGCCAGATAGCAACCGCTTTAGTGGCTCGGATAAACTCCTGCGCAATAAGCCCGGCAGTACCGACACCACAAAAAGTGTAGCCAACGCAATAATGATAAACATTTTTACCAGGCCATTCTGCTGGGCTAAACGGGCCGGTATTTCAGTAGGTATCAACGGAGGGAAGAACACCAGCGTTACCACTGTAAGAAATGTGACTACAGTAACAAAGCTGAAGCCCGCAATTTTGATCTGGAAACTTGCCGGAACGGCTGAAAAAGTGATATACACTACAATTTGGGTAAGATTGCAAAGCCAGATAAAAATAAAAAATGTCCAGTAACCAACCGGGCTATAAAAGCCAAAAGCAACCGCTACCAGGCACATCACAATAAAACCCATATTTACGAACACCAGTATATTGTGTGCCCTTGCTGCATGCCGGTCTACAGTCCTCAGCAGGCGGGCCTTACGGATACTTATCACCAAAGCCCAAATATTGGTAAGGAGCCCGTACACAAAAGAAGTGGCCTGAAATACAAACAGGTTACTGCTATTGAAAAACTCATTCCAGGCATTAAAGGCTACTAAACCGATTGCCACCGGAACTACGATCCGAACCATAATACGCCGCTCCTTTTCGTACGGTTGATAGAGAAAAAGGTATAAGATCTGGAAGTAGCTAAGCACCAGCACCGCAAGGGCAGGACTATAAATCAGCACCGTTTCCAATTTATACAATAGCGACCCCTGCACCGAGGGATGCAGGCTGAACCGAATGGTTTGATCCACCTGCCACACCACCGATGCCAGGTAGTTGATAATCATCCAGCGCCGTATATGGGTGGGGGTACGGAGCCGAACAAGGTAAATAAGCATTCCAAATTGTGTGGTAGCCAGGATGAAGGCCATGATGGAATGCGTATGCAGTAAGATCAGCTTATCCATTGAACGTGTTTTGATTAATGGAATCAATTATTCTGCAGGCCTGTACCCTGTCAATTCACCTAAGCACCGCACTGAACCAGCCTGCTAATAGAAAACAGCTTCCATGTATACTGGCCATGGTCACACTGCAATCTTCAGTGCCCAGCTCCAATATAATACAAATTCGCTATTGTTATATTAGGTTTTTGGTTAAACGATTTCCCGGGCTGTCGAAGCATTGCAAACATGTTGCAACCAGCCAACCTATATTTGTTCTCAAATATTTCCCCATGAACCAACTCATCCTTGTTTTTATCGGCGGCATACTATTGGCTGTTTTGTTGTGCTGGTTATTTTTTCGTAACCTGTTGCAAAATAAATTGCAACCTGCTGAAGAAAAGCTGCAACAGCAGCTTGCGGCATTTGCCCGGTTGCAGGCAGAGCAAAATGGATTGCAAATACAAAAAGAAGAATTGTTAGGCCGGGTAGCTTCCGCAGAAAGCCGCAATGTTTATTTACAGGAACAGTACCAGCAATTGGGCATTTTACAACAGGCATATCAGCAATCACAAAATGAGTTAACTACCGCAACAACCACACTTAAAAATGCAGAAGAAAAATTATCGCTGCAAAAAGAAGAGCTGAACCAGATAGGAGAAAAATTCAAATTTGAATTTCGTAACCTGGCACAAAGCATTATGGATGAAAAAGCCAAAACCTTTACAGAAGTGAATGAGAAAAACATGAGTGCTATCCTCACACCATTAAAAACGCAGTTGGTAGATTTTAAGCAAAAGGTGGAGGAAACTTATGACAAGGAATCGAAGGAAAGATTCTCACTGGGCAGGGAAGTAGAGCGCCTCATCACCATGACACAGCAGGTGAGCCAGGAAGCGAACAACCTCACCACGGCGTTAAAAGGCAACAATAAAATGCAGGGCAACTGGGGCGAAATGATCCTGGAAAGTATCCTCGTGAACAGCGGCCTTACAAAAAACAGGGAATTTTTTTTACAGGAGTTCATCAGGGACAATGCCGGCAATATAATAAAAGATGAACATGGTAAGGGCCTGCAGCCGGATGCAGTGATTGTATATCCCGACCAGCGCAAAGTGATCATCGATTCAAAGGTATCCCTCATTGCCTGGGATGAATCCGTGATGCAAACGGATGTAAAAGAACAACAGCGCCTGTTGCAGGACCATACCCGGAGTATCCGGCATCATATCGACGGACTGAACCGCAAAAATTATCCCCGCTATTCGTCTGCACTTGACTATGTATTGCTGTTCATTCCCATTGAACCTGCATTTTTAGAAGCATTAAAAACTGATTTGCAGCTTTGGAAATATGCCTACGATAAAAACATTTTACTCGTTAGTCCTACCAACCTCTTTGCAGTGTTAAAAATTGTTGCCGACTTGTGGAAGGTAGAGCGGCAAAATAAAAACGCCATTGAAATAGCAGACAAGGCGGGCAGCCTCTATGATAAGTTTGCCGGGTTCATTGAAAGTTTTGAACTGGTTGGAAAGCGGCTAACCGAAGCCGGTATATTGTACGACACTGCCCATAAACAACTCACTTCCGGCAGGGGAAATATTACCGGAAGGGTGGAGGAACTAAAAAAAATGGGTGCCAATGCCCAAAAGCAATTGCCGGATAAAATACTGCAGGAATTAAAAATCGATTAAATAAAACAAGGATTAAAAGGCTGGCAAATCCTGCCCGAAAATTGAATCAATCATGAGCAGTCCCGACTATATTGTACCAGGTGAAAATGGATTTAAAGGCAGCTTGCTGGATGATTTCCTGGCTGCTGGTTTTTACCGGATGTTGCACATGCTGTTTACCACCCACTACACAGAACTGGATAATGAAAGTGAGCGCTTGCCGGTTTTTTGGCTACGGACGCAGGTGAAAAAAATACAGGAAAATAAAACCGCTTTGGCCATTCGTAAAAGCTGTAATGCATTTACAGTGGAATATAAAAAGGCAGCCATTACTCGAGAAATAGAAGCACTGTACAGCCTGTATCATAGCCATATTAATTTCACCCCTGCACCCAGTTGCGAGGCTTGCATCCATGATAACAGGTTGAAAAATCCATTTGATTCCTGGATGATCGAAGTAAGGGATGGCGGCACACTGGTGGCAGTTGGATATTTTGACCGGGGAAAGAATGCCATCACCGGTATTCTTAATTTTTATCATCCCGGGTATAAAAAATACAGCCCCGGCAAATACCTGATGTTAAAAAAAATTGATTACGCGTTGGAAAATGACATCGCATGGTATTATACAGGTTATATCAGCACCGCCATTACAAAATTCGACTACAAACTTTTCCCGGATACAGCAGCCATTGAAGTGTATTTGCCGGTGGAAAGGAACTGGGTGCCTTATGCCAAATTAGGTAAAGCGGGATTGAAAAACTACTGGCAGGATGCTTTGTTGAATAAGGAATAGCAGGTGGCTGTGAACGATTGATCCATTTTTCAGCAGTGGCTCCGGCCTTACGCTTGAAGCCCTCCTTCGTCGGGGCTACCGCTTCAGTCCGGCAGCTTTTCGGAAGTCGTATCTTTTTTCGGCATTTTAGCTCCATTTCCACCACCAGCCTTGCGCAAGTGTTCACCCCCGGCGGTCACATATGTTTACCCATTCAGCCCGACTGTATCGGGAATTAAAAAAGCAACTGCTGAACAGGTAACGACCCATGCTGATTAGAATAATAATTCAATGTCGTTTAGTTAGTTAAATCTCAAGTGGCGGGTGGGGACACTCGCCACGGCTGACGGCCAAGGTTGGTGTCCCCACCAACCTTAAGTAAACGAGATTGAATAATAATGAATGTCACTGCTGTATTTGAAATGTTGGAGTTCGCCAACAAGCCCGCTTCTCACAGGGTTTTCATGCAGGTAATCCAGCCGCTGTTTCATTTCTCTTTTATATTTAATTCTATCGGATGGTAATCCTGTTTTCAAAACTGGAAATCTTTATTGTTGCTATTATTTTTCAGGTGAAGGAAAGAATATTCAGCGTCCATTCTTTCCTGCTCTCTTTTTCATTTTCCTGTATGGCTTGCAATCTTTCCATTAATTTAAAAATCTCTCCGCTTTGCACTAACTTACCATCCACAATTAATCAGTCATGAGAATTGAAAATGATATTAAACTGGGGTTTAAAAATGTAATGATACGGCCAAAGCGGTCCACACTCAAGTCGAGGGTAGAAGTTAGTTTACTCAGGAAGTTCAAATTCAGGCATACCGGTAAGGAGTGGCAGGGCGTACCGGTTATGGCGGCCAATATGGATACGGTAGGCACATTTGAAATGGCGCTGGCACTGGCACAGCACAAAGCTTTTACGGCTGTTCACAAACACTACAGCATTGGCCAATGGAAAAATTTTATCGAAACCGCTCCGCCGGACATTGCACAGCATATTGCTGTAAGTACCGGTTCGGGCAAAGCAGATGCGGAAAAACTAAAAGCGATTATGGAACAGTGTCCATCGCTGCAATTCATTTGTATTGATGTGGCCAATGGCTATTCCGAACATTTTGTGGAATATGTAAAAAGCACCAGGGCAGCCTTTCCGGATAAAATTATTTTGGCCGGCAACGTGGTAACCGGTGAAATGGTGGAAGAATTATTACTGGCCGGTGCAGATATGATCAAAGTGGGTATTGGCCCCGGCTCTGTTTGCACCACAAGGGTTAAAACTGGAGTGGGCTATCCGCAACTGTCGGCCATTATTGAATGTGCAGATGCAGCGCATGGGCTGGGCGGGCATATCATTTCGGACGGTGGCTGCAGGGTGCCCGGCGATGTAGCCAAGGCTTTTGGCGGCGGCGCCGATTTTGTAATGCTGGGTGGTATGCTGGCGGGGCACGATGAAAGCGGCGGAGAGCTGGTGGAAAAGGATGGAGTGAAATACAAGAAGTTTTACGGCATGAGCTCCGAAACAGCCATGAACAAATATGCCGGTGGCGTGGCTGAATACCGGGCCAGCGAAGGCAAAACAGTTACGATCAGATACCGGGGGCCCGTTAACAACACCATGCAGGACCTGCTGGGTGGCGTACGCTCTACCTGCACTTACGTGGGCGCACAATCGCTTAAAGAACTCACCAAACGCACCACGTTTGTCCGGGTGGAAGAACAGCATAACCAGTGGTTTGAGGAATAAGAATTTTAATGCGGTTTAACATGCTATAAATGGGGCAAACCATACGTTGGTATGTTCGCGGCAACCGGAATCATTTGTGTTCAAATAAAAAAACTACCAGGAAATTTATCCGCCTGCGGATACATAGTTGCTGTATCCCCTACCCTATTTTGCCGGTAGGCTTCTGCCTGCAGCAAATCCTTTTACCGCATAATAGAATATGTACAAATAAGCAGGCACTGTACAAATCAAAAAAGAAGTATGATTGGATGCAATGCCGCTAACATTTAAAGTAGAATACAGTAAAGGCAGCAGTGCGCCGCCAGCAATACCCATAACTAATAAAGCCGAACCAATCTTGGTAAACTTTCCCAATCCATCAATGGCTAAAGGAAAAATAGCTGGCCACATGAGTGCGTTGGCAAGGCCAAGCAATGTAATAAATGTAATGGCCGTATAACCATCCGTCGCAAATACACCGATGCTGAAAAGGATGCCCAGCACTGCAGAAACAGCCAGCGCATTTTGTTGTGAAATATATTTTGGGATGGAAATGATCCCGATCACATACCCGGCCAGCATCGAAATCAAGGTAAAGGAAGTAAAGAATTTGGTTTCATCCAGCGGCATACCCAATTGCCTGCCGTAGGTTCCAATGGCATCACCGGCCAGCACTTCTACACCCACATACAAAAACAAACACAATACACCCAGCATCAAATGACGGTATTGAAACACACTGGTTTTGGCAACGGTATTATCTGCAATTGGTTCTTCTTTGTCCATATCAATCTCCGGCAAAGAAGATCTTTTGATCATAACAGCCAGCAGTACCAATACGACTGCCATAATAATATATGGCGGAATAATTCTTCCGGCAAGTTGATTTAATAATTCACTTTTAACGGCAGCATCCGTAGCGTTGTTTACCTGCTCTTCTATGGCCGTCGCATTTTTCAAAACCAATGCACCCAGGATAAGGGGGCTCAGCATCCCGGCAGTTTTATTACAAATGCCCATGATGCTGATGCGTTTGGCAGCGCTTTCAATAGGGCCAACAATACTGATGTAGGGGTTGGAGGCCGTTTGCAATAAGGCCAGTCCGGTGCCTTGTACAAATAATCCGGTGAGAAATAATCCAAAGCTCCTGGCATTTGCAGCCGGTACAAAAATGATGGAACCAACCGCCATCACCAGCAGCCCCAGCGCCATCCCATTTTTAAACCCAGTTTTCTTTAATATGATCGAAGATGGAATGGCAAGAAAAAAATACGCCATGTAAAAAGCAAAGGTTACAAAGAAAGCCTGTATATCATTTTCGAGCTGGCAGGCCAGTTTAAGAAAGGGTATCAGTGTACCGTTAAGCCAGGTAACAAATCCAAATACAAAAAATAATATCCCAATGATAACGATGGCATTCCTATTGTTCGGTGTGGCTGGCATAAATGAATGTTTGAATAATGAAAATGGAAAGTACAACTACTCATTGTAATAAAACCTGTTTCACCTTTGTCAAACGTTTGCATTAAAAGTTGCCCCACAAGCGTTTGCACAAAATCTCATCCTGTCAAACGTTTGCACAACTAATTACCAATTGCAACCCCTAAGTTTACATCACAAACAATTCTTGTAATATGCAACACATCAACCGGAGAAACTTCATCAGCAATTCAGCATTGGCAGGTGCAGGCCTTGCCTTTATGCCACAATCGATAAAAGCAATGAGTGCAGTAAAAAAAGAAAAAGTAAGCGTGGGCATAATTGCTGTTGGCCTGAGAGGACAATTGCATTTAGAAGAAATGCTGAAGCGTAATGATGTGGAAGTAATTGCCATTGCCGACCCTGACAAAGCAATGATTGCCATGGCGCAGAAACTGGTAAAACAATACAATAAAAAAGCACCGGTAGAATACACTAATGGCAACGAAGACTATAAAAATTTATTGAAGAGAGACGATATTGATGCCGTGATAATAGCATCTCCCTGGGAATGGCATGCACCGCAGGGTATTGATGCCATGAATGCTGGAAAGATTGTAGGCATGGAAGTATGCGGTGCTATTAAATTGCAAGACTGCTGGGATTTTGTAAACACGTCTGAAAAAACAGGTATTGCAATCATGCCATTGGAAAATGTTTGTTACAGAAGAGACATCATGGCCATACACAACATGGTGCAGAAAGGTTTGTTTGGTGAGATACTGCATTTACAGGGCGGCTATCAGCATGATCTTCGTGGCGTGTTATTCAATGATGGCGTAACACCATACAGCAGCGGGGCAGAGTTTGGAGCTAAAGGATATAGCGAAGCTAAATGGCGCACACAACATTACATCGACCGTAACGGGGAAAATTATCCAACGCATGGTTTGGGGCCTGTAGGCACAATGATAGATGTAAACCGTGGCAACAGGCTCATTTCCCTATCATCTATCGCTACCAAATCAAGAGGGCTCAACCGATACATAAAAAATCACCCCAAAGGCGGCCCCGATCATCCCAGTGCAAAGATCAATTATAAACAAGGTGATATTGTAACCACACAAATACAAACTGCCAACGGTGAAACCATCGTATTAACGCTCGATACTTCTTCACCAAGGCCATACAATCTTGGTTTTCGTGTACAAGGCACCGATGGCATCTGGCAGGAATATCATGATGGTGATTTTAAAACCGGTATGATCCACATTGATACGGTAAGTGAACAACATCACTGGGACAACACGGAAATATTTTTACAAAGCAATGATCATCCTTTATGGAAGCGCTATGAAAAGGATGCCGCCAACTCCGGCCATGGTGGCATGGATTTTTTTGTTGACAATGCGTTTATTGAATCTATCAAGCGGGGAGCTGACTTTCCATTAGATGTGTATGACCTGGCAACCTGGTATGCCATCACGCCGTTGAGTGAAAAGTCAATAGCCGAAGGCGGCGCCCTGCAGGCTGTGCCTGATTTTACAAGAGGCAAATGGAAAACAAGGAAACCAATTTTTGGATTGGATAATGAATATTAGAATAGTTTTTGGTTAAACACAATAAGCAGTCGTTATGGTAATAAGAAAATTCCGGTATTTCTATACCGGATTTTTTAAACCGTCTGGCCCCACCAAACCTCCCCCAAAGGAAGGCTTAAGGGTAAGAGTTCAAATATTTAAAGTGATTACACCGTATCGGAGTGTTGGAGCCATCGAACATCGAAATGCAAAAGAAAGCTTGAGAAAAATAAAGGCTGCTATGTTTTATTCAGAAAGCCTGGGATGGTTAGTCAGACGGCTTGCATTTTGGTTTTTATTTTACACCAGTAACCGGGTTAGCCCCCTTTTTCCGCTGGTACTAACGAAGTAATGATTGAAAAAACAAGGAGCAAAATTTTTTTAAAGGAGGAAAAGCAGCGGAGGCAAGCGCAAAAATTTTGTACTGCTAACCAAAACAAACACACTTGCAAACTAATGCCAGTTCAGTAATGATTTGAAGAAGAATGGAGGGTTGCCACTAAAGCATCATAGCAGCACAACAGGCTGCATCAAAAAAGCAACATTATGCTAACAGAAGTTTTAAGTCCACAAAAAACAGTGTCCTTCGAAAAGATAGACACCAGCACATATTCCACCGGCGACGGGGCCTGCAACGCAGTTGCCGCCGAAATTGCAGCATTAATAACACAAAAGCAACGCAACGGCCTGCAGGTAGTACTCGGCCTTGCCACCGGCGCCACACCAAAAAAAGTATATGCAGCGCTGATAAAACTGCACAAAGAAAAGGGCCTCAGCTTTAAAAACGTAGTGGCTTTTAACCTGGATGAATATTATGGTTTGCAGCCCGATGCCTTACAGAGCTACAGGAGGTTCATGGAGGAAAACTTATTCAGCCATATTGATATTGACAGGGAAAACTGTTTCATTCCGGGGGGTGCGGTGCAGCAGGAAAAGCTAAAGCTGCATTGTGAAGACTATGAAAAAAAGATCGAAGCATTTGGCGGCGTTGATTTCCAGTTGCTGGGTATTGGCCGTAATGGCCATATTGGTTTCAATGAACCCGGCAGCCATGTAAGTTCTGCCACCAGGCTCATCACACTCGACCACCTCACCCGTTTTGATGCAGCCTACGAATTTGGCAGCCTGGCCAATGTGCCACGCAAAGCCATCACCATGGGCATTGGTACCATACTAAAAGCAAAACGCATTGTGTTATTAGCATGGGGCGAAAGAAAAGCAGCCATCATCCAACAGGCAGTGGAAGGGCCGGTGACGGAGTTTGTGCCGGCTTCTTATTTGCAGGGGCATCCTAATGTGGAAGTAGTGCTGGATGAAAGCTGCGCTGCCGAACTTACCCGTTTTAAAACCCCCTGGCTCACGGACGATGTGCAGTGGAACAACGGAATGATAAAAAAAGCCGTCACGCATTTGGCGCTTACGCTCAATAAACCCATCTTAAAACTCACCAACAACGATTACAATCAAAATGGCGTAAGCGACCTGTTGGCTTTGTATGGCCAGGCGTATGATATCAATATTGAAGTGTTCAATCAGTTGCAGCGTACCATCACCGGCTGGCCGGGCGGCAAACCCAATGCAGATGACACTTTCAGGCCCGAGCGGGCTACACCGGAAAAGAAGAGGGTATTGATATTCAGCCCACATCCTGATGATGATATTATCTCCATGGGCGGCACATTTCAGCGCCTGGTTGACCAGGGCCATGAAGTACATGTGGCCTATCAAACCAGCGGTAATATTGCAGTGGCAGATGATGAAGCTTTTCGATTTATCGATTTTATAAAAGATTACAACCGGCAGTTTGGCATCCACAGCCCGGAGGCAGACAGTGTGTATGCCGAAGCGCTGGCATTTTTAAAAATAAAAAAGAACGGAGAAAAAGATATTGCCGCCCTGCGGAAGGTAAAGGGGATTATCAGAAGGGGAGAAGCAAAAAACACCTGCCGCTTTGTAGGAGTACCCGATGGAAACACCCATTTTTTAAACCTGCCTTTTTACGAAACGGGGCTGGTGGAAAAAAGCCCCATCAGCGAAGCGGATTTTACCATCATTGCCAATCTCATTGAACAGGTACAACCGCACCAGATATACGCCGCCGGCGACCTGGCCGATCCGCATGGCACCCACAAAGTTTGCCTCGATGGTATTTTTGAAGCTGTAAAAAGATTGCAGGATAAAGCGTATATGGCTGACTGTTGGCTCTGGCTGTATAAAGGTGCCTGGGCCGAGTGGGATATCGACCTGATAGAAATGGCTGTGCCTATGAGTCCTGACCAGGTATTGAAAAAGCGCAATGGTATTTTCAAGCACCAGAGCCAGAAAGATGGCGTAGTGTTCCAGGGTACAGACAGCCGTGAGTTTTGGCAGCGTGCCGAAGACCGCAACCGGGCCACTGCAGAACTGTACAACGAACTCGGCCTGGCAGAGTACGCGGCGATGGAAGCATTTGTACGATGGAAATTTTAACAGGAGCGGGGCGCTACAGGCCACCTGTACCGTATTGTATTGCAGCATGTTTTCTCATAGGCAGTTTTTATATTTTGGTAAATGAAGAGGCATCACGGCAGCGTGGTGCTTTTTTGTTGTAACATACCTGCACCGGCTTTTAACGCAGGAACCATTTTTTCTCCGCAACCGCTTGCGTATGGTTTACTTTTTTTTCTTGCCTAAGTTTGATACAGACTTACTCCTTCATTATGAAAAAGATCAAACTCAGTTTTCTTTTCTTAGTATGTTTTTCAGCATACGCCCATGCACAAACCAATACCGTAAAACTAAATATGAAAAAAAATGAACTATGGTGGTGCGGTATCATCAACCACGGGCAGTTGATGCCTTTCTCCGATACTACCAACTATTTCAACAACCTGTTGGGCAATAACGAAGGCAACCAGGCACAACCGTTATTGTTATCCAATAAAGGCAGGTATATCTGGAGTGAAGAACCTTTTCAATTCTCCATTGAAGGTGGAGAAATAAATGTAAAAGGCCTGGGCAATATTGATACCGGCACTGCAGGCTATACATTGAAACAAGTACAACAATATGTACGCAGCAAATATTTTCCTGCCTCCGGTAAAATACCCGATTCATTGTTGATAACAAAACCGCAATACAATACCTGGATAGAACTCAACTACAACCAAAACCAGCAAGATGTATTAAAGTATGCACATGCCATTATCAACAATGGCTTTGAACCCGGCGTGCTGATGATAGATGATACCTGGCAGGAAAACTATGGCGTGTGGGAATTTAATCCACGGACATTTCCGGCACCTAAAAAAATGATGGACGAATTGCATGGCATGGGTTTTAAAGTAATGCTGTGGGTGTGCCCTTTTGTAAGTGCAGACAGTAAAGAATACCGGGAACTGGAAGGCAAAGGCGCCTTATTGAGAGACAGTAAGAACAATGGTGAGTCTTTATTGGTAAAATGGTGGAATGGTTTTTCTGCCGAACTCGACTTCACCAATCCCATTGCAGTAAAATGGTTCCAGGATAAGCTGGATTATTTGCAAAACACCTATGGCGTAGATGGCTATAAACTGGATGCAGGCGATTTTGAATATTATCCGACAAACATTATTTCCCATAAACAGATAACAGCCAACGAACACAGCCGTTTGTTTGCAACCATCGGTTTAAAATATCCATTGAATGAATACAGGGCCTGCTAGAAAATGGGCGGACAGCCATTGGCCTGAGAGACAAAGGCCACAACTGGGAAGACATGAAAAAACTGGTACCCGGTATTTTATTGCAGGGCCTGGTAGGCTACACCTTCACCTGTCCTGATATGATCGGTGGCGGAGAGATCGGTTCTTTTTGGGGCAACAATAACAATCTTGACCAGGACCTGATTGTACGCTCTGCACAGTGCCATGCGCTGGTGCCCATGATGCAGTTTTCCGTAGCCCCCTGGCGTGTGCTGGATAGTGTGCATTTTGCTGCCGTAAAAAAAGCCGTTGACACAAGAAACAAATTCATCCCTGTTATCATGCAGCTCACCAAAGCATCCGCTGCCACAGGCGAGCCGGTGGTAAAATACATGGACTACGTTTTTCCCAACCAGGGATTCGCTACAATCAACGACCAGTTTTTATTGGGAGACAACATGATGGTGGCACCCATGCTGCAGAAGGGAAATAAACGCAGCGTTATTTTCCCCAAAGGCAAGTGGAAAGCAGATGACGGCTACATCATCACCGGGCCGGTTACTAAAGAGATAACGGTGCCCCTTAACCGCCTGCCTTATTTTGAGTTAATAAAAAAATAGGCAACCGTAACTAATAGCCGGCTGCTGGGCAATAGGATTATACGCTGTCTCATAAGCAGTTTTTATTTTTTGGTAAATACAGGCATCACGATAGCGGGCTGTTTTTTTTATGGGGTCGGGGCGCTGAAGCGACCTGAACCGTGGAAATAATTTTATTGATGCCTTGACACCAGCTTCAGTATTTCATGGCGGCATCGTTGTGTCACTCACTTGTACGGCATACCAATGGGGAGCTTTAATCCAAGCGGAGATAGAAAATTATTTTGTTTTTGCCGCTGTGAATGTTCCCGCTCATCCGCAAGCCAACTCCCAAACCCGTGTGCGCCGCAGTCTGGTCTCGGACCAACGGCAGATATTGTGCATCGTATTTTAGCGAAGGGCTCACGGTTACATCCGCAATCATTCAGCCGCTTATTCAAAACAAAAGCAAAGCAATCGCCACTGGAGGTAAGGAAGAAGTTTAATGGATGGAAAAGCTATGCGCTCTTACATTTGAAAACTGCCAGTCTGAGCTTGTGGGAGCCGGGTTAAAAGCAATACAAGTTTATTTATCAGGATCTCTGCCAAACAGAATTTCAAATTTATATTCCCTGCATCAACAAAGGCTACCAACGTACAATATTCAACATACCGGCTACTGAAAAGCTTAATTCAACAAAAGACATACAAAATAGTACAATTATAATGATGTATTTACCTCGATAATAACGATAAAATAATCCACATCAACCAGTTTGCAAAAAGTAGTTACAAGCAGATGAATTATATTTGCGGTTTATCATAATAATACCAATCAATACATGTCTAAAATCTACCTGTTTATTGCATTGTTTTTTATTGCTCAACTATCCAATGCCCAATGCCCGGTCATTAACGGTGCATTGATAAATGCCTGTGCCTCCGACGGTGTTACCGAAGGCATCAATGAATTTGTTTATTTTACCACAGGAGCTTCTTCAGGAGCGGTGTCTTTGTATAAGTTAAGTTATGGTTCAAGAAACCCTCCTGCCTCACAAAGCCCAACCGGTTATTTATCCGGCCTTGATGCGGCAACAAAGACCGGTCCGGGGAGTGTTATTGTTCAGCCCGGAAATACACTGCATGAGGTCACTTCTGCAGCCACTGTTATTCCTGCCAACAGCAGCGTGGTATTCATACCCTATAATCTTGACCAGGTCTATGACCTGACGGCCCTTTGTAAAAATGGTAATTTATATGTTGTGTACATAGATATAAATACAGCAACAACTACTGCCAGCAGGTGGATGGCAGGGGGTACTATGGCAAATGCCGCCACTGCATTACGGTATATACAAGTTGAATATAACGGTGATGCCTGTGTGGGAAATGTAAGAAGGTATGATGGTGCATTGTGGCCAAACCCGGGTAATACGCCTGATGCAGAAGGTAATTCACTGGCCTGGAATGACCAGGACAGCCTGTCGTACCTGAACAATGGCTGTTCTGTAATCATTGTTACTCCCGTAAAATTGGTTTCATTCACCGCTGCTAAAAACGGAAAAGATGTGCTGTTAAGCTGGAAAACAGCCAGTGAATTAAATACGAAGGAATTCCAGGTGGAATGGTGTGCTGACGGAAGAAATTTTAACAGCATTGGCACTGTAAGCGTTGCAGGCAATTCTGATGTAGAGCGGATTCACAATTTTTTAAATAAGCATGTTCCGGCGGGTAATAATTTTTACCGGTTAAAAATGATTGATAACAATGGCAGTTTTGCCTATTCACCTGTTGTGAAGGTTCACATTAATGGCACTTCAGCATTCAAGATCTATCCAACCATCACCAGTAACAATTTATACATTGAAGTAAATTCAGCCAGGCAGGAAACTACCACGGCATTGGTATTTGACCATACCGGAAGGCAATTGTCTGCACGAAAAATACCCGTTGCTGCAGGGTATAATAACATTGTACTCAGTGTAACTAATTTGCCTGCAGGAGCGTATTTATTAAAGCTGGTAAATTACAACGACAGTATCATTACCCGGTTTACCAAACAGTAAGGTTCAAATACCGGGCTGTTTGATTTAAAGGATCATATTGATAACTGTTTTTTTTGAGTAAAAAGTTTAAGAAAAAATTGTAGAAAGCCAGGCACCTGTGATCACGCAGCCACCGTTCCTGTATCCGGCACAATTGACAATCCATTTAATGCAGCACCCGGGTTATTTGCTGATACATTAGTGCAAACTTTTTATCTGTCAATGAGCAACCCGTTCAGAATAGTATGGCTGATAAAACCACCGCAGATTTTTTAGCAGGCAAATCGCCTCAAACAATTGCGTTGTACCATCATTTTATTGCCATGTTTCAAACTGTTGGTGTAATAGAAGTAAGCGCTGCAAAAACGATGATCGGCATTTAAAATGCACATAAACGGATTGCATGGGTAGCGCAGTTCGGAAAAAACTTTATTCATGTCGTCTTCCCATTTAAAGAACCACACCCTGGTAATTTATGCTTTACTAAAATAGCACAGGTGCCGGGCACAGAACAATTCAATCATCATTTCAGGATGTTTTATACAAATGATGTTAATGAAGAAGTGCTGCATTACATGAAGCTGGCTTATGATGAGGCTGGGTAAAAATTTTTAAGCTCGCTGTTAATTTTTTAACAACCGGACGGGCTGTCTTTCATTATCGCAAAAGATCAAATTTTTATTCCACCACCAGTTTATAATTCAACTTATTATAACCGGTTGTTTCTTCCCACATATCTGCATTGGCAAGGCGAATGGAATATTCAGAACGGCTGCTGATGGAAGCATAGTTATCCGGCAGGTTCAATAACAGATCATATTCACCTGCAGTTATATCCGCAGGCAAAGTGAAGGACTCTTCCAGTGCAATGCTACCGCTAAACCATTTGCGTACATCGGTAGTAATGGCAAATATTTTTACAACGCCGGTGTTGCTGTTTCTTAGCACTAACTGCACTGGCCGTGGATTAAAAGGAGATGCATACCCAACATTATCCAGGTTGATAGTTACTTTAATAGTAGCACCAGCCTTTGCTTTTGCAGGAAAGCTGGCATTCTTTAAAACAAAGCGGTAACCCAGGTTGTTTTTAATAGCCGCCATACAGCCACCGGTTTGCCAATCGTTGTTCACTTCATTGTTATAATTAGCATTTAAAAAACTGTAGTGCATTTCTTTCATCTCTGTTTGTGCCCTGCCTGCATTTTCACAATCATTCTGCGGACTGTAACTATCCATACAGGTTTCACCACCGATCGCTACATATTTTGAATCCTGTTTCTTATAATTGCGTAAGGCAGTCACCACATTATCATCACTGCTGCGGTTGGTACTGCTGTTGCCATAGTCTTCGTACGTGCCGATATCATTGGGGCCGCTTAAAAAGCAATCATTGTGAAAAGCAACCCTTGCTTTATCTGTTTCAGTAAATGCTTCTGCAGCAGTTAAAGCAGCAGATGTAATACCTGCATTTACGCCATACACAAATCGTTGTTTGAATTGAGGATAACGCACCTGCACCATCCTGTCTTTTGGTAAAGCGTTTAACAGTGCCTGTAATACTTCAAACCTGTCCTGCCAGTTATTGTCCAGCAATTTTTGAACAGATTGGTTAGAGGAAGGATCACCAAAATAATCCGTGTAATAATTTTCGCCCCAGGTGCCGATAAAGCCCATTTGAATACAGGCTATTACATCTGCATTTTGTACCAATAGTGGCTTTAGTTGTTCTATATGGTTTAATACAATTGCTTTGGGGGCATCGCCATACGGCGGACAAATAAAACCTTCTGCACAAGACCCGGCAGAAGCAGTTGTGTTATAAACAAAACGTGGAATGAATTTTACACCAGCTTGTCTTGCATTGTCAAAATCCGTTTGCATATTTCTGAGCAATGCGGCAGACAAAGGTTGGTTATTAAAACCTTCCAGCACAAAATAACGGAATACCAATGTACTGTTTACCCTGTAGTTGGCATTGCTGATGCTGTGCTCAGTTCGATAGCCTTTTAAAGTATTCACATCTAAAGTTGTATAGTTACCTGCCCGGGTTTCGCTGTAGCGGTAAAATCCACGTTCAGGATTGGCAAAATCCGCAGCAGATGCAACATAATTTACTGTTGTGGTTTGTGGATTTGTATTTTGTGCGCCAGCTTTATTTTTTTTGCAGCAAAGCAAAGCTGTGAGGCACATAGTAAGCACCGTTAGTTTCATAAATATGTTTTTGTGTTGTGTCATAATAGCAAATCATTTTGTTCAAAAGGGATGGCATATATAAGTGACGGGAAGTTAACATGCTTTGGCCACATTACGCTGTACTTAGTATTGCAGTAACGTGTGCAAGCGTTTGCAATATGGGGTCAAACGTTTGCATAAATTTTATATCCTTTCAGAGGCATAAGGTTCAATAATTCAGGATTAATTCTATTTCATTCTTTCCAGTTGGTTTTGGTGGTATCAACAAATAGACAAACCCGCTAAAAAATATAAAAATGGAGGTAAGGGATCAGCCCTGGCTCACTTTATACAAAAAGGTATGGGTGGGTAAATTGCTACCAGTGCAGGAATGCTGCAGGCAGATATAATATCAGCAACGGCTGTTGTAATGACCTGTACGGTAATTATTGCCTTGGTAATTTTGTTAACAGGAGAAACAAAAAGGCGGAAGGCGGCGGCAAATGTTCAATACTGCTTTATTTGCCGGCCAATTCTATAACTTCATTTTTCTTTATCAGCCATCCGTTGGCAGAACAGTTGGCTATGTCCTTTTCATATTTGTTACAGTACTGGATAAAAACAAAACTTTTCATATCTGAGCAGGGAAAAATTTTTCCATTTTTAAAACCTTTAAAACGTTCCGGCAGCAAAATAGAATCTAATATATTGCCCGTTTGTACATCCAGTATCAGCATGCCATTATCATACAATGTGGCGCACTGGGTTTCGTCTTTATTAAATACAAAACTTTCGCCAAATGAATGCATGTCTTTCCAGTTTTTATTCTTCCACAATACTTCTTTCTTTTCTACATCGATCATGCATACAGCCTCACTGTAACTTTTTATTGAATAAATATATTTTCCGCTGGGTGAAAAATCAATGCCGTAATACTGTTTACCTCCATTTTTTATTTTGGCTATTTCTTCAAACGTACACGCCGAACATTGTGTAGCATCATCTGGCGCATTTACCCCATAATAATAAGTAGCCCCATCTTTATAAGTTGTATAAGCCACCTGCTTGGTTTTTTGATGCCTGTTCGTAAAACTATTGCTATTGGTTGGTACGATTATACCTTTGAAAAAAGTTTTTTCGTAGTAATAATGATAAATAGAAAAAGCGCCATCAAATGAGAGTTTGCAGTCTAAATTTCGCCTTAAAAATTCATCATCCTGTATGCCATATCTCAATATTTTTCCCAATGCGGATGCATCTCCTTTTGCATAGTTAAACAATAGTTTGCCATCTGCTAAGCTCCATATTTTTATACCTTCTCCGATATCTTTGGTTAACACTACTTCTTCTTTCGAATCAGCATAAACCCAGGCAAGCATTTTGTCAAGTTCAGGGTTATTTGTTTGCCCTATTGTTTTTACAGCCAAACAACTAATGGTTATTAAAAGAAAAATATTTTTCATTGGATGTTTTTTATTTATTTAAAATGGCTTCATCTGCTGCAGCCTGTTTTTTTCTTTTTCTTGCTGTATTAAATGCAAATCTTGTTTCTATAAAATCTAAATTTTCAGCATCCAGCAGTACAGCCAGGTCCACTAGGTATAATGATATTGTATTTACAAACCGGTCTCTTGTTACATTTTTTTTAGCCTGTGCATGAAGTATCAAGGCGAAATCTTTACTGGTATTCCCGGAGATTTTCACGTCGGAAAAATCTTTATAAATTGTTTCTATAAATTTATTAACAGTAGTCCCATCGCCTTTTTTTAACAAATAAAAATGCTCAATAAGAGAGGCATCGGTAAATGATTGTGCTGCCACTGTTTCTTCTTTTATTATACCATCCGCCTCGTCATATTTATTTTCCAGAAAATAAGCATAACTTAAATTGATGCCATTCAGGTAGTTCTTGTTTGCAGCCCAACTTTGTCCCAGGTACAAAAAAGCATTTTTATTGTCTTCGGCCATCAGGGCAGCTTTGCCTGTGTTGTAGTCGTTTTCGTCTTTTGGCGGTCTTGGTGTAATAGCAGTTTCTTCAATACTTTTATACGCTTCAAAAGCCTTTGTGTAATCAGCATCAAAAAATAAAAGGTCACCATATTTTTTCCTCACAAAAGGTTCTTCCTTATATTGCAGTGCTGCCCCAAATTTATAAATTGCAAGGGAGATATAATTCTTTGCCAAATCTGCTTCTGCAGCTTCAACCAAAATATTAAAATCCCTCACTGCACGTTTTTGTATGGAAGCGGCATCATATTTTGGAGCATACAGCCCATTAATTCTTGTAGCGGTGTAGTAGTCAAATCCTGCATCCACTGCCAATTGGTTGAGGCGCTCATAATTATCTTCATTTTTTATTACGCTTGCTGAAAGTGATAAAAATCTATTCATCCTGGCTTTATAAGCATCCTCCCTGTCCTGAACTTTTTTTTCATAGGCCGCTTGCCGCCTTTGATAAGCACCGCCATCTCCCCAATAGCTGGGTGATGCAGGTGTTATACTTTTGGTGTTTGTTGTGCTTTTGCCGGAAGATGGTGCTATGTTTTTGTAATGTGCATCCAATTGATCCGATGCTCTTTTATCTGCCGCTCTTTGCAGTGCATAATTATCCGGTGCATGATAAGCATCTCCATACTGGGCTTTTAAACTATTAAAAAAAAGCAAACTGAAAGAAATTAAAATCAAATATTTCATAGCGCACTAGTTTTTTGTAAAACTAATACTTTTGCTTCTGCTTCAGCATACCCTTTGATGGGTATTTTCAGTGCCATAAAATTCATTGATAAAATAAAATTGAAATGGATTGAATTTTAAGTTGTGAAAGCAGTGGTATTGTCGGCAGAAGCAATGGGTACCTTTTATGGACTGAAGTTTCTTTTTTATCCAACCATCCTCGATAATTGCGCTTCCTTTTCCATCAACTTTTCAAGCAGCACCACCTGGTTTTTTGCTCTCATAAAATTATGCCCCTCATATTTACTGCCGTAGTACACATCATCATTGAGATAGTCAGTTAAAAAACGCAGTGCCTGCATATAAATCATGAACTTGCCGGCATATACAAAGTGTACTTTTTCTTCTCCACTCAATTCATCATTCATTTCCTGTAAGTAACCTTCAGCAATGGCTTTAAAATAGTCATCTCTTATTTCAATCTTACTGAAATCATTTTCTTCTTCACTTACAGGTGAAAGATAGGTACGCAGCATATCACCCACATCACTGATAAAATAGCCCGGCATCACTGTATCGAGGTCAATCACACAAAGGCTATTGTCCTTTTCATCAAACAATACATTGCTGATTTTGGTATCGTGGTGTGTTACTCTTTTTTTAAAGGCAGAATTTTTACTGATGCGTTCGCTGGTGGCAACAATAGTGCGGTGTTGCTCTAAAAATTTGATGCTGGCTGCTGCTTCTTTTATTCTTGCTGGATTGCCATGGGTAATAGCTTTTTTAAACTGCCTGTAACGTAAGGGTAGATTGTGAAAATCGGGTAACGTAATATGAAGCCGTTCACAGGGAAAGCCACACAACAGTTTTGTAAAACGCCCAAATTGTTTGGCAGCCTCATATGCCTGTGCAGCACTGCTCACCACATCAATGGTATGAGAACCTTTTACAAAAGGAAACAAACGGAAATAACCTTCTTTATTTACATACACAATATCTTCCTGCAGCAAGGTTTTTTCTGGTGTTACAAATAAATATTCAGGATGGTGACTGGAAAGATATTGACTGATGAGCCGGATGTTGGCTGCAATATCCGAAGGGGTTTTAAATATGTTGTGATTGATGCGTTGCAGTATGAGTTTGTTATGGCCGTTGTTTACGGTCCAGGTATGATTGATAAGGCCAGTGCCAAAGGGCTGCACTTCCAGGTCATTTATAAAGCCATACGCATTTAAAATCTGCTGCAACATATTGTCATTATTAACACAACATGAAATTATAGGATGCTGGCGGGATATAAGTGTGCAAACGCTTGCGGAAAAAAAGCCTCCCTAAATCCCTCTCAAGGACGGACTTGAAAAGAGTTCGAAGCCTTTAAGACCTTTTGTTAACCTTAAAGTGTTGGTTCCCTGGTTTATTTAAGTACCAATAACAATGTGTTCGATAAAATGTTTGGGAATGACATGCTGTACCGTCTCTTCTCTTTGCCTGTCTCGATTTTTTCGGGAAAGAAGGGATAAGAGGAATAAGGCTTGCTTTTACTTCCCATCATGCAGCACCAATTGCGACTCCAAAATAATTTTATAATAGGTGGCATTGGTAATATCAGCATCGCCATTTGATTTATGCTGTAACAATTCTATCAACGTCTCTGTTGCTTTCTGTCCCTGTTGATAGGGGAACTGTTCTACAGAAGCCATTGGAGGAAAAGCGGTGTAATTGGTCAACGGCAGGTTGGCATAACTCACAAAACAAATATCCTTGTTGATCTTGAGTTTCATTTTTCTTGCTGTCTGCACTGCATCCAATGCCACATAATCATTGAAAGTAACAATGGCGGTGGGCCTGCGTTTGCCGGTGAGTAATTTTTCAGTTGCAGCAATTACGTCTTCAGTTGTAAGGTCGCAATTAAGCACCAGCGCCGGGTCATATTTTAAACGGCTCTTCGTCATTGCCTGAATATAACCATCCAATCTTTCTTTTGAGGCGGGTAGTTTTTCCGGGCCATTTATCATACCGATAATGCGGTGGCCTTTGGTAAATAAAAAATTAATAGCCTGTACTGTACCATTGATCATGTTGCACGCAACATAATGTATGTTGGGGATTTTTGGAATGCGGTCAAAGAAAACAATCGGAATATTGTATCGCTTCAGTGCTTCAAAATGGCTGTAGTCGCTGGTGTTTTTTGAAATAGAGATCAGCAACCCATCCACGCGGTGTTTCTTCATGGTTTCAATCAATTGCTTTTCTTTTTCAGTACTGTCATGGCTTTGCCCCATTAGTACGGTATAGTTGCCTTTGTGGGCGGCATCTTCAATGCCACTGATAGCAGAGGAAAAAAAGGCTTCACTCAGTTCGGGTAAAATTACACCTATGGTAAATGTTTTTCCCTGCTGAAAAAAGATGGCGGTTTGATTGGGCTCGTATTGTAATTTCTTGGCCAGTTCCTGCACCCTCGTTTTTGTACGCAGTCCAATGCTTGGATGGTCATGCAGTGCCCTTGACACAGTGGAGATGGAAATGTTGAGCTCTCTGGCAATTTCTTTTATGGTAGGCAAATGATTTTTCATGTAATTAAGCAAATTGTAAGATAGATAAATTATGCAAACGTTTGCCTGAATATTTCAAACGGCGGAATGAATAACTAAACCTAATTTACCCGGCAATGAATGTAACAACAACTAATATTGTACCAAAGCGGTTGCTTTCTCTCGATGTGATGAGGGGATTGATCATGATCTTGCTGGCAGGGGAAAGTTGCAGGCTGTATGAATCTTTGCATGCGCTGCAATGGCGGGGTGCAATGGCGATTTTAGTGCAGGAGTTTTTCCATCATCCCTGGAATGGCCTCCGTTTTTGGGACCTGGTGCAACCAGCCTTTATGACAATGGCGGGTTCTGCCATGTTTATTTCTTATTACTACAAAGTGCAGAAAGGCATTGGCTGGCAACAAAATTTCAAACACATCGCCATGCGCTGTTTTAAATTATTTATTTGTGGCACTGCATTGCATTGTGTGTATGCAGGCAAACTGGTGTGGGAATTATGGAATGTACTCACCCAATTATCCTTCACCACGCTTATTGCTTACTTGATCATACAAAGAACAATGATCTTTCAAATTGCGTTTTCAATTGGATTATTGTTGCTCACAGAAATTTTATACCGCTTCGTGTTAATGCCCGGCTTTGATCAACCATTTGTAACGGGCCACAACTTTGGCAACTGGATGGATACCCTTTTGATGGGAAAAATAAACAGTGATGGATGGGTGGCCATTAATATTATTCCAACAGCGGCACATACCATTTGGGGTGTGCTTGCCGGTAAGTTGTTGATAAGTGAAAGCAGTGCTGCCAGTAAAATAAAGAAGTTGATTGTTGCAGGTATCATTTGCCTGGCGATTGGTTTTGGGTTGGATTGGCTGCAAATTACACCCATCATCAAACGTATCAGTACTTCTTCATTTGCTTTTGCTTCCGGCGGATGGGTGTTGTTGTTATTGGCATTTTTATATTGGCTCATTGATATCAGGCAATGGAATAAATACGCCTGGGTTTTTGTTGTTGTAGGCATGAATGCCATTTTTATTTACCTGTTTTTTGAAACCGTTGGTGTGCAATGGCTGAATGCAGCGGTAGCAATTTTTGTAAAAGGCTTTTTAGGTTTTACAGGGATGAGTGAAAAGCTACTGGCGGTGTTTGCTTCATTGGCAACCTTATTATTGGAATGGAGCCTTTGTTACTTCCTGTATAAAAAGAAAATATTTATCAAACTGTAAGCAATGAAAAAGATTATTCCGTGTTTACTGATGTTATTTGTTTTACTACAGTTAAATGCGCAAACTGTAAAGCTGAGGTATAAAGAAAGCGACGAAGATGTTAGAAACCCTGAACGTGGCTTTTATATTCCCTTACAAACAAAAGCAAGTAATTTTTCTTTGCTGGATAGAGAGCAATTAAGAGCATTTTATACCCAGCCTTATACAGCCGGTCATGCAAGCTATTCTGTAAATGTATCACTGATCTACCGGGCTTATGAACTGGATATATTTAAAGACAAACCATTATCTGAAGATTTTCTGTTGAACATGCAAAAAGATTTTGATGCAGTGAGAGAAGCAGGATTAAAAGTCATTCTTCGTTTTGCATATACCAATAAAACACATGAAGGAGATTGTAAGGATGAATATAAAATTTGCCCGCCTTATGGCGATGCACCAAAGCAAATTGTTTTCAATCATGTAAAACAACTTAAACCTTTGTTTCAAAAAAATGCAGATGTAATTGCAGTGTTGCAGGAAGGCTTTATCGGCATTTGGGGAGAAAATTATTTTACAGATTATTTTGGTTGCGGCACCAATGGTGGTGGCGGAAGAATTTTTGACAGCAGTTGGCTCGACAGAAATCAATTGTTGAATTATTTACTGGATGCTATGCCACGGGAAAGAATGATACAGGTGCGTACACCACAAATAAAACAGCGCTATGTTTATGGCGCAAGGGCAAAGGTAAATGTGCCGGCCATTGTGAGGAAAGATGCATTTAATAAAACAGATAAAGCAAGAATTGGTTTTCACAACGATTGTTTTTTAGCAAGCGCTGATGATTACGGAACATTTAATGATTACGGTAATTCGGTATCTAAAAGAGATACCGCCAATTATAGATTGAGAAAATACTTTGAAGCCGATAGCCGCTATGTAGCTGTTGGCGGAGAAACCTGCGACGATGCCTACAGTCCGCAGAATGATTGTGAGCCAACTGGCCATGCAGAAAACGAAATGCGCAGGATGCACTATAGTTATTTGAACACTAACTATAATAACAAAGTAAATAATGATTGGGATTCTTTGGGCTGTATGAAAAGCATCAAACAAAAATTGGGTTACAGGTTGATATTAAGAAATGCCACATTTCCCAGGAAGATAAAAACAAAGAAACCATTTAAGATTTTGTTGCAGATAGAAAATGTTGGTTACGCATCGCCATTCAATCCAAGGCCCGTGCAGTTGATATTGCGGAATAAACAAACACAACAAATCATTACACTTGATTTTAAAACATGGATACAAAAATGGTTCACCGGAAGCATCACTTTGCAACAGCAGTTTGTATTACCTGGTGCTGGAACAAAAGGTGAATATGAATTATTGCTCAACCTTCCTGATGGCTACATAAGCTTACAGAATAATCCTGCGTACAGTATCCGCCTGGCAAACAAAGATGTGTGGGAAGCAGTAACAGGATTGAATAGATTAAACCATGTATTAATTATAGAATAAGATTTTATTATCCCTGGAACCACTTTTAGTTTATTACAACCACTGCGTAACACCAGTGGTTTTTGTTTTACAACCCGGTATTTATTTTATTTTGTATTCCGCAACGATATTTTTGTCTGTGCCACAAAAACTTACGCAACCGTTTGCCTGCACTAATCAAGCGTTTGCGTAATCATTTCAACTCTTTTGTGTATCACACTGCTGCATCTAATTCAAAAAATAGTTGCCATCTTAGAGGTACGAAATCATTAATTGATTATTATCCAAAACTTACATTGCATGTTAACTCCATTTTCAAAAAAGTGCTGTTCGCTGTTTATTGCACTTACAGCATTTGTCTTTTCGGCACAGGCACAACAAACAATCTCAGGTAAAGTTACCGACAGGGATGGCAACCCCTTGCCAGATGTAAGTGTGCATGTAAAAGGTTCAACGAGTACCACTGCTACCGACCGTAAAGGTGAGTATACTATAAAAGCGTTGACCACCGATTCCCTGGTATTTACTTCTGTTGGATTTAGTACATTCACTGTTGGGGTAAATAATAAAACAGCGATTGATACAAAACTTTCGCAGGATAATAAAGCCCTGGATGAAGTGGTGGTGATAGGCTATGGCACGCAAAAGAAAAAGGATTTAACCGGCGCCGTATCATCAGTAAAAGCAAAAGACCTGGTGATGTCATCCAGTCCGGAAGTGGGTACTATGCTGAAAGGTAAAGCCGCCGGCCTTACCATCAGGCAAAACAGTGCCCAGCCAGGTGGTGGATTTGATATCCTTATCCGTGGCGGCGGTTCTTCCACAAGGTCGGTCAATACACCGCTGTATGTGGTGGATGGTTTTCCGCTTACTGATCTTGTGCAGCCCGCAAGTGGTAACCGTTACCAGGAAGGTTCACAAAGTGTGCTGAATTCTTTTAACCCAAATGACATTGAATCGATAGAAATATTGAAAGATGCAAGCGCCACTTCTATTTATGGTACAAGAGCAGCAAATGGTGTAGTGCTTATTACTACTAAAAAAGGAAATGAAGGAGTAGCAAGAGTACAATACTCAAATAATTTTTCACTGCAGAAATATAATAACCCGTTTGATGTATTGCCACTCAATGAATGGATGCAGGTACGCAACGATGCTGCATACGACCAATGGCTGTTTGATAATAATGTGGCACCTTACGGCATAAAAACACTGGAAGAAGCGCAGGCTGCTCCTGTGAACGGACCTTACAGGAAGCTGTATACTCAAAATGCTATTAACAATGTAGGTCGTGGTACAGACTGGTTTGATCTTGTTACTAGAGATGGTTCCACTGCCCAGCATAATATATCCGTTACCGGCGGCAATAAGTTGACCAGGTATTTTTTATCAGGCAACTTTTACGATCAAAAGGGTATCGTTAAAAATTCAGCAATGAAGAGATATTCTGTAAGGGCAAATGTGGACCAGGAAATAAATAAATATGTTAAAACAGGCATTAACTTAACCTTCAGCAGAATTGATAATAGTAACACCCAGTTAGGAGGCGACCAATATGAAAATTCCGGCATCATCAGGGCGGCTATACAGCAGGGACCACACATACCGGCTATAGACGAAGAAGGTAATTATCCCATCAATCCGCAACTGGCAACCCAACCCAACCCCTATTCTTTATTAACCATCACTGACCAGGGAAGGATTGAAAGATTACTCGGTAATTTTTATGTTGATATAACACCCATCAAAGACCTTACTGTAAAATTAAAAGCAGGTATGGACAGGGGTTATACTACCAGGCAGAATTATTTGCCTAAAACCACCCTGTGGGGAGCGTTAGAAAAAGGCAGGGCAACTATTTCAAAATCTGATAACGACCATTACCTGCTGGAAGCTACCGGTACATACAGTAAACAATTGACGACTGATCATAAGCTTGATATGCTGCTGGGTGTGTCGCAGGAAAAATTCGTAACCCGTGGAAGCAGTGTTGGCGCTTCAGGATTTATCACGGATGCATTTTTGTGGAATAATTTGAATGCAGCAACGCTTCAGTTACCCAGTTCTTCTTACCAGGCTAAAAGTACATTGATATCTTACTTTGCCAGGCTGAATTATAATTACAAAGGAAGATACCTGTTTACTTTTAATGCTCGTCGGGATGGTGCAGGTGTGTTTGCAATTAATAATAAATGGGGCTTTTTTCCTTCTGCAGCCGTTGCCTGGAACGTAGCTGAAGAGTCGTTTTTTGGCAGGATTAAAAATACAGTGTCTCAATTAAAATTCAGGGTTAGTTATGGGCAAACCGGTAATGCCACACTTGTTAATAACAGTAACGCCTTTGCAGCCTATAGCGCTTATCCTGCCTGGTTATCCTCAGGTGATGTAAGGCTAATAGGGGTTTCTTTATCAAGATTGGAAAATCCTGATCTGAAATGGGAAACAACGACCGGCCTCAACTTTGGCCTCGATTTCTCTTTGTTCAATGGTAAAATAGATGGTTCGGTGGAAGTATATAGAAATGAAGTATCCGATCTGCTCGATACAAAACCACTTAACTCTTACCAGGAAGTAAATAGTGTGATCTACAACGTTGGTAAAACACTGAGTAAAGGTTTTGAAGTAACCATCAATACAAGAAATGTGCAGACAAAGGATTTTCAATGGCGAACTATATTTGTTGTAACCCATTTCAGAACAAACTGGAAAGAAAGGGCACCAGGCTGGCTTCCTTCGGTGTATGAAAACGAAAGGGATCCTTTAAGAGCCGTGTACAGCCGTGTTTCTAACGGAATATTACAGGCAGGTGAAACCAAACCAACGGCACAACCAGACCTTATGCCAGGCCAGGTGAAGATACAGGACATCAATGGTTTTGAACGGGATGTCAATGGTAATCCTGTAGCGGATGCAAACGGCAGATTTGTACGCACTGGCGGACCGGATGGTAGAATTGACGAAGCTGATACAAAACTGATGGGAACATCTGATCCAAGTTTTATGGCAGGTATCACAAATATTCTTACGTATAAAAATTTCAGTTTGAATTTTGATTTCAATGGATTGTTTGGCCGCAGTATTGTTGATCCAAATTATGTGGCTTATGGTTTCAGTGCGTTTGGTATAAATGCCAACGGGTATAATGCACTGCGTTCGGTTAAAGAAAGGTGGACACCAACAAATCCATCTACCACTGCACCAAGTTCATACTGGGGTTTCTCACAGTATGGTGTAGGCGATTTCTTTATGCAGGATGCCTGGTTTATCAGGTTGCAGAATGTGTCGCTAGGTTATACTATTCCGGGTAAACTATTTAAAAAAGTTTTCAGTTCTGCTAAAATTCACTTTGATGCACAAAATCTTTTTGTCATCACGCCATATAAAGGTATTGATCCGGAAACAGACTCCTACACGGCTGCTTATCCATATATCAGAACCTATACACTTGGCATAAACCTCAACTTTTAATTTTAATTTTTAAAAGAACAAGTATGAAACGTTATATCTTACTATTCCTTCTCCCGGCGGCACTGTTGATGAACAGTTGTACCAAAGATCTCACCGCTACAGACTATGCTGAGATCAACCCAAACATATTCCCTAAATCAGCCGAAGACCTGGAGGCAATGGTGAATGCCTGTTACTATCCCATAAGAGGGTCATGGTGGGACGGCCTGTTCTCCACTTCAGAAAGAGGGGCACAGTTTTTATGTGATGCATCTACAGAAATTTTATTTGGCAAGTTTGGCGACCAGCAACTGGCGTCATTGCAAAGCTATCAGTCAAGTAATAGTGGCTTTACCCGTTTCTACGATGACTTTTATAATAAGATCAGCCGCATGACCATCACAATCGATCTTATTCAAAACTCAACCGTTAGCGAAGAACTGAAAAAGAAGGCGATTGCGGAAGTCCGTTGTGCAAGAGGTTTGCTGACTTATACGCTATTCGACATGTATGGCCCGCTGGTAATTGCACCGTTAGACGTTTTAAAAAATCCATTGCAGGAAAAACCACTGGCAAGATTGACAAATGCAGAAATGGTTGCCTATATAACAGCAGATCTTGAAGCTGCTGTAGAGGATCTGCCTGCTCCTGGGGAAGCTGAATATGGAAGATTTAGTAAAGCATTGGCAAAAATGATTAACATACGCCTGAACCTGCACGAAAAAAACTGGGCAAAAGTAAATACACTTTGCGATGAGATCATTGCTTACGGTGCGTTTACACTTCACAGTGATTACAAGTCAATGTGGGATCTCGAAGGCGCAAGAAACAGCCCCGAAGTTATCTGGGCAATTCCCTGCGACTATTCAGGCACCAGCGAAAATCAATGGCAGATGATGGTGTTGCCTTCTAATTACCCGGAAATGGGCGGATGGCAAACAATCACCAGTACTTGGTGGTTTTACGACCGGTTTGAAGCCACTGATAAAAGAAGGGAAATGCTGATAGCTGAATACACAGGAACAGATGGTATTACTTATAACCGTGCCAACCCGGGCGCTATAATCGACCGCGGCCCGCTGGCACTAAAAATAAATGAAGATAATCAACGAACTACCAGTCTTACTACCGTTGATATTATCATGTACCGTTATGCTGATGTGTTGTTGTCAAAAGCAGAGGCGCTTGCCAATGCAGGTACACCCACAGCAGAAGCAATGGAACTGGTAAATGTGGTAAGAAGAAGAGCTGGCCTTGCTGATAAACAATTGGCGGATTACAGTTCACTTACAGCATTTAACGATTTGATCCTTTTAGAAAGAAGCCATGAGTTTTGGTGTGAAAACGGACAATACAGGGCCGACCTTATTCGTCACGGTAAGTTCATCAGCCGCTGCCAGGAGGTAACTCAATCAACTTTCACTGGCCCCAGTAAAGTGCTATTTCCTTTCTCATTAAGGGCAGTAAGTGAAGGCAAAGGCTTATTTATCCAAAACCCAGGTTATAACTAATAATTACGGATGCTGATTAAAATGTAATAATGAAGACAAAAAATTTATACAGAATATTTTTTCCGGCTGTACTGCTTTTGTGTATTGCCAGTTGTAAAAAGAATGCTGCACCTGTACCACCAGTGGTTGATGAAGGAGTGACCTATGAACTTTCCAATACCATTTTCCCAAATCCCGACCGTGGGTTTATAAGAATGATGGATGTTCGTTCAGTAGGCACCCCTTTAAACGCAGCACAGATAAATACTTTCAGAAACCAGCATGTATCCATGATACTTCGCCTGTTCTACTTTGATGCCTTTAAAAACCAGGCACTGAGTACAGCAGAGCTCACACTGATACAGGAAGATTTAGATAAGATTAGAAATGCCGGGTTAAAAGCCATCCTTCGTTTTGCATATGCTGATAACATTGGTGTGGATGATGCTCCACTTGCTGTTATTGAACAGCATCTTGATCAGTTGCAACCCATTCTTACAAATAATAAAGATGTGATTGCTTTTGTACAAGCCGGTTTAATAGGCGCATGGGGCGAATGGCACAGTTCAAGCAACGGCCTTGCCACAACGGAGCATGAAACAACTGTTTTGAATAAACTATTGAGTGTATTGCCTGCTGATATTATGGTACAGGTTCGTACGCCGGGAGCTAAACAACGTATTTTTAATACAACAGATGCAATAACTGCAGCCATTGCTTATTCAGGCGACGCTAAAGCAAGGGTTGGCCATCACAATGATTGTTTCATGTCTGGCGGCGATAACTATGGCACCTACACAAATATTGCTTTACAAAAACAATATATCAGTAATGAAGCTTTATTTGTACCAACAGGCGGTGAAACCTGCCCTCCCACGGGTGGTTACGACCCAAGTTGTTTTGAAGGAAGGAATGAAATGAAATTACTGAAGTGGACCTACCTCAACCTGGATTGGTACCAGCCTACTGTAAATGCCTGGAAAGCCGCTGGCTGTTTTGATGAGTTTCAGAGAAATTTGGGTTATCGTTTGGCGTTAGTGAACGCTAAGTTTCCTGAAACAGCAACGGTTAACGGAAGCATTACTCCCACCATCAATATCATTAATAAAGGATACGCTCCATTATATCATAAAAAAATTACTTACCTGGTTTTCAAAAACAAAACTTCAGGAGCCTTTTTTGAAAAATCGCTTGCGGCAGATCTGCGTTTGTGTAAACCAGAACTTACGCAGTCAATCGGTGAGGCAATCAATTTGTCAGGAATACCTTCGGGCGAATACGATTTGTACCTGCGGATTGCAGACAAGGCAGCCAACCTTAAAACGAGAATGGAATACGCTATTCAGCTTGCCAATACGAATGTTTGGGTAACAGAAAATGGCGGTATGAATAATTTGAAACAAGTATTAAAAATAAACTAACAACTTATCTGACATAAAAACTAAAAGCATGAAAAGGAATATTTATTTAATAGCTGTAATAGTGCTGTTGCTGGCGGGCACATCCTGTAAAAAAGAAAATGCAGGCAGTGGCCTCAAAGCGGTATTCAGTTATGTGGCTGATGGGTATAAGGTAAACTTCACCAATTTTTCCATCAATGCAAAGGAATATTCATGGGAGTTTGGGGATGGAAGTGGTGAAACATCCACGCTGAAAGGGCCACAACATGTTTTTACAAGAAAAGGGGATTTTCTTGTAACACTTACCGCAACAAGCGGTGCTGAGACAAGTACGTTTGTCGATACCGTTAGTATTATTGGACCCAACATCAGAATTGATGGTGATTTTACCGACTGGACCTATGTTGCTTACGCTGCTGAAAACCCATCAACATTCACCAGCAGCATAAGGGCAATAAAAACTTTTGCTTCCTCCGATCAAATCAATATTTACCTGGAAGGCAATGCAAACATGAATATGGAAATTGTGGATATTTATATAGATGCTAATAATAATGCCGCCATAGGCTATGCTACCTGGTTATATCCTTTGGGCTCAGGCGCTGATTTTCTTGCAGAAGGAAGCCCTGTTGGCGGATGGGGTGATGTGTTTGCGCATGCAGGACCCGGTACAGGTTGGGGCTGGAATGGCGTTTCATCATTTGCTGATGCACTTACCTTCTCCGAATTAAAAACAGTGGCAGGTAAAAAAGTGATTGAGTTTTCTATTAAGAAGAGTGTACTTGGCCCGGTTAGCCAGTTTGTGAACCTGGCAATCCTCGAGTCCAATTCAAGCTGGACTCAGGTAGGTATCATTCCGGAAGCACCTTTGGGTGATTCAAAGTTTCTTGCAATACCATTGTAATATAAAGTATCAGTGTCGAATAGCCGCTTACCGGTTTACTATCTTAAAAAGATCATCCAGGAAAGGCTGCAGTGATATGCTGCATATATGTAACTTAAATTAATGGCACGGAGATGTTAACCGGACAACCATCAACCATAAGCGGGTGTGCAGGTGCTACTGATGAAGTAAAACAGTTTAGCATTGAAAATAATGCAGGCACAAAGTTGATTGTATCAAACTATGGTGCAGCAGTGCAATCTTTATTTGTAAAAGACAGGCAGGGCAAGTTGATTGATATTGTGCTTGGTTACGATGATGCAAATGATTATGTAACCGATGAATGTTATATAGGTACCATTGTTGGCCGGTATGCCAATCGTATTGCAGGCGAATCTGTTTCTATCAACGGCAGTAATTACAAACTCACTACCAAGGAAGGTGGTTATCATCATCACGGCGGTAAACTTGGTTTTAATAAAAAAATATTTGATGCTGTTCCTTTTCGTCAGCAAAACAGAAATGGTATAGTTTTTAAATATACCAGCCCACATTTGGAAGAAGGTTTTCCCGGTGAACTAAAGCTGCAGGTTATATATACCCTTAACGAGCACGACAGTTGGATGGTGGAGTATAAAGCCATTTCAAACAAAACAACACTGGTCAATTTAAGCCAGCATACCTATTTTAATCTCTCCGGCAACCCGGCAAAAGATATTGGCGAACACAGGTTAAAAATCATGAGTGATTGTTACCTTCCTGTAAATGAGCTGCAGGTGCCAACGGGTGAGTTGGCTGATGTAAAAAATACAGCCTTTGACTTCTCCATTGCTAAAAAAATAGCACGGGATATTGAAAAGGAAGATGAGCAGTTGAAATTAAGCAATGGATATGATCACAGTTTTGTACTGGAAAGGAAGCATACACCTGCACTGAAACATGCGGCTGTTGTAACAGAATCTTCTTCAGGTATACGGATGGACGTGTACACTACTGAGCCGGCAGTGCATTTTTACAGTGGTAATTGCCTGCAAAATGTAAAGGGAAAAAAAGGGATCATCTATAATAAGCATTCGGGCTTTTGCCTCGAAACCCAGCATTTTCCTGATGCGCCCAACCAACCTCATTTCCCCTCTACTGTCTTAAATGCAGGAGATATTTTCTCGAGCAAAACAATTTTCAAATTTTCTACCAAATAAAATAATGATCCCGGTGATGCCAGCTCATGGTATCCAAAATAAGTGACTGCTACATGGGAGCCACGGGACTACTGGAAGAAAATGCATCACCAACATTATAATCGTCTATGATAAAAATTCCGTTTTCATATTTTGATTCTATCTTTTTAAAGCGGCGGTTTTCATCGTATTGTTTATAACTGAGCGTTTTAGTTTTTTCGATGAAATAAATTTGATTGGCGTCCTGTGGTGCCGTCATCAACACTTCCATCTCACAGTCCAGTTGAAAGTAGGTTCTTTTGTTAACAAATTTTTTGTTCATATAGTCACCAGCAACCTGGCCAAATGCCTGGCCTTTAAAAGCTTTCAGTTGCTTCCATGCTTTACCTTCTGAGGCAATCACAGAAACTTTACGGCTTGTATTGCGGTCGCCGTCTTCTTCAACAAGTAATATCCTGTTTTTTTCAATGGAATACATGCCATCAATGTAGGCAGCATGTGCACTGCCATCAAAAACAATTTTATTATCAGGCAAACGCTTAATAAAATAGTTGGGGCGGTTTTGTATATTATAGCTGAACACAACATAACGCACGGAATCCACTACAAAAGAAGCAGCATCAATCTCCACACCATTCTCCAGCCTGAAAAATTTAAAGTTTGTCTTATTCTTTGCCAATACAAACTTTTCATAGTCGTGGCTTTTTTCATGCAGGATAAATGTTTTAAAAGTGCTATCGAGGTGCGCCACTACTATATAATAATTAGTTGCATTTCTTGGCAATGAATCCACTTTTCCATTTTGATAAGCACTAAATAAATTGAATGCGTTGTTTAATGCTTTCACTTCTGTTTCCTGGGCATGCACAGTGCTGGTAAGAATTAGTAAAGAACAAATTGTATAGGTGATATTGATGTTTGATTGCATGTTAGCTTGTTTGCATTGCAAATTATTATATTCATTTTAATTTGCTGCGTATTTGTTTTGCCATAGAAATTCAGGGTAAAGCAATGGTTTCTTACACCCGGATTTATTTTTCAATGATCATTAAAACAAACAGGGCAAGTGTGATGGAAAGATGTACAGTGAGCCATGCTTTTTGATAGACTAGCCTATGAGGAAAAGGGTTTTTTGTATCGAACGGATCGAACACCAGCGCTAATCCCCAAAAGATAACCGCCATGGAAAAATCTTTTGATACCAGGTAAGCATTACCAGCAAGAAGAAATGCTGTATAAGCAAGGCGGTTGCCGATAGATGGATTTCATTCCAGGAGTTGCCGCCGACAAATGTATCCATCACCTCAGGCAGCAAAAAGCAGCGTTTACCAGGCGGACGAATTGCCTTATCAGAAGGAAGCAAGCATACAGATGCACTTTCGGTTCCGGATGGGTTCGATAATTTGCTGATTCAATAATAGCGCTTACATGAAACCTGGCAATGAAGGCATTTGCAATTAAAAAGTGTCACTCCTGCAGTTCAACGTCTCGTTGCCTTGCAATGAACAGAACAAGTTCAATAAAGCGGCCCCGCTGCCCTGGGTCAAGGGCGAATAAGAATCATCCCAACCACCAGCATTCTTAGCCAGGTTTAGTTTGATTCCAGCAGGTAAAAGCAGCTCGATTTTTGGGTTGATGCTTGTAAGGAATTGCTGCATACCTTTTCTTTATGTATTTTGTTACAGTAATCCACAGGACACATAGGCGCTATGGTCTTGAATCAGCTTAAAAAATTTTCACAATGCAACACAAAGCCATCGCTATCCGTCCATTCATCGGTGCTGAAAATTTTGAAATATCCCGTAGCTTTTACCAGGATATAGGTTTTGAAGAAACGGTATTATCTCACAACATGTCTGTTTTTAAATTGGGACACCTGGCATTCTATTTACAGGATGCGTATGTAAAAGACTGGATAGACAATACGATGGTTTTTGTAGAAGTGGAAGCTGTTGACCAATATTGGAATTGGCTGCTTGCTTTAAACCTTACATCAAAATATGAAAGCGTAAAGCTAACGCCTGTCCGCAATTACGACTGGGGCAGGGAGTGTTTTCTCCACGACCCATGTGGCATACTCTGGCATTTTGGGCAATTTACCAAATAAGCGAAAGAAAGGTACAATCAATACAATAGTCGGATTATTTTTCTTTGCCCCCAATTTCTTTTCCATATTCATGCTCCCAGAAATCGGCATCTTTTATGCCCAATGCCACCGGGTTAAACGTAGGGTCTTTTCCTTCCTTCTTCTGCTGTTCATAATCTTGTAAACTCAGCAGGGCAGGTTTTTGCAGCAGGATAATGGCAATCACATTTAACCAGGCCATAACGCCCACACCCAAATCGCCCAGGTCCCAGGCGAGCGTAGCAGTACGGACACAACCAAAAAACACCGCCGCCATAATACCTATTTTTAACAGCAGCATCGGCAAAGGTCCAATTTTGTTTTGCGTTATATATGCCACATTGGTCTCAGCAATATAATAGTAGGCCATTAACGTAGTAAAGGCAAAAAAGAACAGGGCTACAGCAACAAAATAACTGCCCATGCCCACATACCCTTCATGAAATGTTTGTTGCCCGTCGCTAAAGGCTTTGTCTATGGCTGCCTGTGTGTAGGTAGCGCTGCCGCTAACCTGTTTTACCCCATCCTGCATATAGTAAACATTATTATCTACCAGCAATGCTTCGTCCGGACCCTTTACGTTATACATGCCCGTTATCAGTATCATAAATGCCGTGGCAGAACAAACAAACAGCGTATCAATATATACTGAGAATGCCTGCACCAATCCCTGCTTGGCCGGGTGGGAAACTTCTGCAGCAGCAGCCGGGTGGGGTCCGGTACCCTGGCCAGCTTCATTACTGTACACGCCACGCTTTACACCAATAGTGATCATCGCTCCGATGATGCCTGCAAAAGTTGCTTTTGCGCCAAACGCACTGGAAACGATCAGGGCAAAAACGCCGGGCACTTTATCATAATTCATTGCTACAATTACAACTGCTACCAGGATGTAAGCAATCGCCATAAAGGGCACCACCAATTCAGCCACTTTGGCAATTGATTTAATGCCCCCAAAAATGATAAGACCCAGTAAAACTGCCAGCAGGATGCCAGTATATAAAGATTTAATATTAAAAGCGCTGTGTACCGCCGAAGCAATACTGTTGGATTGCACACCAGGTAATAGTAAACCACAGGCCAGGATGGTGCTTATTGCAAAAACTATCGCATATACTTTACCGATAGACTTGTTTTTAAATCCTTTTTCGATATAGAAAGCTGGACCACCCCTGTATTGTCCCTGTTCCTTTCTTTTAAAAATTTGTCCCAGGGCTGATTCAATATATGCAGAACCGGATCCCAAAAATGCAACTGCCCACATCCAGAAAACCGCACCCGGTCCACCGATGAATATGGCGGTAGCCACCCCGGCAATATTGCCCGTACCCACCCTGCCTGATAAGGATACCGACAATGCCTGGAAGGAGGAAATGCCTGCAGCGGACTTATCTCCTTCCAACATCAGTTTGAACATATCTTTAATAAGCCTTACCTGGAAAAACCGCATGCGGATGGAAAAATAAATACCTGTAAGCAGCAACAGGTATATAAGGGCATTGCTCCAGATAATGTTGTTTGCGGCTTTTACAAAGGCTTCAAAGTTTACCATACAATTTGTGCAGTTTGTTTTATGATACAGCAATATAGAACTTTTCTGTTCCGGAAGTTCCAAATTTGGCTTATTAAAACAAAGCGTTTACCGGCAATCCTGGCGCTACATGTTACTTACAATTAAGCGCTGCAATACTGCCCCCATATCTTAGAAACAAGAAATGAAAAACCTCCGCATAGCCACTGCAGGCGAAAGGCAACCCAATATAGAAATTTACATGCTGGAGGTAAAAGAAAATGTTCCGAATTGGGTATGCAGAACTTTCGTTGCAATACAAACACAAAATCGAAAGTGCGTATAATCCAGGTTCAGTGGCAACCAACCCGCAGTGGTTATCAAGTTTATTTTCCGGGAAATCAAGACAGCCAACAGTAACAAAAAGTTTTATCATGCAGCTTTCTGTTTTACCTTGCCAATACTAATTTATGAACATGCCACAATACATTCGAACGATCATTGCCTTTGTAATGGCACAAAGCGCCGCCGTTACAATTTACGGGCAGGCAATATCGCCTTTTATCGTAGTGGATCAATTTGGGTACACCAAAAATGCCAAAAAAATAGCCGTGTTTCGTAGCCCGGCAATTGGCTTTGATGCACCATCAGCCTATATTCCCGGAAGCAGTATCAGCGTAAGAAATGCAGCCAACAATGCCGTGGTTTACAATGCAGCACCCGTAATTTTTAAAGCAGGAATTACAGATGCGGTATCGGGTGACAAGGTATGGTGGTTCGATTTTTCGACAGTACAAACCGAGGGATCGTATTACATAGCAGATGAATCCGCTAACTCAAGGTCTGCCACATTTATGATAACCGACACGGTTTATAAAAACGTACTGAAAGCTGCCGTAAAAACATTTTACTATCAACGGGCGGGGTTTGCTAAAACTGCAGCCTATGCAGGAGCCGGGTGGGCAGATAGTGCCAGCCATATCGGTGCTTTGCAGGATAAAAATTGCAGGCTGTACAACGATCAGAATAATAGTGCTACAGAAAAAGACCTGAGTGGTGGTTGGTATGATGCCGGCGATTATAATAAATACACTCCCTGGACGGCCAACTACATTATATCGTTATTATCAGCCTACAAGGAAAATCCAGCACTGTGGACCGATGATTTTAATAATCCTGAATCGGGCAATGGCATTCCCGACCTGCTGGATGAAATAAAATGGGGTATGGACTGGTTGTTAAAAATGCAGCAGCCCGATGGGAGATCACTTTGTGTAATGGGTTTGGCACATGCAAGCCCGCCATCCAGTGCCACAGGGCCCAGCAGTTACGGCCCGGCCACAACCAATGCTACCATGAGAAGTGCTGCGGCATTTGCATTGGGCGCAAAATATTTGCGGCAGGCGAACAATGTTTTTTTTGGGGTCTATGCCGACACCCTGCAGGCAAGGGCAGTGAGGGCCTACAACTGGGCTATTGTCAACCCCGCAGTAATATTTAATAATAATACTGCTTCGAATGGTTCACAGGGTTTAGGGGCTGGCAACCAGGAAACAGATTCCCTGGGAAGGTTTACTGCCAGGATGGGTGCAGCTTTGTATTTATATGACCTTACCGGAAATACCAATTACTTAACTTTTTTTGAAAATGGCGTCACCACGTTCCCCCTTTTTGCATGGGGTAATTATGTGAGCCAGTATTTCCAGGAGTCGCAAAATTTACTTTTTTATTACCTCACATTGCCCGGTATCAATACCACGCTGGCCAACCAGGTCAAAACCGCTACGCTGACGGCTGCAAAAAAACCTGGCGATTACCTGGATGCGTTGACCAATGAAACGGATCCTTACCGGGCTTTTATAAAAGACTACAACTGGGGTTCCAATCAATACAAAGCTGACTATGGATATTTTTTATGGCAATTGCAATACCACCAGGTGGATGCCATCAACAACACCGCTTATTTAAAAGCTGCAGAAGAATACCTGCATTATATACACGGGGTAAACCCGCTGCAGTTTGTGTATTTATCTAACACGGGCAACCTGGGTGCAGAAAATAATATTAAAGAGTTTTACCACTCCTGGTTTACCAATGGCAGCAGCACGTGGGACAGGCAAGGTGTATCTACCTATGGGCCGGCACCTGGCTTTTTAACCGGCGGTCCAAACTCAGGCTATACAGTAGATGGATGTTGCCCCTCCGGATGCGGCTCTGCACTAAACAATGCAGCCTGCATTGCAGAATCCACCAGTCCTCCGTTTGGGCAACCACCCATGAAATCGTACAAAGATTTTAATACCAGTTGGCCGCTTAATTCCTGGCAGGTAACTGAAAACAGCAATGGGTACCAGGTGGCATATATCAGGCTGTTATCAAAATATGTGAGCTTAAATACAGGGGCCATTGATTCCACCATTATCTCTATCGCCGATGGAAACTGGAATGATCCGGCCACCTGGATGGGGGCCGTGGTGCCCGCAGCAGGGAATAAAGTAATTGTACAACACAACGTTACAGTAACGGCCAACGCAAGCACTTATTCCGTAAAGATTGAGCCCAGTGCAGGAAATTTAGTTGTACAAACCGGCATCACGTTAACAGTGTTGCATTGATGCTGCGCTTGTTTGTACCGGGCCTCCACAACCGAAATAATCAATCTCCTGTTTTTATTCTATCACCCGTTTAGTAATCAACTTACTATCACTGGCTGGCCCTTCCCATAAAGCTGTATTCGTAAGTCTTTGCCGGCAGGTATATCTGCCGGCAACGTAAATGTCTGCTTCTTGCAATGCTGATCGAAACCGCTTTCGTATGGACGGATCAAATGGCCTGTGCTACTGTTTGTAAGCGGCAACTCACAAAAAAAATTGTAGCTGGGGTCGAAAGCAATCCTTCCAGGTACAGGCCGCCACAAGGGCGATACCACCCGAATACATTATTGAAAATGCTAAATCAGTTCACTATTTTGTATGCGCAAAACAGCTCCCTGGTAAAGCCTTCCTGGCACTCGTTTAACATCATTCATCACCATTTAAATTCATCAAAATGAAAAAGAAGATCGTACTGTTGACCGTCATTATAATGTGCTGTACACAGTTGTTCGCACAAACCAATACGTACCCTGCATCAGGAAATGTGGGAATTGGTACCCTTGCACCTGCATATCAACTCACTGTTCTCACTGGCTCAAATGTAGCGGGCGTTGTTCACTCCAATGGGATTGTTAGACTGGCAACGGTTATAAATATTACGGGCGGCTATTTTGGAACGGGCACCAATCATCCTTTGTTTTTGAGAACGAATAACAATGGGGCTCAGGTAGCCTTATTACAAAGCGGCAACCTGGGTATTGCCACCACTACGCCAAGCAGCAGGCTGGAAGTATTTGGTGGAGATGCATATATTAATGCCGTTAGAGCCGGTATTGGTGGTATTACCGGCGATACCGCAACGGGAAATACCTGCCTGGGGAAAGACGCCCTGTTACACAATGCTGATTATCCACTTGAAGGAGATGTACCCTGGGCCGGCAAATACAATACAGCTATAGGCAGAGATGCATTGATGGAAAATTGGCGGGGCGGATTCAATACAGCCATAGGAATGTCTGCACTGAGTGAAAGCGTGTTTGGTGATGGCAATACTGCAATTGGTTATTACAGCCAAAAACAAACACGGTCCCGGTTTAATTCTTCGGTGGGTACATTAAGCTTATTCTCAAATACAGAAGGTGAATATAATTCCGCCTTTGGTGTATCCAGCCTTGAAAGAAACAGTACCGGTTCAAATAATACGGCAGTGGGAAGAAACAGTCTATACAGGAATACTACCGCCGATTTTAATACTGCAGTAGGCAGCTATGCAATGTATCAAAACACAACAGGTACTTTGAATACAGCTATTGGCTACCGATCACTTGATTCTAACAGTACCGGACAGGGCAATACAGCTTCCGGTACAAATGCTTTATTCAGGAGCAAGACTGGCAGCAGCAATACCGCCACCGGCAGCAACGCATTAAGCTCTAATATCTCGGGCAGCTTTAATACAGGAACAGGAAGGTTCTCCCTGTATTACACCACTTCCGGCGGCACAAATACTGCATTAGGTTATTTCGCTTCACCCAGTACTGGCGCATTGAGCAATACTACTTCATCGGGATATAATGCAAGGCCCACCGCCAGTAACCAGGTACGGGTTGGCAACACTTTCATTACCAGCATTGGGGGCTATGCCAACTGGACCAACCTGTCTGACGGAAGGGTAAAAAGAAATGTCAGGGAAAACGTACCTGAACTAACGTTTATCAACCAGTTACCTACAATCTTAATTTGGATGAGGTTGACAAAATAATCAATGTGGCACCAGTAGAAGACAAATTAAAAGATGATGAAAATACAGAAGCGGCAACAGCCCGTATCGCAAAAGAAAGTATTGTGTACACCGGTTTTATTGCTCAGGACGTGGAAAAAACTGCCAAAGCAGCCGGCTATGAATTCAGCGGAGTGGATGCTCCTAAAAATGACAACGACCTGTATGGATTGCGTTATGCTGAATTTGTGGTACCGCTTGTGAAGTCGGTACAGGAATTAAGCAGGTTGAATGAAGAAAAAGATACCCGGATAAACGAACTGCAACAACGTATTGATAAATTGGAAGCATTGGTGACAGGTAAAAAAACACCTGTTCAAAACGAAAAGGTTAATTCAGCTTTTCTGGAGCAAAATAATCCCAATCCATTCAGTAATGCCACTACAATACGTTTTACGTTACCGGTAAATTACACGTCAGCTAAAATCATCATTACAGACAATACCGGTAAGCTGATGAAAGAACTAATTGTTTCCGGAAGAGGAAAGGGTAGCATCATTGTCAATACCGCTTCGTTAAATGCTGGTACCTATCAATACGCACTGTATGTAAATGACCGTTTAACAGACAGCAAACAGATGATATTGGCAAAGTAGGATTCAAAGTATCTTCATAATGCATGAACCATTTTTTACTTATGCAAAAAAAGTGTATGATGGAAGGGATTTTGGCAGCGGCGGAAAAGGGATCAAATTTTTTTCAACTACCAGTTTAGCAGTCGACTTATTTTAACCAGTTGTTTCGGCCCGCACTAAGTTATGCAGGCGTTTGCAATGATGCGTAAAACGCTTGCATAACTTTTTATTCCTGTATTCCCTAACCGCCTGGCCCAGCCTGGTGCAGGTGTTCGCCAGTAACGGCTATTTGTGTCAACCAATCATGATCGGTTGTGCCGGGAGGGAGTGAATCAAATCCTGAACCATTTAGTACCCCAAAAATCATTCATAATATATCCGTTTATTTCATGATACCGGCAGTGCTGACGATCGTCCGTTTAATAAATGGATTATATACTTATTCAGGTAAAACATTAATTTAAAATTGCCAAAAATTTCAATCATGAAAGCAAGACATTTTTTATACACAGTAGTTGCTTTTTTTATTACAAATTTAAATGCCCAGCAAACAATGTGGACAAGGGCAGGCAGCACTGCTTACAACAGCTATACAGCATCAGCAAAAACTAATTTACCGGGAAAATGGGTGTTATCAAAAATTGACCTGTCGCAATTGGGCAACACGTTAAGGGCTGCTCCACTGGAACGGAGCACCGGGGGATTTACCAGGGGCATTCATTTTTCCATGCCACTACCCGATGAAACAATCTTTCACACTGCTGTTATGGAATCACCCATTTGGGAACACAGGTATGCCCAACAGTTCAGTCAAATCAAAACGTATAATTTATCAGACCCCATCACTCAATCCTGCAGAGGAAGAATAACCTTAACGCCGGAAGGGATCAGTGGAATTTTATTTACTGACCGTGGGATGTTTACATATTCCCGGTAAGTGTCAACGAGCCGGGAACCCATATTGTATATTATACCAGGGATGGAAACGGATCAATGCTGCAATGTGCTGCGGCCTCGGGTGCTGATGTGACTTCTGCGTTAAAGAGGGCTGCTGTTGTAACCGAAGCCGATTGCGGAAAAAGGACTTACCGGCTTGCAGTGGCCGCTACGGCCGAGTATACAGCATGGGCGGGAAGCCAGGCGGCTGCACTCAACCATATTACCATCAGCATCAACAATGTGAATGCTGTTTATGAACGGGACCTGAACATCCGGTTTACCATTGTTGCTCCCAATAGTATTCTTTTTACAGATGCAGCTACTGATCCTTACCCTGGAGGCAACGTTTATTTGGATGATGCTGCCACCAACGCAAATCAAACGGCACTGGACAATATAATTGGAACGGCCGCCTACAATGTGGGAATCGTTTTTAATAAGGGATGGGACAGGGGCTATGTACCCCTGCCATTTGGTTTTGTTTGTAAGCCAGCCAGTAAAGGGAAGGGTGCTGCCGGCACTAACAGTGGACAAGGGTTAAATCCAACTACCGGGCCGCAGGGACAATTTTTTGATTTTACGGTCATTCATGAACTCGGCCATCATTTTGGCGCTCCGCACAGTTATGCATCCAGCACGAGTATCTGTACGGGGTTTTCAACCGCTTCTTCGGCCTTTGAGCCGGGCAGTGGAAGTACCGTAATGGGGTATGCCGGGTATACTAATTGCAACACATACACTCAATATGGCGAAGCTTATTTTCATGCAGGTACCATATCGCAAATACAGGCCTATGTGAATGGGCCGGGAAATTGTGTGTCACCACTAAACACAGGAAATACAGCGCCGGTTGTTGCTGTACCTGCAGCGGCCTATACCATTCCTGTTGCTACTCCCTTCACATTAACAGGTGCCGCCACGGATGCCGAAGGAGATACTTTAATTTATAACTGGGAACAAATGGACGTTGGCTTTCTTACAACTGTTCCTCCGGCAGCAACCAATACGGCAGGGCCTAACTTTCGTTCTTATTCACCCACACCAGAAGGTAAGATTAGAACTTTGCCGGGGATACACGACATTGCTGCTGGCGTATCGCCGCCTTATGAAGTGTTGCCCACTGTAACACGGACGATGAATTTCCGGCTTACTGTTAGAGACCAATCATCTCTTGGCGGTTGTGTTTCATCCAAAGATGTGGCTGTAAACTTCAACAGCAGTGCCGGCCCATTCAGGGTAACTTCACAACCAGGTGCGGTTACATGGGCAGTTGGCAGTTTACAAACTATTACCTGAAGTGTTGCCGCCACCAATACTGCACCAGTAAACTGTACCGCTGTGGATATTTTATTTTCAACCGATGGTGGAATAACCTATCCATATACGTTGGTTAGCAATACCAGCAATGATGGAACGGAGAATATTACTGCACCCAACTTCAATACATCAACAGGAAGGATAAAAGTGCAGGCCGTAAACAACATTTTTTTTAATATCAATGCCGCTAACATTACGATTGCGTCTTCCTGTGTAGCAAATGGCACCACCATTGCACTGGCGGATAGTATTGCTGCACCTGCAGGCAGTGCGTCACTCAATCTTTCACTAAGCCCCCAATACGGAACGGTATTTACTCCGTCCGGCACTATTACATCCGCCAATGCTGCTACCTTCTTAACCATGTATAATACCAGTATTTCACTTTGTGCTGCTTATGGTTTCGATGGGTCTTATAAATTTAATACGCATGCTTTTACAGTACTAACTGCGGGTACTTATACTTTTACGCCATCTAATTATGGCCTTGTTTATAATTTGTACCGTGAGTCTTTTAATCCTTCTTTTCCCTGCAATAATTTTATTGCATCTAATACTGTCACCGGTTTAACACCCACTACTATCAATTCTTTTGTATCGGCTTATTTATTGCCGGGCAGGTATGTACTGGTGGCTGGTACGTTTAGTACAACGTTCCCTGCATTACCATTCAACTACAGTGTGGCGGTATCAGGCGGAAGCATCTACAACAACCCACCCACTCCCGGCGCTACATTCAGTTATTTGTTTGTGGTGGTTGAAAGAAGCACCGGCCTAATTAAATCAATTGCCACTACTGCAAACCTTAGCAACAGCACCACCTACCCAGGGGGCACGTCTTATACGGTATATGGATTATCCTATTCAAATTCTTCTCCGTCTTTGAGCAGTTTTGAGGGCTCCGGTTTTAATACCCTTGTTAATACACTGCTTACCAATACAGCCTATTGCGGAAATATCAGCAGGAATTTTGCGAGGGTTACTGCATTAAAGCTGTATACTTTTACCGGAAATGGAAACTGGAATGTGGCTGCAAACTGGAGCAATAACGCCATACCGCAGTCGCCGCTGCCACCCTATTCGGCCATTATTATAAACCCTGCAGGCACAGGAGAATGTATTTTGAATGTGCCGATCACCATTTCACAGGGTGGTCACCTAACCGTACAGCCGGGAAAGAATTTCAGGGTGCTGGGTAATTTGACGATTGAAGAATAGAAGTGAGATTTGAAAATTTGTAGCTAAAAACTTTGGATGGTGAGCTCGATTTCCAAAGCAGGTGAGCTGCAATTGCAGATATCTATTCAACGCAATTATTAGGTTGTGTATCAACTCTGCGTTCTCTGCGTCGCTGCATGCCAAAATCCAACGCTGAAATGGGGAGGACGCCGAAAAGAATACTTCGTTGTCATTTTATATTAAATGTGAGATAATGCCAATTAATTTTAGACATACAGTGTCCCACCATATTTTTTTACTTTTGCCCCCTGAATATTTTAAGGAATTTCTATGAATATAACCGGGCGGACCAAACAACAGCATTTTTTCCTCCTGCTTATCATGGGAGCACTCAACACGATCACTCCTTTTTCTATTGATATGTATTTGCCGGCTTTCCCAAGAATTGCAAGTGATTTTAATACAACAATTGACAAAGTAGCTTTGTCAGTATCCACTTATTTTTTAGGTTATGCCATTGGACAAATTATATACGGCCCGTTACTTGACAGGTTTGGAAGAAAGCCGCCATTATATGCCGGGCTTATTTTATACATCATCGCCACCATTGCCTGTTTTACCACCGGCAGTATCGAAGCCTTATGGGTGATACGTTTTATCCAGGCATTGGGAGGCTGCGTTGCATCTGTTGCGGCGATGGCCATGGTAAGGGATTTTTTTCCGGTACACAAAACTGCCAGTGTTATTTCATTGCTGGTGTTAATACTCGGGGCCTCTCCATTGCTTGCGCCAACAGTGGGTAGTTTTATCATTACTGCCTGGGGATGGCATACTGTGTTCATAGCACTGGCAGCAATTACATTTGTTATTTTGTTATTGGTATTTTTCTTTTTACCCGAAGGGCATCAGCCTGATAAAACCATTTCTCTACAACCTGCTTCCATTATTAAGGGCTACAAAGCGGTATTGACGAATCCACGGTTTTATGTATTTGCTTTGGCTGGTACATTTTCTTTTTCCGGGTTGTTTGTTTATGTGGCCAATTCACCAGCCATATTTATGGATCATTTTCATTTGAGTGAAAAATTATACGGCGGCGTGTTTGCGTTACTGTCAGTGGGTTTTATTGGTGGCAGCCAGTTGAACCATATTTTGTCAAAAAAATTCAGCAACCAGCAGATATTAAAGACGGTACTGGTAGCACAGGTGTTGATAGCGGTGTTGTTTTTATTTGGCGCAATCCAGCAATGGTATGGGGTAACAGCCGTAATAGTATTTCTATTTCTTTTGCTTTCCTGTTGCGGCATCAGCTATCCCAATGCGGCTGCGCTTTGTATAGCGCCTTTTTCAAAAAATGCAGGCACGGCAGCAGCCTTGCTTGGCTTTATACAAATCGGAATTGGCGGACTAATCTCTGCCAGTGTTGGCATGCTGCACCTGGATGCGATAACATCCATGGCCATTGTGATGGCTTCTACCGTGATCATCGCACTCGTTATTTTAGTATTTGGCAAAACCGTTAACTAACTGCTTTATTGTTTTAACATCCAATACGTTTCCTTACAATCAAAATGGTGCATCAAACAGTCTCCTTAATAATTACAGCCATACAGCAGCAGCTCTAAAATATTTTATATGAAGCATACTATTTTTTGCCATTTGTTGATTGGTTCTGTGGCATTGCTCCAGGTAAGCAGTTGCAACAGCCAGGATAAAAAGGCTTCCAATAAAAGCGGTGCAGATAAAGCCAAACCGGGTGCTGCAAAATACGTTGCCGGAAAAGATTATACCGAATTTACCAGGGCAAGAGTGATGGACAAAGTGGGATTTGCGCAACCAGTAGAGGCATTCAGTATATTAATTCCCGCCAACTGGAAGTTTGACGGCCGAATTATCTGGAACCCCCCGGGAACTGCCTGTGCTGGCAACAACCAGGAAGTGAAAGCCAGTGCTCCAGATGGGAAGTACAGCTTTGAAATGTTCCCCAATGATATGTGGGGCTTTAACAGTGATCCGCAAATGGACCAGTTCAACCGGAGCCAGCCATCGGTAAAATATTGTGGGAATGGCGAACCGATGAATGCAACAGTTTATTTCAGGAATGTTTTCGCTCCCAATGAATTGGGTAATGCAGAAATTGTGAGTTTAAATGAGAATAGCAATGGCGTGCAGGTGATGGAAGAAAGCAATAATAAAACAAGACAGGAACTGATGCGGTATGGTGCAGCACAGGTAAATTTGTATCCCAGTGCTGTGTATGCCAAAGTAAAATGGAGCAACGGCACAGAAGGCATCGTTGTATGCGGTGTAAATATCGTTGAAACAATCGTTCCAAATATGTACAACGGAACCAGCACCAAAATTTTTACAACGGTGGCTTCAGAAAGAGTGGTATTGAAACATCCTGCAGGAGATAGCGCCCAGGCAGCGAATTTAATGAGCGTAATGTTGAGCAGTGTAAGAACCAATACCGAATGGAAAAATACAGTCAACAATTTTTGGGCTTCCATCCGGCAGCAAAAGCAAATTGCCCACATTGGCAAGATCAGGATGATGGATGAGCAGACCCGGCAAATGGGAGCGAATGCGATCAAAAAAGGACAGCAGAATTTAAACAACATGGATGCCAACATGCGGAACTGGGAAGCTTCTCAACAATCCCAGGATCGCATCCACACCAATTTTGTAAAAGCTATCCGGGAGGTGGAAACCTACCGGGATGAAACAGGTAAAGTAGAATTGAGTTCCGGGTACAATCATGCCTGGAGCAGGAGCGATGGCGGCAGTTTCATTATGAGCGACAATCCTAATTTTGACCCTTCCTCGGTATTGCAGGACCAGCGATGGAAAGAAATGAAGAAAATAGAATAGCCAACACAGACCTTCAATAAATTTCTTCCGACATGCTCTGCCTATTCCATAATTTTACGGCAAAACAGGTACGATGAAACACGCCAACACATTATTTATTTTATCCAACGGCAGGGTAGCGGCCATTAATAAAAAAGATGGCAGTATTATTTGGGAAATAAAACTCAAACAGCACGGCATTAACAGTATGGCACACGGTATCGGCCAAATAATGGTCGAGAACAATAAGATATATGTGGGATGTGCAGGTATATTGCTTTGCCTGGATACGAAGGATGGTTCATTGATATGGAAGAATGAATTGAAGGGATGGGGTTTTAATTTTGTAAGTATGGCCAATGTAAACAATGATGCCGCAGCGGCAAAAGCTGCAGCGGATGCAGCAGTAATTGCAGCTACGTAAAAATATAATGCTATCTATAATTGTCGGGAGAAATATCCGAATGCTTTACCTGGCTGGAACTAACTCACTCCTTGTGCGGACAATAATGATCTCCGTCATCGGTTCCGTATTGTGCTTTTCAATTCAATGTGTTGAATGCAATTAGGCAGGTGTTTGCTTACTGCAGATCATTACTTGATACGCGACGCCGGGTTTTATATCACCCAGTTCAAACTGTTGTGGGGATACATTTATATGCATTGATGCTGCCAACTGCCATTTAAAGCAGTTAATGCGCTCTTTTCTGCTTATTAAATTATTATTTCCGTTTTGTTCCTGTTGGATATTTACTTTTGCGCCTCCAAATCGAATTTTGGCAGCGTAAAAGTAACTGTTAAAAAAATACTTTTACTGCCAGCATCCGGGTTATAGAAAATCAAGCACTTATACAATATAGAAACAGTAATCATGTCGTACATACTTTCACTCAAAGAATTGATCAACGCCCTTAATTGGGCAAAAGAGCTGTTGGTGGAAATGTTTGAAAAGCGCAAGTCTTTTATGTACAAGTATGATGATGCGGTGGAACTGCTGGCAGAAGATAAAATTGAAATCCTGATCAGCAAACATATCCTGCGCCGCAACGGCCCTTATATAGAAATTGATGACCAGTTTCAACAGTTTTTTGAGCAGGTACTGGAAGTGAATGAAGAGATCAATACTTCTTACATACATGAAAATATACAGCAGGTAAAACAGCACATCAATTTTTATTTGCAGGAAAACAATGAGCACCGCCGCTACAGTTACCTGAAACAAATAAAAGCTGCCCTTCGCAAAATTGGCCGCATCACCTTACGCAATGTCATCGACCTGAACCGTAATATTGAAAATGCTTTTAAAACAGAACCCAATTACGCCATTAAAATAACCCGGCTGGAAGCATTTGATGAAAAGCGCCGGGCCATTTATTTGCTGATAGAACAGACCGACCACCTGGCCAATGATGAAGAAGTTACTTTTTTTACCATGGCACTGGATGAAGAATTAAAGCAGGTGGTAACTAAGCTCCGGGAACAACTGACTGAAAGCCGGCACAACCTGATTGAAACACAGAAACAAATTATTGAATACCTTAACCAGGTAAAACACCAAAGCAGGACACTGGAAAAAATTAAACAGGTAAAATATTTAAAAGACCAGTTTGAACTAAAAGCAAAAACCAATATTGCATATTTGTTACAGCAGAGCAATGAGGTGCTGTTTGAAAGCCGCCCCAGCTACCCGTTAAAATTATCCCTGGATTTTTTGCATACGGATGAAGGAAGGCAGCACATAGAAAAAGTAGCAGCAAAACAACAGCAAACCAAACGGCCGGCCATGCTGGTAGCCGAAAGCATTGCCAGCAAAGACTTATTACCCCAAACAGAAGAAGAAATATTTATTGACCTGGAAGAGATCAAAAGAGGCTTTTCTGCTTCCAGCCATCACCTGCACAATTATATTATGCAGTACAAATATCCAAGGGCAGTAAGCTACGAAGAAAAGATCACCATCTTTTGCCAGATGGTTTCTATATATGAACAGGAACTGAACATTAAAGAAGTTTTTCAAACAGATGAACAGGTGGAATATGCGATGGTGACGCCTGTTAACTAATGTACTGCTATGATGATGCGATAATTGATTAATAGCAAGCCGGTCTACACAGGTAAACTATTTTGAAATTGCTTAATTTTACCACATTAAAAATGAGTTTATGGCAAAAGTAGCCGGTATAAAATTTACAAAGGATGCCAAAAATGAAAACAGGTATGTAACGATTGACCTGAAAAAGCATGGTGATATCTTTAATACGTTGCTTACACAGGTAGGCGCACTGGAAAAAGATGAATTTGATAAGAAATGGGCAGCAGGCATACCAGGAGAAGAAGTCAAAAAACGTCTCAAAAAAACGATTGCCAATCATTTTAAAAACAAGAAGTGATCAGGGTATTTTTTACAGAAGAAGCAACAGCGTACCTGGATGAATTGGTAGGCATACTTTTAAAGGAAGAATACTTTTCATTTAAAGCAACAGCAGATGAATACGTGGATGATTTGATTGATTTTGTTGTAGCTAAAATTGGCACAGTGCCTAAAAGGATTGCTCCGCCAAGATTCAAAAAATTTGGACAAAACCTTCAATACATCAAATGCAAAAGAAATAAAGGATACCGTCTGGTATATTTTCTTTATTCAGAAAGGCAATCGTTTTTTGATCACACACATCACCAATAACCAAGTAGCTGCACAATACATAAGCGGTTTGTAACTTGTACATAAAAGCCCGGCAAGAAACAACCGTAGGGTGAGTGGCCAGCGATGATACCATGAAATATAATTGCAAGCTCCACAAAAAAGCATTCAACAATGAACATACCCAGTAAACATACCGCCGATATTTTTGACACCATCAGCAAAGGCAAATTTATTTGCAGTAACAGCGTGGATGACAACAACCGCAGGCTCTACAATGTAGTGGATGAGAATTTTGACGATCTCTACCATTATTTTATGGCCATCGGTTTTGTGCTGGAAAGAGGCGATGAATACTTTTATTTTTCCAGGAACGAAGTAAAAGCAGTGCTGGAAAATAAGATAGAACAGGCTTACCGATGGATAGATGTAGTGGATTTTTTTATGGCCTTCAACAGCAGCTTTGCACCTGGCTTTAGGTTTACCATCAGCGATGTGGCCCAGCAGGTAAAAGTAGATGCCAGCTTAAAAGACAAACTGGAAATTATGAAACGCCTCACCGGCGAAGGCAAATATGATGAACGCATCAGCACACTGATTGAAAGGCAGCTTTGCACACCGGGCTTTGCCGAACTGGAAAATGAATTGACCAACGAATACAAAGTCCTTGCGTCCTTCAATTACATCAAACAATTAATCGTAAGCATACAAATACAAGAAGCAGCAGCGCATGAGATCCCTGAATAAAATAGTTTTTATAAATAGTGCTACCATACAATATGCCGAAGTGATGGTGGATGGCAATGTACATTTGATCGGAACACAAGGTGTTGGTAAAAGTACTTTACTCCGTGCCATCCTGTTTTTTTACAATGCCGATACTTTAAAGCTGGGCATATCAAAAGAAAAGAAAAACTTTGCCGAGTATTATTTCCCTTTTCAAAACTCATTTTTAATTTATGAAGTGCAGCGGGAAACCGGCCCGTTTTGTATCGTGGCATTTAAAAGCCAGGGCAAGGTTTGTTTTCGTTTTTTAGATACCGCTTACAACCGGCATCACTTTGTAAGTGCAAGCGGGCATGCCTTTGAAAAATGGGAAGATAACCGCCAGGTGCTGGATGCACAACGCATTGACCATAGCCGCAAGATTGACCGCTATGAAGAATACCGGGATATCCTGTATGGCAACAATGAAGCAGGCAAAAAGGATTTTACTAAGTATGCTTTGCTGCAGAGCAAACAATACCAGAACATTCCCCGTACCATACAGAATGTATTTTTAAATAGTAAGCTGGAGGCAGAGTTCATAAAGCAAACTATTATAATGTCGCTCAATGAAGAAGATATCAGCATTGACCTGCAGAGCTATACGCATCACTTAAAGAATTTTGAATACCAGTTAAATGATATTCATTTATACAAACAACCGCATATTATTAAGCAGGCAGAAAACGTTGTAAAGAACCACCTCGCCATCAAACACCTGGAGACTGAAAAAAATAATTTTTCACTTCAACTGGCCTGGGCTGCCGCAAATGTGCAACGCAGTATACCCAAACTGCTGGATAAAAAAGATAAAAGTATTGCCGAAAAAAATGCCATTACCGAAAAAGCAGAGGCTGCCGAACAGCGCTTTAGAAACAAAACCGATAAAATAAAAGGCGAAATAAGTGTGTTGGAAAGCGATCTGAAAAAGGCAAAAGAAAAAGCAGACTTTTACGGCCGCCAGTCCATTGAAGAGATCATAGAGCGGGTAGCAAAAAAGAAAGAGCTGGATACAGAATATCAAAAGCTGTTGAAAGAAAAAACACTGCTCACTACCCGGTTTGCAGAAGTTACCCAAAAATATGAAAGCCTTTTGCAGGCCGTAGTGCAGGCTGCAACAGCGTTTGAGCAGGATAAAAAGGAAGAACAGATAAACGCACGGGAAAAAGTGGCTGCAGAAAAAGAAGAAGCGAGGTCTGTATTGGAAAAAGCACTGGCTGACATAAAGCAACACAATGCTCAAAGTATCCTGCAGGCAAGGCAGGGAGTTGAACAACAACAACAGTTACTGGAAAAGGAAAGACTAAAGCGGGCCACCATTACCCATCAGCGGTTTTATGAAAAAGAATTACAGAGTGCCAAAGATACGGTAAGCCAATACCAGCTTGCCATACAGCAGACTGTGCTTGAGCTGGAGCATGTAAAGAACACGGGTATCACTTTGCAAAAACAATGGGAGATAGAAGACACCGCAACTAAGCAGGCCACCGAACGGGAGCAGGAGAAATTGCAAGCCGGCATTGCACTACAGCAACAACTGGTAAAAGATATTACGCAAAAATTAGCCAGCAGCGAGACGGCATTCTATGGCTGGCTGAATAAAAATAAACCCGGCTGGGAAGATACCATTGGTAAAATTGCCAATGAACAAGTGTTGTTTGCAGAAGGCTTATCACCCAAATTAAAAAAGGAAAGCAACAGCCTGTTTGGTATTGAGCTGGATACAACGGATCTGCCCGTGCAGGTAAAAACCCTGGCGCAATATAAGACTGCACTGGAGGAGGCAGAAAAAAGTATTGAAACACAGCAAAGGCAGTTATTCAAATTACAAACAGACGAGATTGCTAAACAGGAAAGGTTAAAGAAAAAATACCAACCCCAGGTAAAAGATGCAAAAGACAGCCTGTTGGAGAAACAATACAAGAAAGAGCAGGATACACTGCAATTGCAGCAGGCACAACTGCAGCAAAAAGATGTTGAAGTAAAAGCCATTGCTGCCCGTAAGGAAGCCCTTGATATAATCGATGCAGCATTGGCAGCGGCAAGTGAAGCACAGGCACAGGCACAGCAAAACCTGCAGCACACAGAAGATGAATTGTCTAAACAGCTAAAAGCAAAAGAAAGAGAATATACCAGAAAAATGGCGGCAATGGATGTACTGTTGAACCAGCAATCTGTACAAATACAGGAAGCGGTAAAAGTACACCAGCAAAGCGTACAGCAACAAAAACAGGAGTTGCAAAAGCGCCAGCAGCAGGAGCTGGCAGGAAAGGGTGCCGATACTAAACGCATTGCCATCCTGGATGAAAAATTATCAGCCATACAAACAGAACTGAGATTTATAGAAGAAAAAAGAGACCTGGTAGCAGAATATAAAAAAGACAAAAAAGAACTGATAGATAAAGCCGATAGTTTTAAAGGCAATAAAACCAGCCTGGAAAAACAGTACCTGCTGGAAGAAGAAAAATTTAAACTGCATAAAGAAAAAATTGCAGCCGAAATAAAAGAGATCGATGGCTGGTTGTACCAACTGCAGCAAGACTTGTACAAGCTGGAAGAAGATACCAAAGCACTGACCCGCTTTCATCAAACCGAAGCTTACCTTTCATTGCCATCGGCCTGCACCGAAGAAAAGGAAACGTATAGGAATGATAAAACCTGTGTGTTTTTAATTGAAAAACTAAACAGTTGCTTTTACACCGCTGCCCGCAGGCTGGATGATCTGAAAGAAGCGGCCAGCAGGTTCCTGGATAATTTTTCCGAAAACAATATTTTTAATTTTACCAAAACCCTTACAGACAAGCACAGTCACCAGGCTTTTGCAGAAGACCTGAATGAGTTTATACAAAACAGCAAAATTGAGGAGTATGAGAAAAGGGTGAACGAACGTTTTGCCAACGTAATTAAACTGGTAGGCAAAGAAACCGGCGACCTGATGAGCAAAGCCGGTGACATACAAAAAGTAATTGCCAGTATCAATAAAGATTTTGACAATAAAAACTTTGTAGGGGCTATCCGTAAAATTGAATTGCGGATTGATACCAGTGCTAATAAAGTGGTGCAGTTGCTGATGCAGATAAAAACCTACAATGATGAACATGCGTTTGATATCGGCGGGTTAAACCTTTTCTCTTCGGCAGACCAGGAAAGTAAAAATAAAAAGGCGGTGGAACTATTGAAACAACTCAGTAAAGCCATTGGCGAATACCGTAAAGACAGCATTGCCCTGTCTGATTCCTTTGAATTAAAATTCAGGATCGAAGAAAACCAGAATGACACCGGCTGGGTGGAAAAATTATCCAATGTAGGCAGTGAAGGAACGGATGTGCTGGTAAAAGCAATGATAAATATTATGCTGCTGAATGTATTTAAAGATGGCGCCAGCAAAAGATTCAAAGATTTCCGGCTCCATTGTATGATGGATGAAATTGGCAAGTTGCATCCCAATAATATCCGGGGTATTTTACAGTTTGCCAACGACCGGAATATTTTGCTGATCAATGGGTCGCCTACCGAAACCAATGCGCTGAATTATAAACATATTTACAAGCTGGAGAAAGATGAAAAGCGGAATACGAAGATTAAACGGATCATAACACAACTACAGCCTCTCTAAATCGCCCTCAAGGGGAGACTTTTGGAGCCTGATATTTTGAGGTGTTTTACTTTAGGCAAACTGTGGCTACCAATTAAAAAATATCTTTGCAAATCTGCAGAATCAGTGGCAAAGCACAAAAATGTCTCAACACGTTAACGGCAAAATAAAATGAAACTGCCTATCCACATAGGAAAGAAACTACAGCAATTGCTTCAGCCCGAAGAAAGTATTGCAGCCAGTGAAATGAAGCATGTTGCAGTGATTAAAATGCTGGAAGATGGCGTATTGCAAAAACGACAACTCAGCAAAACAAAAGCTTTATTATTCATCTTAAATAAAGAGGCGATGGCAGCTTATTTGCACAATCATTTTGGCATTAATGATTTGGCGAAGTATATCAACATACAGGAAAGCGAAGAACAAAGCAGGTCAAACAATGTAGTGATATCAGGTAATTCAAAACTGCAAACAGTAAGAACTTTCAAAGGCTTTTTAGTGAACACCTATGAACCAGCCAAAACAATTTTAAACGGAAAGCCCTTCCATATTCATCCTGCACCCGGAAGTTATACCTTCATTCATGATTATGAAAACTTTATCCCGGGTAGCGATCTAACCATTGTAGGCATTGAAAATCCTGAAAACTTCCGGCAAATAGAAAAGCAACGGTATTTATTTCAAAACATGCAACCATTGTTTGTAAGCCGTTACCCGCAAAGCAATGATTTGATTAGATGGCTGGCAGCTATCTCCAACAAGTACCTGCATTTTGGCGACCTCGATTTTGCCGGAATACAGATTTATCAAACTGAGTTTAAGAAACAGTTGGGCAACAGGGCTTCTTTCTTTATCCCCGAAAATGCAGCGGCACTGTTGCAGCGATATGGTAACAAAGAATTATTCAACCGGCAGTATAGTCCTTTTTCTAATTTTTCGATGACAACAGAATCTTCTATACAAGAACTACTGCAATTGATTTTACAACATAAAAAGGTACTGGAGCAGGAAGTGTTTATTTTACCGTAAAATGGCGCTAAAGATAAATGGTACCGCTTCCACGAAAACACCATCAACAATAAACGGGAAGCAAAAATAGTAGGAACAGCAGCTAACAACCCGTTGGTAATTAAACTGGCCTGAGGTTGAGATACCCAATAAAAGAGTCCGTTTTTGTAATCATGATTCCATAGTCTGCCCAAATGGGAAGAACGGCTTCCACAGTTAAAGCCTCCACAGCCTGTATTGTTGCCGTACCTTCCCAAATATACACCGCTGCGGGAAGCCAGTACAAAATGCCGCTCAAAATTACCTTACTGCTAAATGTTGCAGCTTCCATCGCATCAGTAAGTAGATGATAGTTTTCATCATCCGGGTTTCCATAAAGTTCAATCTTGATAATAAATTTTGTCATTTTTTCTGTCGGTTTACGAATTGGTAAGTCGGTTAGAGGGCGCCCTAAAGATATAGTAGATTTACACTAAATAGTAAAAACCACATAGATCGAGTATTTTTACGTGGATAAAAGACGGTAAATTACCACACTTTTTTTTATGTTGTTTGTTAGAATGAAGGATAATATAAAAATGCCGCCCTTTAAGAGGCGGCATTTTACAGTTTTCAACAGGTTAACTTATATGATTCCTTTCCAACGCATCAAGCCGGCACCAGCGGCTAATGCAAGGCCCATCCACAGCAACCCATTGGCGGATCCGGCATCGTGTTCTATATCATCTTTTACCTGGGGCAACAGGCTGGCGTATTGTGCTTCCGTCACCGCTACTTCATCATTTTTAGCTGTGGCGTATTCCTGCCAGCTATCAATATTTTTCCCGGTCAGGGCAGTTAATTCCATTAGCTCAGCCTTTCTTCTTTTTTTTAGATCCTGCAAATATCGCTTACCCGCAGCACAGTTAAAGTTGCCCGTGGCAGGATGGGTGATTACATACCTTGCCTGGTAACTTTCTCTGTTGGGTGTTACCTGGAAAGTAAGGTCCTGGGCAAAGCCGTTGCGGTTGTAGCGAAAATGCAGGCGGGTGAAGTGTACATTTTTGTTGCCATCTTCCACATCGCTGTCATCGTTTACATCACTGTAATCACTCCAGTCTCTGTTGAGCCACCACACACCCGACTGCACCAGGTCTTGCAGGGTTGGTGCAGTGGCAATGCAAGGGTCACACTTCATAAAATTTTGAGGGCTTACATCCCAGGCATATTCTAGAAAGGAAATCCGCTCATCTTCTTTTTTCCACTGGTTGGTAAAAAGATTGTCGTAAAAAGCACCAAAGTTTTTTTGTACAAATAAGGGCACTTTGTTGCCGGTGGGCATATTCACATTGCGGTAGTTCGTACACTCAATCCTGCCTTTGCGTGTAAACGCATATACAATCAAATCCTGGTCGCCATCAGCATTGGCCATTCCCAGCCGGATGGGGAGCATAAACTTAGGGGAGTTAAAACTGATCTGTATGGGGCGCAAAAAATTACCCGCCAATTTTTTCTTTTCCTGTTCATTTACTTTCACTACAAAAAACTTCAGGTTGCTTTTAATGTAGGGGTCCAGCACTTCTTCTGCACCTTTGGGAATTTTATATCCATTGACGGTTAACCACGCTTTCAATCCGCCGCTTTCTTTGGCGCTTAAGATTAAAATGTCGTATTCGCCAACGATGTACTTAGCTTCTATTTTCACGCCGAGATCTTTATCCTTATTTGAATCCATTACAGCAACCCCAGGCATCCTGCCTGACAGCGAAACAGATTTTTGCAGTTCCCTGCTATACCTTTCCTCATCGCAGGGGTTTTCATCATAATATTCTACCAGTCTCGGTGCACTGTAATCATTCAGCCGTTGAAACAACGATTGATCCACCACTTTTACATCAGTTTTTTGCAGGATAACCGGCACCGGTACCACCATGGCAAAGTCTTCGGTATCACCTCTAAAATCGTTGTACATAGTGATCACATTGCGGTTGCCATCCCGCACTAAAATTACCTGGCTGGTTTTGTTTTTTAGCGTAGCGTCGGCCTTACTTACATAAAAGCCACAGAAGGAATACAGCATTGGCGACACGCCAATAATGACTGCGATCATTGCAATTTTATTTTTCATACTGTTAAGTTTTTTCGTTCCAGCATTGAAACGATGGTTATTAAATTGATTTTATTTTTTGTTACGGTCATTGGTTCTTTGTGCAACATCGTTGTGTCACTCACTTGTACTGATAGAGCTTAATTGGGCATTGCCCACATTATCACAGAGCCGCATCAGCTTTCCGTTTCTCCTATGGGTACATGCTCATTTGTGTTTTACTTAGCAATAACTCCCACACGCTGCAATTTGACAATCACTTCAAAGTTTTAGGGTCTTGCCTTTAAACCCCTCTTAGGAACAGGGTTTGGCGCATCTTTCATATTTTCATTTCCGCTTTCATTCTCAACTATCAGGTAGAGATATTTAATAATCTTACTCTTGCCTTGTCCCTCCCCTTGGTGGAGGTTAGCGGGGGCCGGTTCTTCCACTCAAAGGCCCTCCCTTTAAATAATTTATCCAGCAACGGCACCAGTGGTTGTGAAAAAACCAGCACCCAAACCGGCGTGCCGTTCATGAAGTGAAAAGTGGCAAAATAAAATGCTGCAGCCGCTACCGCCATTGCCCAAACTATCCTTGCCAATGAATGATTGGGTGTGGTTTTGGGATCGGTGATCATGAAAAAGGAAAAGAGTAATAAGCTGCCGGTGCTGATGGATTGTACAAAAAAATCTGCCGGCCACTGCAGGAAAACTACCTGCCGGGTAAATAGCAAGCCTGCATACGTGAGCAGGAAAGCAAGGCTCACATCTAATTTCTGCACACGTGTTACCACAATAAACCCCAGGCACAGCACCCCAAACAATATCACAGTGCTGCTACCCCATTGTCCCGGACTGAACCAGGCCGTATCTGTCAAAAGGATCGTGGCCACAATACCCAGGGCACTGGGGTTAAAAATATGTTTGCCCTTATAGCTGATTGTGTATTTTGATATAATAGAAATCGCCGCTGCAAGCGCTGCTACCTGCCAGTGATTGGTCTTCAATAACAGGCTTAAACCGAAGGATGAAATGAGAATGGATGGGAAGCCAAATTTGAAACGTTGCAGGAAGCGAATATGGGCGCTGTTATGTTTTGGGATTACCAATTCGCACATCACCTGTGTAAAAATGCTTACACTAAAATAGGTTGTATACAGCCACCAGTCAGCATCCCAATGCAGAAAAAAAATACCGTATGCTAAAAAGAGTGTTTGAAAAATAATTTGAAAGTAACGGGCATCTTTAAAAAACGAGTGCTGCATACTGGTCAGTTTGTTCCTTAGATGTAGCCGGTTTTACTTTTACATAAATGAGGGGAATTTTTTTTTATCTATTTAAAGCGCTGATCTTTTGCTGTAATAAATTTTTCTCTGCCGGTGATTGCGTGAAGGTAAGCGCCTCTTTAAAATAGGCATGGGCAGTATCATTTTGTTGCAACTGGCGGTACAGTTCTCCCAGTGTGGCAGGCAGCAGGTAGTATTTTTTTAGCAGTGCAATGTTTTCAATGACTTCAATTGCTTTGATTGCCGCGGCAGGGCCGTGCAATTCTGCAACCACAACTGCCCGGTTGAGTGCTATTAATGGTGTAGGCTGTAATTGGTACAGCACATCATAATAATGAAGAATATTATTCCAGTTGGTAGCTTCATATTTTTCAGCTTTGGCATGTTCAAATGCGATTCCTGCTTCTATATGGTACCTGCTCAGCAGGTTAGACGCAGCCGACTGGTTTAAATGAAAAATGGCTTTCCTAATCAGTTCGCTGTTCCACTTTGACCGGTCCTGGTTTTTCAGCAACAAAATATTTCCGGTTGCATCTAATCTGGCAGCGCTCCTTGCTGCAGTAAAATTCATCAAAGCCAGCAAGGCATGTGACGTGCCATTGTTGATGAGTGGGCTGCGGCCGATCAGCTCACATAAGCGAATGGCTTCCTGCACCAGGTCGTTGCGAATCAGCTCGTCGTGATGCGTAGAGTTGTACCCTTCGTTGAATAAAAGATAGATGGCTGTGAGTACATTTTCAAGGCGCAGATCCAGTTTAGCTAATGGCGGTAGATTAAAGGAGACTTTATTTTCCCTTAATGATTGCCTTGCCCGGTATAACCTTTTTTCTATCGTATCATAATTACTTACAAAGGCTTTGGCAATTTCCAGTACACTAAAACCGCACAAAGTTTTTAGAATAATGGCCACCTGCGCCTCTGAAGGGATGCACGGATTACAGCACACAAACATCATCCGCAACTGGTCGTCTTCAATGCTTTCGGCATTAATAAATTCATGCACGGTTGGGCTGAGTGTATATTCAGACTGCAGCAGCGGGGTAACGGATTTGGAATATTGCTGCTGCAAGTTTTGCCGCCGCAACAGATCGGTGGCTTTGTTGCGTGCTGCCGTAAACAGCCATGCAGAGGGGTTTTCAGGCAATCCATTTATTTTCCAGTTGTGCAATGCTTTTAATAATGTATCCTGCACCACATCTTCGGCCAGTTGTAAATTTTCGGGGCCAAACAATTTGGTCAATACGGCTACCAGTTTTCCCCATTCTTGCCTGAACAGGAAATCAACAGTTTGTTTTATGGGAGGTTTCGAATCCAATCAGTTTTTCTCCAATTTATTTTTTATTTAATTTGTTCAACCAATCAATAGTTGGATAAATAATGGTGGCTGTTAATTTAGAGAAGGATGGTGAATGGTCAATAATTCAGCATGAACGATTCACCATTCAAAGTCGTTTACTTACTGACTTATTTATTCCACGCAAAAACGCAAATGAATTTAAAACGCCGGGCAAAGAAAGGCCACAATCAACTTTGCTTCTTTGCCTCTTTTTTCTTTGCGTGAAATTCAGTTAAGTAAACGCCATTGATTTACCATTTACGACAGACCATTCACCGCATTACTACTGGTTAGTTATTTAGGTCTTCATCTAAACTTCTAAACTCTATAAACATAGATTACTGAATGACTTTATCACGACTTAATTACTAAACTCTTAATACTACATATCAATTTTCATCACTTGCCTTACCTGTACACAACCACCCTGTTCATAATCAGGATAATCTTCACACCAGGCCACTGCTTCATTGTAGTCTGCTGCTTCAATAATAAAATAGCCACCCACAATTTCTTTGCCTTCAGTATATGGCCCATCTATCACATTTTTAGCGCTACCTTTTATAAGTTTATCGCCAGGTATCAAAGGTTCGCCACCAACATATTTGCCAGCCTTCGCCAGTTTATCAATTCAGGCCATCCATTTTGCCATACTGGCCTGCATTTCATCTGCAGAGGGCATTGCAGTTCCTGATACCGGTCCCTGAAAGATCAACATGAACTTTTCCATAATTGTTTGTTTTAAATGTTTAAAATATTTTGCTAATGACGAACCAGTTTTCTTATTCCGGACGAATATGAATTTTTTTTCGGGCTAATTCTATTTCCGCATTTTATTTGTTTGCAGGCAGACAACTATTTTAGACCTTTAACCAAAAAATAATATTGAAAGTATGAAAAGAGCAACATCAATTGGCGGGATTTTTTTCAAATGCAAAAACCCCGATGCACAAATGGACTGGTATAATCAACACCTTGGTATTGTGATGGACCAGTACGGCACCAGTTTTCAATGGCGGCAGGCGGACGACAAAGAAAAAAAGGGGCACACTGCATGGAGCCCATTTAAAGAGGATACTGATTATTTTGGTAACGCGGCCCAGCAATATATGATCAACTACCGGGTGGAAAACTTAACCGCATTGGTGATGCAGTTAAAAAAGGAAGGAGTAACTATTGTGGATGAAATAGAAGAATTTGAGTATGGCAAATTTGTGCACATCCTCGACCTGGAAGGTAACCGGGTAGAGCTGTGGGAAGCAAATGATGAAGTATATGAAAAGATGCTGAATGCGGTAACGAAATAAGAACTGTATGGTGCCGGCAGGCAGTGTAGTGTTTTATTGCATAAGCCGAAAAAGAATAATATTTTTACCAGGTGAAAAAAATACTTGCCATCACGATATTTGCAGCTTTGTTGTTTGGCTTTACGGTGGAACGAAAACTTCCCGTCTTTAACAGCCAAAATCCCTTTAATAATAAAGATACCCAATATGTGTGCCTGCCCTGCGGCAGCAAATGCGATGCCATTGTATATAAAAAGCCCGGCAACTGTGGGCATTGTAGTATGCAACTGGTAGACAAGGCAGGTGTTCGTTTTGCCAGTATTGAACCTGCTGCAATTTGTAGTTTTATCCAGGATATGGGAAGGGATAAGGTAGTGTTATTAGATGTGCGGACCAACGAGGAATTTGAAGGAAAAGCGCCGGAAAAGTTTGGCAGGCTTGCAGGCGCCGTTAATATCCCGGTGCAGGAACTGTCGCAAAGAATGAAAGAACTGCAAAGGTATAAAGGCAAAGAAATAATTGTGTACTGCAGCCACAGCCACCGTAGTCCCAGGGCAAGCTACCTGCTGATGCAAAATGGTTTTACCCGGGTCACTAATATGGAGTATGGCATGAGTGAATGGAAAAACATGGTAAAACAGGATGCCTGCAATAAAAAACTATATATTAAACAGTGAAAGGCTGCTTTTTTTGCTGAAGTGCACCTGCTGATTCCAGGGGGAACAGCAAAGAAGCTATACATAATATCACCAACTTTTCTTATAAACCGCCTCAATGCCCCTTTCGGGAATGAGAAAAAAAGCAAAATATGAACAATGCAATCAGTTGGTTTGAAATTCCGGCAACCGATTTAGCCAGGGCGACCAAATTTTACGAAACGATCTTCGGAGCCAGATTGATACCGATGGACCTGCCCAATATTAGAATGCGGATGTTTCCCATTACCGATATACAAAATGGGGTAGGCGGTGCCGTGGTAGACAGTGGTGGCTTTCACAAACCCTCTGCAACTGACGGGCCTTTGATCTATTTGAATGGCAACCCGGATGTAGAAAATATCTTAAACAAAGTAGCTGCTGCCGGGGGCAAAGTGGTAGTGCCAAAAACAGCCATATCAGATAACTATGGTTTTATGGCGGTTTTCATTGACACCGAAGGTAACAGGATTGGGTTGCACAGTGTATCACAATAAAAATTTTACCATGAAAAAGATTTCGCTGTAGCCTGTAGCCTTTTTACTTTTCCTGTATGCAGGCGCACAGTCAGACAGTTCAAAATTGGTAAGTGAAATCAATGAGCAGATATGGAGATCGTTTGTCTAACATTTTATTTCCGGTAATATAGATGGGTTTACAAGTGTCCACAGCAAAAGGATCACCCGGGTAGAGATCGACAGGAATACCCTGCGGGACTATGAAAAATATTTACCAAGTGCGGATTCAGGTGGTCATGCTGAGAAAACATATACCAGCCGCTTATTTGAATTTCGTTTTGATAAAACGATCTGCAATGGAACAACGGCCTGGGAAAGAGGCTATTATAAAGGGACAGTCATGCAGGAAGGAAAGGAACCCTTTTCTTATTACGGGTGGTTTTTGTACTGGCGGGAAAAAGAAAATGGTACCTGGAAGATATCGGCAGGTGCTGTTACCGGTAAAGATGCACAACGGGTAAAATATTGTTGAACAATTTAAATCGATGAAAATTATGCAGTCAAAAGCGACCACGGTAGAAACTTATTTGCAGGAGTTGCCCGCTGAAAGGCAGGCAGCAATGAAAAAATTAAGAACACTGGTAAAGAAAAATTTACCTAAGGGCTTTAAAGAACAAATGGGTTACGGGATGATCGGTTATGTGGTACCGCACAGTATTTATCCCGGCGGTTATCATTGCACTCCGGAACTTCCGTTGCCTTTCATGAATATTGCGTCACAGAAAAATTTTATTGCAGTGTATCACATGGGTGTTTATTCCGATCCAAAATTATTGAAATGGTTTACGGATGAATATGCAAAAGCAGGGGTGGGCAAATTAGATATGGGTAAAAGCTGTATCCGCTTTAAAAAACCGGAAAACATCCCATTTGATCTGATTGGGGAACTTGCTTCTAAAATCACGGTAGATGACTGGATAAAAACCTACGAATCTTTGTTTAAAAGATAAGTCACACTACCCATAAAGATCTGTAGGGCTGCTGTGAAAAGCGATTGCGCTAACATCGTTGTTCGCATATTTAGTAAATGGGATGTCCGCCGGGTGACGGCCACTTTCACTTACCGTTTTGGTAAAAGTCAGCAGGGTACACAGCAAAGAAGAAGATCCAACGCATCGCAGGAAGCACAAAGCCGGGGCGGGAGTAACTAACCAGGATCAAAAAAAATAACCCCGGTATGGTTCCCGGGGTCGTTTTTTATAAGAGGTTTGAAGAAAGCAAAGCCAGTCCGCTGAAATATTGTTTATTTTTTCCTGGTAAGCACAATGAACATGTTCTTAAATTCTTTCCCGTCTCTTTCTGTGTACTGGGTCAGCTCCTGTGTATTGTCGTCAATAATTTTTAATTCTTCCCTGATATTAATTGGTTTCCCACTCATAGGGTCGGTCATCTTTCCTTTCAGGTTGATCGTTTTGGTGGTTTCATCCCATTTGCC